>Ga0181520_10002892_pt1 | contig 31086 bp, 35 predicted proteins | sample PEATcosm2014_Bin_29_FD_132451 | JGI IMG/M metagenome (GOLD analysis project Ga0181520, IMG submission 132451) | Peatland microbial communities from MTU Mesocosm Facility, Houghton, MI, USA - PEATcosm2014_Bin02_30_metaG | ecosystem: Environmental > Terrestrial > Soil > Wetlands > Peat | place...
TCCTTTTCCAGTTACTTGTTCCTTTACTATTTCAGATCTGCTCGGGTCGTATCCTTCACCCGTCTTTTTCGCATAATATGTAATTTCTTGTTCTGATTTATTCTCATCATATTTATGTGGTTCGCCCATTTCAGTAACAACTTCAAATCCGTGATCTTTTAATAATTTTAGAAAAGTTTCTTTCTCAGGAGTAGTTATATTTGGAACATTTTCAAAAATCGCACTCTTTATAACAAATTCTCCGTTCATTTTTAATATCTTATTTGCTTGTTGTAAAATGCGTGCAGAAGCAACTCCATTCCAACCCTCCGGATCAAATTTAACATATTCGGAATATAAAAAGTCTTGCGAAGCAGGACTCGCAATTTTCTCAAGGTAATTCGCGTCGATAATAAAATCTGCGCCAGTAGTAGGATCAATATCTAGCGTTTTCCATCCTCTTTCTTTCCAGTTTTCTGTATTACCACCAGCCCCTATAACAACGCCCTGCTTGCCTACAGGCATCTTATTAAGGGCTAATCCAACCACCAATTCAGTCTTGGCCGTGTCCGCTTCTTTATCGAGCCCTTGCAACTTTTTTTTATCTTCAGGATCGATGGTCAACCCTTCCGTACTTGCTCGCGTTTCGATTCGCACGAGATCGTCCGCGCACGACTTCTTGAATTCGACTGTCTCAGTTTCCGATTTTTCAATCATCTGCTGGCGCAATTCTTCGGGCGGTTTAACATTTTGAAGAGCTTCTTGCTCCTCGGAAGTTTTAATAGTTTCGACTCTTGTTTTCTCGTTATTCATGCATGTTCAGTCTTTTTTTCACAGATTCTAGTTGTTGCTGATCGAGTTTTTTAGAAATGGTCGCCACCACATCGGATCTTTTCTTTCTGAGGGAGGTCATTTTTGCCTGAAATCTTTTCCACGCCTGTTTGTATTTTTCTACAGCCATACTACCAAACTATTATAACGCAAAACTTTTGGCCATGGCCTATAAATGAGACACGTCCAATTTGCGTCTCTGACTGTTCACTTTGTCCAAATTGTATCCAATCCACTTGCATAATTTTTGGCATTTGTTGGCATTTCAAATCGGTAAATAAGACACGTATAAATATGCTCTGGAGTGTCTCATTTGTCTCATTTTGAGCAAATACGCCACCGTACGGCGAGTGAATGAGACACGCGTCTCGGAGAATTGTTGATTTTCTAAATGCCAAAAGCGAACAGAAAACAAACATTCAAAAATATGTCTTTTCGTGTTCGCTTTGTTCGGTTTTAAATGTTACACCCGCTTGCAACTGTTACAGCCATTCTCGAGCGATATCTCCTTTCTTTAAGCCATTTTCTCCTCGAAATGTTACGCTCCAAAAGTACTGAAAAAGTGTAACATTTGTAACATTTCGGTGCGGTACCGTGGAGCCCGGCGTGGGACACGTGTTTCAGACTCAAACTCTCTCAGATACGTTGTAACTGCCTGATGGAATTGTGAAAATGGGACACCGTGCGGGACACGCGAAAAGTGTCCCAAGTGTCCCATTCTGATCCTGACCGTGAGGCTTCGGGCGCTACGATAGAGAGTGCTCTAAACAACCCTCTGATTGCCTCACTTGGTGTCCTGCGGTACCGTGAGGGGGCACTAGAACTGAACACGGGTGACATGCTATAGTTTCCGCACAGGCGGATATGGTTTAGTGGTAGAACGCGTCCTTGCCAAGGACGAGACAGGAGTCCGATTCTCCTTATCCGCACTTGAAATATTCTTTTGTCGTTGTGGATAAACATGTTCATACTGGGGATAAAGGACAAAGAACTTTTAGAGAAGTCTGTGAAATAATGAGCAAATGAGCCGTTTTTCTAAAAGGCATGGATTTATCATCTAAGACTCGAAAAGAAGTTGGAAATTTGGGAGAAAGTATTGCTTGTGAATATCTAAAGCGACACGGCTTTAAGATTCGAGATCGCAACATCACGAGAAAAACCGGCGAGCTCGATGTCATCGCGCAATTAGAAGACACCTTGCATTTCGTTGAAGTAAAGACGGTGCTCGCCGATGAATTCCCGAATAAAGAAAATGTGAAAGATGAGTACGATCCTTCTTTAAACCTGCATGAAACGAAAGTGCGGAAAGTGGCGCGAACGGGAGAATGGTATGTCCTTGAGAAAAAATGGAGAGGCGAGTGGCAGGTGGACGGCTGTTTGGTCTGGCTTCGCCGGCGAGATGGTATGGCGAGAGTTAGCTACTTGCCGCAAATTGTGTAAAGTAAAGAAGTGGCGGGCTGTGCCCGCCGTAGCTTTAGCGAAGGCGGGCCGGAGTATGCCGGTAGTACACGTGCTTTGGGAGCACGCAGACCGAGTTCAATTCTCGGCGGCCCGATGATTAAAGATCGGCGGTGATAATCGATTCAAGTTTAGAGATTTGCGGAGCAAAGTTAGAAACGGCAGTCGTAGGCGATTCGGAGAGGAGGGAATCAAGCGGCTGTCCAGTTTCGCTCGCATAATCGGCGCGAATATAGGAAGCGGTAATGGCGTTGAGAGAGCGAGTATCGGTCGCACCAGATACGGTGCTGGTAGTAATCGTGCCAACAAGTGTATCCGACGCATCGGCAACACCGCCACCCGACGAACCTTCCTGCGCCGCGGCAGAACCTCCGAGAGAAAGCACGTCAATCGTATTCGTCCCGAACGTAAACACTTCTTTCACCGATCCGTATACGATGGTGGGGAAGAGATCAGAATCTATCTGGTTTGAGCTAATGAATTGCGCGCCGTATGAAGCGATGACGACCGGAGTGTCAGCGACTGGCGGCATTGTCGCGAGTGATACGTAAGGGAAAGAAGAAGGAAGCGGTTTCATCGTTGCGCTTTTTGTAATAGCAAGAAAAGCAAAATCATGTTCGCCGGTTCCGCTCGGTGTTGGTTCCGTCAAAACGCCCGAATTCGCATTGAGCCACGCTGGAGAAATATATTCGAGCGAGGCTTCATACCTGTCGGCGGCAGGACTGCCCGAACGAATTGTGCAGGAAACGCCGCGGTCGGCGAGAAGGAAATATTCCGCGATATGCGCGTTGGTGAGAATGATTCCTTTCGGATCAACAATAATGCCGCTTCCTGAAATGGAGTGTAACGAACTTCCCGCGGGAACTGCACAGATAATATTCACAAGCGCGGCTCGGAGCGACGATGCCGAGGTATCAAGCGCCGCGTTTATTTCAGCCGTTGATTCGGTTTGCGGCGGTTCTGGCTCAGTCGATGCGAGAATAGGCGGCGTGATTTTTTTCGCAACAATTTTCTGAATTGGAACGGAAGTTGTCGCCGCTAAAATAGCCGCGGCGATGTTGTTTGTCATCGCAGATGTTGAAGAAATATCTGAAACAACAATCGGCGAAGGGCTTGAAACTTTTGCTTTGCCGCCATTAAAAAGAACGGCGATGAAAATGCCGAGAACGAGCGCGGCCACGATGCCGAGGTAAGGCGAAAAGCGCGACATATTCATACGCTAGCGCAAAAATGGTATTCTCGCATTATCCGCCTTCGCTTTTTAGCTTCGGCGGGACAATGGCGGGATTAGTTTAATGGTAGAACAGGAGATTTCCAATCTCCTAGTGGGAGTTCGATTCTCCCATCCCGCACAAAATATTTTTATAGAGCTTTTGCAAAAATTTTATTGTTTGTTAAATTATAAATGGAAGTATAGATGTAAAAACTGGAACAAAGGAGGGCCGGTATGCAAATTAGAAAAGTCTTATTGCGATGCAAGGGCGGTGCTATCGAAATTCCGCAGGGGAGTTGTGGCGTGTGGTTTCGAGAACCATGCGCCTTTCTTTTTTGAGGAGTACCATATTCTCATGGAACCCTTCGACAAAGCTCAGGGCAAGCCACTCGCCGCTCGGATACGGCCGAAGAAGATTGAAGATGTCGTCGGGCAGGAACATCTCGTTGGCGTTGGGAAGCCGCTACGCGTTGCGGTAGAAAAGAAACACAAATTTTCTTTCATTCTCTGGGGACCGCCAGGAACAGGGAAGACGACCGTCGCGCGGATTTATGCTCGCGCGCTCGACGCAGAACTTTTCGAACTTTCCGCTGTTTCCGCCGGTAAAGATGACATTCGAAAAATTGTCGAGAAAAAAGTTGAGAAGCCGAAAGTTTTATTTTTGGATGAAATCCATCGCTTTAATAAAAGCCAGCAGGATTTTCTTTTGCCGTATGTCGAAAATGGAGAATTAACCTTGATCGGTGCGACGACCGAGAATCCGTCGTTTGAAATCATTTCTCCGCTCTTATCGCGTTGCCGCGTGTTCGTTCTCGAACCGCTTTCTAAAGAAGCTCTGCACGCGATTGTTAAAAGTACGAAAGTAAAAATAAAGAAAGACGCGCTCGATTGGCTCCTCGGCTATGCCTCTGGCGACGCACGGAAAGCGCTCGGCATGATCGAAGGCGCGATGAGTTTGTACGGCGAAGTGACCGTCGAGACGCTCGACAAAGCGCTCGAATCGCCGCATCTGCGCTACGACAAAAAAGGCGAGGAGCATTACGACACCATCAGCGCGTTTATTAAAAGCATGCGCGCATCGCAGAGCGACGCGGCGATGTATTATCTCGCGCGAATGGTCGAAGCGGGCGAGGATCCGCTTTTTATCGCGCGAAGGATGGTCGTGTTCGCGAGCGAAGATGTCGGGCTCGCCCAACCGACGGCGCTTGTGGTCGCGAACGCCGTCTTCCGTTCCTGCGAGACCATCGGCTATCCGGAATGTGCGATTAATCTCGCACACGGCGTCGCGTATCTCGCCGCGGCGAAGAAAAATCGCTCGGCTTACAACGCGCTCCGCGCCGCGCAAGAAGATGTGCGCACTTTCGGCAATCTACCGATACCAAAAAAAATTCGCAATCCTGTCACGAAGTTGATGAAAGAACTTGATTATGGCAAAGGATACGAAAAATACGACAAGGAATCGTACTTACCCGATAAAATAAATAAGAAAAAATATTTAAAATAATGAGCGCTGCGCAAGATAACGCTCGAGAATAGCTGACTCATCAATATCGTCGCGGCCGAATCGCTCTTTTTGCGCGTGCATCAGCGGAATGAGTTCTTCCGGCGTTTTCCATTCGAGCTCGCTCTGGCCTTCTTCATCGCCCATATCGCGCCGCGCGCCTGCATCTTTCTGATACGTGCAAAGAAAATAAAGCGTGGTTTTCTGAAATGGACGATTGCCTTCTGAATCCGATTTGCTATATGCGGTCGAGACGATAGCGCCGAGATAATCGTCGAGCGAGGCAACGGCATTGAATTCTTCTGCGAGCCCGCGCTGAAGCGCCTGTTCAAGCGTTTCGTTCGGCTCAATGGTCTCGCGCATAAGGATGTAGAAATCGGTAACGCCGACACTTTTCCAAAAGCCGAACGCGATTTCTTTAGGAAAATGGTGCACGCGGACAAGCCCTTCGGTATTGCGCATCACTGCGCCGACGGAAATGTGCTGGAGATGATTTTTACTGCCTTGGAAGTAGCCCATGCTCTACTATAACAAAACAAAATCGCGTTCCGTTACAAACGAAACGCGCTTTTGCTATTGACACTCTTATTTCACCGCGTCTTTCAACGCCTTTGCCGGACGGAACTTCGCCGTGCGGGAAGCGGCGATACGAATTGTCTGGCCAGTGCGTGGATTGCGTCCCTCGCGTGCCGGACGCGCCTTCGTCGCGAAGATGCCAAGACCCGCGATCGACACCTCATCGCCGGACTTCAAGCCGGAAACAATTGAGTTGATGACCGTTTCGACTGCGCGTTCAGCATCGGCTTTCGTCGAGCCAAGAACGCCGTGCACCTTGTCGATGATATCTGCTTTATTCATGAGAATCTGCTAATTACTAATCCCCGCGACCGACAGGGAGCGGGCATGAGCGAAGTATAGGAAACGCCTCATATTGTGCAATAGGGCTTTACAAGAGGCGTGGATAGCGCGAAATCAGTGTAAAAAGAGAAATCGGGACTGCCAGCGCGTGGCAATCCCGATTTTTTGGTGAAACGTCATTGTCAAAGAGCCCCCGCGTCGCCGTCGCTACGATCGTCACCATCGTAAAGAGCGCCTGCGTCGCCACCGTAGCTATACCCGACATGTTCGGAAGAGCATTCCTCTCCGCCAGAAGTATGTTCATCGGGCTTTTTGTCCTTTTGGGACCCGTCGGATTTTACTGTCATGTTACCTCCTTACTGAAGTAGTACGAAATTCCGCAATCGTTGCGGCGACGATTTATAAAGAGCAATTAGCCCGACGCAAATTAGCACATTTGTTACAAAATTTCAAATCAACGCGCGAACTCGACGACACGATTCTCGCGAATGATGTTGACCTTGATTTCGCCCGGATATTTCAATTCTTCCTGAATGCGCTTCGCGATGTCGCGTGCGAGCTTATGCATCGCGAGGTCGGAGATTTTGCCGGGATTCACGAAAATGCGAATTTCGCGCCCTGCCGAAATCGCGTAAACCTTCTCGACGCCTTCGAAGGTACCAGCGAGCCGTTCGAGATCACCAAGCCGTTCGAGATATCTATCAACTGTGTCGCGGCGCGCGCCGGGACGACTGCTGGAGATAGCATCCGCCACCTGGACGATGACTGCCTCGGGCGTTTCGTAGGGATATTCGTCATGATGTGACTGCATCGCCTGAATGATTTTTTTATCAACATTAAATTTCTCAAGAATCCGACGGCCAATCTCGACATGTGTGCCCTGAACTTCATGATCAACGGTCTTGCCGATATCGTGGAGGAGCGCGGCGGTGCGGGCGACTGATTCGTCGACGCCGAGTTCTTCGGCGAGCATGCCGGCGATATGCGCCGTCTCGATGGAATGTTGGAGCATGTTTTGGCCGTAGCTGGTGCGGAAATAGAGCCGACCAAGAAGCTCAACCAGTCGAGGATCAAGCCCGATGACACCGACTTCATACGCCGCGGCTTCGCCTTTTTCTCTTATGATATCAACGACCTCGGCGCGCGTTTTCTCGACCGTTTCTTCAATCTTGACCGGCTGGATGCGGCCATCGGCAATAAGCTTCTCCAGCGCGGACTTGGCGATATAGCGGCGCAACGGATCGAAAGAAGAGAGCGTGATGCGATCCGGCACATCGTCAATGAGCACATCAACGCCAGTCGCGCGTTCGAATGCTTTGATATTCCTGCCTTCCTTGCCGATTATTTTCCCCTTCATTTCATCCGAAGGGAGCATGACCGAAAGAGACATCACCTCGGCGTTCACCGCGTTACCGAGGCGATGAATCGTGTTCGTGAGAATGGTGCGCGCTTTATCTTCGAGCCGTTCGCGGCCGTTCGCGGCGAGTTTTTGTAATCGCAAAAGAATCGCGTCTTCATACGCGCGTTCAATTTCAGAAAAAAGTTCTTCGCGCGCTTTCTCTTCGGAAAGATGCGCGACCTTGCCGAGTTCTTTCGTTCGCTCGGCGGTTAATTTTTCGGCTTCATTCTTTGCGCGCAACGCATCCTGCTCGCGCGAGCGGACTTCGAATTCTTTTTCGTCCAAGTCGCGTTGGCGAGAATCGAGAAATTCCTCGCGCAGGGCGATATGCTCTTCTTTCGTCGCGAGTTTTTCTTCGCGCTCCTCGATCGGCGCAAGTCGTTCCGTTTCAAAAACGGCACTGCTGTATTCCGCATCGGCGATAATTTTCGCCGCCCGCTCCTTCGCCTGCAGTAATTTCTGTTTGATATCGAGCTCGACCGAGCCGCGGCTCGCGAGACCAATCAGCACGCGCAAGATATAGCCGAGCGCAATGCCGCCCGTTCCCGAGAGCGCGAGCAGAATCAATATAATTTTAAGTGACATAAACGCCCGAATTTAAAAGGTTAGGGGAGAGGCGGTGGAACTTTCGTGTCAGTAAATCAGCGGAGCAGTATGGAAGAACTGTATCACTTATTTGATTACGAATACACCTGATCGATAATCCCGTATTTTTTCGCTTCGTCGGCGGTCATAAAGAAATCACGTTCGACATCTTTTTCAATCTTCGCGAGTTCTTGGCCGGTATTTTTCGAGAGAATTTTATTCAATTTCGCGCGGAGTTTGAGAATCTGCTTCGCAGTGATTTCGATATCGGTTGCTTGGCCTTCAGCACCGCCGTGCGGCTGATGGATCATAATCTCGGCGTTCGGGAGCGCGAAGCGTTTTCCTTTTTCTCCGGCAGAAAGAAGAATTGCCGCACCGGATGCCGCCATGCCGACGCAAACCGTCGAAACCGGCGGCTTCACATGGTTCATCGTGTCGACAATCGCCAAGGTTGCGGTTACCGAGCCGCCGGGGCTGTTGATGTAAAGCGAGATATCTTTTTTCGAGTCCTCCGCCTCAAGAAAAAGAAACTGCGCGATGACGAGATTTGCTGTGTCGTCGTCGATCGGACCGCCGAGGAAGACGATGCGTTCTTTCAAAAGGCGCGAATAAATATCGTAGGCGCGTTCGCCGAATTGGCTTTTCTCAACCACCATCGGAATAAGGTTCATAGAAGTTGAAAGATTAAATGTAAAGATTATTGCGCCGTTGTGGTCGAAACGGCGGGAACATTTTCTTCGGCAATTCGTTTGCCCCACGCATAGAATGCGCCGATAATAATCATAAGCACGATGATAACCATCGAGATGAACGCGCCCCAGGACTGCGCTTTCGGCGACGGCGTTCCGGGCGGAAGCAGTGGTTCATTCTCCATGATTATTTTTTCCGCCGGAGACGGATCCGCCTTGGGCGGAATTTTTTTCCTGATACATTTTCTTGCCGCGTTCAAACGCCGCCTCGGCTTCGGCGCGGCCTTTGAAACCATTGATGACGACATTATGCGGCTTGCCTTTCAAATTTTTATAGGTCTCGAAGAAGTGTGCGAATTCTTTTAATGTATGTTTATTGATATCCTCCAAATCCCGCACATCGTCCCAGCGTTTGTCCTCATTCGGAACCGCGATAATTTTATCGTCAATATCATCGCCATCAATCATGTTAAGGATAGCGACTGGTCGTGCGGCGACTAAAATGCCGACATTCAGCGGATAAGTCGTGAGAACGATGACATCGAGCGCGTCGCCATCGTCCCAGAGCGTCTGCGGCACAAATCCATAATCGAAGGGATACGCGGCGGCCGAATAATTCGCGCGATCGAGCTTAATAAGGCCGGTGCTTTTATCGATTTCGTATTTGTTGTGTGATTCTTTCGGAATCTCAATGATAACATTCATCTCTTCTTTCGTGCCCGAATTTACATCGTGAAGTATGTTCATATTTTTATTTTTTTAGTATACCTTATCTATTTTTACTCATCCTTCGCCGTATCGCGATCTTCTTCGGCATCGGCGACGGTTTCGTCGCTCGCGGGCAATTCGGAAAGTTCTTCTTCAGCGGGAAGTTCGGTTTGTTCCGTTATTTCGTCCGTAATAATTTCTGCGCTTTCGGTCGGCATAATGCCAATCGCCTCGGCAGGGTCTTCATCCGAAGCAACGGCGACCGACTCGCCGTCGCTCTCGGCAACTTCGATGCCGCCCGATGAAACAATGTCTATGTTCCAGCCCGTGAGCTTCGCCGCCAATCGGACATTCTGCCCGCCGCGACCAATGGCGAGCGATTGTTCGTCTTCGAGGACAGTGACCGTTACGCGATGTTCAGCTTCATTGAGCACGACTTCAACAGGCGTCGCGGGCGAGAGCGCCTCCTTCACAAACTCTTTAGCATCGTCGCTCCATTCGATGATGTCAATGCGCTCGCCGCCGAGCTCGCTCATCACAGTCGAAACGCGTACGCCGCGCTGGCCGACTAACGAACCGACCGGGTCGACATGCGCTTCGAGCGAGGCGAGCGCGATTTTCGTGCGACTGCCCGGCTCGCGCGCAAGCGCCTTTACTTCAATTGCACCGCTAGCGAGTTCCGGCGCTTCGAGTTCAAAAAGTTTAACGACGAATTTCGGATGCGCACGGCTAAGCCTTAGGTACACGCCGCGGAATCCTTCATCAACCGCGTAGAGATACGCGCGGATTCGTTCTCCCATGCGATATCGTTCGCCCGGAATCTGTTCTTCGTAGGGAATAATGCCGGTCGTACGGCCGAGGTCAACAAATATCGCGCCGCGCTCCATTCGCTGGACGATGCCGCTGACAATTTGGCCTTTTTTCTCGCTGAACTCTTCCATCATCGAGAGTTTTTCCGCTTCACGCACTTTTTGAATCACAACTTGTTTGGCAGTTTGTGCGGCGATTCTACCGAAGTCGTCCTGCGGTTCGAGCGGAAAGACAATTTCTTCGCCAACCGCGGCGCCGCGCTTCATGCGCTTCGCATCATCAAGCAAAATGTGTTTCTCGGGGTCATAGCGCGGCAGTTCGCCTTCTGGTAAATGTTCTTCTTCTGTATGAAACGCGTGCGTATGCGCGTGTTCTTCAGGAATGTTTTCATCCGGAGCAGGGAAGCGCACATTCGTGCCATCAACAACCGTTTTCACTTGTTCAAAAGAAACGGTGCCCGTGGCGAGGTCGAGCTTCGCGCGCACGATCTGCCCGCGCTTACCGTATTCGCGCTTATAGGCGGTCGCCATCGCGCTCTCTATGGCATCAATCATCGTCTCGCGGCTGATGCCGCGATCTTCAAATTCTCCGAGGACTGCATTGATGGTTTTCAGATCAATCATATGGAATGTGTATGTCGCACCTTTTAAAAAGAAAGCCCGCGCCGCGGACATTTCAGATGGAAGAAGGATAGCAAATTATTTTTCGGAAGTCAACAATAATGCTAGAAATCAAATTCTTTCTTCTTTAAATCTCCTGCCGCCGCTTTTTCTGCGTCATTAACTCGTTTTTGATAACAATTTACACCATTCTTTAGATGTCGGTAGACCATCCAACTATCGTCCGTGTCTTGAAAATTAAATCCCCAGTTTTTTAATTCCCCTTCCATCTTCTTAATAAGATTGTAAGAATAAAAGCCGTCATCGTTAAATCGTAAGGAAGATATTCCCGCGGCTTTTTTAGGAGTTATTTTTAATTGAATCAGATTTTTGTCTTTATCGATATAAGCAAGAGTTATAATTGAATAACCGTTCAATTCAAGCCAGGCTGAGCCAACTCCTTTATCTAGCAGAGGTTTTAAACTGTTGCCATATGAATCTTTGTCTGTGGCATCATACGGCATGGCAATTTGTTTGTTCAATTTTATGAACGCGGCGAGGTTTTCGTACCGTCCTTCATTTTCCAAATCATGTTCTCTTCTTTGTCTTATTCCTTCCACTTCTTCTTTTGAACCAACAAGAAGCATCCCGCCATTTTCATCATAACCTTCCTCGTTGATTTCTTTTTTTACTTTCGGGTCAATTCCCGACGGTTCCTCCATGCTCATAAAAATTTGACTTAAGAGGTTGTTAATTTCTATAGGCAACAGTATACCACATGTGCAATGCGTGATTAACAGAGTGCGAAGCGCGCTATACTTTCCGTATATGCATGTGTCGGATAAAGAATTGAAAGAATTCATTATCGATTCGGGACTTGTTTCCAAAAAGGAAATTGATTCTGCTACTAAAGAAGCATTGGCGAAAGGCCAATCGCTCGGCGACATCCTCATTTCGCGCGGTTCTTTGACTGAAGATGCCCTGCGGCGCATTCAGGCATTCGTGCTTGGCATCCCATTCGTAAACTTGAAAGAACATTGCATCCCCCTCGAGGTGTTTGCGCTTATTCCCGAACCGATTGCACGCACGCACAACATCATCGCGATTAAAAAAGCCGGCGACTCGCTCGAAGTGGCTCTGCTCGATATCGAAGATCTCGCATCAATTGGTTCGGTGCGGAAAAAAACGGGACTAAAAATACTGCCGCGGCTGACCGATGTCGAAAGCATTAAGAGCGCGCTTCTGCACTACCAGAAATTGTTGAAGGACGAGTTCGGCGACATTATTTCCACGGAAGCTAAAAAAATTCCTATAGTTTCGGAAAACATAAAAGAACTTTCCGGCGGCGATTTGAAAAAGATGGCAGAGGATTTGCCGATTGTGCGCATTGTCGACACGCTCCTGCGGCACGCAGTTGTTCAAGGCGCTTCCGATATTCATATCGAGCCGATGGAAAACGAAACTCTGGTGCGGTATCGCATCAACAGTATTCTCCACGACGCAATGGCTCTGCCAAAATCAACGGCCGCAGGCATCATCGCGCGCATCAAAGTACTTTCCAATTTGAACTTGGATGAAAAACGCCTGTCGCAGGATGGCCGATTTAAAATGGAGACCGAAGCCGACCATGTTTCTTTTCGTATTTCTACGCTTCCGACATTCTTCGGAGAAAAAATTGTGATGCGTCTTCTGCGCGAGACCGGCGAGGGATTTACTTTGGAGGTGCTCGGTCTTCACGGTGAGAATATGGAATGCGTTCATCAGGCATTGAAGCAGACGGCTGGCGTCATTCTTGTTTCCGGGCCAACAGGAAGCGGAAAAACGACGACGCTCTACACAATGCTCGATATTTTGAATCGGCCGGATGTAAACATCTCGACGATTGAAGACCCTATTGAATATCAGATGCGGCGTATTAACCAAACGCAAGTGAATCCGGATATCGGCTTTTCGTTTGCGAACGGACTTCGCTCCATCGTGCGTCAAGATTCGGATATCGTCATGGTCGGGGAAATTTGCGACGAAGAAACAGCATCGCTCGCGATTAACGCCGCTTTGGCCGGCCGGCTCGTGCTTTCGTCCATTAATGCCGACAATGCGTCAGACGCGATAGCGCGCCTTATCGATATGGGCGTCGAGCCATTTCTCCTCGCTTCAACCGTTCGCGCCATCATCGGACAACGATTGGTGAGAAAACTTTCCGAAAATAAAGAAGCATACGCGCTTAATGCCGCCGCGCGCGCAGAAATCGCGAACGACGAGGACTTTGCCGCCGCATTTAATGCGCTGAAAGATGAAAAATTAGTAAAAGAGGGAACAATGCTCGACGATTTGCGTTTTTATCGGCCTATCCTCGGCAATACCATTGATGACGACGGTTATAAAGGCCGCATCGGCATCTATGAAGTCCTCGCGGTTTCATCCGCAATCCGCGACCTCATGCTCCATTCCGGCACGAGCGACGAGCTCGAAGCGCAAGCAAAAAAAGAAGGCATGCTCACACTGCTTCAAGACGGTCTTTACAAAGCCGCGTGTGGCATCACGAGCGTCGAGGAAGTATTGCGGGCGGTGAATGAATAACCCTCCACAGAGAACGCAAACTGCTATACTCTTCAATATGCTCATTGTTGCCAACTGGAAGGCGTATGTCGAAGATTTTGGGAAAGCGAAGAAACTTTTTGTCGTAAGTAAAAAACTTGCGCGCGATTCTAAAAATAAAATTATTATCGCGCCGCCTGCGCCATTCCTCGGCGCGTTCGCGTTCGGAAATAAATCTGCGGTCGCTTTTTCCGCGCAAGATGTTTCTCTGACCACTGGCGGCGCCGAAACCGGCGAAATAACCGCGCAAGAATACGCGGCGGTCGGCGCGACTTTCGCCCTCATCGGTCATTCTGAACGGCGGGCGAAGGGCAATGATAATGACACCGTCGCAAAGAAACTTTCTCACGCGCTCACGCAGGGATTGACTCCCATTCTTTGCATCGGAGAAAAGGAACGCGACGGCGAAGGCCGCTATCTTTCTTTCGTGCGTGAAGAACTTACCTCCGCCATCGAACCGCTCACGCCGAAGGAGCGCGTGAAAATTATCATCGCCTATGAGCCAATCTGGGCTATTGGTTCAATGGCGGGGTCGGCTATCGAGCCGAACGACCTCGCAGAAATGGTTTTGTATATTCGAAAAGTGCTCGCGGAACTTCTGCCCGGGAAAAATTCCGCGCATGCTTCGGTTCTCTATGGCGGCTCGGTCGAATCGAACGATGTCCGTGCGCTCGCGGCGAATTCAGGCGTTGACGGTTTCCTCATCGGGCGCGAATCGGTTGATCCCGACTTATTTGCCGCATTGGTAAAACAACTCGCCTGACATGCGGAGCGTTCGCGACATCCAATTGTTTAAAAACATTCCTATCCTCGTGCGCGCGACATTAAATGTGCCCGTTGAAAATGAAAAAGTGATGAATGAGTATCGTCTGCGACGCGCTCTGCCGACGATTCGCTTTTTAAGCGAGCGCGGCGCGAAAGTTATTTTATTGAGCCACATCGGCGAAAAGGGGACTGAAACGCTCGCGCCGGTCGCGGAAGCGCTTGGAAAAATGATTAGAAATGTTTCGTTCTTTCCGGAGACCGTCGGCGCGGGTGCCCGTTCGGCGATTCGCGATCTTGCGCCCGGCAATATTCTCGTTCTTGAAAACTTGCGGCGCAATATCGGCGAACGAAATAACGATCATGATTTCGCGAAGGAACTAGCGACGCTGGGCGATATTTTTGTTCAAGATTCCTTCGATACTTGTCATCGCGCGCACGCTTCGATTGTCGGCGTCCCTGAACTTCTGCCGAGCTATGCCGGATTCTTGCTTGAAGAAGAAGTAAGGGAATTAACGAAAGCGCTTGCGCCGAAGCGGCCGTCGCTCGCCGTTATTGGCGGAATGAAATTCTCGACGAAAGAACCCGTGCTGATAAAATTGCTCGCGGCGTATGACAAGGTATTTATCGGCGGCGCGCTTGCTAACGATTTTCTTAAGGCCTCAGGAAAAGAAGTGAGGAAGTCGCTAGTCTCAAATGGGAATGAGGACGCCATTAAAAAACTTCTCGAGAATCCGAAGCTGGTTCTGCCGATCGATTCCATCATGAAAGACGACACGATTCTCGATCAAGGTTCGGGCACCAATGCGCTTCTTGCCGATCTTGCAAAAAAGGCAAAAACGATTATCTGGAACGGGCCTTTGGGAAATTATGAAAACGGATTCCGCAGCGGAACCGACGCATTCGCACGCGCGGTCGCCGCATCAAACGCTCATTCAATTATCGGCGGTGGCGATACCATCGCGGCGATTGAAAATCTCAATCTATTATCGCACTTTTCATTCGTCTCGACCGGCGGCGGCGCGATGCTCGACTTCCTCGCGCACGGTACTCTGCCAGGAATTCAAGCTTTGCGTTAATTTTAAAAAGTATTACATTACACGAAGCTTAGTACCTGTGAAAAAGGAGGTCTCTATGAGACTGAAAGTACTTGTCTAAGCGCCGACCCATTTGTTTCCCCTCCTCGGGTCGGCGCTTTTTATTTAGATAATTTTCGCACGGATTTTTTCTGCAATAGCCGCGGCATCGCCAGGTGGATAATCATTTTGCGGCCAGAAGGAAAATTCGGTGCGCGAGCGGCGCGGAATGATGTGAAAATGAAGATGATTAACTATTTGTCCGGCCGCTTCGCCGTGATTTGAATTGATGTGTACGCCGTGCGCGCCGACCGCATCGCGCACTGCCGGTGAAATTTTTCGAATCGTACGCATAAGTGCGGCAAGCATTTCGTCATCGGCATCAAAAATATTTATGATTGGTTTTTTCGGAACAACCAGCGTGTGTCCCGGCGTCGTCGGCTTAATATCAAGAAAGGCGAGCGTTTCATCATCTTCGTAGATAATTTCGGCAGGAATCTCGCGTCGGATAATTTTCGCAAAAATAGTGTCTTCCATTCGGCAAGTATACAATAAAGCGGCATGTTTCCGCTCCACGATCCTTTAGATGCTGTCTTACGCAAAGAACTCGCCCGATATGACGACCTCACCGCGGCGCTTCTCGCGCGCCGCGGCATTTTGACGAAAGAAGACGCTGAAAAATTTCTCAATCCTTCCTACGACGAACATTTGCATGACCCATTACTAATGACCGACATGAAAAAAGCCGCCGAACGATTTTCTGCCGCGATTTTTTCGGGAGAAAAAATCGCGGTCTGGAGCGACTACGACTGCGACGGCATTCCGGGCAGTGTTATTTTGCACGATTTCCTGAAGAAGGTCGGCGCGAATTTTGAAATGTATATTCCGCATCGGCATGATGAGGGTTACGGTATGAATGTTGCCGGTATTGAAAAGCTGGCGAAGAACAATGTAAAACTTATCGTCACGATTGACTCCGGCATCACTGACATTGAGCCAATTGCACGCGCAAAAGAACTCGGCATGGAAGTTGTTGTCACAGACCATCATTTGCCGAATGGGGAACTTCCCGACGCGTTCGCGATTGTGAATCCGAATGCACGCGCTGATGAAAAATATCCGTTCCGTGAACTTTGCGGCACTGGCGTCGCATGGAAATTAATTTGCACAACACTCACGCTCTCGCCTGAATTGCGCGAAAAAGTTCCGACCGGATGGGAGAAGTGGTTGCTCGATATGGTCGGGCTCGCGACCATCGCCGACATGGTTCCGCTCGTCGGTGAGAATCGCGTGCTCGCAAGCTACGGACTTCTCGTGATGCGGAAATCGCCGCGAGTCGGTTTGCAAAAACTTTGCCGCATGATGCGCACGAACCAGCGAACGTTGACCGAAGACGATGTCGGATTCATGATCGCGCCGCGGGTGAACGCCGCGAGCCGCATGGGCGACGCACGCGATGCGTTTAAACTTTTTACAACAGGAGACGAGAACGAAGCCGATCTGCTCGCGAACACATTGGAAAAAATAAACCGGACGCGGAAGGCGGAAGCGGGCGCCATCACGCGCGCGGTGCATGCGCGATTGAAAGAAAGAAATGGGGTGCGGAGCGTCATCGCACTCGGCGATCCGGAATGGCGGCCAGCATTGCTTGGGCTTGTCGCGGGAACGATCGCCGACGAATACGAGCGGCCGGTATTTCTTTGGGGAAGGGAAGGCAACCTGACATTGAAAGGTTCGGTGCGAAGCGGAAGCGTGCATGCACTCGAACTGATGGGTGCGGCAGAAAAAACTTTCATTGAATACGGCGGCCACGCGGCGGCGGGCGGTTTTACCGTGCGCGACGATGCGATATTTTTTCTTGAAGATAATTTAGTTGCGGCATATACGCGCATTATGGAAAATAAAAAACCGGATGACGAGCTCGCCGCGCCCGCCGACGCGGAAATCGCGCCGGAAGAAATGACGGCAACATTTCTATCAAAAATAGAAAAACTTGCGCCGTTCGGCATGAAAAATCCGAAGCCGATATTTCTTTTGCGCAATATTATCGTGCGCGAGATTTCACATTTCGGAAAAGGGCGGGAACATTTGAAATTACGAATTAGTTCGCCGGATGGAAATAATAAAATTGATGCGGTTACTTTTTTCGCAAAAGGAACTATCGCGCGCGCCGCAGAGACCGTGCGCGCAAATGATTCTGTTACAATTCTCGCGCATCTTGAGCACGATACATTCAGTCGCGGCAATCCAATTCGCCTACGGCTTCTCGATATCAAATTGGTATAATGTCGTCATGCATTTCACAATTCATGCCGATGGCGGGGCGCGCGGAAATCCGGGACCCGCGGGCGCTGGCGCGATGATTCGCGACGAGCTCGGCAATTCGGTCGCGAGCGTTTCGAAATTCCTCGGCACGCGCACCAACAACTTCGCGGAATACGAAGCGGTGATTCTCGGTTTCGAAGCATTGTTAAAAATTGTTCCGGAAGCGAGAAAAAAAGAAACAACGGTTGTTGTAAAAATGGACAGTGAATTGGTGGTCAAACAAATGCGAGGCGAATATAAAACAAAAAATGCAATTCTAAAAAAGCAACAAGCGCGGCTCGCTCCGCTCGCCGCGTCATTCCAAAATGTTTCTTTCACCCACGTCCCGCGTGAAGAAAATAGCGACGCCGATTTCCTCGCCAACGAAGCGATGGATAGAGGTTCTTAATTTTTCAAAATACGAAATGCGAAATAGAAGTGAGAGCAAAAATAAAAGATTTCGATGAGATTATTTCCAAACTAAAAGAAATTGGTTGCACATTATCCGAGCCAATGATTCAAGATGATCATATTTTCAATCAGAAGGGAATAGATTTAAAGGACCACAACCACAACACTCCGGTTTTACGAATTCGAGAGCAAAACAATAAAATTATTTTCACGCTCAAGAAAAATCGGAGCGGCGAACTCGACTGCATAGAAAAAGAAATCGAAGTAAGCAACAGAAGTATCTTGAAAGACATTATCGAATTGCTTGGATTTGAGTTGACGGTTGAAGTTCATAAAAAGCGACGCGAAGGAAACTATCAGGATTATGAAATTTGCCTCGACGAAGTTCAGGATGAATTATTTGAGTTTCTCAAAAAACTTGGCGTGGACAAAGAAGATCGCGTACTCATCGGTTACGATAGTCAGATTTGGTTAAAGCATAATGGGAGATAGAAGTTCTGTTCCATAGTTTCTCAAAATAAACTTTCGGTTCCTGCTACGATAATTTTATGAAGATGCTCGTTGCCGTTGTCGCCGGATTCGCGAGCGGAATATTGTTGCGATCGGTTTTTGTTTTTGGTTGGCCGGTGATTATTTTTATATTTTTAATTACAGCGATTTTTTCTGCGGCGGCATTTTATAAGCCGCGCCTTGCGTACACGCTTGGCGCGGTGTTTTTTATTTTTGTTGCGTTCGGCATGATGCGTGCAGTGCTTTCCGATTCGCCATTGCCGAGTGCTTTCGCGAATCAACTGCGGCATCGTGTTTCGTATCAGGGAATCGTGGTCGCCGATCCTGATGTGCGCGACGCTTCCGAGCGCGTTGAAGTTCGCGTTTCGAATCCGTCGGCTGACGGAGAAACAACAACGGTGCTCGTCGTCGTACCGCGTTCTCAAATTGTTTCGGTTAGCGAAGAAGTGCGTGTTTTGGGTACGCTTCTTGTTCCGCAATCATTCGCTGACGACAGCGGGCGTATTTTTAATTATGAAAAATATCTCCAGCGCGACGGTGTGCGTTTCATTCTCGATTTCGGCTCGATCAGCGTTCTTCAAAAAGCGCCCTGGTATTCGATTGGAGCTGCGCTCGCTTCCATAAAACATCTATTTCTCAATGGTTTGCAGGCGACGCTGCCCGAACCATATGCGTCGCTCGCCGGCGGCGTCATTATCGGCGGGAAGACCGGCCTCGGCACCGATCTTGAAAATGATTTTATTCGAAGCGGCCTCGTGCAGATTATCGTGCTCTCCGGCTACAATGTGATGATCGTCGCCGAGTGGGTGATGGCCGCCCTCGCGTTCACGAAACTGAAGAGACGCTGGAGCTCGGCGGCGGGCGCACTCGCGATTCTTATCTTTGTCGGCATCGCCGGCGCCTCGGCGACCGCTCTGCGCGCCGCGCTTATGGCGTTCATCGCGCTCTATGCGCGCGCGACCGGCCGCTCGTATTTCGCGGGCAATGCGCTTCTTTTCGCCGTTTTTCTGATGTTGCTTTGGAATCCGCTGTATCTCGCGTTTGATCCCGGATTCGGTTTATCGGTCGCCGCAACCGCCGGTATCATTTGGTTCGCACCGATTATTGAATTGCATCTTCCGTTTTTAAAAAATATTTTCTGGAAAAATGTGCTCGCGACCACCGTTGCGGCGCAAATTTCTGTTCTGCCGCTTTTGCTTTACGACACCGGCAATCTTTCGCTTGTCGCTATTCCGGCGAATCTCATCGTGATGCCGATGGTGCCGCTCGCGATGGGACTTTCTGCGCTCGCCGGTTTCGCGGGAATTATTTTTAATTCTTTCATTCCATTTCTCGGCATCCTGCTCGCATTCCCCGCATATCTCGCCAATGCGTTTATCATTTTAATTGCGCGCGGAGCGTCGTCACTGCCGTTCGCAGATTTCATTCTTCCGGCGTTTCCGTTTTGGCTTATGCTTGCCGCGTATGTAGCGCTTCTTTGTATCGCAGTAAAATTCACAAAAAAATCTACTCTATAATCCAGACATGCCGCGCGCGTTGTCTAAAAGTTTTTATGTCATCTTGCTTTTCATACTTATCACGGCGAACATTTGTCTGTATCAAGAAATTTTTGCGCCGCGAGTTCTTAAGGTAATGGTACTTGAAATAGGCAAGGGCGACGCGATTCTCATACGCACGTCAAACAAGAAAACTCTTCTCATCGACACCGGCCCAGATGCGGGAATTTTGCGCGCGCTCGGCACTTCATTGCCGGAATGGCAGAAAACTATTAACGCAATCGCGCTCACGAGTTCAAAAACAAGCTCCGTCGGCGGTTTGTCGGAAGTGTTACAAAAATATCGCGTTCAAACTATTTTGCATTTCGGCACGGACATTCCTTATGGAACTTCTTTCGCTCTTGATTCAACTCGTATCACTATCATCGCGCCCGATACAGTAACCATTTCTTATGGTTCAACTTCACTATCAATTTCTTCAACAACTCCCGCCGGCACATTTATTTCAGATGGGAAAAAATGAGATAATTAAATCGCTCCCGCTTTTTTCAATGTTGCGAACGCGCCGTTCTTTTTGATGGTTTTCAGGCCTTTGACGGAAATGTCGACGATGACCGTCTTCTTGAGTTCCGGCACATAAATGCGCCGCTTCTGGAGATTCGCCTTGCGGCGGACCTTGCCGGTCGGATTAAACTGCGTCGCGCGGACGCGATTCGAATACCGCCCGCCGATTTGCGTGCTCTTGCCGGTTATCTTGCAGATGCGTGCCATGGTGGTCGCATGGTAGCATAGGATGCGACGCATGCAAACCGCACTCACGCTCATCATTCTGATTCTCTCCGTCATCGTGCACGAGGTGGCGCACGGCTATGCCGCGAATTCGCTCGGCGACCCGACCGCGCGCCTAGCCGGCCGATTGACGCTGAATCCGATCCCGCATATCGATCTGATGGGTTCGATTATTATTCCGGTTCTTTTGGTTATCAGCGGCTCGCCGATACTTTTCGGCTGGGCGAAGCCGGTGCCATACAATCCGTATAATTTGCGAAACCATCGCTGGGGCGAAACGATTGTCGCGCTCGCGGGAAGCACGACAAATCTTTTTCTCGCGATTATTTTCGGATTGGTTGTCAGATTCGGTTCAACTATCGGATTTGATTCAACGATGATTTCTCTCGCCGCAACAATTGCATTCATAAATTTATTCCTCGGACTTTTCAATTTAATTCCGTTCCCGCCGCTCGACGGCTTCACCGCGTTGCGCTCGGCGCTCCCGTGGCATTCCTCCGTCGGCTTCGCGCGATTCGAACATCAGATTCGAAGCATGGGTATCTTGTCGCTCATTCTTTTTCTTCTTGTTTTCTCGTTCATCTTCGCCGGACCGTTTTATAATTTCATCCTTTGGCTCTTTGGACTGATTACCGGCGGCGGGTTATAATTGCCACTACTGAAAAATAGCCATGGACTTCAACAAAATACCGAAGCAGTTCTGCGAGAACGTCGTGGCGGGGCATTCGCAGGAAAATTTCGTTCTGCTGATGAGCGTCGGCGAAACCGCGCATGCTTACGCGCTTACACCGCAACATATGAAGCGGCTCGTTCAAAGTTTGGCGCATCAGGTAGAGGAATATGAAAAAAGTTTCAGCACAATCAACGCGCGTTGGTCCCCAGGAATCGAAAGTCCCCTTCAGCCCAAGGATATTAAAGGTAGCGGAGAATAACGATATCAACAACTGCTATACTAGTGAGAATGGAATATCAGGTTCCGCAATTTATCGAGGTTGAAAACAAAGTAGTCGGGCCGCTCACCTTGAAGCAGTTTATTTATATTGCTGGCGCGGCGGGGCTCTGCGTTCTTTTCTTTACTTATCTGTCGATTGTTTTTGCGTTTTTGTTATCGGCGCCGGTTGTCGCGCTCGCCGCGGCGCTCGCGTTTTATAAAGTAAACGGCAAGCCATTCGCCGAGGTGCTCGAGGCGGGATTCAATTACTATATGGGTGATAAGCTTTTCCTCTGGAAACACCAGGCGCCAAAAATACAAAAGAAAAATCCCGGCGCGGCAGAAACGCAACGCGTTCCGCACGAAACGACGAAGCTGACTCGGGGGAAGCTCTCAGAACTCGCGTGGTCGCGGGATGTGCAACAAACAAGGCCAAGCAATCAATCTCCCCAATAATATGCCCACACCTAAATCCGGCGCAACACAGCAATTCGTTCCGATAAAAGAAATTCGAAACGGCATCATCACGCTTAAAGAGGGCGGCTATCGCGGCATACTTATTTGTTCTGCAATCAACTTCGGGCTGAAATCCGCCGACGAACAACACGCCATCATCCTTGGCTTCCAGAATTTCCTTAACACGCTCGATTTCTCGATACAGATTGTGGTGAACTCGCGAAAGATGGACCTGCGCCCGTATCTCGCGCTTCTCGAAGCGAAGTCGCCGGAACAAAAAACCGAACTTCTGCGGATTCAGTTGCGCGAATACATCGAATTTATAAAATCGTTCGCCGAACAGGCGAATATCATGACGAAATCGTTTTATATCGTGGTGCCGTACGCATCGCATATGTCCACCGCGAATGCGATGAGTTTCTTGCGCCGCGAAACGGTTTCTATAAAAAATGCCGCTGCGCAAGCCTCGTTCGAAGAAGATCGCGCCCAGCTTGAACAGCGGCTCGCACTCGTCATCGGCGGACTCTCCGGCACCGGCGTCCGCGCGGTGCCGCTCGACACCGAAGAAACGGTCGAGTTGTTGTATCGTTCCTTTAATCCGGGCGAGTTGGAGAATCCAATTCGCCTTGAAAATTGATATGGCACTTCTTGATTTCCTCAATCGCAAAAATGAAAAAACGCCGGAGGTTGTGCCGGTCTTGCCGAAAGATATCTACAAACAAGGAACCCTTGACCTCGTCGACACTATCGCGCCAACCGCGCTCTTGATCAGTTCGCGCGACATCCAGCTGGGAGAAAAATTCGTTCGTGCATTTTATACTATCTCGTATCCGCGCTTTCTTTCTGACAGCTGGTTCTCGCCGGTTATCAATCTCGACAAGGTGCTCGATGTTTCCATTTTCATCCATCCGGTGGAAACTGAAGCCGCGCTCCGCGGATTCCAGAAAAAAGTCGCCGAGGTTCAGAGCCAGATTAGCGAGCGCGAATCGAAGGGATTGGTGCGCGACCCCTTGCTCGACACCGCATACCAAGATTTGGAAAGCTTGCGCAACAACCTCCAACAAGCGCAGGAAAAACTTTTTGATGTCGGACTCTACCTCGCGCTCTACGGCGATTCGAAAGAAGAAATTGATAAGACTGAGGGTGATATTCGCGGCATTCTCGACGCGAAGCTGGTGTACACCAAGCCGGCGCTTTTTCAGCAAGAGCAAGGATTCCGTTCGTGCCTTCCGCTCGGAAGCGATGAACTGCTTGTCAATTCTAAACTAAATTCTTCGCCGCTCTCGTCGCTTTTTCCTTTCGTTTCTTTTGACCTCACGAGCGATCGCGGAATTTTATACGGGATAAATCGGCACAATTCCTCGCTCGTTCTCTTCGATCGTTTTTCGCTGGAAAACTACAATTCCGTCGTCTTCGCAAAATCCGGCTCGGGGAAAAGTTACGCGACAAAACTCGAGGTCCTGCGTTCCTTGATGTTCGGCACGGATGTCATCGTCATCGACCCTGAACGCGAATATGAACAGCTCGCCGAAGCGACTGGCGGCCGCTCGTTCCATATTTCGCTTTCCTCAGAACATCACATCAATCCGTTTGATCTGCCGGCAGTAAAAGAAGACGAGGATCCGAAAGATATTCTGCGCTCCAACATTATTTCGCTCGTCGGGCTCTTCCGCATTATGCTCTCCGGCCTTTCTCCAGAAGAAGACGCGATTGTTGACCGCGCCATCAGCGAAACTTACGCGCTGAAGGACATCACCGGCGACGCTGATTTTACCGGTGCCGAGCCGCCTTTGCTTTCCGATTTTGAACAAGTGCTTTCCGGTATGGAAGGAAGCGCGTCGTTGGTCGAACGACTTTCGAAATACACGCGCGGAAGCTGGTCGGGATTTATGAATCAAGCGACGAACATCGATCTCACTCAGCAGTTCGAGGTTTTCTCGGTGCGCGATATGGAGGATGAGCTGAAGCCTGTCGCGATGTACATCATCACTCATTTCATCTGGAATGCCGTCCGCCACGAGATGAAAAAACGCCTTCTTATTATCGACGAGGCGTGGTGGATGATGAAAAGCGAAGATACCGCAAGCTTCCTTTATTCCGTTGCAAAGCGCGGACGCAAATATTATCTCGGCGTCTGCACCATTACCCAAGATGTTGAGGATTTCTTAAAGAGCCCGTACGGTCGGCCGATTCTCACCAACTCATCGCTCCAATTATTATTGAAACAATCGCCGACGACGATAGAGGTTCTGCAACAAACTTTCAACCTCACTGATGAAGAAAAATATCTTCTGCTCGAAGCCGGCGTCGGCGAAGGACTTTTCTTTGCGGGATTAAAGCATGTAGCAATTAAAGTCGTGGCAAGTTATACCGAAGACCAAATCATCACCTCCGACCCGTCGCAACTCCTCGCGATAAAGGAAGGCAAAGAGAAACATGCCGCAGAACAAAAACAATCCGCCGCCTGAAGTAATGACGTGGAAGAAGGCGTTGCCCGAACTTTGCACGAGCGGGGTGTCGGACGCGGCGCGCTATTTTTTTCTTTTGTTTTGGTTTTTCGGGCCGGCATTAGCAGGTTTATATTGCGCAGTCAAAGTTGGCGGTACGACCGGAGCAGTTCTTTGTGGGGCTGGCGCAACTGCGGTTGGTTATTTCGCCGCTCCGATTATAGGAGCGTTCGGTACCATTATGGCGACAGCCGTCGGATTCGCCGGTTGGCTTGTAGTAACCGTCATAATTCTCATAAAGAATGGGCGTGTGTTAAAAGAAAATCCATTCTCTACGCTTTGGTTGCTCGCCGGTATTGGCGCGAGCGTTTCCCTAATGACTTGGAGAATATATAGTCCTCAAATTAAAAAAGATAAAGCCGTATACGCGAAATGGAAAAAAGAGCAGGAACAAAACGGCGACCCGTTGGCGGAACAAAAGCAACGCGCCGCAATGCTTATGCAAGCGCGCGTGGAAAATTATTCTGCACAAGCCGCTGATGAATATGGTGAGGAAGAAATCCCCGAAGAGGTGCGCGAAGCGGCGTAGCGGCCTCGCGCAGGTTATATACTAGTGGTATGCGTTTTATTCTTCCTCTCACCATTGCCGTCGCGATTATCATTCCTTCAGCGGCACTGGCGCAATTTATGGGCGGCGCGGGTGATGATACGAGCGCGGCGGTTACCCAATCATTTACTGCTTCAATATCGCCGCAATATCCGGCACCATACAGCCAGGCGACGCTATTGGTGCTTTCATCAACGCTCGATCTCACCAATGCGACAATGGCCGTTTCTGTTAATGGCAAAGGGATTTATCAGGGAAGCGTGCAGTCGCTCGCCATCCCGCTCGGGAAAGCGGGAAGCATGACGAGTGTACAAGTAACGATAGCTTCGAACGGCACAAGTTCGCTCCAAACGCTTTCCATACAGCCCGAGGATGTTGCGCTTGTTGCCGAGCCGGTTTCATCGGCGCCGCCATTGTATCCAGGCAAACCATTGGTGCCGCTCGAAGGAGAAACGCGCGTGGTCGCGGTGGCGAATCTGCAGGACGCGAACGGAAAGGCGGTTGATCCGTCAACGCTCTCGTATGCGTGGACGGTTGACGATACGCAAATAGCAGATTCTTCGGGCATCGGCAAGGATGCCATTATGGTCGATTCGCCGCTTGAATATCGCTCGAGCACTGTTTCAGTCGCAGTCCAGAGCCAAGACGGAACGCTGGTCGGTGGCGACACGTTAACGCTCACCGCCTCGGAACCGTCGGTGCAGATTTATGAAAATGATCCTCTGCTCGGCATTCTCTTCGACCATGCGCTTTCCGGAAATTATGCCATCAGTGGCGCGGAAGATACGCTCTATGCTGCACCGTTTTCATTCCCGACTTCAAGCGGCGCGCCGCTTCTACAGTGGTTCTTAAATGGTGACGCCGCGCAAACCGGCAATTCAATAACTCTGCGACCGACAGGAAGCGGGCAAGGAACCGCATCGCTCTCGCTCGCCGCATCGGCGGGCGAATCAACGAGAGCGGACGAGGAACTTTCGCTTTCATTCAGCGCCGCGCCGAGCAACGGCTTATTTGGCTTATGAAAAAAATAATTATTCTTTCAATATTGTTCTTCTTGGCGGTCGCGCCGCACGTTTTCGCCGCTACTACTGCGACTTCGGGATTTACCGCACTCGCGCCAATTCCTGGGCTTACCGATGCCAATACTGTCAATTCGGCAAGCGGTCTTAATATGAATACACTCGCCGTCTTCTTCAACAATCTTTATAAATATATGGTTGGCCTCGCCGCTATCTTGGCGGTTGTTATGATTATTTATGCAGGTATTCGTATCGCGGTTAATAAGGATAATGTCAGTGTGCTTATGGATAGCAAAAGTCAAATCTGGCAGGCAATTCTCGGGCTCGTGCTCGTACTCTCGCCGGCATTAGTTTTCTCCATCATCAATCCGAGCATTTTAAATCTCTCACTGAATCTTCCGAAGTTGGATACAACAACTCCTGCTACCGCTTCACAAGCGGCAACTTCAAATCCTGCTACCGCTTCACAAGCGGCAACTTCAAACATCGGCCCGACCGCGTTGAATAATGTTTGGGTATGCACAAACAACGACTGCACAATCGCTGTTACAACTGCGAAGAGTAGTAGTAATTGTTCCTCACCTTCCGTGCCGACCCTTTATTGTGTACCGTCGCAAAGCAACCCGAATAATTTGGCGGTTCCAGCATCAACTGCGCCATTGCAAAATCAAAGTCTCATGCAACAGACTTGTCCGTCGGGACAGACTCTTGTTGTTGTGTGTTCCGCTTATTATGGATTCTAATATGCGCAAAACTTTAACCATTTTCGCCATCATGATCGTCCTCGCCGGAATCGGAGTGTTTATTTATTTCCATTTCTTCGCAAAAACGCCGAGCATCACCGTCGCGCCCGCAGGAAGCGCCGGATTGCCGGTAGCAGGGCGGGAAACAACCGCGACAAACGGATCGAACGGCTCAACGAATCCCTCGGCGATCAATTCGCCCGTTGCCGTCACGCCGCGACTCGTCGAGATAAGCGCCGGACCGGTCGTACCAGGAGAAGTCGCGGTTGATGTGCTGGTGCCGAACGCGAGCTCTTCGGCCACCTCGACTTCATCCGAGATAAACAATGTTGCCATTAATTACATTGAGCGGGAAAGTGGAAATGTCTTTTTGTATTCCAGAAACACAAATTCGATCACTCGAACCAGCAATAAAACTATTCCAGGGATCGAGTCAGCCGAGTGGTTGCCCGATGCATCGGTCGCATTTGTTCGTTATTTTTCCGGCGATGATTTTTCCACCATTAACACCTATACGCTTCCATCGAATGATTCCTCTGACGGATTTTTTCTATCGCAAGACATTACTGACATTTCAGTTTCTTCAACAAGCGTACTGACGCTCGCCTCGGGCGTGAATGGTTCCGTCGCGTCGCTCGGGAATATCGACGGCACTCACTCATCGGACATTTTTACGACGCCGCTTTCTTCACTACGCATTTCGTTCGCTGGGAAGAATCAATATCTCGCGTTTACAAAACCGGCGGCGTCGCTCGCGGGCGATGCTTTTCTCGTCAATGCTTCTGGATATTTCTCGCGTATCGCCGGGCCGCTTGATGGTCTTGTCGCATTATCGAGCCATTCGGGGAAAATGATTTTGGTAAGCTACACCTCGAACAACACCCTGCAGATGGAGCTGATAAACACAACAACCAACGAAGTTATTCCGCTTCCAATCGCAACCATCGCAGACAAGTGCATCTGGACGAATGATGATTCGGATATTTATTGCGGTGTTCCGGTGAATCCTTCAACTAACGCCGCATATCCCGACGACTGGTATCAAGGCACTCTACAATTTTCCGACCGTATTTGGAAAATAGATGTTGCCGGCCGTTTCGCGCAATTAACGCTCGATTTTCCCGCTGAAACAAAAGGTACGCTTGATGCTGAAGCACTCGCTGTTGATCCTTTAAATACCGAATTGGTTTTTATGAATAAAAACGACGGCTCGCTTTGGAGCTACCAACTCTAAATTTAAACTTCCTGTTTGGCGAACTTTCTCCTGATGTGCCACTCTTGCAAAGCACCGACGAGGTTGGTGGTGATGAAGTAGAGTGCGACCGCGGCTGAGGTTGTATAAGAAATGGTCGCAATAAGAAACGGGAACACATATTTTAGTTGCATGCCCATCATCTGTTGGAATCCGGCCTGCGTTCCTTTACTGTCGGGTGACGGTTTCATTGTTCCCGAAAGCGCCATGTGCGCTTGGAAGAATTGCGTGATGCCTGCGACTATCGCGAGTACGATGCTCTTTCCGGTAACTGAAATGAGTCCGAGAAATTTAAGCGATACTATATGCGGTATCGGTGTGAGCATATAGAGCCGTGCGGTGTCTATGGTTGAAAACGGCTCATAACGAAAAACCCAATACAACGCGAGAAGTACTGGAATCTGAATGAAGACTGTGAGAATGCTCGCAAACGGATTTACGCGCGCTTCTTTATACAGCGCGAGTGTTTCCGTCGCTTCTTTTTCTTTGTTGCCTTTGTGTTTTTCTTTTAATTCTTTTATCTTCGGCTCGAGTGTTTTCATCGCGCGCTGGGTGCGCGCGGCGGAAAGTGAAAACGGCAAAAGAATGAGCCGGGTGAGTATGGTGATGCAGATGACCGCAACGCCCACATCGCCGCCGGGAATAAACGCCACCAGTGCCACCAGCGCGTTGTAAATCGGATTATAAAAAACAATATGAAAGAAAGCGGATATCACAAATAGTCGAAATTAGTTTTTTATATGAGAAAAAAGATCGGCAAGTTCTTTTTCTATGTCTCGGTAGTGTACACCATCAAGTGAGGAACGAGAAAAAACAATGGCGGACGGAGGAAGGGGAAGCGCGTGGAGCGCGGCGCTTATTCGGCGTTTCATTCGGTGCCGCGTAACTGAAAGTCGAGCGACTTTTTTTGGAACCACAACCGCATATCCTTCTCCTGATTTCGGGATAATTACAGTAAAGTGTAAAGACGAAAACCGATGACCGGTTTTAAGGGCGGGAGGGAATAAGGCGCGTGGAAATCGTTTTGTGCGTGGGAACACGAGGATTTACGCCGCGAGACGCGTTCGGCCGGCGCGGCGGCGGCCTTGTATAATTTTGCGTCCGGCGCTTGTTTTGCCACGCGAGAGGAATCCGTGCGTAGTGGCGCGCTTTTGTTTCTTTGGTTGATAGGTTTGTTTCGGCATATAGGATAAAGAGTTATACACATAATACTAACAGGTTCTCCCCAAAATACCACTCTGTCCTCATTTTTTAGGAGGAGTATACTCGGGGAACGATGGACAAAAGAAATACTCAGGAACTTTGGGAGTACATGCTTACCCAAATTGAACTTTCCATATCATCGGCAAATTTCAATACTTGGTTTTGCAATAGTTTCATCGTGAAGATTGGCGAGGATGGTGTGGTGTATATTGGCGTACCGAGCCAGTTTTTCAAAGATTGGTATTTGAAAAAATTTCATACCCTACTTTTGAAAATAATCCGCGACATATCGTACGAGTTTCGCAATATCGAATATGTCATTGTGAAAGATGAGCGCCGCAAATCGTTTAAAGAACCAAAAAAAGTATCTGGTGCGCTTGAGCTTCCATTAGATGAGTTTTATATCAACAAAAGCGATAATTTAAATCCGCGCTACACCTTCGAAACCTTTGTGGTCGGTTCGTTCAACACACTCGCGTACACCGCAGCGCAAGCGGCGCTGAACCGCCCCGGCATTACCTACAATCCGCTTTTTGTTTATGGCGATACCGGCCGCGGGAAAACGCATTTGGTACAAGCTATTGGTAATCAATTTAAGAAACAACACCCGGTGCAAAAAGTTTTTTATCTGACTTCGGAAAAATTCGCGGTTGATTATACCGATGCGGTACAAGCGGGAAATGCAAATCGTTTTAAAGATAAATATCGCCAGTATGACCTTCTTATTATGGATGATGTGCAGTTTCTTTCTAAAAAAGAAAAAACACAGGAGGAATTATTTCATCTTTTCAACACACTCCATGACACGAATAAGCAGATTGTTTTTTCTTCCGATCGCGCGCCAGCGTCCATTCCAGATATTGCCGAACGCCTTAAAGGTCGCCTCGCGAGCGGTATGACGGTTGATATTGGAGAACCTGATACTGAATCGCGTATGGCAATCATACAAAAAAAAGCGGCTCTGCATGGATTTATGCTTTCAAATGAAGTTATTGAATATGTCGCGACTTCAATGACCGGCTCAATCCGCGAATTAGAAGGTATGATCAACAGCATCGTCTGCCATGCGCAGATAAAAGGATTTGCGCCGGATATTGCCGAAGTGCGCCAATCACTTCGTTCGTTTATGCGACCGCAAAAAAACATATCCATTAAAAATGTGGTGGATAAGGTTGCAGAATTTTACGGTATAGATGAAGAAAGTATTTATGAGAAGACGCGCAGAAGGGAGGTGGTGCGGCCGCGACAGGTGATTATGTATATTCTTCGGGAAGATTTTAATATCTCATATCCGACCATTGGAACAAAATTAGGTGGTAGAGATCACACGACTGTTATCCACTCTTGTGAGAAAATAAAGCGTGAAGTAGTTGGGGATAATGATCTCTCAAAAGAGATTCAAAGTATACGAACACTTTTAGTATGAATGTATTCCGTATGTTATCCACAAATTATTGGTATAGTATAAGTATAAATAATCAGCAACTATGCGGTATTTATTACTTTTCCACTTATCAACACCTCTAATAACGGATGTATGAATATTTCAATAAATAAAAAATTATTCTCTGAAGCAGTGCATATCGTTACGAGATTCTCTGAAAAAAAGAATTCGACTTTACCAGCACTCTCCTCGATTCTTATACTTGCCGGAAATGGAGAAATAAAAATGCGCGCGACCAATCTTGAAGTTGGTGTTGATTTAAAAGTGGAAGGAGAAATAAAAAGCGATGGTGTCGTCGCGATACCCGCGACAATTGTGCAACAAGTGGCGAATTCTCTTACTAATGATGGGATGATCACACTTGAACACATAGGAACCACTATTTCACTTTCGAGCGGCACAGGGAAA
>Ga0181520_10002893_pt1 | contig 31084 bp, 27 predicted proteins | sample PEATcosm2014_Bin_29_FD_132451 | JGI IMG/M metagenome (GOLD analysis project Ga0181520, IMG submission 132451) | Peatland microbial communities from MTU Mesocosm Facility, Houghton, MI, USA - PEATcosm2014_Bin02_30_metaG | ecosystem: Environmental > Terrestrial > Soil > Wetlands > Peat | place...
CGTAGCCGCCCACCTCTAGTTGGCCGCCGCCGCCCTGGACGCCGCCGCCGTCGCGCCCGAGGCCTGCGCCGCGACCGCCTTGCGGCTGCGTGAACTGGCCTGCGCCGCGACCGCCTTGCGGCTGCGTGAACTGGCCTGCGCCGCGCACGGCAAGGACTCCGATCAACCCACCCAGGAAGCTCTCGATCTGGAAGCCCTGGAGCGCACTCTAACCGTTCTCGAAGAAAAGCTCTACGCCGCGCTCACTGCCGCCGCACCCGAGGAGCTGCTGGTCGGCCTCAAGGAGCACGCCGCGCGCGAACTGGCGCCCTATCGCAGCCGCATGGGCGCCGTGCAACTGCGCCAGGTGGAGCACCAGTTTGTGCAGAAGCAGTTGCTGGTTCACTACAATCTGCCCCGCCTCAGCCTGTTCTATATGAGTCAGCAATGACGCCGCGCGAGAGACAATCCGCGAAAGGAAATCGCCCGCAGCGCGAGTCCATTGAAAAGCGCGCCTCCGGGGCTAAAGCCGGCGTTAATTCCGTTGGCAATATGCGGGGGTTAAAACCCCCGCCTCCCTCCGGACCGCAACTCGTCGAGATCGATAAACCCGTCTATGGCGGCTCGTTTCTGGCCCGCGTCGAGGGCAAAGCGGTTTTTGTGCCCATGGTTCTGCCCGGCGAGCAGGCGCGCATTCGCATTACGCAGAGCAAGGCGGGCTTCTCGAACGCGGAGGCGGAAGAGATTGTATCCGCCGCACCCGAGCGCATCGCGCCCGCCTGTCAGCACTTTGGTGTCTGCGGCGGCTGCCACTATCAGCACACCGGCTACGAAACCCAACTCACCTTCAAGCAGGCCATCCTGCGCGAGACGCTGGAGCGGGGCGGCGTTCCCGTTCCCGCGGAGATCGGCGTGCTGGCCGGCGAGCCGTGGCGCTCCCGCAATCGCATCCGGCTGGCCTTCGACGCAGCCGGTAACCCAGGCTATCGCGGTCGCCGCTCCCACGCGGTGATTCCGGTGAGCGAGTGCCCTATCGCCGCGCCGCTGCTGCTCGACGCCACGCGAGCCGCCGCTAAGATCGGCCGCCAGCTCGGCCCCCCGCTGCGCATGACCGAGATTTCTCTCTTTTGCGACGCCGCCGAGACCTCGCTCCTGGCCAGCGTCTTCACCGCAAATCCCAAAAAAATTCGCTTCGACGAGTTCTCCCAAGCCTGGCGGCAAAAGATTCCCGCGCTCAAGGGAACGGAGCTGGTGGCCGAGGGCCGCGCGGGGCAGCTTGGGCGCACTGTTGGCCGCTGGGGTGAGAGCTCGCTTGTCTATCGCGCCGCCGGGTTCGACTACCGTGTGGACCACGGCGCGTTCTTCCAGGTGAACCGCTGGCTGGTCGACGCGCTGGTGGAGCGAGTTACCGCCGGCCGACAGGGCAGGCTGGCCTGGGATCTCTTTGCCGGGGTCGGCCTCTTTGCCCGGCGATTGACGGCCAATTTCAGCCGAGTGGTGGCCGTCGAGTCCGCTCCGTCCGCGACCCAGGCGCTGGCCGCCAACCTCAAAGGCACGCCGGGAATCCCGGTGCGCGCCGCAACGCTCGACTTTCTCCGCCGCGGCCACAAAGGCCTCCGCCCCGACTTCATTGTGGTCGACCCGCCACGCACTGGGCTGGGCGCGGAGATTACCACCCTGCTTGCCGGCATCGCAGCCCCCGCGCTGGCCTACGTCTCCTGCGACCCAGCGACCCTGGCCCGCGACCTGCGCGCGCTTACCGGCTCGGGCTACCAGATCGAGTCCGTGACCCTGGCCGACTTGTTTCCTCAGACTTTCCATCTGGAAACAGTGGTCCATTTGCGCCGCGCCTGATAGGCTGGACGGCCAGAACAGATTTTCATTTTCCAGGCGCAATGCAAGCCGCTCCTGCCACGCCCGGGCAAGACCAATCCCCTGCCACTGCTGGCGGGTTGCGCTCGGTCCCGCTCTTCCACGCCGCATGGCTCTTTGGAGCCGGAATCGCCGCAGCCCACTGGCTGTGGCTTCGGCCGAGTTATGCGTTTGTGGCGCTGGTGCTGACGCTCCTGCTTTGTTGCTTCGCGGCATTCCGCACGCAACGCATCGTCTGGCTGCCAATGGGCGTGCTGTGGTTGCTGCTGGGCGCATGGTGCGCCTGGATGGAGCCGCATCCGGCCCCCGAGCCGACTCTGGCCGCCTTGTCGGACGGACTGCTGCGCACGGTGGAAGGAACCGTCATCGATTCCGGGCCGGTCCGCGACGAGATCGAGCAGGGCCTGGGCGAAGGGGAGCGCAGCGAGTCTGCCGTCTCGCCCACTCAACGGATCGACCTGCGCGTCTCGAGCCTCGAAGTCGTCACCGACACCGAAGATGCGCAGGTACCCGCTGCCGGCGCTATCCGTCTGACCATTCGCTGGCCTCAATCGGCAACCTTACGGCCCTTCCAATGCGGGGAGCGCCTGCGTGTCGTGGCCCGCCTGCTGCCGCCGGAGACCTACCACGATCCCGGAGCTTGGAGCCGCCAGGAGTATCTCCTGGACCAGGGCATTACGTCGACGGCGACCCTGGCCATCGACAGAGTGGACCGGCTCGGTCCGTCTCCAGGGCTGCACCTCGCCTGCCAGATCGGCGGCTTGCAGCACGCTTCCAGCTCCCGGCTGCTGGCGCTGCCCGCGTCAATGCGCCAACTGCCCACGACGTTGCGCCTCTCGCCGGAGGACGCCATTATGCTGGCCGCCATGGTCACCGGCGACCGCACCTATCTCAGCCATTCCTTGCGAGTGGGCTTCGAGCGCACCGGCTCCTTTCATATGCTGGTGGTCTCGGGGTTTCACCTGGCCATCGTCGCCGGTTGCATTTTCTGGGGCGCACGGCGGTTGCGACTGCCCCGCATTCCCGCTACGCTTACCACCATTGCAGCCTCATTTGCGTATGCGTTATTTACCGGTTTCGCCACTCCGGTGCAGCGCTCGCTGTGGATGGTGACGCTTTATCTGCTCGGCCGGGTCTTCTACCGCGAGCGCAGCCCGCTGAACACCATCGGTTTTGCCGCGCTCTGCCTGCTCGCCGCCAGTCCGCGCAGCCTTTTCGACTCGAGCTTGCAAATGACGCTGCTTGCCGTGGTGGCTATTGCCGGGGTGGCTGCGCCGCTGCTCCAGGGCACGATCCATCCTTACCTCACGGCCACGCGCGACCTGCGAACGATCAACATCGACTCCAAACTCGATCCGCCGCTGGCGCAGTTCCGGGTCGAATTGCGGATGGTGGCACGGGCGCTGGAGAGAGCCGTTCATCCATGGGCCGGACCCTCAAAGGATCTCAGTCCCCCTGCCGTGGAAGAAAGGATGCACCCGCAGCTAACGCTGCTTTACGAAACAGCCGGCATCTTTGCGGCGGCTTTCCAGTCAGTGGTCCAAGGCCGTCTTGCCACTTCCGTTGCCTGGCGATTCTTTCCCTGGGCCGTGCGGTTTGTGCTTCGGGTTACGGAGTTGCTGGCTGTCTCCTGCGTGGTGGAACTGGCCATGACCCTGCCCATGGCGGTTTATTTCCACCGCATCACGGTCTTTGCGCTGCCAGTGAATCTGTTTATCCTGCCACTGCTCGCTGTTCTGATGCCCGCCGCGCTGCTTACCTTGATCGCGCTCTTTGTCTGGCCCGCCGCCGCAGTCATCCCGGCCATGGCGGTCGCGTTCTTCCTTCATTTGGGAATCGGCCTGGTCCGCATTTTCGGCTCCTTGGCCCTGGGCGATTTCCGCATTCCCGCGCCGCTGCTCTGGCAGTCACTGGTCTTCTGCGCGCTGCTGGGAGCGGCCATTGTGCTGTCCCACCTTAGCCGCAAAAGAAGTGACGCGGCGAGAGCCTGCGCTGAGCGAGCCGAAGGGGTGGGGCACCCGCTTCTTGTTTCTGGATTCCGATGGCCGCACCGCCTTGCCTGGGCCGCGCTGCTTCTTGCTGCCCTTGCCGCCGTCGCGCCGCGCCCCATCGGCCACCCCCGCAACGCGCTCCTCGTTGAGGCCATCGACGTGGGCCAGGGCGACTCCCTGCTGCTGGTCACCCCGGACGGCAAGACCCTGCTGGTGGACGGAGGCGGTTTTGGCGGAGGCTCGCGCCAGGCTTCGCAGCAGGCCGCAGCGGAGTTCGACATCGGCGAAGAAGTGGTCTCACCAGCGCTCTGGGCGCGAGGCATTCGCCATCTCGACGCGGTGGCGCTCAGCCACGCCCACTCCGACCACATGGGCGGCTTGCCCGCCGTCTTGCGCAACTTCCATCCCGATGAGCTATGGGTGGGCAACAACCCGCGCTTCGCCGCGTATAACGCGCTGCTCGACCAGGCCGCCGGACTTCATGTGCGGGTGCGTTCGCTGCGCGCCGGAGAGGACTTCCCTCTAGGCACAGCCCACGTAGCAGTGTTGGCGCCCATGCCCGGCTACCGGCCCGGCGCGGTGCCCACCAACAACGATTCCCTGGTGTTGCATGTGTCGTACGGCGCGACTTCAGTGCTACTGGAAGGCGACGCCGAAGCGCCTATCGAGCAGGCCATGCTGGCCGAGCCGGGCTTACCGAGCACTCTGCTCAAGGTCGGCCATCACGGCAGCGTCAGCTCGACACGCCCCGCGTTTCTGGCCCGCGTGGCCCCGCAATGGGCCGTCATTTCCTGCGGCCTGCACAACCGCTACGGCCATCCCCGCCAGGAGGTGCTCGAAGAGTTACAAGCGGCCCACATTCGCACCTACAGCACCGACATCGGCGGGGCTGCTTGCTTCCGGTTGGACGGGAAGATCGCTGCTGTGGAGCCCAGGTGCGATAGATAGTAGAGCCGGTGAAGCAGCATTGTGGCTGATTTCTTCTCGCACAGAACGCCTTCTCGATATCTCCTAATTGCCGGTGACACGCTCATTTCAAACTACCTCTCGCGCTGTCATCCTGACGCGCAGCGGAAGGATGCAAGGCCACTTCTCGCTATTCTCGAGTTACCGGCGACACGGCCGAAGGCGTACAGTTGCGTCACAGCTTCGGGTGAATTCGCCAGAGGTCGCAAGTGGTCGGCGATAGAGGCTGGCGCGGCAAATCATGTGTGGAAAACGGAGGGAATCGTCAGGCCGTAGACTGACCTGATGAGAATCAGCCCAAACATCATAGTTCGTGAAGTGCGCGAATTCGACTTACAGCGCAGGGTTGTCGCCCACGTGACATCGTCGTCGTGGCGGAGCGTGCCACACGTCAGCTACCTGTATGAACCCGACGTTACCGAATTCTACGCGGCGTTCAAGTCGCTTGCTGCCGAGCACGGCGGAAGGGACCCGAGTGCACGGCGGATCACTTTCAACACGATCCTGATCAAGGCCCTCGTGGAAGGGTTGATCGCCGCGCCGGTGCTCAATTCGCTGTTGGATTATCGCTTAGAAACCGGGCAGGGCCGACTACTGATATGCGAGGACGTAAACGTAGCCCTTCCGTGGCTGCTTCGAGACGGCCGGATGATTACACCCATTCTTGCCAAGGCGAACAAGATGTCGCTCAGCGCCCTGTCGGACGCGGTCGCGACGCTTTCAAGCAGGATCGACCAGACCAACATTGACGAGTTGCTGCTGGAGGCGGCTGCGGCAGGGACGCGCGATCAGCTCAGAAGCCGGCCGTTCAGCGTCCTACGGCAAATCCTGGCAGCGGCAACTTCAAAGAATCGCACGCCGCGATTGCGAGGTGAGGCGCGGCAGCGGTACTACGGCCTGCCGGCCGGTTCGCGCCTGACCAAGGACGACCTGATGGACGCTACAGTGACGATCTCCAACATCGGCTCGCTGTACCGGGAGCAGCGGGGTTTCTTCGGGCTCCTGGAGGTCATCCCGCCGCAGTCGCTGGCCATCGGCGTCGGTGCCGTTCAAGAAAAGCCGGGAATCTACACCGACCCACAAGGCGTGCAACAGATTGGCATCCGGAAGGTCGTTCCTCTCTGTCTGGCGTTCGACCATCGCGCGTTCGACTTCGACGCCATTGTTCCGTTTCTGCACCGGATGGACCAGTTGTTTGCCAGCCCAGACCAGATATTCAGCTGGTGAATTTCATGGCTGATCCAATACCCCACACTCAAGTTGTGCGGCAATTTCGAGCCCTGCCGGAAGGTTCCGAACCTGTCGTCGGCTATTCGGAAGTGGCGCCAGTTTTGAAACTCTCAAAGGCAACAGCCGATCCTTCACTGCGTTCAAGATGACATTGCGGTGCGTAGAGGATGAGGTTGCCGAACGGGCATTGTGGTCGGATCGTCCCCAACCCGGAAGTTGCCGCGCGATTAGCCTTCCATGCTGCATCGGCGATCTGCGGCCAATTCCTTCCCTTTACGGCAAATTCGCGTGAATGCCGAGGGCGGATGCAACGCCGCGCAGACGCTTGTCCTTCGTCCAGATCAGCGTGCCTGGACCGAGGAAGACGGACGCGATCAGGTGTGCATCAATCAAACCGATGCCCTGGCTGTACAGGGAGCGCGCCTCGATCATCTGGCGCACTTCGTCGAGTTGCGCCACCCGCACTCGCGGCAGCATGTCCAGCGAAGTGAGCGTCCGGACGCGATCCCGCAACGATCCCAGCGCCAATTCGGCAGCGATGAAGGGGTGCATCGCGATCTGCCGTTGGGTGAGCAGTTTGCGCAAGTCCGCGTTTCCCGCTCGGAAATGGTCGATCCAAACGGACGTGTCCGCCAGAATCATTCCCCTGCCGCCCGCCGCCGTGGAATCTCCTCCAGTTCCGGCATGGCGCCTCCCAGCGCCGCCAGTCGCAGGGCGCTTTCCCGCTCGATCAGCGACTTGAGCGCCTCGCGGACGAGCGCTGTCTTCTCCATGAGGCCGGTGTACTCCTGGGCCATCCGCACCAAATCGTCGTCGAGCGCCAGCGTTGTCCTCACAGGGCCTCCGCGCATCAACTATAGCATCGTTTGATGTCGTGCAGCCGTGCACGTGCAAAGGCCATCGTGTCCAACGCGGGCCTTGCAGGCTGCGGAAAACCTCGAAAGATAGGCGAGGAGTCCGAAAAACATCCCTCAGGGATTAAAGCCAGTCTTTTGTTATCAGCATCTTGCGGCACGACTGAAGTCGTGCCCTGACGCTTCTTGCCACGCACAATGAGTCTTGCCGCCCGCCTCTGAAGTCGTGCCCCGACGCTTCTTGCCATTCCCTTTCGCAGCGTGTTCGCGCCCAAACAGGGACCGTGCACCGCAGTATGATGAAAAGCAGGAAACCTGCTCTGAGAGCAATCCTTTCCCACAAACACGTTCACAATCTGGAGCAGGCAGGCATGGCGGATACAAGAACCAGGATGGTCGAGCTGTTTGACACCAGCCTTCGCGACGGGATGCAGCAGCCGAACATCGAAATCTCCGCGCCCAATGCAGTGGGCCTGTTGCAGCGCATGGCGGCCTTCGGCGTCCACTATGCCGAGATCGGCTTTGCCGGCGCCAACCAGTTTGTCTCCGACCTGACCTCCTCGCTGCACTCCGTGGACACCCGCGCGATGAAGCTGGCCCTCTTTGGCCGCTCCCGCGGCCGAGGGACCAAGGTGCAGGACTGGCCCGATGTGCAGTTCATGATTGCCCACAAGGAGCGCGTTTCTGTCTCCGTGGTGGTGCTCAAGTCGCGCCTGCTGGACGTGATGAAGTCCCTGGAGACCACGCCGGAAGAGAACCTATTAATGGCCTGGGAGACCATCGAGTGCCTGCACGAAAACGGCCTCGAAGTGATTGTCGACTTCGAGCACGCTATGGACGCCAATTGCGGCCGCCGCGAAAACGGCGATCTTTGCGAGGCCGAGTTCTGCCTCCGCAGCCAAGACTATTTCCAGCAGATGACCGAGCAATGCGTCCGACAGAAAGTCGGCAGGCTGGTCATCTGCGACACCACCGGCGGCGCAAACCCCGAAGAAGTGGCCGAAGTGATCGGTGGCCTGGTTCGTACCTATCCCTCCGCCAAATTCGGTTTCCACGGCCACACGGATCGCGGACTGGGCGAAGCCAACAGCCGGGCCGCCATTCTGGCCGGCGCGGCGCAGATTCAAGGCACGCTTTTGGGAACTGGCGAGCGCTGCGGCAACGTCAACCTGACTACGGTCATTGGCAGCATGCAACTGCGCGGCGAAGCCCAATTTGTGGCTCCCGGGGCGCTCAGCGGGCTGACCGGCCTGGCGCACTCCGCCTACGCGGCATTCTCGCTCGATGTGCCCCACGGAGCGCCGATTGTGGGCACCGGCGCATTCGGCACCTGGGCCGGGATGCACGGCAGCAGCGAACGCAAGAATCCTGGCGCTTATCTCTGGTGCGACCCGGCGAAGGTGGGCGCAAATCCGTCGATCGGGGTCAACGGCCAGTCGGGCCGGGCCAACATCGTTCTGCTCTCGGAGACGCTAGGCGTGCCGCTCAACTCCGCACAGGCCCAGACTCTGATGGACGAGAATCCGGCCATGATCGAGGGTGGCGGCTTCACGGCCAGCGAGGTCTCGTTCCAATTGGCCTGCATGAAGGTGCTTAACACCCTGGAAAACCGCTTTGGGGTCAAGAGCTGGCGGGTGATCGACGAATCGGATGTGATCGGTACGCGCTACGTGCAGGCCTCGATGCTGCTCTCGGTTGGCGAATCCACCGTGGTTTCAACCCGGGCAGAGGGAGCGGGCCCTGTGGACGCGTTGACCAAAGCGATGCGCCACGAACTGGAAAAGTGGTACCCGGAGCTTGCCAAGATGCACCTGGGCCGCTTCAGCGTCACCGCCATCGATGTCTCAGCACAGGATTCGGCCGCCCACGTCCGCGTCACGGTCAGCTTCCACGCAGAAGGCCACGAGCCATGGACGACCGCCGGGGTGAGCAGCGATCTGAACCAGGCCGCCCTGATGGCCATTGTGGATGGCTTCCACTATTGGCTGCTGCGGAGTTCCAACTGAGAGGATTACGGCTGGAAGGAACCGGCCTGCTCTGGCGCAGAGGCTGTGCAGCGCATCCCTGGCGCGTCCTTGCTTCAGCGCCAAGAGCAGGAGACCGGTACCCTCGATTTGCCTGTTCGTAAGGGAGTGCATCCCCGACAAAGGCTCTATTCCGGTGCTTGGGGAGACTCCTCCGGGATCGGCGTTACCGGAACATGCAGGGCTGAGTTGATGCGGGGGAAGAACTCGAAGGCCGCGGCCACGGCGGTCAATTCGATAATCTCCTGAAAATTGAAATGCTCGTTCACGGCCGCAAAAGCAGCCTCGTCCACGGCGTTGCCCGAGATGTGGAGCAGCTCGGCGTAGCGGAAGCCTGCCTTTTCCTTTTCGCCAAAGGGACCGGTCTCGAAGTCGTCCAGACTCTCCACCTGTTCCGGCGACGCGCCTCGCTTGACGGCCAGGAAACGGTGCGCACTGTAGCAATAGTCGCAATTATTGAGCTTGGCCGCGCGGGTAGCGATCAGCTCTTTGTACCAGCCTTTCAGCGCGCCAGTGCCCATCAGCGGCTTCAGCAGCGCCACAATTCCCAAGGCCAGCCCCGGGACATTGGAGAGCGCTTTGTACATGTTGGGTACCACGCCGCGGTCGGCGTACAGCTTGTCGTAAAGCGATGCCACCTCGGCGGGGACCTCTTCACGCTCCAGCAGGGGAACGCGCGCTTCTTGCAAGGACTCTGGGGTCATAAAGAACTCCGAAAAGAAATCACCGCCAGTGTATATGCGTGGAGGCGTGTTTGTAGACCATCGCATCCCTTCCCGAATTCGAATCGACAGAAAAAGTGGGAAGATCGGCAGTGCAAAGTGCTCGGGACAAGTGTCTTCGCTCTTGAGCGCTGTCACCTCGCCTCATAGGGTTCAGATAAGGGAGGCGTAGTGAGCCTTGCTTGCGGAAGGCGGTCCCGAATTTGATCAGTTCAGCAGTTTCTGCGGCAACTCCGCGAACAACGAAGAGACTATCGGCGGAGCTGACCGGGCGGTTGAGCGAGGTGGCGCTCGGCTACCAGCGCATCTTGCAGCTAAACCCGCGCCAGCCTGAGGCGCTGGTGGGCATGTGCCTGGTGGCGCTGGCCAGCCGGCAAGCCCAGGCCGCTGTCACCATGGCCTCTGCGGCAATTGCCGCCGCGCCGGCGATGGTCGCCGCGTGGGTCGCCCTGGGATTGGCACTGAAGGCTGTTGAACGAAGCGAAGAGTCAGAGCAAGCCTACCGCGAGGCCATCCGCCTGGATGGCATGAATGCCTTGGCCCGCATGGGGCTGGGCGAGCTGATGATCGCCACAGAACGGCCACGGGAAGCGATCAGGGAATTCGATCTGGTGCTTAAGAAGCACCCGTCGCTGGCGCCGGCCCACATGGGTATGGGTCACGCGCGGGCCTTTCTGGGCCAGAATACCGACGCGCTCAGACACTATGAGAAAGCCCTGGAACTGCGGCCCAAGCTAGCGGAAGCCGAATTCGCCGCAGGCTTTGTGCTGGCGCGCCTGGGGAAACCGGAAGAAGCCGAAATCCGCTACCGGCGCGCATTGGCCTATAGGCCCGACTTTGCCGCAGCCTGGCTGAATCTGGGCAACCTGCTGCGCGAACAGGGGCGCGAGGTCTATGCCGAAGCGGCTTTGCAGCGCGCAGTCCAACTGCGCCCGGAGACAACTGCTGGCTGGATCAACCTGGCGCTTCTTAAACGGGAGCAACGTCAGCCCGCCGCGGCTGAGGAGCATCTGCGCAAGGCCTTCGCCCTGAATCCCGCTCAGGTCGAGACCCTGGTGGCCTGGTGCCAGTTTCGCGCTTCTGAAAAGGACCTGGCCGGGGCCTGGGCGTGGCTGCGCTGGGCGCTCGATCATGACGCCAACCATGCAGAAGCAGTCAACATGCAAGGTATTCTGCTGCACACTGAAGGCCGGTTCGCCGAGGCGGTCGAGGCCTTCGAGCGCGCCGAGGCTTTGGGCCACCCGGCGGCGGCTTCCAACCGCGGCAACTCCCTGCTCGACCTGGGCCGGATCAAGGATGCGCTGCGCGCCCACGAGGCTGCGGTAGAACGCGATCCTCTCAGCGCCGGAGCACTCTACAACCTTTCGCTGACTCGCCTGCGGCTGGGCCAATGGCAGAGAGGCTGGCAGGACTACGAGGCGCGTTGGAATTTCCGCGAAGTGCACCGCAGGCCGAGAGTCTTTGCGCAGCCCAAATGGCAAGGCGAACCGCTCGAAGGCCGCAAGATTCTGCTGCACGCAGAACAGGGACTGGGCGATACCATCCAATTCTGCCGCTATGCCACGCTGGTGGCGGCGGGCGGCGGGCGGCCCATCCTTCAAGTGCAGCCACCTGTCGAGCGGTTGTTGCGCTCCTTGCCTGTTGTCCGCGCTGGCCGAGCTTGGATCGCGCTGCTCGGAGCAAAGCCGCCGAAGTTCGACATGGAGTGTCCGCTGATGAGCCTTCCCGCCATCTTTCGGACGGTGGTTGAAACCGTTCCGTGGTCGGGTGCTTACCTGGCCGCCGATCCGGAACTCTCATTTGAAAAGCGGGTGCGGTTTCAAGACGTTGTTCCGGTCCAGTTTCGAGGCCTCCACCCAGTTCCGCGGCCATTGCGCATCGGGCTTGCGTGGGCAGGCAATCCGGGCTACAAGGCAGATCGGCAGCGCTCCATGGACCTCACGACGCTGTTGCCCCTTTTGCGTCTAAAGGGAATCACTTGGGTTTCATTGCAAAAGGGCGTAATGGCAGAGCAATTGACCGGCCTTCCCGGCGATGTCTCCGTCCTGGATGGCTCCCGTAACGACCGGGATCTGGCAGAGACGGCGGCCCTTCTCGCCACACTCGATTTGGTGATCACGACAGACACTTGCATTGCCCACCTAGCTGGAGCCATGGCCAAGCCAGTATGGATTCTGCTGCCTCATCTTTCCGATTGGCGCTGGATGCAGGACGTGGAAACCACCCCCTGGTACCCGACCGCGCAGTTGTTCCGGCAACAAACTCCGGGTAATTGGGTGGGTGTCGTGAACCGAGCGGCTGAGAAACTGGTCCAATTCCTCGCGGAGCGGAGGAGGCAATCGAGGCGCCAACCGCTCCATGAATCTTCCGGTCCCCGGTTCATTCCCCTGAGCCTCTGAAGTCTGAGAAAGAAAACATAAAATCTCTCTTGACTTCCATTACTCTGCGTTATAGAGTACTCTTTATACGAGACTGCTCTGGGTGATGAGCAGTGCCGTCAGAGGAGAATTGTCATGACCGAGATTGTTGAACAGGAACTGAAGGACAGGCTGAAGCTGATCGAGACCATGATCGCCGAGGGCCGGCGCACCACCGAAAGCTGGGGATGGGTCTTCGTCTTCTGGGGTGTGGCCTACTACATCGCCATTGCGTGGACCGCTTTCAACCAATGGCCGTGGGCCTGGCTGGTAACCATGATGGCCGCCTGGATCATGTGTTGGGCGATCATTCGAAGCAAGCGGAAAAACCAGCCAAAGCAATCGCCAGGGACGACGATTGGGCGGGCCATCTACTCCATCTGGGCCGCCATGGGGGTATCGCTGTGCTTGCTGTTGCCGGCGCTGGGTTTCAGCGGCAGGTTCAACCAACATGTATTTGTGGCGATTGTGGCCGCCATGTTGGCCGTTGCCAACGGAGCGTCCGGGATGATCCTGCGCTGGAAAGCACAGATCGCTTCGGCAATGGTCTGGTGGGCGGCAGCAGTGGCTGCGTGTTTTGGCTCCGATAACCAATGCACCGTCGTGTTTGTGGTGGCTATCTTCTTCTGCCAGATCGTCTTCGGCATCTACGGGATGATTTTGGAATCGCGTCTCCGCCGGCAGGAGGCCGTTCATGCCTGAGCTTCCTGAGCTGAACCCTGTCATCCACGGTAAGCTGCGTCTGGCCCTGCTCTCTCTGTTGGCCGGAGTGGACGAGGCGGAGTTTACCTGGCTGCGCGCGAAGACTGGCTCAACGGATGGCAATCTGGGCGCGCAGCTCCTTAAGCTCGAAGAGGCCGGCTACGTCTCGGTAGAGAAGAAGTTTGTACAGCGCAAACCGCAGACCCTCTACCGAATGACCGAAACCGGCCGCGCAGCGCTGACCGAATACGTCCAGGCGCTGAGGCAACTGCTAGGCGGAGCGATCGGCGATTAGAAAACTCAGGAGACTCACAATGAAAAACTTCCCCAATGCCAACCAACTCAAGGGCAGGGCCATCGGCTCGATGTTTTTCGCAGGCTTTGGAACGGGCTGGCTATTCCTAGCGCTCGCCGCAAAACAGCGAATCACGTTCGCCACCGTTTCCGTCGTCATGCTGGGAATGCTGTTTCTGTTCTTGAGTGCGCTTTACCTGTTGCGCGAATCCAAGCGGTGGCCGCGCGTGCCGAACGATCCAGCCATAGGGCGCGCCTTTGGCTGGATCAATGCCATCCAGTGGATCGCCGTAGCCGTGGTGGCCTTCAGCTTCGCAAAACTACACATCGATGCGTACGTGATCTCCGCTATAACCGCGATCATCGGCCTGCATATGTTTCCCCTGGCGCGGCTCTTTCATTATCGGATGCACTATGCAACAGGGGCTGTTTTGGTCGCGTGGGCCGCGGCGAGCGCTGTCCTGGCGCCTACTGAGGAGATGCAAGGTACGGCAGCGCTCGGAACAGGAATCATCCTTTGGCTGAGCGCGGCGGTCACGGTGTCTATCGGAGTCATTGCGGCGCGGCAACCGGGTCCTGGAACTTCAGTTTTGTAGAAGTGTCGAAGAGACGCGGCGGGGCGGAAGGGCTCCAGCTCAGACTTCCGCGTGGAGGCTCCTCCGCACCCGCTCCATAATGCCCAGGTAGTAGGCCAGGTTGTGGATGGAGTTCAGCGTCGCTGACAGCGCCTCGCCAGCCTGCATCAGGTGGCGCAGGTAGGCGCGCGAGTAGCGGCGGCAGACCATACAGTCGCACAGCGGATCGGGCGGGCCCTGGTCTTCGGCGTACCGCTGCCCCTTGATGTTGAGCCGCCCTTCGCTGGTGAAGAGCAGCCCGTGGCGCGCGGCGCGGGTGGGCAGCACGCAGTCCATCATATCCACGCCCATTCGGGCGTACATCTCGATCTCGTCCGGGTACCCGACGCCCATCAGGTAGCGGGGCTTGTCCTTGGGCAGTAGAGGCAAAACCTCGGCGATCATGTCCAGGGTCTTTTCGCGCGGTTCGCCCACGCTCAGGCCGCCGATGGCGTAGCCGTCGAACTCCATCTCGACCAGGCGTTCGGCGCTTTCGCGGCGCAGATCGTTGTAGGTGCCGCCCTGCACAATCCCAAAAAGGCTCTGCGTGCGTCCGCCCAGCTCCGCGTGCCACGGAACCTCTTCGCAATGCGCGCGGAAGTGATCGAGCGAGCGGCGCGCCCAGGCCATGGTGAGCCGCAGGCTTTCTTGCGCGCGCCTGCGTTCCGCCGGGTACTCGGTGCACTCGTCAAAGGCCATGGCGATATCCGCGCCCAGGGCGATCTGCACATCCATCGAGTGCTCGGGCGTAAAAAAGTGCGAACTTCCGTCCAGATGCGACTTGAAGCGCACGCCCTCGTCGCTGACCTTGCGCAACTGGCTGAGGCTGAAGACCTGATAGCCGCCGGAGTCGGTCAACATGGCCCGCGGCCAGCTGATGAATTTGTGCAGACCGCCCATGCGGCGGATGGGCTCGTGGCCCGGCCGCAGGTAGAGGTGATAGGTGTTGCCCAGAATGATCTGCGCGCCCAGGGTTTCCAGCACGTCCTGGGGAACGGCTTTGACCGTGCCCACGGTGCCGACGGGCATAAAGACCGGCGTCTCGACGGTCTGATGCGGCAGAATCATCTGCCCACGCCGTCCGCCGGCATCGGTCGCTGCGATTGCGTTGTATGTGAGGCCCACCAGTCGATTCTACCGGGACCGGTGCGGGCGCCTCTCGCAAAGAGAGAAGCTCCGTGCCCCTTCCATTTCGCGGCTTTTCGAGGAAAAAATGCGGAATGGGTGGGAAGCGACGAACTTCATCGGGTCCCCGGCCAGACCGCACGCTCCATCCGCACCACGGCGTCGGATTCGCCCCTGGAATCCTTCACCAGGATCGCAAGCAAGGTTTCCACGGTCTTTTCGCAGCCGGGGACGAAGACCTGGGGCGCAATCTCGCACAAAGGAAAAAGCACAAACGCCCGTTCGGCCAGCCGAGGGTGGGGAATGTCGAGGTCCGGCTCGCAAGTCTCCAGATCGCCAAACAGCAGAATGTCCAAATCCAGCGAGCGCGGCCCGTTGGCGAAGCTCGCCGCCCGATCCCGTCCGAACTCCAGCTCGATGGCCAGAAGCCTGGTCAGCAACTCTCTCGGTTCCAGTTCGGTTTCGAGAGCGATCACGGCATTCACAAAGCGCGGCTGCTCGGCAAACCCCACCGGCTCAGTGGAGTAAAGCGAGGACCGGCGCACCACCCGGCCAAGCGAGTCCAGGCGCAGTACCGCTGCAGCCAGCGTTGCCGCCGGCTCCCCCGCCCAGCTGGCCAGGTTGCCGCCCATCCCGATGTACGCCGTGCGCATCTGTTCAAGACTAACGCGGAGGGCGAACTCCCCCCTTCTGAGACCGCGCAGGGGATGAGCCGCAGGCCCTTAATCTGCTAGCATCCCCCTTGGAGACTTTTCCAATGGACGCTCTTACCACCGCGGGCCTTGGCGCCCGCCGCAACGAAGACATCGCCCTAGATCTGCTCAAGTTTGTTTCCGTCACCGCCGGCGTGGGCCGTCCCGCCGCGCCCTCCACCGGCTTCAGCGGCGCCGCCGCGCCCAAGCCCGAGGAGCACGTGACCCAACTGCTCGATCTCTATAGCCGCTGCCTCAAGGTCGTCGAAGGCCAGGAGCCGGAAGCCGGGACGGCGCGCTAGTGAGCGAACCGATCTTGCGCGTTGCCGTCGCCGGGGCCGGCGCCTTTGGCAAGAACCACCTCCGCGTCTACCGCGAACTGGAGACCGCCGGGCAGGGTGTCGCTCTGGTTGCAGCTCTGGAGAAAGACCCGGCCCGTGCCGCCGAATACGCCGCCAAATACGGCATCCCTGTCTTTTCGACTCCGGACGAGTTGCTGGCCGCCGATCTCAAGCTCGACGCGGCCACTGTCGCGGTGCCTACCGTGAATCATCATGCGGTTGCCTCGGTGCTGCTCGATGCGGGCCTGGACCTGCTGGTCGAAAAGCCGCTGGCCGCTTCGCTGGTCGAAGCCGACGATTTGGTCGCCCGAGCCGAGAAGGGGCAGCGGATTCTCCAACCCGGCCACCTGGAGCGCTTCAATCCCGCCGTCTTGGCCGTGCAGCCCAAGCTGCGGCGGCCCATGTTCTTCGAGTCTCACCGGCTCTCCATCTTCACGCCGCGCGCGCTCGATGTGGACGTGGTGCTGGACCTGATGATTCACGATCTGGACATTGTGCTCACATTCGCCAACTCGCCAGTGCGCGAGGTGCGAGCCGTGGGTCTGCCGATCCTCTCGCCCAAGGTGGACATCGCCAATGTTCGCGTCGAGTTCGAGAGCGGCTGCGTGGCCAACTTTACTGCTTCGCGTGTATCGACCGAGCGGGTGCGCAAGCTGCGCTTCTTCGAGCCGCGCCAGTACGTCTCCATCGACTACGCCCGCCAGGATCTGCTGGTGATTCGCATTGACAGCGATGGAGCAGCGCCCAGCCAAGGCCTCGGGCCCCTTGCCGTGGGGATTAGCCAGAAGCTGCTCGCTTCACTGCCGCCGGAGCTTTCCGCGGGAGTGACCGCGGCGCTGGCCTCGGGAAAGCTCGACACCGCGCTGCTGGCCCAAGTGGCGGCAACCGGGAAGATCGATCCGGCCCTGCTTGCGATGGCCGGTTCTCTGTTCCAAGCTCAAAAGGCCGGCCCCGCGCCGGGGCTCTCATTCGTCAAGCCGGAGGTCACGCCGGGCGAGCCGCTGCGGCTGGAGATTCAGTGCTTCCTGGATTCTGTGCGCACGCGGCAGCAACCGCGCGTGACCGCCCAGCAGGGGCGCAATGCGCTGGCGCTGGCGCTGGAGATTCAGGCGTCGATGGCCGCTCATGCTCACCGTGCCGGCCTCGAAGACTTCTTCAACCCCGGCGCGTAGCGATTCTTGCGCCGGCGGATCTTTATACTTGAGTTTCCGAGGCCTGATCGCCATGCCCATTCGCTGGATGACTGACACAGATGCCCGCGAGTTTCTTCGCGCGGGAACGGAGGGCCGTTTGGCCACATGCGACCCCGCCGGACAGCCCTACGTCACGCCGCTCAATTATCTCTACTACCGGGGAAATATCTACTTCCACTCCAAGACGGAGGGCCGCAAGCTCGACAACATCGCGGCCAACAGCCGGGTCTGTTTCGAGGTGAGCGCGGTGGCCAAGCTCACCGTCACACACGATCGCCCTTGCAGTTGTTCCACCCGCTATACGTCGGTGCTGGCGTTTGGCCGGGCGCGGGTGGTCTCGGATGCAGCGGAGAAGACGGCCTTGCTCAATCTGCTGGTGGAGCGATATGCGGAGAGCACGGCTTTTCAGCCCGTCGAGGAGAAACATGCCGCTGGCTGCGCCGTGGTGGAGATCGCCGTGGAGCAGATCAGCGGCAAGATGAACGTGGACCCAGAATAAGGCGGCCCGGCGTTTCTGGGCCAACGTCCCGCCCCTGGGATTACCGATTTCCCACCGGTCTGATGGCAGATTCCTACGCGGCGCACAAGATCGCTTTTTCGTAGAGACTTGGCCAATCGAGATTGGCAGAGACCCGCGGACTTTTCCACTTTCAGGAACGATTCGCGTGACGTGGTTAGAATTTCAGGATTCTCCCCAATTTGAAAAGCGCAGGAATGGAAACCGCAAGAGCGCCAGATACGCCTAAACAAAACGCCACGGACTTCCAGCCGGAGACGTATCCCTCCCTGAGGGCCATTACCACCAGCAGAGACAGTACTGGCAGATTCAGAAGCACGGCTGTGGCAAGACCCGGCATGTAATTGCGAAGTGCTACGGTTGCTAGAACGTGCGGAATCAGAACGTTTGCCAGCGTCGCGACGATACATCCAAAAGCCAAGTAGGTCCAGAACGTCTGTTTGCCCGATGCTGCGCTCAACCATGTGATTGCGATAGCCAGGACTGTCAAGACCACTACGGCAAAACGGAAGGACCCCGGCGTAACGGGGCTATGCCAGAGAACTGCCCGTTTCGACCAGCCCGGCAGCCATATGGCTTCCTCCGTGTTGTGAACCGCGATGACAATCGGGAATAGCCACTCAAGACTCTGATAACTCATTTCACTCTCCCTGCGCAATGGGTGCGGTGCGCACTCAAAGAGGCACTCACGACTTAACTAGCCAATTCCCAGCAGCCGGTTGAGGAAGCCCATGAGGTACTTCCAGACCAGGTAGTAGCCGGCCAGAGCAGCCAAAAAGCAAGGCACAATCAGCATGTACGGCACTTGGCAAACCTGAAACCAGGTGACACCATGGGAGCCCAGCACCAGCACGCCCAGGCAACTGGCGGTCAGAGCGCCGGCGGGCATCAGCAACAGTGGCAACACCGCGCCGTGGACTCCGATGGGCAAATGGGTGCGCGGGGCCGAACCCAGCCAGAGCATGTTCCAGAGGCCCCAGAGCAGTGGAACGACAGCCATGGGAAAAATCAGCGCCTGTTCGATGGGCACCGGCACGGCTAGCACGATGCGCACCACGATGAACGCGGCCAGCAGCACTGGCAGGATGAGCGTGGGCAGAAAGACGCCTGCCAGGTAAGCGCGCAGATAAGGATGGGTATTCATCGCTCTCTCCTCTTTTCTTGCGAGCGCGAGCGCTCGCGGGTTACAGGTAATAAAGAAATACGGGGATCGAAGCCGGGAACAGTGCAACCAGGCCAACCAGCCCGCCCAGCAACGCCCAGTCGAACCAAGGCACCGCGGTGGGTCTGGAGTCTATCCGCCGCAATACGGCGGGCCACAAATCGCGGCTAGGCTCCGGCTCGCCCTCGACGGGTGGAAGCGCTTGTTGCAAGAGCATTTTCATGCGGTCCCGATCGTGTTCATTCATGGTCTGATCCCCTGCGATTCCAAGTCTTTTCTCAGCAAGCGAAGCGCGCGAAAGACGCGCAGTTTGACGGCGGCGACGGTGATGCCCAGCGCCTCCGCCACCTCTCTGTGCGGCCGCTCCTCGACTACCGCCAGCACGGCCGCAATCCGCAGCTTGGGCGGCAGCCTTCCAAAGGCCAGCGCAGTTTTGCGGCGAATCTCTTCGCAGACAGCCGGGTCGGTCCCTGCCGGAACCGGAAGATCGGCATGCAATTCGTTCTGCGGCCGACGGCGGCGGAGGTGGTCGAGCGCCGCGTGGGTGGCGATTCTTCGCGCCCAGCCCTCGAATCCCCGCTCTGGCTGAAACCGCGCATGGGCATCGTGGATGCGCATGAAAGTCTCTACGGTCAGGTCTTCAGCGGCTGCCGGATCGCGAACAATGCGCAGAATCCAGCCGTAGATGGCCCGTTGATGCTGGTGAAAGAGTGTCTCGAAGGCGGCGAAATAGGTTCCGGGGCAGCCTTGCTGGAAGTGGGTCAGGGTGTCGCTCGCCTGGATCTGCATCCGCCGTTTCCCCTTTCATCCATGCTTACGGGTCCGGAAGAAGAAAGGTTACATCCAGAGGGCGGGAATGCGGCGAAGGGGCGGTGCTCCAGTCCGCGGCGAAGGTCAAAACCGGCTCGGAAGCATCCCCGGATTCTCAATCGAATAAAGCGATTTGTTATTGGACTAAACCGTATTCTTGCCATGCTTGACAGTGGTTCGCCGGGGACGTTAACGTTGGCATCCGGAGAGCCTGTCCAACAATTCGTCTCCTGCGAAGGGAATGGGCCGCAACCGCCGCCCCCTCGATGACCACCCCCTGAACCGGAGCTGATGGCAACAAGAGGACAGAGACAGGGTTCAACAGCCTTTACCGATCACTGACTTCTGCTCCCTGATCACTGACCACTGAAAAGAGGAACACAATGATGAGTTTCGGATTGCGGATCGCTGCGGCAGTCCTGGCGTGCGCAAGTGCCGCCTGGGTAGCCGGGGCGCAGGATGCGCAGAAGCCCGCGTATTTGGACACCAGTCTGCCCGCAGAGCAGCGCGCGGCGGACTTGGTGCAGAGGATGAAGTTGGATGAGAAGGTGTCGCAGCTCGTCAACCAGGCGCGCCCTATTCCCCGGCTCCAGGTGCCTTACTACGACTGGTGGAGCGAAGCTCTGCACGGCGTCATCAATAACGGCGTTACGGAATTCCCCGAACCCATCGGCTTGGCCGCCACCTTTGACACACCCGCGATCCACGCCATGGGAGAGGCTATCGGCACGGAAGGCCGCATCAAGCACCTCCAGGCCATGCGCGAAAAGGAGAAGAATCTGTTCCTCAAAGGGCTGGACTTCTGGGCCCCCAATGTAAATATCTTCCGCGATCCGCGCTGGGGCCGGGGCCAGGAGACCTACGGCGAAGACCCATTCCTCACTGCCCGCATGGGCGTAGCTTTTGTCACCGGAATGCAGGGCGACGATCCGCTGCATTATCGTGTCATTTCGACGCCCAAGCACTTTGCCGTTCACTCCGGCCCCGAGCCTACCCGCCATACAGCCGATGTGACGATCAGCAAGCACGACGAACTGGATACCTATCTGCCCGCCTTCCGCGCCACGGTCACCGAGGGCAAGGCTGGCTCAGTGATGTGCGCCTACAACTCAGTCAACGGCCAACCGGCATGCGCCAGCGACTTTCTGCTGGTCGACCAGCTTCGCAACAAGTGGGGATTCAAGGGATATGTGGTCTCGGATTGCGGCGCCGTGATCGACGTATTCAACGGCCACCACTTCAAGCCTTCGCAGCCCGAGGCTTCGGCGACCAGCCTCCAGCACGGCATGGACAATGAATGTGTCGATGGCGGCCCGCCGATCACTGGCGACCACGACTACAAGCCCTACGCCGACGCCGTCAAGCAGGGCTTTCTCAAGGAGAGCGACATCGATGTTGCCCTGGTGCGCCTCTTCACGGCGCGCATGAAGCTGGGAATGTTCGATCCTCCGGAGCTTGATCCTTACTCTAAAATCAGCGAACAAGAGCTCGACTCCGCCGAGCACCGCGCCATGGCCCGCAAGATCGCCAACGAGTCGATGGTGCTGTTGAAGAACGACGGCGTGCTTCCGCTCAAGACCCAAGGCACGAAGATCGCCGTCATTGGCCCCCTGGCCGAGCAGACCCGCTTCCTGGTGGGCAACTATGCTGGCCAGCCCACACATACCATTTCCGTCCTCGATGGCATTCGCAACGAGTTCGCCAACGCAACCGTCACCTACGCGCAAGGTACGCAGTTCCTGGGACACGACGCCGCGCCGGTGCCCGCCTCCGCGCTAAGCGTCGATGGAAAGCCGGGCGTCAAAATCGATTTCTCTCTGTTTGATACGAGCGACATCAACCACCCTCACGCCACCGCCACGCTTGCCTCGCGCATTGACCCGGTTCTGGACATCTCGCTTGCGCCCTTTCCGCCTGAGACTCAAGGTGCCCAGAGGCTTTCGATCCAGTGGAAAGCCGATCTGACTGCTCCAGAGACCGCAGACTACAACCTCGGGCTGCTGGCCAACGGCTTCTTCCGGATGCGCTTGGACGGCAAGGACGTAACCAGCGCCTGGGGTTCGGATGGCAAGGAAGCCAAAGTGGGGCATGTGCATCTGGAAGCCGGCAAACCCGCCAAGCTCGAGGTCGATTACGCACCCGGCGAGAACGGCTACGATACCAATGCAAGCAACGGACCCATTGCCAAGCTGGTCTGGTCCAAGCTGGACAGGAGGCCGCAGCCCGACGCCATCGAAACGGCCAAAAAGGCCGATGTGATCGTCGCTGTTGTCGGCATCACCAGCGAACTGGAAGGCGAAGAGATGCCGGTCGACGAACCCGGCTTCAAGGGCGGCGACCGCACCAGCATCGACCTGCCCAAGCCGGAAGAGGATCTGATTGAGGCTCTCGCCGCCACCGGCAAGCCGCTGGTGGTAGTGCTGGTCAATGGCAGCGCACTGGGCGTCAACTGGGCCAAAGACCACGCCAACGCCATTCTCGAAGCCTGGTATCCGGGCGAAGAGGGCGGCGCTGCTGTTGCGGAGACCCTGAGCGGCAAGAACAATCCCGCCGGCCGCCTGCCGGTCACCTTCTACAAGGATGTCAATCAGTTGCCACCCTTCGAGGCGTATGGGATGAAGGGCCGCACCTATCGCTATTTCGAAGGCGTGCCGCTCTTTCCCTTTGGTTACGGCCTCAGCTACACAACATTCGCCTACAGCGGGCTCTCCGGTCCCACTCTGGCTGTTCCCGCGGGCAGCGCGGTAGCTTTTGAAGTGACAGTGGCCAACACCGGACTGCGGCCGGGCGACGAGGTAGCGCAACTTTACCTTGAATTCCCCGATGTGGCCGGGGCGCCGCTGCGGGCATTGCGGGCCTTCCAGCGGGTGCATCTTGAAGCGGGAGCCTCGCAACGGGTGCGCTTTGAGCTTAGCCCGCGCGACCTGAGCATGGTCACCGAAGCTGGCGATCCCATCGTCGCCGAGGGCGAGTATACCGTTTCGGTGGGTGGAGGACAGCCGCACTCCGGCGCCAAGGTGGTCGCCCAGACCTTCAAGGTGAAAGGCAAAGTCAAACTGCCGGAATAATCGGCAACTCACAGAGGCAAAGGGGGTGCATCCGGTCTTCGGGTGCACCCCTGTTGATTTGGAGTTGAAAAGGCTTCACGGCAAAGACGCAGCCGCGATTACTTCTTCTTCCAGCCGCCGACAATTGCGCCCATCAGGACCATTCCGAAGAGCCAGAAGCCCGCATTGATGGCCAGCAGTTGGATGGTGCGGACTTCGAAGATGTATTCGGTAGCCCACGTGGTGAGCACGAAGCCAAACCACAACAGGGCGGCCACCCTGACGCCGCGACGCACCGTCTGCGGCCCGGTAAGCTGGATGACGCAGGAAATGGCCGTGGCGATGATCGCGGCGGAGACCAGCGCCGTGCCGTATTGGAGGTTGGGGTTCATGCCCGAACTCATCAGCCATTCGCGGGTGCGGTCAATGCCGTTGAGCCAGCCCTGCAGAAAGAGCGAGTACCAGCCGGCCTCGAAGAGAAAGCAGGCAATCGCCGCTACCAGAATCGCCCAATAGTTGTGCCGGACCTTCGATTGATTGGTTGTCATTCCGTCCTCCGTGGGTTGAAGTGTTTTTGGGGTCGTGCTGGAGAGGGAGATGCGCCGGAAAAGCGGGCAGGCGCGGAGGGGAAGTCGATACGGACCAGGGAGCCCTGGGGAAGAGACCGCGATGGCGAAGTTTCTGGAGCATTTTTGCTTTTGCTATAGACCTCCGTGCCCCATCTATTCCGCGTTTTTCTTGCGGAATGGGTGGGAGACCAACATAATTCCGATCTACACATTTTGCAAAAATGCTCTAAGGAACTTCTGAGCAAGTGTCCGATTTCCGAATCGCGTTCCCTCAGGGGCTAAAGCCCGCCTTCATTTTGTGCTACTTATGGCACGACTAAAGTGGTGCCCTTTCAAAACAGCCACTTATTCAGAGGTCGATCTCGAATCCGCTCTACGGCCCGAAAAGTCGTGCCCATTCAAACCAGCCACTTATTCAGAGGTTCCCTAAAGGGCCTCTTGCTTTGACTGTATCGATGCGCAGCGGATGGTCCGGGTTTTCTCAAGAACTGGCAGGAATTCAGTCCAGCCGGGTAAGAAAGGCTTCGCCCTCGGCGGGGTGCAGGTTGCGGGCCAGGAACTCGGCCTGCTCGCGATTGTCGCCCGCCGGACGGATGCGCACCCAGTAGCTGTTTTGGCCGGCAAATTCAATCACCGTCGAGCGCGGGTACCTGCGCTGCAGCCTGTCCTTGAATCCATTGGCAGTTTCTTCGCTCTTGAATGCGCCAATCTGCACGCACCAGCGTCCGCCCGTTTCAATGGGTTTGGGCGTCTGGTAAACGTCTACCCGGACGCGCGCCAGGCCGGCCCGGTAGACGCCGGTGGCCTTGGCCGACGCAATGGTGAGATCGACAATCCTGCCCAGAACAAACGGACCCCGATCGGTGATGCGCATGGCCCCGGATTCCCCGGTCTTCAGGTTGGTGACCACGACCAGTGAGCCCAAGGGCAGGGTGCGATGTGCGGCCGTCATAGCCCGGTCGTCGAAGACCTGACCATTGGCGGCGCGGCGGCCCTTGTACGGCGCGGTGTACCAGGTGGCCAGGCCCATCTCGGTGAAGATGGGGTTGTGGGTGGCCACATAGTCCAAATCCTCGGCGCTGATGCCGGCGGGTGGCAGTTGTGCCGGCGCCTGCGGTGTCGAACGCGGCGGTGCGGGGCATGCCTGCGGCGGAGGCGGAAGGGTTTGCGGCGGAGGCAGTTGCGCCGTATCGCGGTGATGGGCGCAGCCGGCGGCGGCCAGCAGCGCAAGCAACAACGCCGGCCAAACAACCGGGCACAACGCGCTTCGCTGCCGGAAAGGGTAGAACATCAGGGGCGCGGGTCCTTTGGCTGGTCAAAGCGATCTGCCAGCTCACGAAGCTTATCGGCAGCCGTGCGCATGGCGGAGATGGACTCTTTGCGAACCTGTGGGACGATAGCGTCGTTGATATAGGCGATGGTATGGCGCAGTTCCATTTCAATCAGTTCCATGGCCTCTTCGATGCGCCTGCCTACACCACCCATGCCGGGGCCAGGGGGGGGATTCGTGCTCATTTCCGGTCACCTCGCGCCAGGATTCTGAGAGTAGACAAATCTATAGCTAAGTCTCAGCGGCGCGCCGCAGCTCGTCAATGGCTCGCCAGCTCGACGTACCGCAATGGTCAATAGGGGCAACTGCTTACTCTCATCGAATGCCCTGCCCGCCATCGCCGGGATCGACTTTCCGCGCAATCCCCCGTCAAATCGAGAGAGAACATCTTCGGCTCTGCCTTGCCCGTGACACGATAAACTCGACCACAAGCGGATTTTTCCCGTCCAGGCGGAGCAGCCGGTCACACATCCAGCCAGCGAGGGTGCGGTTTTTGGAACGAAGATCGACACACCAAATCAGCGCCGGCATCCGGCGTTCCTGCCCGTGGGCAGCATCTCGGGCTGCCGGGATGTGGCTGCTTTCCGTTGCGCTGTTGCTATGCGCGCTTCCGGGGTGGGCCGCAGAGGCTGGGAGGGCAGCCGATCCCCTCGAATTGGCCGCCGAAAGTGCTGCGCCGCCGCCCCTTCCGGCGCATCCCCATGCCGCTCCCACAGAGCCGGGACCCTGCCAGTTGCGGCGAGCCGGCGGCGTCATGACCTCCATCGCAGCCCAGGCGGCATTTTCAGCTTCGGGGAACGGCGCGTCCGCCTTCGCTCGCCAATCGGAGCCGGAGACAGTGCCGTGTTCACCTTTGTTGCCGCTGATCGACTGGTATGCCCGCTTCCTCAACGGGCCGGAGGTCAAGCGGCTGACGCCAAGGGAGAAGGCTCACCTGGCCGCCCGGAACGTGATGGACCCCTTCAACGCCGTTACGATCCTGGGCAGCTCCGCCATCTCGGTCGGATCGGATGCCCATTCGCCTGTTGGCCCAGGGATGCACGGCTTCGGGCGCTCGGTGGGCGTCAGCTATACCCAGGACATCACCGGCGAGTTCTTCGGCACCTTTCTGATTCCCTCCATCGTCCACCAGGACCCGCACTACCATCGCCTGCCCAAGGCCAGCCTCAGGCGCAGGATCGCCCATGCCGCCTACCAGGTGGTGTGGACCCAGGGCGACAACGGCAAGGAGATGGTGAACTGGGCCAGTCTTGGGGGATTGGCCATCGACGGCGAGATCGGCAACCTCTACGTGCCCGGCCAGAAGACCGATCTGCCCGCCACCGCAGCGCGCTACGGCATCGGCCTGGCGACGGCGCCTATCGATAACTACATTACCGAGTTCCTGCCCGACGTGGCCCGCCACATCCACGTTCGCGTGGTGCTGATCCAGCGATTCGTCAACCAGATCGCCAAGACCGGCGCGCCGGGGGGGCCGTAGCCTGACCCGTAGCGAAGGACATTTGCGCGTCAGGGCGCGACGAATTCGCATCTCTCACGAGGTCCGCGCAGGGTCTCCGGATCGCGTCGGAGCTGGTCCGCGCGCCGGAGGCGCAGAGTTAGTTAGCCCCGCGCTTTAGCGTGGGGCTAACGAGGAAAAAGACGTCGAGTCCTGTAGGGACGATGCAATTAGGTCGGCTTTTGCAGGCGACGTCCCTACGGGACTCCGGGTTTTTTGTTTGCCGTATTCCCCACGCTGAGGCGCAGGGCTCACAAACATTGCGCCTACGGCGCGGTGGAATATCCGGGCAGCAGCCCATTAGAATCTCGGGGCAATTCGGTCGCCCCTACGGGGCTTTGAGGCTTTGCTGGCTGGCGTACCCAGGGCTGACGCCCTGGGCTATTCTCGTACCGCCCCTCCGGGGCGGTTGCGGTGTGCCGGCGATGTCCCTGCGAGGCGGTTGCGGATTTGCAGGCGACGTCCCTACGGGACTCCGAGTTTTTTGTTTGCCGTGTTCCCCACGCTGAAGCGCGGGGCTAACAACCATTGCGCCTACGGCGCGGGCGAATATCCGGGCAGCATTCCATTAGAGTCGCAGGGACAATTCGGTCTCCCCTCAGTGGGAGTGCTCAATCGTGCCCGTAGCCTAGGCGGGGCCGGTGGCCTGGGTGGCGGCGCGTTGGTGGTTGAGGGCGAGAAGGCGGCCCAGGATCTCGTCTTTCTTCAGGTCCGCGGGCCAGCCGTAGGCGGCAAAGACGGCCTCGTCCAGGTCGCGGTGGGCGTTGGCCAGCCACTCGGGGCGCTGGTTATAGAGGTTGGTCAGGGTGCGGGTCTTCAACTCCTCCGGCGAAGCTCCCGGCGGATTGAGCCAGGCATCGCGCAGGCGGACAAGTTCCCGCGCGGCATCGGCGATGGCCTTCACGCGGGCGTCTGCCTCCTCGGCGGGTTCGGTGCCGGGAGGCCAGGGGAAGGGGAAGGTCTCAAAGGTCGTATTTGAGTTGTAGGACGGGTCGTTTCCCTTGCCGATCCAGGAGCATGTCGCGATTGTCCAGCGTTCATGCGCGCTTGAGTGCAGAACGCCAAAAAAATAATCGTCCTCCCTCGCGAAGACGTGGAGCTTATGGTCGGGAACCACTTCTTTAACGACCCAAACGAAGAGGCGATGTTTTGAGACTTCTGGGGTCGCGACATAGCGCCTGAGGTTCAGGAGCGCCTTCCGGAGAGCAGGGCGGTGTCTTCCGTGCATCCACCAGTTAGTGCGCATCAGTAAGTCGCGTGCCTCGTCGCGCTGAGGCTTTACGTGATGCCTTACATATTCGAAGGGCAGATCATAGAGCGCTGCGGACTCCTCTGGCAGATCTACGAAGTCGATGATCCATCCCCTTCGACCTCGCCCCCCGATGTCCTGACCTCCGAGGCGTGGCTTTATGACGTCAGAGTTTGGACGGCCGTTGGGGTTGATGGGTGCTTGAAGCATCTTTCTTGCATCGTCGTGGCTTAATTCAAAAGGCCCGCCCTTCATCATCCCAAGGAAGCAGAGCCCTTCATTCTCAAGTAGTGGGACCGCGCCAGCTAGGTTGGATTCGGCTGTAAGGTCGGCGTGGATTTCACCAACTTCGATCCCGTCGAGGACATGTACGGGATCGGTTCCGTCGTCGAAGCCCAACATTGAGACACGGACCGCCGCTCCTTCCAATAGCCAGGGTCTGTCGCTCCAGGCCATGAAGATGTCTCCCGTCTCCTTGATCCGCTTCAGCACCGGGCGGTTGCCGACCATGCTGATCGAGTTTGTCGCCAACAAGCCGGCGCGCTTCGATCTGGCCTGCTCGATCTGACATCGGGCCTTTTCGAACCAATAGGTCACGAGGTCCGCCCCGCCTGGAACGCGGCCGTCGTAGAGTCTGCGGAGGTCGTCCACGTATTGGTCGTTCAGTTCGCCGCGCATTTTCTTATCGCCCAAAAACGGCGGATTTCCGACGATGAACTCGGCCTTGGGCCATTCGGGCTCGTAGGGGTTGCCTTCCGCGTCGTAGCGCAGGATCGCGTCGCCGTGTTCGATGTTCGAGAGCTTCTCCAGAATTGGCGAGCGGTCTTCGCGGATGGCGTGCTCGTGTTTCCATTGCAGGAAGCCGATCCAGACCACCACCGAGGCCAGTTCGTGGGCGTAAAACTCGGTTTCGATGCCGAAGAGCTGTTTGGGCGAGACCATCTCTGAGACCACCATCGAGATGCCCTGCTCGGCGGCGAAGCGGGTAGCCTCCAGCCACAGGTCCAACATGCGGCGCAGGGCGAGATAGAGGAAGTTGCCGGAGCCGCAGGCGGGATCGAGGACGCGCACGGCGGTCAGCTCGTCGATCCACGCGCCGAGCAGCTTTTCAGACGGCAGGTCGATGCGCAGCCTGGCCTGCTTGCTGTCACCTCCGCGGCGACGAGGACCTGTCGCCGGGGGCCCCGGAGAGTTGCGTGCTGCCTCCTCGGCGCGCTCCGTCTCCAGCGCCTCCAGAATCCGCTGTTTGACGCCTTCCCAGCGCTGCTGGAGCGGCCGCACCAGGACCGGCTCGATGAGCAGCAGAATGTCCTCTTCGCTGGTGTAGTGGGCGCCGATGAGCGAGCGGCGCGCGGGGTCAAGGGAGCGCTCGAAGAGGGTGCCGAAGATGGCCGGGGCGATGTGCGACCAGTCGTAGTTTTTGGAGACCTCGTAGAGGATGCCCAGGTCGGCCTCATCAAGCTGGACGACGGAGGTGGAGTTGAAGAGACCCCCATTGAAGTATTTGATGGAGTGCTCGCCGAAGATGCCGTCTTCCTCGCTCATGGCCTCGAAGAGCAGCTTGAGCTTGCGGATGAACTTGCGGGGCCGAAAGCGGTCGTCGCTTGTGGCCATGTTGCGGAAGACGTGGTCAGGGAGCAGCCCGACGGAATCCGCGAAGAGGCAAAAGAGGAGGCGCATGAGGAAGTGCGCAATCTCGGCGCGGGTTGCGCCCAGGTTGCGTTCTTCCAGCTCGAGGCGCTCAGCCAGGCGGCTGAAGAGTTTGGCCGCCTCCTGGGTGACCTGGGCGTCGGTGCGCTCGGGGCGCAGGACGTTGTAGTCGCCGAAGAGGGCGCGGAGGACATCGAGCGGAGGCAGCGGGCAGGCGGCGGTGACCTGGTTGCGATTCAGATCGTCGAGGGTGAAGGCATAGACGCGCTTCCGGGTGGAGGTGAAATTGGTATGCACCTCGAAGCGCTCGAAGTCGCAGACCACCAGCAGGGGAGGGTTCCCGAGGTCTTCGCGATAGTCGTTTAGCTGCTCGTAGGCCTTGCGAAGGTCTTTATGCTTAACTTTGTATTCCCAGGCAAAATGGTCGCGCAGCCAAACATCGGCAAACCCGGTGCCTCCCTTGGTCTTGCTCAGGCGTTTTTCGAAAGCGTAGCGCTCGCCAGTGGGGTCGGCCTCCGTGGGGTTTTTCTCCCCGATCATCTCGCACAGGTCGCAAAAATGCGACTGGGCGCTGCTGCGCTCGGATTGCGCGTTGATCTTCCAGCGATGAACGAACTCGGCGACGGTAAGTGGCATGGATTCATGGTCAGTTTACAGCGGCGGGGAGGAATCCGAACGGAATTGCGAACGGCGCCGTTCCGCTTTGGCTTGGGGAGGCGGCGGTCGTTCCGGAGGCGCGCCCCGCCCCGTTCGGCGCGGACAGATCGCCGTTCGCTGCCGCATATCCCCGTTCGCTGCACGGTGGTTGGGTTGACCGGGATCGCCGGTTACTCTAGTGCTGGATTTTCAGCGCCCTGGTTTTCCCTTCAAGTTGGGAGCCATGGGTGGGGCCGGGGCGGAACCCTCCGCCGGCGACTAATTTATTGAGGAGATTGCACTTTATGTCCAAAGCGATCAAGTACGCCGAGAAAGCCGCCGCCATCGCAGCACAGGGCGCGTGGGTCGTGTTCGAGCGGTTGAACCGCATCAGCCCCAACCCGTCGTTCACGCCCAAGTGGAGCGACAAGCCTCTGCAGAAGAGCTGGGAGAAGGAGAAGCCGCCGCTGGGCTGGCCGCGCACCACCGACTCGCTCTGCCCCAAGTGCATCCCCGAGATTCGCAAGCAGATCATTGACGGCAAGCTGCCCCACGAAGTCCTGCTCAATGAAAAGGTGGGCGAGATCAAGGCCCAGATCATCGAGCGCGACGGCAAGATCCTGATGGTCAAGGATTGCCCCAAGCACGGCCACTTCGAAGACGTCATGTCGATGGACACGGCCTTCTTCAAGCATCTGGAAGAGACCTTCCCTGGCCGCGACATCCGCGCCCACAACGACGAGGGCCTGCACAACCACGGCACCTCGACCGTGACCCACGGACGCGGCGCGGTGCTCACAATCGACATGACCAACCGCTGCAACATGATGTGCGATCCGTGCTTCATGGATGCCAACCAGGTCGGCTTTGTGCACGAGCTTACCTGGGAAGAGATCAAGACGGTTCTGGACAACTCCGCCACGCTGAAGCCCAAGCGGCAGATGAGCGTGCAGTTCAGTGGCGGCGAGCCCACACTTTCGCCCTACTTCCTTGACGCCATCGCCTACGCGCGCAAGATCGGCTACAACTCGGTGCAGGCGGCTTCGAACGGCATTGAATTCGCCAAGAGCAAGGAGTTCTGCCGCGCGGCAGCCGAGGCCGGCCTGCGCTACGTCTATCTCCAGTTTGACGGCATCGGCAACGCCGCCAACTCCCACCGCAAGGTCGGCAACCTCTTCGATGTGAAGCTCCAGGCCATCCACAACCTGCACGAAGCCGGCGTTGAGATCGTTCCGGTGACCACCATCATCAACGGCATCAACAACGAGCAGGTGGGCCGCATCATCCAGTTCGCGCTGGACAACCCCAAGACCATCAGCTTCCTCAGCTTCCAGCCGGTCAGCTTCACCGGCCGCGACGAGGAGATCACCGACGAGCGGCGCGCAGCCCAGCGCTATACCCTCTCGCACATGGCCCACGACATCAAGAACCAGATGGGCTTTGGCGAGCCGGAGCGCGACTGGTTCCCTATCAGCTTCATGAGCACCTTCTCCGACTGGGCCGACCTGATTCACGGGCCCGCCGCCGACTGGGGCGCGCTAAGCTGCGGCTGCCACCCCAACTGCGGCATCGGCATGGCCCTGATGATCGACAAGGAGAC
>Ga0181520_10002894_pt1 | contig 31079 bp, 35 predicted proteins | sample PEATcosm2014_Bin_29_FD_132451 | JGI IMG/M metagenome (GOLD analysis project Ga0181520, IMG submission 132451) | Peatland microbial communities from MTU Mesocosm Facility, Houghton, MI, USA - PEATcosm2014_Bin02_30_metaG | ecosystem: Environmental > Terrestrial > Soil > Wetlands > Peat | place...
ATGGACGAGCTGGAAAAGATGCGCCGCACCGCCGCCAAAGTCATTCCCGGCGCGCCTCATGAAGTCCTGCTGGTGATGGACGCAACCACCGGCCAGAACGGCTTGCAACAGGCGCGGCTGTTTACCCAGGCCGCCGGCGTTACAGGCATTATTCTCACCAAACTCGACGGCACGGCCAAGGGCGGCATCGCCGTGGCCATCGCCCGCGAACTCAATCTTCCCGTCCGCTTCGCCGGAGTCGGCGAGCAGATGAACGACCTGCTTGAATTCTCACCCTCGGATTTTGTAGACTCGCTGCTCGAATAGGCCATGAATACCAACGATCAAGACCGCTATTGGATGCACCGTGCCCTGGAGCTAGCTCGCCGCGGCATTGCCGTCACCTCGCCCAACCCCTCTGTCGGCTGCGTCATCCTCGACCGCGCCGGCCAGGTGGTGGGTGAAGGCTGGCATGAATACGACCTGCTGGAACACGCCGAAGTGGTTGCTCTCAAGGTAGCCGCGCAACGTGCCGGCGAGCGCCTGCGCGGCGGCACGGCCTATGTCACGCTGGAGCCCTGCAACCACTCCGGCCGCACGGGGCCCTGCTCGCACGCACTGATCGCCGCAGGGCTGGGCCGCGTGGTGGCTGCCACCATTGACCCCAACCCTCTGGTCGGCGGCCGCGGCATGGAAGCACTGCGCGCTGCCGGCATTCACACCGTTCTTGGCGTCATGGAGACTGAAGCCCGGCGCCTCAACGAAGGTTTTGCCCGCTGGTGCCAGCACAAGCGCCCGCTGGTGCTGATGAAGGTGGCCATGACTCTGGATGGCCGCATCGCGCCCCCGGCCGGCCAGCATACCCTGCGCGAGCCATATTGGATCACAAGCGAGGCCGCCCGCGCCGCTGTGCAGCCGCTGCGCTGGCAGGCCGACGCCGTGCTGACCGGCGTCGACACGGTTCTGGCAGACGACCCCATGCTCACCGACCGCAGCGGGTTGCGCCGTCGCAGGCCGCTATTGCGCGTGGTGCTCGATTCGGCCTTGCGCATGCCTCTCGACTGCAAAATGTTGGCCTCGGCAAACAACGACCTGGTCATCTTTACCGTCTCCGGCGACGTGCAGCGGATCAATGAGCTGCGCAAGCGCGGCGCTCAGGTCGAAGTGCTGCCGGCCGAGGCCGGCCTTGGAGACAAGCCTTCATTGCCGGGTTGGGAGGCAGGACGTGTTTCGCTGGGCAAGGTGCTCGACACGCTGGGCGAAGAGGGCATCCTGACCTTGCTCACCGAAACCGGCACGCGCCTCAACACCGCTCTGCTTGCCGGTGGGCACGTTGACCGCGTCCATCTGTTCGTTTCGCCCCAGATCATGGGCTCCGACGCCGTCCCGGCATTCAAGGGCATGGCCCTGCCCATCCACATGGAGGCGGTCGAGGTGGAGCGGTACGGCAACGACCTCGGCCTCTGCTCGCTGCTGAGAGACCCGTGGGTGCAGAAGCGGGAAGCTGGGAGCAAGGAATAGGGACTGAGGGACTAAGGAAGCTGTATTGAAACTTCTCCTGGTGTGAAAGGGCACAACTTCAGTCGTGCCGCAAGTGGCTGAAAACATGAAGGGCTTTAGCCCCTGAGGGACGGGCTCTTGCGGCTTATCGCCCGCTGCGGAACAGTTTTTATACAGGTTCTAAGGGACTAACGGAGTCCCGCAGGCTTTAGGCGACCGCAGCCCGTCCTGCGCCGATTCGTCACTTCGGGTAGTTCACTGGCGGAAAAGCCTCGAAAGCGGGCTTGGCGAACAGGTATCCCTGAAACAGGTGGATCCCCTGGCTGGCCAGCCAGCCATACTCTTCCTTCGTTTCGACCCCTTCGGCGATCAGGTCGATGCCCAGGTCGCTGCATATCTGGTCGATAGCCCGGACAATGCTCTGCCGGGGACCGTGGCTCTCGATGCCTCGAATCAGTTTCATGTCCAGCTTCACTTGGTCCGGCTGAAATTCGGCCAGCAGGTTCAGTCCGGAGTAGCCCGAGCCAAAATCGTCGATGGCCACTTTCAGGCCCATGGCCCTGTACCGGTTGATCTTTTGGGCGAACCCGGCCAGGTTATCGATGACTTGACCTTCAAGCACTTCCAGGACCATGCGTCTGACCGGCAGATTCGCCTGTTCGGCCGCCGCCAATGCGCTCAACACTGAATCCGGCGATGAATCCAGGCTGCGAGGCAGAAAATTCAGGTTGAGATGGCAGGAGAGTCCCAGCCGCCCCGCGAGTCCGATCGCCTGGACTCGGGCGTTCTGGTCGAACAGAAACAGCCGTTCTGCTTTCACCTGCCCCAAAATCCGATAGGCAGGCTCATTCCCGAGACCCCGAATCAGAGCCTCATAGGAAACGACTTCGCACGCATTGGCGTCGACAATTGGCTGGAACGCGAAAGTGAAGGCGGGATCGGATGCGGCCGCCTCCTCGATTTTCAGGCTGCTGTCCACTTTGCACCCAGGTGCTTCGACCGCCACCGGCCTTCGGCAAACGCTGCCAGAAGCTTTTTGGCGCGACCGGTATCGAGGTCGGTGAAACAGGAGCCGTTTTGGAAGAAGTCGTTGAGGCCGGGAATCTCGTTGAGGCTTTCCGGCGTGACGCTGGCAAAACCCATGGTCCATTCTTTGAACGACCTGTCGGCGATCGGCTCCCGGATAATAACGGTCAGGTGCCCATGGCGCTCGTCCAGTCGAAGCTTTTGCAACAGCCGCTCGATTGGCTCGGGCGCGCCTTCAAGAACCTGAAAGAAGCTGCGATCGGCCTCGGCGTAGAGCAGCATCCCGGTCAAGCCGGCCAACTCGTTCGCAGCGCGCGATTTCGTCAGCAACTCGTTCAACTCGACCGCTTCGAATCTCTGCGTTGCCACACTGGCGTAAATCAGATGACTCAAGGACTCCAATTCCATGATCCACTTTCTCGTCCCACAAATCGGCACAAGGACTTCTCCGTTTATCGGCTAGCTCTTCCATTTCGGATAACCCACATTCGTGTGATTGCGGCCCGAGGCCCTCAGACCCCACCTTTGAGCAGAAACTGGCCCACAATCGCTCCCCAATACGTCAATCGCGGCCGGGAAAACGGCTCGTTGTGCGCGACTTTGGGGACAATCACCAGCTCGGTCGCCGGCCCGCACAGGCCAGCCAGCTCCCGTGCCATGGGCGGAGGAAACAGCCGGTCGTTCTCCCCGGTCACCAGCAGCACTGGCACCTTGGAGTCGCGCAGGGACTCCTCCGCATCCCAGATGGGCGGCACGGCGAAGGCCAAAGCCCGCGGCAAACCCACCCGGAACGAGGCTTTGCGCAGCGAGGTGAACGCGGCGCAAAGCACCAGCCGATGCGCCGGCACCCGCTTCACAATGGCGGCGGCGATTCCGCTGCCCAGCGACAACCCCAGAATCGAGACCGGCAGAGGAGCCGTCAGCCGTTCCAGAAACCAGAAGGCGGCAATGGCCTCGTCTTCCGCCTGCGGGGCGCGAAAAAACCCTGTGCTGCGCCCGTAGCCGGTGTAGTCGAAGACCAGCGAGGCGATGCCGCAGGTGGCCAGCAACTGCTGCACCACCAGCCAATGCTCCACCGTCTCTCCGATGCCGTGGCATAGCAGCACGCTGGCTTGGGGGGCCTTGTATTCCGGCTTCACCATCACCGCATCCAGCACGCGGCCGCCGCAATGGATGGAGTGCCGCGTGACGCCGGCCGGGGCGGTCGCCATGCGTCCGTCCCACGGAATCTTGCGCAGAAGGCGGTCGCGCACCAGGCACACCCGGCTGGTGGCGGTCACGGCGATGGTGAAAAGGAGTTGCTGTTTCTGCATCCCAAGCACCCCGATGCGTTCCACGGCAAGAATACAGGAATCCGAATTGGACAGTCGCCCCGCGCAGTCCCTAACCCCTAATCCCTAATCCCTGTTCCCTCTTCCCTTAGAATAGAACCATGTTTACCGGCATCATTGAACAGACGGGCACTTTGGTTAGTCTCGAAAGCCGTGGCGGCGTGCGGCGCATTACGGTGCAAGCTCCTTTCCTGGCCGGGCGGCTGCGCGAAGGCGATTCGCTGGGCGTTTCCGGCGTGTGTCTTACGGCTTTGGATGTGGACCCCTCCCTGTTTCATGCCGACTTGGCCCAAGAGACGCTGGACCGCACCTCGCTGGGTGCGCTGGCCGCGGGTTCCAAGGTCAACCTGGAACTTCCCACCGCCGCCGGCAGTCCGCTGGGCGGCCACATTGTGCAGGGCCACGTGGACGGGTGCGGCGTCCTGCGTGGACTGGAACCCGTCATCTCGCGCTCCGATCCGGCCTTCGACATCCAGACCACCGACTGGACACTGAAGGTAGAAGTGCCCGAGAACGTGCGTCCCTGGATGGTGCACAAGGGCTCGGTGGCTGTGGAGGGTATCAGCCTGACCATCGCCGACTTCGACGGCGAGGCAATCGCGATTGCGATTTTGCCTCTAACCTATTGGCGCACCAACCTGCACACCCTGGCCGTGGGCGCGCCCATGAACGTGGAGGCGGATGTGCTGGTGAAGCTGGCTCATGCCGAGATGATGGCCAAGAAAAAGCCCGAGCTGGAATTGACCGAAGCCTGGCTGGTGGCAAGCGGGTATTGACGCTCCCCTGGCCCGGATTCATAATCGGGCTGACAGAGGTGCAGGTCCGTGAAATCGGTTGCAGAAATCGGCATGAAGATCGCTTCCGCGCAGCGCGAATATTACCGCTATACCGGTGCATCGGCCGAGTTGGAGCGGCGAGGCGCTGGGTGTTCGCGCCCCGGTCTGGCCCGGGTCAACCGCCTGCAGCAGGAGCAGAATCAAAGGCTCGGACCAAAGATGCAGAACGGGCAAAGCTGACCCTCGGTGGAATCCTCAAAAATCACATTCTGGAAGGTCAATTAACGCTGGGCGCTCACCCTCGGCTCTCCGGCTCCGCCGAATCGTCTGAGGCCGCCACAGCCAGCAGCGTTCCTGACATTGCGCCGGAAGCGCTTGCACTCTGCGACTTGGCTGGTTGAGGCTTCGGAATGACTGCGGCCACGGCCTTTTCCGCTCCTGCTAAAGCACTGAAGACGGCCCCCGGATCGGCCTTGGCCACCGCCGTAGCCAAAACGACCGCCGCGGACAGCAGTCCGGCGATTTGGTCGAAGCGCTTCACCTCTTTCACGGCATCGCTCAGGCTCTTCGTGCATTGCGCCAGCCGCGTCTGGTCCACGGTCAACTGGGCAAGAGTTCCCTTCAGATCCGCGGCTATCATCGCTTCCGCCTGGTCCTGCAAGGCATCGCGCTGGTCTTCCAGGCTGGTGTAGGTCGCGCCATCAAGGCCGCCGCCGTCGATCGAGAGCCGGTCTTGCAGGTTCGCTGCGGTCTGTTGGAACTGCTTTGCCTGGTCGGAAAAGAAGGACATGCGATCTCCTCGGGAATCTCTTTAGTACGCTTTGGCAACCTGAACGCTCTGAGTCGCGATGTCGGACAGATACGGCTCGACAATCGTCTCCAGTTGTTTTGGGCTCATGTGCTGCCCTTCGTCATAGAGCTTTTGATGCGCTTGGCCGATATCGGTCAGGATCTTTGCATAGGCCTGGGCGGCTTTTTGCTTCGTGGCGATCGCTTCCAGGTCGTGTTGCCTTTGCAGGCGAATGGTCACGGCGGCCAGGGGTTCCTTTTCGCCGTACTCATGCAGCAGGCCGTCATAATAGCCTTCCGCCGAGATCCGTTCGTCCTCAAGAACCGCGGGATAGTCGGTGCCGGCAATCTGCTCCAGGCCCTTCAAATAGTCCTGCAGCAAGGGATTGGCTTCGTGGATCGTCTTGCCTGTGCGGTTGCTCAGGAATCCGGCCGTGGCGGCGTTCAGCACCTTGGCCGCCAGTCCCACACCGGCACTGGCCTGTTTGGGCTTCATCCCGATCTTCTCAAAGCCCGCCTCGGTTGCCGTGACCGAGGCATCGCGGTCCTTGGGGGAGTCGGCCGAAATCGCCCCCAGCGCCGCAATGTAATCTACCAAAACTTTCTGCGCCGCCAGCATGTCCGGCTCCAGGGCCTTGTAGGTCTCGACCTGCTTCAGAACGTTGGGCTTTTCCTTTTCGCGAACATAGAGCGACCTGCGCGTAGCCGAACCGGCAAAATCCCTGGCGATATCGCTGAATCCGTTGGAAGCTGTCTTGGCGGAAGCGGCAAACTTGGCCACCGCGGAAAGATCGGTGCAGGCGGTGCACAGAGCCGGCAGCAGCAGCCCAAGTGCGGCCAACCGCAGCAGAGAGAAGGATTTCCTGGATACGAGCGAGGGATGAATGCGTACCGATGGCATGTGACTAAAGTACTTGGTGGGCCGTGCCTTTAGCAATCGAAAAGGGCGCCCGGAACCCGGACGCCCTCCTGCCACTGTTTACGGAGCACTGTTCACTGTCCACTGCTTCAGTTGGCCAGCACGGCCCGATAGCGAACCTTGTTCTTCTTGACCTTCTCGATGGCCTCGTTGGCCTTGGACATGGCAAAAGATTCGACCTGTGCTTTGACGCCATGGCGGGCGGCCACGTCGAGCATCTCCCGCAGCCGCCAGGGGCTGCCCGTCGGGTTGCCGCTGATGGAGCGCAGTCCGGAGATGAGAGGGAAGGCGTGAACCGTGACCGGCGACGGCGGAACGCCCACAAAGCAAAGCGTCCCGGTGGGCCGCAATGCCGCAATATAGGTGCCCCAGTCCTGGTCGGCATTCACCGTACTCAGGATGAAGTCCTGGGTCCCGGCCATTTCCTTCAATGCCTTGGACTCCCGGCTGTTCACGAAATGGTGAGCGCCCAGGGCGCGTGCCTCTTCTTCTTTGCCGGCCGAGGTGGAGAAGGCGGTAACCTCCGCGCCAAACACGCGCGCAAACTGGATGGCCAAGTGTCCGAGCCCGCCAATGCCGACCACGCCCACACGCGACGAGGGGTTGATGCCATGGGTACGCAGCGGGTTATACACCGTGATGCCGCCACAAAGCAGCGGCGCAGTGTTCAGGCTCTCCAAGGCGTCGGGGATCGGAATCACAAAGCGGGCATTGGCCCGAACACGGTCGGCATAGCCGCCGTGACGGTGTACGCAGGTGCTCTCCGCTGCCGGGCAAAGATTCTCCATGCCCTTGCTGCACCATTCGCAGGTTCCGCAGGAATTCGACTGCCACCCCAAGCCGACGCGGCGTCCGACTTCGAGCGATCGCACCTGGTCGCCGATTGCCGAGACTTTGCCTACGACTTCATGGCCCGGGATGAAGGGGTACTGACTGATGCCCCAATCGTTCGCGATCAAGTGAAGATCGCTGTGGCAGATGCCGCAATGAGAAATGGCGATTTCCACCTCGTGCGGGCCCAGCTTCCCTGGGTCATAGCGAAAAGGCAGTAGCTCAGCTCCCGCGGCGTGCGCTGCAATTCCTTGAATTTGAGCCATGATCGTTCCGGAGTCCTCGCAGTAGTGAAAAAAAAGGCTGGCCGACCCATCGTACAGCCGGCGGGTGGTGAAATGGGGAAAATTCTTGTCCCGACTTAGTTTAAACCGCCGCCCGGCTCTATGCGAAGGTTGAGAATCTGAAAACCGTTCAGCACGCCCCCGGCGGCAGCCTCGCCGGCTACCTCAGCCGACTCGCCGTTCAGGTTCACGTCTTGCGCGGTCCGCAAGGGCTCCAGGGCGTTGGCCATCGAGAGCGGCAGGCTCGACAGGGTTTGACCTCCCATGCTGGCTTGCGTCTCCGGCACCAGCAGGCTGACGTAGATGCGGTCGGCCGCGTGCAGATGGCTGGCTTCGGCCAGCATGGTTTCCAGATCGACGGCACGGCTGGAGTTGCGCGGCTGGTCCATGGTGCGGTCCAGCGTGGCGGCATCGGAAATCAGAACCCGCAGATTGCCGGCTTCGAGGCGCGCTGGCAGCTTGAAGGCGATGCGAATATTGCGTGCCGGCGACTGCCAGTTGCGGACGCATGCTTCCACCAGCACCGTGTCCCCGGCATGAGCTATGTCGTTGGAGATGAGCCGCGCCGTCTCCAGCTCCACCTGCATGCGCCGGGGAATGGCATCCACGTGCAAGTCCACCCGCTTCACTGCGCCCTGTCGCGCCCCGTTGGAATAGAGCCGCGAAAACCGTTCTCCGGCCAGCAGGGCCGTCATCATCGAGGCCGGCAACTGGTCGTTGGCCGGAACCCAAAGCTCCAGCGGGGAGGGCGCATGACCGTCCAGGTCGATGCTGCCGGTGAGGTGATAGCTGGTTTCAAGGGTGCTGGCGTTGGTCTCAAGCAGCGCGTCGTAAAGCGCCACCATCACTGCCTGCGGAGTCAGCGAGGGCAGGTCCAGCACCTCAATATTCAGCTTCCGCGCGCCCTCCGGCGCATCCACGGCAATGTGCACCGGGATCATGTGCGCCTGCGCTCCCAACACGCCGCGAATGGCCGAGTCGCGGTCCTCGGTGAAGGCGCCGATGGGGTCGCCTGTATTCACGATCTTGAAGGCGTTCATGGGCGAGGCCAGGGTGGCCACCACCTCGGTTGTGGTCATGGGCATCGACACCGGACCGGCCTGCAGAATCGGATGCCCGCAGGCCAGCAACTGCTTGGGGTCGATATAGGTGACCGTGCAGGTGGCGGCAATCTCCAGGTCGCCGCGCACCATCTGCGCGCTCACCGCCGAACCGGGCACTACGGTCGCCAGGGCTGCGGCCGAGATGGCGTCGCCATCCGTTCCGGGCTTCGAAGACCCACCCATGCCTCCGGCTGCCACCATTTCCAGGCCGGTTCCGGCCATGTGCTGCTGCCAGAATCGAATCGCCTCGGGGCGGAATCCGCCCATCACCAGCGGCGTCTCCATGGCCTGCATCGGGGGCAGGGAATCGAGATCCGCCGCCTGCGCCGTTTCGCCGTTTCCCGTGTGACCGGCCAGACTCCGCACTTCGGCGGCCGGCGCGTCGCTGCCGATGGGCAGATCGCGCACTTCCAGCATCTGTTCGATGGGGGTGATGCCGGCGATGGGGTCCTTGCTGAATTGGCCGATCCGATAAGAAAGCGATCCAAGCAGTTTGTTGCCCACATAAACCGGGCTGCCGCTCATGCCCGCCACCACGCCCGTGTATTCCGGCTTGGCGCCATGCAACTGGGCCAGGATCATGTCGTGGCCGGGTCCCCGTGCGCCGCGCAAAACGCCCAGGATCTCCACATCCATCGGCTCCGGCTGGCTGCCGGAAAATACCGTCCAGGCTGTGGCTTTCAATCCTCTGTGCACCTGGCTCAGCGGAAAGAATCCCCCGCTCGAGGAAGGTGGCGCGGTAGCAACGCTGGCGGCCTGCGCAGGAAGCAAGCTTGGGCAGGCAAGCCACCCGCACACCACGGCAATCGCCAGGGAGAAGAGTAGCTTCAGCGCAGTCGAACGAAGTCGGATTTCCTTCAGGCGAGTTTCCACGTCTATAAGAGTACAGCCAGCCAGTTGGCTGTCGGGTCAGTCTTGGGCATTCCGTCCTTGACCTCGGCTATCGAGTTGGACGCAAGCCGGCGTCGAGAGGTTATAGAACCGGTGGTCAGACGAGTTGGGACGACAGCGTAGGTTGTCGCCTGCAAGCCCGGAGCTAGAAGCTCAAGGCCAACTCTCGTATGCTGTTGAACAAAGAGGTCGTCATGTCCTTGTCGCGTTCGCGAAGTTCGTTCCAGCTGATTCCCATAGCCTGGCCCGTTGCCCTTGCCTGGCTGCTGATGGTCTGTTTGGCCATGGCCTGGGCGCCATTGAGCCGTGGCCAGGCCGCGCCCCAGACCCCGCCACCTGGCCAGCCGGACCAGGCCGCTCCCGACTCGGGAGGCCCTGGCGGCGACTCCGGCGTGATTGCCCTGCCCAAGAAGAAAGACGCGCCGGAAGAGCCACCCCCTGTCGCGCCTGCTGCGCCCAAGGTCAGGGCGCCCGAAGGCATGAGCAATTTCTCCCTGCGCATCGAGGTGCCCGAAGTCTCGCTGGACGTGGGCGTTTTGCTCGAAAAGACCCACCAGTTCGTTCCCGGGCTCAAACCAGCCAACTTCCGCGTCTACGAAGACGGCGTCGAGCAGAAGATCGCCGGCTTCAAACGCGTAGAAGCGCCCATCACGGCCCTGCTCATCTGTGAATTCGCTTCAAAGAACTACAACTTCATCTACGACATGCGCAATGCCGCCTTTGCATTCACGCAGCAGTTGCGTCCTCAGGACTACGTGGCCCTGATGACTTTCGACATGCGCACCCAGATTGTGACCGACTTTACCCAGGACAAGCGGCAGTTGCTCGAGGCCATCAACTCTCTGGTCATTCCCGGCTTCAGCGAGACCAACGTTTTCGACGCCCTTTACGAGGGCCTCGACCGCCTCAACCGCGTGGAGGGACGCAAATACATCATCCTCATCGCATCCGGCCGCGACACTTTCTCCAAAATCACCCTGGACAAGATTCTGCAGAAGGTAAAGGCCACGCGGGATGTCACCATTTTCACCGTGTCGACCGGAGGCGCCCTGCGCGCCGTCACAGAAGGGGGCCGCGGCATGGGCGGCGCCATGCGCGATATGGACTACCTGCAGGCCGACAACGAAATGAAGACTTTTGCCAAGCTCACCGGCGGCAACAGCTTCTTTCCCCGCTTCGCAGGGGAAATGCCGGACATCTTCTCCGATATCAACCAGGCCATCCGCTCAAAATACCAACTGGTTTACCACCCCACCAACGCCAAGCAGGACGGAACCTATCGCAAACTGCGCGTGGAGCTGGTGGATGAAGAAGGCCAACCGCTACGCATGCAGGACGAGAAACACAAGCCCCTGAAGTTCGACATCATCACTCGCGAAGGCTACCGCGCACGCCAGGAAGTGGAGTAAGCAGGGAACCGGGAGCAGGGAACAGGGCCGAGGAGCGGCCCGCGGAAACACAGAAGGCTCAGAGACGCCGAGCGGCATCTCCGAGCCTTCTTTGTTTCGGGACGAAAACGTGCTGTTTACTTGAATTGCCGCATGAAATCGACAATGTAGTACGCAATGACGGCTACCGTCATGACCGCGGTCAGAATCATCGTGGTGCGCACCACAGGCTCGAGCTTGTTCACTTTGGCCACGATCGCGGCCTGTTCGGCCTTCACGTGATCGAACGAGTCGTCCAGAATGAGCTGGTCGTCTTCGTCCCGCGTCAGTCTTGAGCGGTACACGTAAAGGACTACCAGGGCCAGCACCAACAAAGCCCATACCGACCACATTACCGGAACAATTCCTGTCATTCTCCACCTCCCAAAAAACTTGGTCCCAGATACCGGCGGGTCCGTGACGGAAACGCGGTCTCGTGAGTAGAGGGGCCGTACGGTTGATCATCATAGCCCGAAACAAATACCGCTGTGGTGACCAAAATCACAGCCCTTCGCCGCAAATCGGCCCAATCTACCTGGTTCCGGCTCCGTGATCCCGAGGCGGGATTCCGCCATTCCCTGCGACTTTTCTTTTCCCGGTTGCATCCAATGAGACGATACGGCGCCCCGGGAGTTGTATCCTGGTTCGCTGCGCGCTACAGTTAGCGTAGGCAAGCATTTCACATTTGGGAGAAACCATGGCCACTGCAACCGTTGCACCCGCTCAAGAGACTGAAAAGAAAGCGCCTCTCAACCTGACCCCTCAGGCCATCGCCAAGGTGCGCGAGATCATGGCTACCCAGGACCCCCTGCCCGCGGGACTGCGCATCGGCGTGGTTGGCGGCGGATGCTCCGGCTTCCAATACTCCATGGCCTTCGAAAACCAAAGCGGCATGATGGACAAGGTCTTCAGCTTCGACGACCTCAAGGTCTTCGTCGATGCCACCTCGCTCATGTATCTCAACGGCTGCATCGTGGATTACGTTGAAACCCTCGAAGCTGCCGGCTTCAAGTTCGACAATCCCCAGGTGAAAAGCACCTGCGGCTGCGGTTCTTCCTTCAGCGTCTAATCCGAGCTGTCTAGCCGTTTTTCCTGCATCCAAAGCCCGCCCCCTCCCCAGGGGACGGGCTTTTTGCGCTTGGTCGCATGTCGACCTCCAGTTGAGAAAAACAAAGGTTTCCCAGGTCCCAAAATCGGGACCTGGGGCACCCAGCTGTATGTGGGTGGTCAGCGGTACAAGGACTTGGGTATCCGCAAGATTCCGGGTGGTCAGAGGCACAAAAGCCAAAGCCCCCAGGCTTATTCAGGACTGGGGGCAAAAGCTGAAAGCTCAAAGCTAAAAGCTGTCTTTCTACTTTTTCACCCGCACCTTGGGCTCGACCGAGAGGCCCGGGCGCAGCTCATGATTGGGGTCCTCGTTCTTCAAGTCGGTGAAGTCGATGCGCACCGGAACGCGCTGGACCACCTTGACGTAGTTGCCGGTGGCGTTCTCGGGTGGAAACAGGCTCAACACAGATCCCGTGGCGCCGCCGATCTGCGTGACCTTGGCGTGATAGGTCTTGCCCGTGGCGTCTACTTCGACTTCGACGTCCTGTCCGGCAGACATGTGCTTGAGCTGTGTCTCCTTGAAGTTTGCGGTCACCCACAGATCTTCAAGCGAGACCAGGGTCAGCAAATTCTGGCCTACGCCGACATTCTGGTTCTGTTCCACGCTCTTGCGGGTGATGATGCCCGCCGCCGGCGCCACGATCTTGGTGTAGCTGAGGTTGAGCTTGGCTTGGTCGAGCTGCGCCTGCGCCTGGCCGACCTGAGCCAGAGCCTGCTTGGCACGCGCGTCCTGGACGGCGACCTGCTGGGGGCCGGTCTCGGCGTACTTGAGCTGTGCCTGGGACTGCTTTTCCTTCTGCCGGGCTACACCGACGCCATCGGCGGCTGCCTGCTCGGTGGCTTTCGCGTCGGCCACAGCGGCCTGGGCAGCATCGGCTGCGGCCACGGCTGCATCCCACTGCTGCTTGCTGATCACGTCTTTGTCAACCAGCGGTTTGTAGCGCGCCAGGTCGGCCTGGGCCTTGGTGAGGTTGGCCTGCACCTGCGCCACGCGCGCGTGGGCCGCCTGCAACTGCTGCTCGGCCTGCTCCACCTGGGCGCGGGAACCGCTCAAGTCCGCCCCGGCCGAAGCCAGGTTGCTGCCGGTGTTGGTGGTGATGATGGGCACGGTCACGTTGGCAACCGAAGCCGCAGCCTGTGCGCTGGCCAGAGCTGCCTGCGCATTCTCGACGGCAACCTGGTAGTCGCGGGGATCGAGCTCGGCAATCACGTCGCCGGCCTTGACCACCTGGTTCTCATCGACATCGACCTTCAGCACCTGGCCGCCGATGCGCGAGCTGACCTGGATCAGGTGGCCGTTGATCTGCGCGTCGTCGGTGTCCTCGGTAAAGGTGGAGCGCCACCACAGCCCGGCTGCAACCAGCGCGAGCAGGACGAGCACGACTACGATAATGCCCCTGCGCCGCGTCTTCGGCTGTTCGATTTCGGTCTCTGCCGACTCGGGTTGCACTGGAGTTGCTGTTGAATCCGCCACGTTTACTTTCCTCCCAAATAGCTCTTGTAGTTCTGTCCTGCGCCCAAGGCACGGGCCAAGCTGAGCTTGGCTACATTGTGCCGGTAGAGGCTGGACACATATTGATTGTTCGCCTGCGCCACGGACTGCTCGGCCTGGCTGACCGCCAGGTTGTCGCTGACTCCGTTGGCATAGCGCTGCTGCGCCTCGTTGAGCGCCTCGCTGGCCAGTTCCGCGCTGCTGCGGGCAACTTCAACCAGCTTTTGCGCGGTGGCGATGTCGAGCAGGGCGTCGCGGACATCGGAGTCCACCTGGGCCTGCTTGTCGCTCATCTGCGCCCGCTGGGTATCGAGCTGCGCCTGCGCCACCTGGGCATCGCCGCGTATTCCGTATTCCCGGAACAGCGGCGCACTGAGGGTTCCCGTGGCGTCGCCGGTGCCGTGCGAATGGGTGAGATTCACGCCGATATCGCCGTAGTCGCCCTCGAACTTCAGCGTGGGCAGGCGCTCGGCCTTCACTGCCTTGCGCTGCTCTTCCACGGCCTTGGTCTGCTCCAGCATGGCCGCCAGATCTTTGCGGTTGGCGTGCGCCTGTTTGATGGTGGCATCCACGTCGAGCTGGTCAAAGGCCGCATAGGGCGCCTTTTCGCTGAGATTGAAGCTCTGCGCCAGGGGCAGGCCGATGGTCCGCGCCAGCGCCAGTTTGTCTTTGGCCAAAGAATTCTGGGCCACGATCAGTTGCTGCTGGAGGGTCTGATAATCCACCCGCGCCCGCAACTCATCCAGCAGCGGCGCGGTGCCGGCCTGGTGGTTGGCCTGCGCCTGGTCAAGCGAGACCTTGGATGTGGCGACTTGCGCTTGAACGCTGCCGACCTGGGTCTCGTCAGCCAGAGCCAGCAGGTAGGCATTGCCCACCGTCAGCACCACGAGTTCCCGCGCGTCGCCGGCCGAAAGCTGGGCCGCGGCAAAGTTGTGCCGGGCCGCCAGGTAGTTGTGCAGCGCGCCCAGGTCAACCAGCGTCCAACTGAGCGAAGCCCGCAGGTCCTGGAAGCCGAACGGCCCGATGATGGTGGGAAAGCCGGGAATGCGCAGACCCTCAGCGGGCAGATCCGTCTGCATGACGGAGTCTTTCAAGCTGCCGTCGACGGAGGGCAGCAAGGACTGCAACTGGCTGAACTGCTGGCCGCGCACCGCCGCCGTCTGGGTGCCGCTGAGGATGATGCCGAGATTGGTTTTCAATCCCCTTTGAATGGCTTCATCCAGGGTGAGATCGACGGCTTGAGCGGTGGCGTCGCCGGTGGCCACGCTGCCTTGAAAGCTGGATGCAGTAGGGCCGGCATTGAAGCTGGGCGGCGCCTGCGCTCCCGATCCCGCCGGAGCCAGCAGCGCCACGCACAGTGCCGCAAGACCCAACTGCGGGCCGCGGACACAGAGACAGTTCGTGCTCTTGCTAGAACTTTTGAACAAAATCAAGGTGATTCAACTCGCTGAAGTACGTTTCTGCCAGAAAGATGGCTGCCCTTAATGGATGCCAGGAATCGCCGCAGGGGTTCTTAAAAGTAGTGTATCGGACTCGCCGGCAGTACCGATGTGACAGGGGCCCGGGGCATCGGGGCCCGGCCCTTCTATTTTCTGGCCGCGACCCACTTTTCTCGCTGTCTCCGTTATACTTCTCGACAACCCGATCATGAAGCGCCACGTTCTCATCTTCGGTCTCGTGGGCGGCCTCCTCATTGCCGCTCTTCAATACAGCGAATACCGCTTCGTGGTCATCGAGCACTCCATCGAGCTCTACGGTGGGCTTGTCGCCATCCTCTTCGCGACCTTCGGCATCTGGCTCGGCCTCAGGATCACGCGCGGCCGGGAAACAACACGGGAGACGGTTGTAGTGCGGGAAGTGCAGGTCGCCGCGGAAACCCGCGCCCTCGAGCCTTTCGCGCCCAATGCCGCCCGCCAGCAGACGCTCGGCATCACGGCGCGCGAGCTCGAAATCCTCGCTCTGGTGGCTCACGGCCTCAGCAACCGGGAGATTGCCACGCAGCTTTTCGTTTCTGAAAATACCGTCAAGACCCACTGTGCCCGGGCCTTCGACAAGCTGGGAGCCGCACGCCGCACCCAGGCCGTGCAACGCGGCAAAGAACTTGGCCTGCTACCGTGAACCAGTCGCCCGAAAGGACGATTTCCGCTCGATGGATGCAAAATCATTCGAAAGGATGACGACTTTCGAGCCCGTTCGATCGCACAGTGGCTCCAATGTCACTCGATTCCCACTCAAAACAGGAGCTTGCCATGAAGAAAACCGTTCTCACCTTCGGCCTGATCGCCGGCTTCATCATTTCTGTCCTTATGGACGGGGCGCTCGCGATCGCCGACAAGATCGGCTCCGGCCACAGCATGGTACTCGGCTACACCATGATGGTGGCGTCGTTCCTGCTGATCTACTTCGGCATCCGCAGCTACCGCGACAACAACCTTGCCGGCCAGATCACCTTTGGCCGCGCCTTCGCCTGCGGCATCCTGATCGCCCTGATTACGACCGTCTGTTACGTCGCGACGTGGGAGGTCCTCTACTTCAACTTCATGCCGCACTTCATGGATAGCTATTTTGCCGCGCAGATTCACAAAGTGCAGTCCTCAGGACTTGACCCCGCCACGACCGCCGGGCAGGTGGCGGCCATCCAGCGCTCACAGCAGCTCTACCAGAACCCCTTCGTGAACATGGCCTATACCTTCATGGAGCCCCTGCCTGTGGGCCTTATCATTGCACTGGTCTCCGCTGCCATGCTGCGCCGCCGAGCCCCTGTCGAACCCGTCGCGGCATCGGCAGCGATCACCACATAAATGAAAAGGCCGCGGCGCAAGCGCCGACCTTCTGTATTCTAGGCTGTCACACGGTTCTCACCAGCAAACGATTCTCTAGGAGGCTGCATGGCTTCAATCACTGGCTTTGGCGGTGTTTTCTTGCGCGCAAACGATCCAAAAGCTCTGTATGCATGGTACGAGCAGCATCTCGGCCTGGTGAAGGCCGAGGGAGCTTTCTCGTTTCCTGTTCCCACGCAACACCCCCAGATCGTCTTCGCCCTTTTCAAACAAGACAACGACTACTTCCCTGCTGCACAGAAAGCGATGATCAATCTCCAGGTGGACGACCTGGACGGGTTGCTTGACCGGTTGATAGAGGAAGGCGTGACGGTCGATCCAAAACGCGATAGCTACGACTTCGGAAAGTTTGGTTGGCTCACAGATCCAGAAGGAAATCGTGTGGAGCTTTGGCAGCCTATCGCAAATGAGTAAGTGCGAGACTATACCGCTTGAGCAACGTGTGGGGTAGCAAACGGTGTCCGGCGTGGGTCGGGAGACCCACGCCACAGTCGGTCAACCACCCCACGGACGAAGACCTGTCCTTGGGGACCCGGCCGGGAGGCCGGCACTAAGAATTACTTTGCCGTAGAGGCTTGAATCAACTGCGAAGCCAGGGAACATAATCCCTGGCGGAAGAACTCGCGCACCCCGTCGGCTGTCCATCCAGCTGCGGTGGGCCCTCCGTGGGTTGCGAGGAGCCCGGCGGTTTCGCTCGCGGTGAACCCTGCCACCGCTCGCAAGACAAAGACGGTGCGCACCAAGGTGGGAAGGCTGTGCAACCATCTGCGCACACGGTCCCGGTCGGGTCCGGTAATCATCCTCGCCAGGTCTTCGCCGGCCACACCGGCGGCATCCAAATCGTCGTCTTCAATGCAGGTGGCCACCGGCGCCAAGCCCACGGGCACGCCCAGACAACCCGGTTCCCGGGCCGACAGAATATCGAGGGCGGCGTTGCACAAAGCCCGCCGGCTGCTCTTGCGGCCCACCTCGGGATCGCAGCAGGACGAGACATCCGCCGTCTCGATGGCCGTTTCCACCAGGCGGATGCTCTCCTCGCCCTCGCCGACCAGCATGGAGGCCAGGCTGTATAGCCCCGCGGCAATCAGATCGACCACGTCGTCCAAGCCATGCAGTGCTTCGGCCACCGTCGCCTCATCCTTGGGCTGGCCATCCATCAGGCCATGCACCTGCTTGGTAAACGTCTTGGCGCAGTCCGGAATGGGCTTGCCGGGAATCAGGCTGCTGTCCGGTGTCATCGTTTCCTGAGGCATCGAGAACGCTCCTTTCCCGGGGCCGGGTACACCACGCCCCTCCCTGTATCCTCAACCCGCGGGGCCGGAGGGGTCAATCTAGAAGACGTACGACGGCCGCCGATATTTTGCCGGTGCGAGCCCCGGGCGCCGGCCAAGCCGTCTTCATCATGCCGCGGCCGGTGGCATGTAAGAATAACCGTGAAACTATCCAAAGAGTTGGTTTTGTGGCCAGGAGATCTTGCCGATGCATCGTGTTGCGCTGCTGTACAACCCGGCCTCAGGCCAGCATCCGGAGCGCCGGTCCAAGGACATTGCGGCGGTGCTGGCGGTGCTTCGCGAGGCTGGGGTCGAGGTTGAGGCGATCACTACCGGGTCGGCAGAAAGCGCCGGGATGAAGACCCTTGAGGCCGTGGAGCGTGGCTGCGACACGATTCTAGCCTGCGGCGGGGACGGTACGGTTCATGCGGCCATGCAGAGCCTGGTGGGGAAGACGGCCGCGCTGGGAGTGATCCCGATGGGGACGGCCAATGCGCTGGCTGCGGACCTGGGCGTGCCGGGCGACCCAGTGAGCGCCGCCAAGAAGATGCTGGCCGCCACGCCTGTGCAGGTTCCGGTCGGCCGGGTCTTCTATCGCGACCACGACGGCGCGCCCCAGTCCTGTTATTTCATAGTGGCCGCCGGCATCGGTGCGGACGCGTTGTTCCTGACCCGCCTGGATGCGCGCCTGAAGCAGAGGTTCGGCTACGCGCTTTACGTGGTCGAGGCCTTTCGCCTTTGGGCTACGCACAGCTTTCCCATGTTCGCGGCCTCGTTTCTTGAGGACGAGGAAAAGGCGCCCCGGGTGGTGCAGGCGTCGCAGCTTCTGGCCGTGCGCATCAGCGATTTCGGTGGCTTGCTGCACAACCTGGTGCCCGGTGCAGCCCTCAAGAACAACCATCTGCGGGTGATCGCCTTCAAGACACGCAGCCGGTACCGCTATATGCGCTTCATGTTCGCCGTGCTCGCCGCCCGCCACACGTTTGGGCGGACGGTTGAGCTGGTGAAGGCCGTGCAGGTGGATTGCACGGATCTTCCCGGCTCGACGGCGCGCTTATATGTGGAGGCAGATGGGGAGTTGCTGGGCACGTTGCCGGCCAAGATCGAAGTTGTGCCGCAGGCCCTGACGTTGCTGATTCCGCCCAGGCCCCCAAAGCGGGGATTGCAAGTCTGAAGAGCCTCGGGGGATGGCGCTTGGGCAGACGGCGGACCTGCATTTTCTTCAACCTTTAACAACGAATGCGCGGTCTGCCTGCAACCATTGGCAAACCGGATGCTTTTCATTCGCCCTACGGCGTTCCGCTCCCCCGCACCCCGGCAAAACGCTGTAGACTGCCAACACGGCGAACTGGACGCGTACGATGGCCCGAACCACCCAAAAGCAGAAACTATTTAACGGCAGAGACCACTCCTGGATGCAGTTCAACCGGCGTGTGCTCGAAGAAGCCGAGGACCCGTCGAACCCGCTGCTGGAGCGCGTCAAGTTCCTGGCCATCACCGGGAACAACCTGGACGAGTATGTGGAAGTGCGCCAGGCCGGTCTGATGCAGCGCATTGAAGACGGATATCGCGAGACCGGATTCGACGGCCTGCGCCCGGATGAGTCCCTGGCCGTGCTCACTGCCGAGATTCACAGCTTTGTGGCCGCGCAATATCGCTGCTGGAACCACCAGTTGCTGCCCGAATTGCGCAAGCAGGGCATCCGGCTGCTGGACTGGAAAGAGCTCTCGAGCGACGCCCGCGAGTATGCCCAGAGCTATTTTCAGCGCGAAGTCGACCCGCTGCTGACGCCCATCTCCATTGACCCCGCGCACCCGTTTCCGCGGGTGCTGAACAAGGCCCTGTGCCTGGCGTTGCTGCTGCGCGCCAAACGCAAGAGCTCCGGCCCCCAAGTGCTGGGGGTGGTTACGGTGCCGCGCGCGCTGCCCCGCTTTGTGCGATTGCCCGCCGCGGAGGGCCACTTCGACTACCTGCTGTTGCACGACCTCATCGCTCAGAACCTGGCAGGGATGTACCGAGGGTACGAAGTGCTGGGCCGCGCCGCGTTCCGCGTCACCCGCAACTCCAACCTCTATTTCGAGGAAGAAGAGGCGCGCTCGCTGCTTGAAACCATCCGCGTGGAGCTGCACAACCGGCGCAAGGGCGATGCGGTTCGGCTGGAGATTGAGACGGCCGCCGATCCCGAGATTGTGGAACGTCTGCGGGTGAACTTCGAGTTGGACGAAGACCAGGTTTTCCGCGGCGAGGGGCCGGTGAACCTGTCGCGCCTGATGTTCTTTTATGGCGACGTCGCTCGGCCCGATCTGAAATTCCCGTCTTTCACGCCGCGCGCCTTGCACCTGAGCCGCAAATCGGGCAATGTGTTCGACGAGTTGCGCCAGCGCGATATTCTGCTGCATCACCCTTACGACTCGTACGATCCCGTGGTCAGCTTCATTGAGCAGGGCGCACAAGATCCGCTGGTGCTGTCGATGAAGCAGACCCTCTATCGCACCAGCCACGATTCACCCATGTTCAAGGCCCTGATCGAGGCCGCCGCCAGCAAGGAAGCGACGCTGGTGGTCGAGCTCATGGCCCGCTTCGACGAAGCCTCGAACATTCGCTGGGCGCGCTCGATGGAAGATGCCGGGGTGCAGGTGTTTCACGGCGTGGTGGGGCTCAAGACCCACTGCAAGCTGGCCATGCTGGTGCGCCACGACGAGGACGGCGTGACCCGCCGCTATTGCCACCTGGGCACCGGCAACTACAACCCCGTCACGGCCCGCTTTTATACCGATCTGAGCCTGTTGACCAGCGACCCACAGATCACTGAAAAAGTGCACATGGTGTTCAACTACCTCACCGCTCATGCCGAGATCGACGACTACAGCCCGCTGCTGGTGGCTCCGCTGACCATGGCTGAGAGTTTTCTGCGCCTGATTCGCCGCGAGCAGGAGCATGCCCAGGCCGGCCGCCCAGCGCACATCGTAGCCAAGATGAACGCGCTGCTGGAACCGAGCGTGATTGAGGCGCTCTACCAGGCCTCGCAATTGGGCGTCGAGATCGACCTGATCATCCGCGGGCTCAGCATCCTGCGTCCCGGCGTCAAGGGGCTGTCGGAACGGATTCGCGTGCGCTCGGTGGTGGGGCGCTTCCTGGAGCACAGCCGCATCTATCACTTCGCCAACGGTGGCAACGACGAGATCTACCTGGGATCGGCCGACTGGATGCCGCGCAATCTGTTTGAGCGCTGCGAAGTGGTCTTTCCGGTGCGCGACCCCGCTGCCATCGCGCGCATACACGACGAGATTCTGCCTGCTTACCTGGCCGACACGGTCAAAGCGAGAATGCAGCAGGCGGACGGCAGCTATCTGCGCGCCAGCAAGATCTACAAGGATGCACCGCTGTTCTCGAGCCAGGACTTCCTCATGCAACTGGCCGAAGACAAGGTCGGTCTGGACGCGATCCCCAAGCCGGTGGAGGCAAAGCCCGTAACCAAGACCGTCCGGCAAAAGGTAGTAGCAGCCGACTGAAGTTCTCAAAATCGGCGGCCCAGCTTTACCGAGTCGAGTTTTCTGTATCGGTAGCATCTTTCAAGGTGGGATAACTATTGGCGGGTACGACCTGTGCGGACCGACCCGGAATACGCCGAACTGTGCCGGCTGGAACCGGCCGGACAATAGAGGCTGGAGGGCTGGCGTGCTGTAGAAGTTCCGCGCCGGCCGGGCAGGCGCCCTCCAGAGCCACCATGTTGCGGCGGGCTTGGTTCAACGCCGACGGCGGGCTCACCGCCGGTCTCAACCCTTGAGGCGGCCGGTCGAGTGCTGCGGGTTTTCTGTTTGGTGAAAAAGAGCTTGCCTCGCAAAAAAACCTTGGTGCTAAAAAGAATCCAGGAAGGGCTTCACTGTTTCGATCGAAGTGCGCTATGATCCCTCGGTCGCCGGAAACGTGACTTCGCGCGTAGCCGGGAGGAGCGGATCGATATGTTCGATTTTCTGATTGGTCTTGCATTTGTCGTCATGGTCATTGGCCCCGCGATCCTTGCGTCCATTCAGAAGCAACGGTCGCACGACCTGGATATCTGATAGGCGGCCGGGCGGGGTATGAATTCGGGACCGTCAAGAGCCCGGGGGATGCAAGGCCTGTCGCCCCTAGAGCCTGTTATGAACTTTCGCGCGGGCGGCGTTGCGAACGAAAATCGGGCCAGAACCGGGGCCCCCACGGACAGGTCTTCGTCCGTGGGGTGGAGACGAGGCGGAATCCGAAGACTGTGGCGGGACCACAGTCGAGGATGACAACGAAGTATGGCCCGATTTGCGCCGCAACCCGGGGTCCCCGGCGCGCGAACTTTGCGCGTTGGGGTGGAAGCCGGAGGGCTGGGGCCAATTTTCCTCGTTTCGTCGTCCCTTGTCGCTCGAAGATACTCCATATTCGTCGCTCCGCGCTCCTCGATCCGAGAAAAATTGGCTCCCCGCGCCGCTCGTGGGAAAGTTCATAACAGGCTCTAGGCTTCCCGTTTCAGCGGGCCCTTCATCGAGCTTTATGGTCCTTTCGCGCACAGGGTTTGCGGGCCTGCGGAAGTCAGGGGCCGCTCCCACTCTCGTGTGATTCGGGGAAAACAGAAGGGGCACGGGCGACCCTCCTTTTGGCCATTCCTCTGCTTCGGTGCCGGAACTACCTTTTGGAGGAGCCGTACCGGAATCTACAAGATGCGGCCTTCGCTGCACCGAGCGAAAGGAGCTTCCCCATGGTCGATATCCTCATCGGACTTGCCTTCGTCGCCATGATTTTCACGCCTGCGATTGTTGCCTCGATCCACCGCACGAAATCTCAGGACGGGGATGTGTGAAAACAGGGTTCAGGGGTCAGAGATCAGAGATCAGAGATCAGGGCTCAGGGTTCGGGGATCGGGGTTCCGGGATCGGGAGGGAGAGCGGGGTTCGGCTGACTGTGTGGCGCTCAATTTCCCAATTCCGGCCCAAATTGGACTTCTTGAGCCTTGTTTGGTTGACCCGGCACTCCGACACTCGTATCGTTAGAGATTGACTATGAAACTTTCCCCCAACACCCTTCGGATCGGAATTGCGGCTGCCGTGATCGTGGGCACCATTGGCTGGCTGGCCTGCTCAGGCTACAGCGCGAACAAAAGCTACTACGTCACGATTGCCGAGCTCGGCGGCATGGGAGACAAGGCCTACCACAGCCAACTGCGCGTCGAAGGCTTTGTGGTGCCCGGCTCCATTGAGCAGAACGGCACCCATGTGGACTTTGTGCTGAACGAATTCGAGAGCCACACCGGCAAGGCCGCCTCGGGACACCTGCTGAAGGTGACCTACAAGGGCTCCGAGCCGCCCCCGGACACCTTCAAAGACGACTCGCAGGCCCTGGCCGAAGGCTCGTATGGGCGCGACGGCGTCTTCCACGCCAACGTATTGCAGGCCAAGTGCGCCAGCAAATACGCTCCGGCCACGCCAAATGGGCAACCCGCGAAACCGGCGATGACGGCCGCTCCGCGCGCCTCCAACGGCTCGGCGCCCGCTGTTCCCGCGCCTAACCCTACCGCGTCCAACTGATCGAATGATCGAATCGATAGCCGAGGCCGACCGCACTTCCCTTTGCGCCCGCCTCGATGGTGTTTCCAAGCTCTTCGGATCCTTTGCCGCGCTGCGCCAGGTCTCGGTGGACCTGGAGGCAGGCCGCTGTTACGTGCTGGTGGGCGAAAATGGCGCCGGTAAATCCACTCTGCTGCGCATCCTGGCCGGATTGCTGCGGCCGAGCATGGGCACAGTCAAGCTGTTTGACGGCCTCGATCCCCACGATGCCCGCGCCCGCATCGGCTACATGAGCCACGCCCCCATGCTTTACGACGAGCTGACCGGCGTGGAGAACCTGCGCTATTGGGCCAAGCTCTATCCCGGCCGCGCCTGCCTGACTCCGGAAGCGGCCTTGACCCAGGTGGGGCTCGATCCGGCACTGACGCGCACGCTGGGCCAGTATTCTCAAGGCATGAGACAGCGCACGTCGCTGGCCCGGGTGCTGCTGCCGGTGCCCGAACTGCTGCTGCTCGACGAGCCTTTTTCCAACATGGATGTGGAGTCGGCCCACCAGATGGTGGAGCTGCTGGCAAGCTTCCGCCAGGGCAACCGCACCATTGTCTTGACCACCCACCAGCGCGAGCTGGCCGCACCGATCGCCGACTGGGTGCTGGCCCTGAAGGCAGGCCGCGTGGCGACCTTCGAACCAGGAAATCCAAAACGATGAAGACCAACGGCGCACGCTTTCTTGAATCTCTGGGCATTTCTTTCGAACTTCGCGAATACGAGGTCGACCTCGACGACCTGTCGGCCACCACCGTGGCCAAGAAGATCGGCATGCCCGCCGAGCAGGTGTTCAAAACCCTGCTGGTGACGGGCGGGCCCAACATCTACCGTTTCGCCGTGATCCCTGGCGATGCCGAGCTGGACTTCAAGAAGCTGGCGCGGGCCTCCGGGTTGCGCAAGCTGGAGATGGCGCCGCTCAAGGACGTGCAGCCGCTCACCGGCTACATTCGCGGCGGAGTCACGCTGTTCGGCTGTCGCAAGCCCTATCCGGTCTACATCGACGAGACCGCCGTGCTGTTCGACAAGATCAGCGTCTCGGCCGGGGCGCGCGGCACGCAGCTCATTCTGGATCCCAACGACTATCTGCGCGCAGCGCAAGCTCTCGAAGTCGAGGTCCAGACCGCCGATCTGACCAAACACCCCACCGCGGAGGCCCAGGCAAGATGACCGGCGCCCTGTGGACGCATCTCGTCAAGGACCTGCGCATTGAGTGGCGCTCCCTGGACGCCATCATCTCCATGCTGTTCTTTTCCGGGCTGGTGGTGGTGCTGTTTTCGATAGCCTTCGACCCGCGCGGGGCCTTCTCGCAGCAGATTGCCGGGGGGGTGTTGTGCGTGGCGACCATGTTCGCCTCGGTGAGCGCGCTGAACCAGGCCTGGGCGCGCGAGATTCGCCACCAGGTGCTGGACGCACAGCGCATGGTGCCGTCGCCGGGCGCGGAACTCTACCTGGCCAAGGTGATTGCCAACTTCCTGTTTGTGACCATCGTGCAGGTGGTGCTGGCGCCGTTCTTCTTCATCTTCTATAACCTGAGGATCGAGGGGCAGGGATGGCTGCTGGCCCTGGTGCTGCCGCTGGGGACGTGGGCGCTGGTGGCCAACGGCATCTTCTTTGCGGCGCTGTCGATCCGCAGCCGCAACCGCGAGCTATTGCTGTCTCTGATCCTGTTTCCGATTTTTATACCCGCGCTGTTGGCCATGGTGCAGGCCACCACGGCCATCCTGACCGGCGAGAGCGACCCGACGCTGTGGATCAAGCTGCTGCTGGGCTACGACATCATCTTCACCACGGCTGCCTTGATGCTGTTCGATGTGGTGTTTCACGCGGAGTGAGGGGCGGGTGGGTTGTTTCCACTAGCTGCGCCCAAGTAATCGGGCACACGACTTCCGGTCGGCCGGTCGCCCGACAACGGCCACAAATGTAGCTGTCATCCTGAGCCGCAGCGAAGGATCTGCGGTTGCTCTTCGCGTCATAGTCAACGCAGCCAGGATCAGGTTATGATGCCTCCGATGCGCGAGCACAGCTATTTCGCATACATCGTGGCGAGCCGCAGCCACACGCTCTACATAGGCGTCACCAGCGACGTGCACAAGCGCGTGTTTGAACATAAATGGAAGGAGCACGAGGGTTTTACGGCAAGATACAACTGCGATCGACTGGTGTGGTTCGAAGGATTCCAGGAGATTGTGCGGGCAATCACCCGCGAGTAGGAACTGAAGGGTTGGAGACGAGCGAAGAAGATCGCGCTGATTGAGGCTACGAACCCAGTCTGGATGGACTTGAGCCGCGATTGGTACGACTATGAGCCTGCCGATTATCGCCGCGCGTTGGATCGAATGGATTCTTGAGAAACAACCGCAGATCCTTCGCTGCGGCTCAGGATGACACTGCAGTGGGTAGGGGAGATGGTGCCGAACGGGCATTGAGTTCGTTTCGTCGCCAATCCGGAAGTTACCGCTCCCGAGCCGCCAGCGCTTTTTCCAGCACCACGGCCACGCCGTCCTCGTCGTTGGGGGGAGCTTGCTTCCAGCCGCGCATCTTGGCCATGGTGCGCAACTCGCCGGCCGCGTTGCCCATCATCACACCCTGCCCCGCAAACTCCAGCATGTCCACGTCGTTCCAGTTGTCGCCGATGGCCATGACCGCCTTGCGATCGATGCCCAGGCGCGCGGCCAGCCGTTCCAGAGCCCAGCCCTTCGAAACGCCGGGGGGCAGCAGGTCGAGGATAGAAAGGTCGCGCGCCGGGTATTCTGTGCGGACGCATTCGCAATGGGCGCTCCACTCGCTGGCCTTGATGGCTTTTTCCGCGTTGCGCATCTTGCCCAGGTTGCCGGCCACCATGCCCTGAATCGGACTCTGGCCGTCCTGGAATGCATCTTCAAGCGGGCTGACGACCTGAATGGCGCTGAGGTTGGCCTGCACCCAAAGTGCGATACGGCCCTGCGCCTGTTCAAGGTCTTCGAGCACCAGTTCGCCGGCGCCCGGCCGGTCGAAGGTAAAGACCATGGCGCCGAAACTGCGCAGGATGCCGCAGAGGCCGCGCGCCACATTCGCTTCAAGCTGGCAGCGATCGACCGGGTCGCCGCCCAGCGTCCGGGTGACGGCGCCGTTGGAAGTAATCAGCGGCATGTCGAGGCGCAGTCCCAGCCCATCCAGCAACGGGGTGGTGTAGGCGGTGCGGCGTCCGGTGGCAATGGCCACGGTGATTCCGGCAGCCTGGGCGGCTCTGAGAGCCTGGGCATTGCGCTGGCTCACGGCCTGTGCAAAGGTGGGCAGCAGCGTGCCATCCATGTCAATCGCCACGAGTCCAACCGGAGGGTGCATGGGTCCAGTGTACCGGGTAAACACCCTGAGCACCCTCGGCGGCCCAGACCGCTGAAGTCTCTTGTTCGCAATCGAAACCGGGTTATGATGATTGCGCCATGAAAAAATGCCTTCTTGTCCTCATGGGGATGGTGTCGGTGTGTCTCCTTTCGGCACGGAGTTCGGCGCAGCAGGATGCCGCGGCCGGGCAGGAGATTTTTCTTGTAGGCAGCGTGCATAACATGCATTTTCAGGAGCGTTTCCACTACTCGCTGGTGGATCTGGAGGCGCAGGTTCGCTCCCTGCGTCCGGACGTGGTGTGCGGCGAGATCGCCGCGGAAGATCTGGATGGCCCGATGGAGGGCAATTATCCACCCGAAGCGGCCATGCTGGCCGAATTGGCTCCGCGCTGGGGTGCGCGCTTCATCGCCGCGGACTGGCGGGTCGACCACGAGCGCCAGGCCCGCGCCGAGGCCGAAGTGGGCCGCAAAAAGGCACGCGAGATCGAGGCGGCTCAAAACAAGGAGCGGGACTGGTACGCGAACTTCAACGGTCCGTCTCTCTACGACTACACCAATGGGTCGCCGGAGTTTCAGGCCATGATCGACCACAAGTTCGAAGATCTGATCGGCGACAATACCGTGGCCGACATTGCCGCCGGCGCCTGGCACGAGCGCAACCGGCACATCGTGGAGAATTGCCTCACGCAGGCCGGACCGGCGCGGCGCATCGTTTTTGTGTTCGGAGCAGCCCATGTTCCGCAGCTTTGGCGGCAACTGGCAGCGCGCGGCCTGGTGGGGCAGATTCCACTGCGAAACTTCACGCCGGCCGGCCTGGGAACCATGCACAGGTCGGTGATCGAACGCTGGCAGCGGAACCTGAGGAACCTGCATGGCATTGCCGACGGCTCCATTCCGGTTTCCAGCGACATGCGGGCCAGGGTGCGCGAGACCCGCCGCGCGCCCGTGTTGCGTAATGAAATCGACCTTTATGTTCGCCGCTTGCGCCCCCCATGGATCGAACGCACCGCCAGTCCCGATGAAACCTATTAGGCTTGGAGGTATGGAAATCGTCTGCAGTCATTGCCACGCGGAGATTCAACTGGAAGTAGTCCCGGACTGGTGCCCGGCCTGCGGCGGCGCCTTGCTTGAGCGCGCCAGCACTTCTGAATCAGCCGGCGCCGCCTCGCCTGCGCCGGAGATCGATCGTCGCGGCATCGTATTGCCGCGTCGTCATGCCCTGGGCGGAATCATCACCCCGCAGTGAAAGGTCAGGGATCAGGGAGCGGTCTTGAGCCCGACAGCCTCGGCCAGCCGGGCCTGGCGCTCGTCGAAGGTCCAGAATTGGTTTGATTTCAACTCCAGCGCGCAGGCCACGTGGAGCGAATCCAGTGTGCGGACGCCCAATGTGGGACCGAATCGCCGCGCCAGATCAATGCCAGTTTCCCAGGTTCGAGCGGGGAGGTCGACCTCGGCCCAAACGCCCATTACGCAATCCTGCTCAAAATTCGTCCAGGCAGCCTGAGCATCGGCTAGGGATATTGCTCCGCGAAAGACATAGCGATGAATCGCATTGGCAACCTCAACGCGGTTGAAAGGAGTGAGCCAGACGATCGGGCGCATCGCCATGAGCCTGGCGGTTTCGGCAGAATGCACATCGTAAACACAGGAAGATACAAGGAAGCTTGAATCCGCATAAATGCTCAAAAGCGGTCCTCTCGGTCTTCGATGAGCATGTCCACAGCAGGGATGATCCGGTCGCCGAATATTTTGCGGGCGCGGGCTTCGAAATCGGGCCACTCAACTGGCCGGGGCGCCGGTTTGATGGGCACAATCTCGCCCAGAACCGTATCGCGCTCGCGGAGTTGCACGGTTTCGCCGGCTTTGAGCCAGATCTTCAACTGGCGAGTGTCGCGGAGTTGGCGGAGATTCACGCTGCGCATGGCATCAATGTGGCACAACTTGTGCCACATGTCAAAATAGACAGCCTGCCGTGGTTGCTGCACAGCATGTCGATAGCGGTGCGGCAGCAACAGAAAGAGAATAAGCGGATTCCCGGCTTCCGGCAGGTGGCACCGCCAAATTGCCAAGGTGCCAACCATCACAAGGGTTCGAGCAAGACCTCTATAGACTGATTCGAACTGTGAACAAAACAAGACAAAACTCCCTTCTGAGCCTGGCCCTTACTCTGCTGGCTTTCGCGACCACCGGGCAGGCGCAGCAATCGGCCTACGAAAACTTCAGGGCCCGCAACACCGCCATGGCAGCCGTGCAGCCATCCTGGATGGCGCCGCTGGTGCAGACCGACTCGCGGCTTGCCCAGGCCGTGCGGATCTCCGTTTCCAACTCCTATACTGCCGCCGGCACTGAGACCGTGAACTACGGCAACTGGCATCTGCTGGGCCTCATCGCAGGCAACCGCGTTCAGCTCAACCTGATGGCGCCGCCTTATGTGCAGAACAACTCCGCCGCCAAAGACGGATTCGGCGACCCCATGGCTGAGTTAAAGGTGCGGCTGCTCTCCGGCAATGCCCAGCATGGGGACTTTATTGTTACGGCGATGCTGGCCAAGACATTCGCCACCGGCAGCTACCAGAACGGCGCACCAACCGGGCTCTATTTCCCCACCCTGGCCGCAGGCAAGGCTTGGGGACGGTATAACCTGCAGACCACGCTGGGCGGCACCATGCCCACCGGCAAGATCGCCCTGCAAGGCCGCCAGGTGCTGTGGAACTCGACCGCCCAGGTTCATGTCAACAGCCATGTCTGGCTCGATATCGAGGACAACGCGACGTATAACTTTGCCGGCCCCATCGATGGCAAGACGGAGAACTTTGTAACTCCGGCAGCTTATCTGGTCATCGAGCGCAAGGACTGGAAGCCGACTCACCCCGTAGTGGTATTCGATGCGGGCATGCAAATCGCCACCTCGACGTTTCATCCCTATAACCACAACGTGATTTCCGAGATAAGGATGCTTTTCTGACATGAATGAAGCGCGGGAACGATTGCACACCGTCAGCAATGTCCATGAGCGCCGACTGCCTGTGACCTGCGAGCAGGCGGCGGCAATTATCCAGAGCCTCTCCAGTCGCAACGATCTTTTGTGGCCCAGCGAACAATGGCCAGCCATGCAACTGGACGATGGCTTGGAAGTCGGTTCTTCGGGCGGGCATGGAGCGATCAGGTATGCCGTATCAGAGTCTGTGCCGGGGCAGCGCATCGAGTTCACCTTCCTGCCCATGCGGGAAGTCGGCACATTCATCGGCCGGCATTTCTATGAGGTGGTCGCGGCAACAGATGGCGTTGTGCTTCGGCACGTCCTCGACGTGAAGACCAGCTTGCGCACCTGGATGTTGTGGATGCTGGTGATCGCTCCCCTGCACGATGCGCTGATCGAAGACGCCTTCGACAAGGCCGAGCGGAATTTGGGACTCGAGAATCCACGTCCGGCCAAGTGGTCGCTGCGTGTGCGAATCCTGCGCAAGCTCGAGTCGCGGCGGTTACGTTCCAAATCAAACGTCGCATCTTGACCGCGGAGCGGAACCCGCGCAAAACTAGAGCAACTCCCAAGCACGGGAATCCAGCAACACATTCAGGCGAAAGGCGGACCGGTGAGCAGACAAACGGCCTCGACAGTCGAAGTGTATGCGCAGCAGGCAGGCAAGGAGAACTACGGTTTGCATTCCGGCGTGCTGGGCCCCATCGAGACCCTGGCGCAGTCGGTCTCGGCCATGGCGCCCTCCACGTCTGCATCGCTCACTATTCCCCTGGTCTTTGCGCTGGCCGGCAACGGTACCTGGTTCGTTTACCTGCTGGCCACCGCGGCTACGCTGCTGGTTGGCTTTTGCGTGAGCCGCTTTGCGCGCCTCTCTGCTTCGCCCGGATCACTCTATAGCTATGCCGCGGAGACGCTGCCGCCGGTGCTGGGCGTGACCGCCGCCTGGGGACTGCTGCTGGCCTATGTGGCCACCGGCGCCTCGGTAGCCGGCGGCGCGCTTTACTATGCCGAATTGCTCTCGCAGCAGTTCTTTCATTGGGCGCCTCCGACGGTGCCCACCCTGGCGGTCGTGTGCGCCGTGGCCGGCTGGGTGGCTTACCGCGACGTAAAGCTGTCGGCCGAGCTGATGCTGTGGATCGAAATCGTTTCGGTAGGCATGGTCATGGTCGTGCTCGCCTTGATGGTGTTCCGCTTCGGCTTCCGTTTCGATCTTGACCAGTTCAGCCTCAAGGGTGTGCACGTCTCCGCGCTGGGACCGGCGCTGGTGTTGGCCATGTTCAGCTTTGTGGGCTTTGAAAGCGCCACCACCCTGGGCAACGAGGCGCGCGAGCCGCTCAAGACCATTCCGCGCGCCGTGCTGCAATGTGCCATTCTGGCCGGCGTGTTCTTCATGCTGTGCTCTTACTCCGAAGTGCTCGGTTTCCGCGGAGAGTCGTCGAACCTGAGCGACTCCACCAGCCCGCTGCATCTGCTGGCGTCGAAGGCCGGGGTTTCGTTGCTGGGCATCGGCATCGACTTTGGCGCAGCGGTGAGCATGTTTGCCTGCGTGCTGGCCTGCACCACGGCTGCGGCACGCGTACTGATGCGCATGGCGCACGGTAACCTGCTGCCCAAGGCGCTGGAGCGCACCA
>Ga0181520_10002895_pt1 | contig 31070 bp, 28 predicted proteins | sample PEATcosm2014_Bin_29_FD_132451 | JGI IMG/M metagenome (GOLD analysis project Ga0181520, IMG submission 132451) | Peatland microbial communities from MTU Mesocosm Facility, Houghton, MI, USA - PEATcosm2014_Bin02_30_metaG | ecosystem: Environmental > Terrestrial > Soil > Wetlands > Peat | place...
AGACAGGCGCGCTGTGGCATCAGTTGAACAAATGGAATCTCACTTTCAAAAAAAACCCTGCACGCCAGCGAGCAAGAACGCGAGGACGTGCAACAGGCGCGCCGCGCGCGGATCGAGGCATTGCCGACGATGAACGCAGAAAAGCTAGTGTTCATCGATGAAACGTGAACTACGACCAACAGGACCCGGCGCTGCGGGCGCGCGCCTGGTGGTAAGCGTTGCATCGGCTCTGCGCCCCACGGACATTGGAAAACAACGACCTTTGTGGGAGCTCTGCGTCGTCGCCGATTGACCGCGCCGATGGTCGCCGATGAACCGATGGACGGTAAGATGTTTCTTGCCTATGTGCGCAAGTTCTTATGCCCGACGCCGCGGCCAGGAGACATTGTGGTTCTAGATAATCTCAGCAGTCACAAAGTGACCGGAGTCGAAAAAGCGATCATTGCGATTGGCCCAGCGGATCTCTATCTGCCGCCCGATTCTCCCGACTTGAACCCAATAGAAAAGTTCTTTTCCGAACTCAAGGCGCTGTTGCGCAAAGCCGCCAAACGATCCATGGACGAACTCGGAAAGGAAATCTGAAAACTGCTGGACAGCGTAACGCAATGCGAGTGCGGGAACTTCATTGTCTCTTGCGGACATGTAAACACTTTAATTGAAACATATCTAAATATATACACTGTTCGAACTACCTGGACCACCTCTGCATCTTGCCTGAGCCTCACCCTTATGCAGTTGCGCATCACTTCGCTCGCTTCGGCCTGCTTGCGGCGGGACTTATATTAGTTTTACAACAAACATAGAGTAATGGCATTCTGTTCTTGGCGTGAACTGATGCGCAAGCCTTCCTCTTTGAGTCCCTGGTTTACGGTGGAGAAACTTATTGCCTGGGTCAAGGAGGCTCCCGACAAGACGGCCTATCAGCGTCGTTTGGCGATCTGGCTTACCCACACCGTGCCGTTTGCCGCAAATCGCGTGGCCGATCTACTGGCGGTTTCAACGCAAGCGGTTTGAAAGTGGGTCGGCGCCGCTCTCCACGCGGATCATGGCCTGGCCCGGAAACTCAATGTGAATGGCGCCCGCAGGCCACGGTGCTTCCTCCATAGCAGGCTGCGCGGCTTCTCTCGCAGTCTTGCACGGAACTGAAACCATGACCGGGAGCAAAGCCGTGAAAGCCGGTGCGACCTCAGCCAATTCGTCTCGCTCAAAGGTACGCCGCCAAGTAAACACCTGATTCGCGTTCAATCCGTTTGTCTGTGCCACCTGCGCAACACTCACACCGGATGAGACAGTCAGCTCAACAATGCGCCGCTTCTCCGCAACCGAGTACCGCCTCCGAACGCGACGCTCTGCTCCCGCTCACTCTTCCGCGATCATGACGACTTACTCAGGCCGCGGTACAACTCCATGCCAGTGGGGAACTTCAAACGCTTACGGACGAGGTCATGGATACAGTCGAGATAAGCCTGCGCCATTTGCACGAAGCGCCAGAGAAACTCCGCTCCATGACCGCCTTACCGTGGATCTTTGAGAAAGCGGCTTAATTACTCTATGTTTGATGACGGATTGGCATTACATACGCGAGAAATTGCTCATGCTGGACTCATAAATAAAACCGGCGCGCAACAGGCAGCGCGCCGGTGAAAACCCTGGATCCATTCTCGCGCATTCTCAACTTTCGGCATTTGCAAGGACATACCAATCGTCGCAATGCGAAATCTTCTCGAACTTTCTGACATAACCGTTCTGGGTGAGGAGCGAATGAATCTTGTCCCTTTGCGGGGTAAAGTTATGTTCGCAGGTAATTGCGCCGAATTGATACTTCCTGAAATCGAAAGCATTCAAAATGTCGAATTCGCTGCCCTCGGTATCGATTGAAAGAAAGTCGATTTTCTTGGGAGCATTGTACTTGTCAAGCAAGTCCTCCAGAGAGATGGTCTTGACGTTGTAACTCTTCCCTTCCCGCCTTTCTCCGGAATGATAATCCGATGAACTAAAGGTCTCGATCGTAGATAGAAACCCGGTCACCGACTCGCGAAAGGGCAGAGTCGAATCCGACTCGGTCCAGACACAGTTCTTTTCAATATGGCATTTTCGATTGTTTCCAAGATCCTCATGCCACATTCGCGCCGGCTCGGCAACAATTCCCCGCCATTGGAAGGCTTTTTCCAATATCCACGAATTGCTGTATAGAATACCGTCGGCCGCGCCGAACTCTACAAAATAACCATCCGTTTTATAGCCGGACGCAAACAGAGCAAACAGGTCCTCTCCATAGGATGATTTCGAATCACGCAAGCATTTCAATAACTGCGCTGCATCCGATTCCGGCAGTTCCAAAAGCACATCGATAAGATCCCCGGTCCGCCGGCTTTTCTCAAGCCACTGCAACCGTTTGTAAGACGTTATGCCGATATCAAAACTCTTCAGCGGTCTGTCCAGGCTTTCCAGCATTCGTTTCACAAGTCTTCGTAAGGAATCTTTCATCTTCGAGTCTCCGTTCATCTCAGAGATAGCGTTGGACGATGAAACTTTCAACTTTTCAACATCCAAGCCAAATTATTATAACACCATCCGATAGGTCGGCCGCTGTACTAAAATCTATTAGTGAGCCCGGATAGACGCGCGTAAAGGTTCAGGTGCTTCTCTGCCGAGGCGCGCCAGGGAAATGCACTCACCCTCATCCTGCCTCTGGCAATCATCTCTTCTCGAAGTTCTTTGCCAAAGCACACCCTCCCGATTGCCCGCGCATAAGCTGCAGAATCCTGCTCGTAAACAATCTGTGCGGCATCTCCGCAAACTTCTGGAAGCGACCCAGCGCTTGAGCAAATCACCGGTGTCTCAGCCATCATTGCCTCCAGAACCGTAAAGCCGAATCCTTCCATCTCCGATGCCGTGATATACGCCGTCGCTCCGGCATAGAGTGCCGGCATATCCTCTGAACTCACAAAGCCCAGATAGCGGACGCCCTCGGTTGAATTCCCTGGTATTTCGCCTGTCTCAGGCAGACCCGTAACAACAAGTTGCAAGCCGGTAACTCCCGGCAGCGATTTCTCAATCAAATCCACTCGTTTATGCTTGCCGCATCCAACCGTCAGCAGATAGTTGTCACGCAATCCGTAACGCTGCCTGACCGACGATATCTGTGCCGCCGTTGCTTTTACCGCCGGCGAAACGCCCGAGTGAATCGTGACAACCTTGTCCTCTGAAATATGCAAGAAATCCAGAACATCCTGCCTGGTGGTCTCTGAAACCGCTACAACTTTTCTAGCTCGCAGCGCCGATAGAGGAACAAACATTTTCCAAAACGCCAATTTGCCGGCAGGCAGATACTCAGGATGCCTTTTGTAAAGCATGTCATGAACTGTAATAACTTGGCGTACCGGCGCGATTAGCGGACAAACATATCCCATCGAATGCAAAACATCGATGCGATGCTTCCGGACGAGCCTGGGAAAGACAGTCTGCTCTACGGCAATTCGCTTGAAGGGATTCCCTTTTTCTATCGGCACCAAAATCTTGCGAAATTGCTGTCCGAAAACTTGCAGCTCATCGTAGGAGTCCCGGTTGAGAAACAAGACAAACTCGAACGGATTGGAGATTGCCGCAAATTGCTTGAGCAGTTCCTTTGCGTAGGTCTCAGTCCCTCCCAGCCTGCCCGGCTGCAGATAAAGCAGGTTCAACCCGATTCTCGGCACCGGAGAAACTGCTGTCCTGTTACTCGGCAACGCTGACCTCCGAGCTCTGCTCCACTATTTCATCGAAATATGCGTCTTCAGCGTCGTCGTCGATGCCTCTCATCATACTTCCAACCACCAGCAAAACGGCAGGCAGCACTGTAAACCGCGGAAGCATCAAAAGCGCCACGACCAACGCCATGTATAAAACACGCAATTCTCCCCTGAAGTAGCCTCCTATACCGATAATAAGTATGAATAACAGAGCCGTCCCAATGATCCCGTAATCGCCCAGCGTCTCTGTCAAAAGATAGGTTGGTCCAATAGCGCTTCCCCTCTCCAGTACCTCCACATCCATCCACTTCATCAAAAACAACTCGATGCCGCCAGCGCCCACGCCAGTTATAAGAATGGTTGGATCATGTTCCGCAACATCAATCAGCGCCGCATCCTTCTTTTCATTGTTCGACGGATCGGCGAGCCGCGTAACAATTCTGGTATCTACAAGAAACGCAAAAGTAGAACTTACCTGTGTGGCTAAAAACAGCGCAAGAGCAACAAACGCGGCCAATAAAAACTGCACCATCTTGTGCCTGTATAACATGAATACTCCGTAGATCACAACGAATGCAATGCAGCCGGAAGTCGAAAGTGTGGCAATGAGCGCAAGCCCCAATACCGACATCTTCCATTTTCTTCCGGCAATCGGAAGACTCATCAGCAGCACAATGGCAACAACAAAGCACGCCGCCGCATGCTTGGGCTCTCCGGCCAGCCCAGACAGCCTGAACAGATCAGTCTTTCTGATTTGAAACTGCCCGCCGTTATCCCCGGATAGCTTAGTCAGTACATCGCGTGGCAGCCAGGGGAGGCCTTTGATAGCTGCCAGCACTTGGTAGAACCCTATAATTGCGTTACTGATTGCTCCCCAGATAAAACCGCTGACTACCTGTTCCTGCCTTCCCAGCGCATAACCAACGATAAGGACGCTCCACACTGTTACCTGACTGACATACTGCACCGGCAACAGCAGCATCGATTGCCCTGTACCCCATCCCATGCTATGCACATAAGCAATCTGGCTGTTGAGTGCTCCCGTGACAAACATAAAGGCCGTTATCAAGGTCATGTAGCCAATCATCGCGGAGTAAACGTAAAACCAGCCCCGGCGCGGCAAGACGATCCCCATGCTGAGAATAATGAAAACACCTATCCAGGCAAACACCTTATCAAGCGTAAGATATACTCCAATATCCAACCCGATCGCATGGTAGTTGAGAATAAACGCGCCTAAGAATAAAAACCTGCCGTAATCCCTCATGGCAGTCATGCAGAGGGCAAAGGCAATCAACGCCGCGGCTCCATAGAGCAAATAAATCATCGCGCGATCCTCGCAAAATCGCTGAATGCAGTCCGGTTGCCCATTTGGACATTTCCTTCGATACTGGCGTTTTTCCCATCCCCCATAAGATGCACGGCCGCCACCTTACCATCAAGGCTCCTGCCGCTAATTCGCCCGCCAAAGATAGTTACATGGGGCGCCTCAATTCGAATGCCATCGGTATCCGTTTGTCCGACCTCGATCCATGGATTCTCAATCATTACTGCCGAAGATGTATTTTCGACTTCAATTTGCACAGCACCATTCGATTCTGCGTTCGCTCCAATCATAGTCATACCTCCCGAGAACTGCACGCCGATTAACACAGAGCTCCGCAATACAATTCCGCGGCCGCCATTCCAACTAGAAGAAACCCCCAGCGCTATGGAGCCATTGCAACCAGCAAAGATAATCCCATCCCGTCCGTTCCTGATTGAAGTGACTCCATCAAAGGTGCATAATTGGCAGCCCTCGATTACGATCCCATCTGTGATCGCATTCTTCGCCAGTACCCCTTCCAGCGCCTTGGTATCTGGAGCCGTAGGCATCACCTCGTGAATCGCCATACCCGCAAGGTGATTCGCGTCGACTACGATATCCCTTAAGCTTACGAACCTCGATGTCGATTGGATGAGAGCCGGCATAGCTGCATCGGCTACGATAGTAGTCGTTCGCGCCCCAGCTCCGGCAAGCACCACATCGACCGCTGAAATAGAGATGGGAATTGAGGTATGGAATACGCCTGGACCAAGCAGAAAGACACTATTTGGCTTGGCCGCGTTAACCGTATTTGCCCATCCATCGACCGGCTTAGGTATCGAGATCACTTGCTGTGCAAGAGACGGCACTGCGGCCAAGAAGACGGAACCAAGAATGTGGAGAAAGAAGCGCGCGAATTTAGTCATCTCAATCTCCTGTATTTGAAATTTGAAGAAACAACTCACGAAACAGCTCATAACTGCCAGCGGCAGTCTTCGCCAGCCCAAAACCTATTGATTGATTGCGACCGATTTGCCGGATTTTCTTGCTGCGACATACATAATCAATCCCATTCCGGCAAGGTCGAATGTTTTTGCAATTGGCCGGTGGATCTGCCAAAATAGCTTGGCCATCCACTTAGGTTGCTTGGGATGCCGGTAAAAGCTCTTGGGTCTGAGGTCGCTGAACCGGTGCACCAAAAAAGTCTCCATGCCGCACTGGCGAATGAGTTCTGAAATATTTCTAGGGGAGAAATGATTCAAATGAAGCGGCGCATGAAAGAATGGATCTTTCTTGCGCCCCAATATTCTGCTATAAAAGCCGCGAGAGTTCGGCGTACCGAAAACCACCACCCCTTCTGGTGTCAGTAGTTTTTGTATGCGAAGCATCCAATCCCTCGGATCAATTACATGCTCAATGACCTGATTCAGAAAAATGAGATCGAATCTCTCTTCGACCTCGAAATCCTCGAACATGCCAACAAATGGCTCTACGCCAGTGCGTCTGGCGCATTCCGCGGCAACAACTCTGTCTGGCTCGATGCCATGACATTCAAAGCGGCCGGAATATTCTTGAAATAACGATATATTCAATCCATAACCGCATCCGATATCGAGCAATTTCCCCCGCGCGTCGAGCCTGGACAAAATATACCGCTCGTGATTCTGCTTCCATCCCGTTTCCCAGTATGTTAAAGACTCTCCTGTATCGTGACCGCGAAAGGATGAATGCCCCGCATACCAAGCAGCCAATTCAACTGGGTCGGGTCTTGGATTGACAAAAATGAAATCGCATGCCAAACAGCGCGAATAGAGAAATTCATATTTTCTCATGAAGTCTACTACCGGGCCTTGGCATACAAGACATTTGGGAATCCGCATGGCATTTTGCATTAAATGAACACCCTGACCGCTCATGGTAAGAACTCCTTTTGGATTTCTGGTCCACTTGTTTACACTGACGTAATGTCATAGTCGACTATTGCGAGTGACAGCCTATCCATAAGAATCGCTCGATATGCAGCAGCGACACTTTTCCCGCTTGCGCATACGACAAGCATCATGACACGCTAAGATAGGCCGAGCTAGGAAGATGCCCTTCCCCTTTGACTTTCCAAAGCCCATGATCCGTTAAGGCTGGCGTATAATTCCGAAAAATCGATTGTAATTCTTCAGGGCAGCCGTGGTGAAGCATGCATAGAGAAACCGCAATTGAATATCTCCGGTTACCGATTAGAAACGCGTGCAGAAGCGTGCTTTCTCCATGAAAGAATAGGTTAGTCATGAGCGAGGGTTGGTAGTCGTACGGAAAAAATATATCGTGGAAATGCACAGTGGACCCTGATGGCAGGCGTGGAAGAACCTCAAGTATTATGCGGTTTACTTCGCTGCCAGGGCGAACAGAATGCGTGGAGTCCACAAACAGCAGGTCACCTTCATTAACCCCGGTCAAAACCTCGAGGTCGACATCTTGCGCAGGCATAGTAACGAGTTCGATAAGATTATCCTTGGCCGCCCGCATCAGATAGTTGCTGGGATAAGGCTCAACACAAACAATTTCGGGTTTGTAGTTAGCCTCCTTCGCCGCTAAAAGAATCACTGCCGTCGAGACTCCGCAGCCGACCTGCACAATTCTTCGCGGACGTCTCGTCGAAATATAACAAAACAACACCTCCGCCTCGATCGGGCCAAAGCCCCCGGAATTATCATTTTCTCTGCTGGCATAATCGTGAATACTGGTCCGCTCGATCCGTTCTTGAAGTGAGGCCGTGCAACACGATCTCAAAAACTCCAATTGCATATCCAGGTCGGTGCCATTTACTCCAATCATGCTAAAGGATTTTTTCCAATCATCCTTTTTCTTCAATTCATGAATTGCGGGAATAGACGAATAAAAATAACGAGGAAGAATATCCCACCCACATCGTTGTGCCAGCACAAAAACACCATGCAACACAGATTTCAACTTTTCACGTCGTCTTCGAGTAATTTGAAGCATACGATCTCTCCTTCTGCTCGTTCGAAACAACAATTATTTCGCGCAAATTGCGGGCTCTCCATAGTTTGACGCCCTGCAAGCGCAGCTAAGTTCCACATCTGCTATAACAGAGATCAATAGATATTCTGGCAAATTGATAAAGCAGTGAAATAGCAGATATTTCGCCATATCGCTCTTTCATTCAGCCAATAACCGGGAAAACCGACCGAGGCAACGATCATAATTTACCTACGGGCGTAGATTAAATAACAGACCTCGTTCCACATATTTTATCCGAAATCATTGCACAATTGGCCGGTCTTGTGATCGCAATGAAGAAACATCCGTTTCTTTCCGCTGGAGGTTCAAGTTATTGACATAATGCTCAACGCGATTCAAATTATCAGGGATTAGTACCGGATCATGTTCGCTCACCGACCGCTGAATTAAACGCCGCGACTGCCACCGGAGACGGGGGCACAAATACTCCGTCTTTGATCCAAGGTTGCTCTATCTCCCGCTTCTCGATTCTCACAAAAAAGACATTTCCATAGCGCGAAAGCGCCATGTTGAAGAGAAATACTGGAACCCAGCAAATTCCCGCCATAAGCCAACTCGGTAGAAAGCGCGGAACTATGTATCGAAGTCTACGCCGAACACGTTCATAGTTAAAATCCCACTTGGTTATGAATTCAAGAAACGGAACATGCGCCGGATCTAGTGATCGGACTAGTTTCTCAACTTCTCGGCGCGTCCATCGATATACGTAATTTGGAATGGGAAGATCGTCAACACCGCCTCGCTCAAGATTATGATCCATGATCGTGTACCACTCATAATCAACCGTGAGCTTAAGTTTCACCGCAAGGCGCATAATTGCGGAGTCCTGAGATTCAAAGAACATCACGGATTTCCGCGCTACCCTATACATCTCGCAGACAGATTGATGCGGCCGCGAACTGTGATGGATACCCGCGTGAGCCAGCACATGATCATAGCTTCCATCGGAATAGGGAATGTCTTGCGCATCAAAGTGAGAATCTCCAACTGCGCTCGCCTTGTTGGTGAGAGTCACGCATTTAAACCCCAGACTGCTAGTTACAGCGCGATCAAATTCGCCGCCAAATACGATAAGAAGCGAGTCGTCCGAGCAAAGTTTTCCACTTTTCAGCATTGTCCCGAGGATGCAATACATGGCTGAATCCTCGAATCCTTCAATCGGACGCTCCTGAGGTGTCCATATCATTTCCTTTTTCCGCTTCATCCAGCCACCCTCCGGCACCGCTCAGCATCCTGCACGGGCTTAGCAACCAACTGCATTTTTGTTGGAAAATAAATATCAACAAACACACAATTCATAAAAAACATTCGATTGTTAGTTTCTGGCGCGTCTCACTGACTGCTTCGAATTAAACTCCGCCAACTCTGTTAAATTCCCGTCCTACGAAAACACATCTCCGCAATTCGCCTGAAATAACGATATGGAAGAGAAAAGGCAGTTGACGCACCATATCGCTCATTCATTGAGTTTTTATCGGGAAAGACCGCTCGGAGCAATGATCTGTTATTATCGTAGAGGAGCAGGTTGAAAATAATATAACTCGTTTTTCCAAATTTAGGACCGGAATTTGGGTAGAACAAGCCAGCCTTCCGAATGCGCTGTAAGATCATCCGTTTCTTTGCCGCTGATGGTTCTAGTTCTTTCAGTACCTCAGTTGGGACTGGAGTTCCAATTAAAATCGATGGCAGCCAAAGTGAAAAATAGACGGCCGTTCTTACCTTCAAGCCTTTGATGTTGCAAAGAAATATCTCCCAATCGATCGGAATTCCTTGTACAATCCGCTCCACGTCAGTATGCAGGCGAAGCCCCGGCGCCCTTAGATAGGAATGTTTGGCTGTGTGAAGACAAACTTGAAGAAGATTATCTTCCGGACTGAGCAGCCTTATTTTGGTTCCTTCAATGGCGACGGAACGCGAAAATAAATCGTCGGTTGCTGGCTCTTGAGAGTGTTGAATCCAACGCCCAGCTACAGAACGCCACTGCAATTCCAACCATACATTTCCGATATGCTCGACATCTCGCTGATACTCCAGCCCCCCCGGCGCCGCATTATCCGCGTCGTATTGACTTCTCGATTTGGGTTTATACCCAAGTCGTTGAAGTATTTCGTGAGCACGCCTGAAATCGATTTTCCTGACAAGGGTATCTAAATCTCCCATTGGGCTGCATCCGAGACAGGAATAAATTCCTCGCGCGATGCCTGCGTTCTTTAGCGCGATAACCGGAATGCCATGAGCGGATAACTCCTCTGCCATCTCGTCGAGCAGGTTCATATAAATACGGATACGCATTGCCGTACGCTCATGTGCAATTAGCCATCTCTCTGGCACATTGGAGGCACCGTAGATGCGCAGCAACTTGTGAGCCACGTGGCTCTCCAACTCGTGAGCACAGGCCGCATTCCACGCGACTTCCTCGTCTATTTCTCCTAACAGGGCGGCGACCCGATCCTCTTGACCATTCGCGCACGCAGCCAGCAAGAATTCTTGCTCTGGTCCAACCACCAGCGAACGCCGTAAATTCAGGTCTTCGTCTGTCATTGAGTTCCCTTCTCCTTACGTAAATTTATGTAAGTATCCACCGGCAGAGCCGTGGCTCTATAGTTCCTTGCCCTCAAAAAATCCTTCTTGCTACTGTCCGGAGCAAGAGCAAGAACAAGTGCCTTGTACTCTTGTCTTCACTGTCGCAACACTAGCAATTCGAGAAAGAACATATTTATAGAATTCTCAAAGTTCTACTGCCACCCCTTCAGATCCGGAGGATCTTCTATTTAAGTAGACTGCAATAACTTCAAGTTATAGAATCCACGACGGAGATACTTAATTCGCTTTAGTAGAAGATCCATCAGGGGGATCAACCGCCTCACACATTTTTGAAGAGTTAGCATCTCCCAGAAAAAAAGGCATTGTCGCATCGTTCCCATGCGAAATACCAGTTCGCAATACTACGCATTTTGCCGTCATATAAAGAATTCGAAGATCAAGCATAAGGTTCCAGTGATCTACATACCACACATCAAGTTCAAACTTTTTGCTCCAAGTCAGTGCATTTCTGCCGTTCACTTGCGCCCATCCGGTGATGCCAGGAAATACATCGTGCCGGCGCTTCTGCTCGTCGGAATAAAGCGAGAGATACCGGGGAAGAAGCGGTCTGGGACCCACCATACTCATTTCACCGCGCAACACGTTCCAAAACTGCGGCAACTCATCGAGACTTGTCGAACGCAACAGCCTTCCGATTGGAGTCAGGCGCTCACGATCGCTCAGAAGTTGTCCGAACGAATCTCGCTTGTCTCGCATCGTTTTGAACTTCCACAGCGTGAATGGCTTTCCCCAGCGCCCAATGCGAGTGTCTCGAAAAAACACCGGCGATCCCATCATGATTCTGATGCATACAGCCACCACAACTATTGGCGGCAACGCAATCATGAGTGCAATCACCGCCGATACGCGGTCGAATGCTACCTTAAGAATAGCTTGAATCCCGGTTTGTCTGCAGTCAGTAATATCGTTTGAACCTCCGCTGCAATTATTCGCCCTTGTGTGTATTACTTATATGCTTACTTTGCTGAGCCGCTTCCTGGTCAATCAAAAACCAACTCTGAAATCTGTCAATCTCTCATCCGCGCAAGCCGGCGCGCTCAACAGATTCCAAAATATTTCTCACCTTTGAAACACAGATGTTTCGCGGAAACCTCTCTTCCACTGCTTGCCGGCTGTTTAATCTCATCCGAGCTAATTCGCCTGGGGCGTCCACCATTGCAATCAGCGCGTCGGCGATCGCTTTAGGGTTTTGCGGTTCAACCTGCATTCCACATCTACAATCTTCAATCAATGCGGTCAAATCACTGTTTTTCGCGCAGATCCCTAAGATCGCCGAGCCTGCCGCAAGCGATGCATAAGTCTTGCTCGGCATGCTGATTCCTTCCATCCCCCGTTCCATGCACACGAGGGCAATATCTCCACTCGCCAATGACCACGGAAGCATCTCGAACGGCTGTAGCGGAAATACTGTCACATTGGGATCCATTTGCTCTGCAACTTCCGACTCAATCCAGCCAAACTGCGCTCCGGCTCCGATCAGCATAAAATGAATATCTTCTCTATGCCTCATGCTGCGGGCCGCGGCCAAAATACTTTTCATGTCATGGCTTGCGCCCATATTGCCTGAGTAAAGCACCGTAATCTTGTTTAGTTGATTATGCTTAATCGCAAATATATTATTGTCTTTTTCGATCGGACGAATCTTATTTGAATCCACCCAAGTAGGAACCACAGAAAGTGGAGTTCCGGGCGCGGTGTACGCCTCAACGTTTTTCAACATGCATGGCCCAATCGAAATTATGTGATCCGCGTATCGATAAGTTACTCTGTTAAACCTTTGCCAAAGCCGCACAAGTATTGAATGATCGCCCAGTACACCTTGCCGCACCAGACAATCAGGCCATACATCGTCAATCCATAGCACGTACCGCCTTCCGAGCAGCTTGAATTGCAAGTACCCCACCAGAGAAAGCAGTGGAGGCTGCGTCACGATAAAAAGGGTTGGCCTTCCACCGACGCTAAATGCAGTTAAAGCCGCGCCGAATAAAAACCGAATCCAACTTATAACGCGCCTTACAGCCGAACGCCGGTCATATGCGGGGCCTTTTAGAAATCTTGTTCTTTTAAAAACATGCGGTTCTGACTCACAAAACACTACCGCTGGATCATTTGCGGCAATATCTTCGCAAAGTTCAAGAAAGAAGTGATGAGGCGGGGCAGTTTGCTTTATAAACATAAACCGCGGATTATTGCTATATGGCGCGCTCATGCTTTGCAACTCCTCATTACTGCATTAAAAGCAACCTCAATTTCCGCAAGAATGGCGCTCAATGATCGAGAGAAACAACGAGAGGGCGCAGCCGATGCGGCTTCCAATTCAAAAACAATTGACTCCACAAGGAATAACCGAAGTTCTCTCATTCGAGTCAATTCTGAAAGAGAATTGGCATAGGCCACAATCCTTTTACCGAGTCCAGGTGCAAATCTGGCTTTCAAATAATATGTCAACCGATCATATTGCCGCTGTCTATCCTTGGAATATTCCCAGTCGATCAGCCATATCGCTCCATGGTCAAACAAAATGTTGCCGGGCTGAAAATCCCCATGAGAGCGAACAATATCAACCATAAAGCCTGCTAACCCAGCACTCTCGCAAATACGCCAGCCCAAAGTCTCGGCGCCAGTCAGCGCGGCCTCCCGGCGAGTTTGCGCAGAAACTGATATACGCGAAACAAGATCTGCAAGGTATTCCTCTACATCGACTTGTTTTGCAGTCGATCGGTACAACAATTCCATCGCCTCCATAGCGCACTTCAAACCTGCATCGCTGTCTTTGCTTGAAGTCAAACGATTCAGCGGAGTTCCAACAATCATTTCCTCAGCAACGCAATCATCCGACAACCACTCCAAAATGCGTGGGACTGGAAGGCCTTTGTCCGCTGCAAATTCGCGCGCATCATTTTCAGCTTGAAAATGGTCAAGGGATGATCCGGTCTTTAAATGGCAATATACAACGCCTTCGGCCGCATTGACAAAGCGGATTTTATGCGTGCCCGGTATCATGAGCCATTGAGTTGAATCAGGAATTGAAGGATCGATTCTGACAAAAGCATGCGCGGCCGCCCTCGCAGTTTCATTTGTCGCCAGCCAGAAATAAAATCGTTGAAAGGGCCTCTTCCACGGAATTACCGAAGTCGCAAATTCCCTCTTAATAATCTCGAGCGCTCGCGGATTCACTCCAGGGCGAAAAACAGAGTTAACATTCAAATTTACAATCCATAACTGGCCCGCAGCCCGCCTAGAATTCCTAGCCCATAGAACTTGCCAATCACCACCGAAACGCAATTTCAAAAATCTTGATACTGTGGTCGTAAGAATTTCGGCAAATGGTTCGATTTTTATCAGTTCCGCTGCTTTCACCGCGAGGCCTCGCGATATTCTCCAGCTGAGGATTCATGCTCAAACAAAAAAGAGTCAATAGCCGCCGAAACCTCAGAAACACTCATCCTAGCGTCAATAGTGCAATAATCGTTTTGCAATTTCAATAACTCATAAAATCCTGCCCGCTGCCTGCGTTTCTCCTCAGGATCTGGAAAAGGTTCATTTTTCAATATTGACCGTCTGAGCGACTCTTCGAAGGGCAAATCAAGAAGAATTTGAATATCCGGTTTAGCCGCGATGGCTTTCACAATCTTCCAGGCTTTAAGTTGCGCGGCGTATGCGCCAAAATTCATTGTCAAATCGATCTCACTCTCATCGATGTAGCGGTCTAAGAGCACTTTATAGCCTAAATATTTAAGAATCCTAATGACCACGGCGGTTTGAATTGCCATATCTGCAAATGCTACATAGAACCAAATATATCGTTTCCATCCAGAATTCATGAAGCGCTTTCTTTGCTCCGACTGGCCCTGTGGCAGCCTTCCCCTTCCGAGAAGGCATCTCGCCGCATCTTTCAATGCACAAAACATCGGAGTATAGCCAACCCGAATCCATAGATAACGAGTTCTCTGCCCGCGCATCCGCATTCTATCCGCTACAGCCGCTATCTGCGTCGACTTGCCGCTGCAATCAACGCCTGAAAAAGACACTACTCGTACAGCCTCTCTGCGACTTTTCAAGCCATTCCTCACAGTTTTTAAATCACCGGGAAGTCGAATAATTCTGCCTATAATCTGTTGTTTTAAGTAAATCGCACTCTTTGAAAATATCTCGCACAAGTTTCTATACTCTTGCCGAGTCCCAATTAGGCATAGCAACTGCATCCACTCTCGATTACATCATTCAGACAAAAAGAAGGCGCAAAAAAATCGAGTAGCATTATTACTCCTAAGCTCATAACTCCTACGCGGCTTCGCAGGTTAATGAGCCCGGGGCGCGCACCAGCGCTTCCTCTCTCAGTGCTGTTTCTATCACAACGATTGGTATTACCGCATTTGCGACACTATATGCGAGAGTTGCCACCGCAGCACCCATCAGGCCTATTCTTGGAATCAAGAGCCAAGCAACGATCAATGCCACAACTGGGACGCACAGGTAAAGTAGAGTATAGGTCCAGAATCGTCTAACAACCGCAACTCCTCCGCCAAGAATCGAACCAACATAAAGAAAGGATGCGGAAAACAACAATAGAACAAAGACGCCAATATGGGAAGCATAATCGGCGTTGTAACAAGCTGTTAATACCGGTTTCCCAACCACTACGGCAAGACCGGCGCTAACCAAGCCGATCCCGAAAGCAAAGACAGAACACTTAATTAGCAGTTTTCTGAACGCTGGCAACGATGTATGCCATGCTCGCGCCATTGGAGCTTGAACAGAATAACTCACGGCCGCAATTACGGTGTGAACAGCAACGATAAAATATGCCATCGCCGCGTATTTGCCCAACATTGCAGTTCCAATATCATGGTCAAGCACATACCGTGGAACATTAATAGCGAGGCTAGCCAGCATTGTCTGCACACCCATGGGAAAAGCCAGAAGTGAAAGCTTGGCAAGCATTCTTCGATTAAAACGTGGAAGCCACATGTTGGAGTTTGCGGGCTCTAGTTTCACCAAGCGCACTGCCCAGCGAAGATCAACGCAGAGAAACAACAATAGCCACCATGCTGCCATCGCGCAACTGGCGAAAAAGAGACTATGCGTTAGCTTTAGGCTGAGGATCAATGCAACCACTGACCCTATACCCTTGATGCAAAGACTGATCGAGATAAATTTCATTCGTTCATGCTTTTGGCAAAGTCCATAAATAGCATCGCTCAAAGATTCAATGCATTTCGCCGCTCCGATGGCGGCGATGACTAATTTCGTTTCTACCGGGCCACCATTCAACTCACTGAGAACAAAAATAAGTACAAGGCCGATAAAGCTTGCCACAACTCGGAGCCCGAAATAGTCTGGAAAGGAAAAGTTTCCCTTTGAATCGGTAGCCTGAATCGTTCTCAGCTGCATGTTAGTGAACATGTACACCGGCGCCGAAACCGCCAGCCCCAGGGCAAACTGTCCCACCATGTACGGAGTGCCGATCTTGCTGATCGAGGCCAGCATTGCCCATTGCGCGACCGAGTATACTGACGTGCCCCCGAACGTCCAGACGACATTGCTACGAAGAGACATGGCGCGTGTTGGGGTTGGCCTTGCACTTCCTTCTAGCGTATTTTTCAATGTCGGATTCCTGGAATGTGAAATTGTAGAGGGCCAATAGCGATTACCGGTAGGCGGCCATTGCTCAGGTTGTCGGTTATTTGCCGCAGAATCTACTCGCCACTGAATGACCCGGCTCAGAAGCGGTTAACATCCTTCAGATTCTTTTCGTTAAACCAACTATTTCAGACCATTGTGCCTTTGCATTTTTTTAATGACCGAATCTCTTCCCATAAGCAAAAACTGTCCACAGTCTTCGCGCATGCGGGCAAGTTCGGTAGCTTTCTGACCGCCGGATAGTGCTGCTGTCAGACTGTCAGAGATGTTTCCAGCCTGCTGGGCCTCCACAACTTTAAGGCACAAAAACTTCAGTTGCCTATATGCATGAAGGTCTTCAACTGAAATCGGCTTTTCCGTTGACGCTTGTTTCTCCTGAGATTTTAATTCATCCGGTTCATGACCAATTATCTGGCTTCTCTCTTTTTCGATTGTGCTCCATTGAACCTGACTTGATTCCCTGCCCGACGCCGAACCGGAACTAGCACCTCTTCCCGGCGAGAAAGAATATACAGAAACTCCAACAGTGGGATTTTGTGCACTAGCGTCGGAAGCTCCTGAATCGCCTTCTGAAGAAGCCAATGAGAACGCGATGTCTCCCGTTTGCGATATTGAAGCCATGATAGAGAGATCTGTTGATGTCTGTGCGTTAGAAAAAGAAAAGGAAGCCTCACTTGAGTTGGATTGAAGCAACAAGGCTGGCGCAGCTTTTTGAGGATTAGCACCACCACGGCTGTAAAACGAAGCCGGCGAGCCAAACTGCCGATTGGTCGTTTTTAGAGATCCAAAAGAAGTATCCTCCGAAGAATTTGATGCGGCACATTCATCGGCATCAGTAATTTCGCTTGACTTTTGTGCCTTAACGGCAAGAGTCATCAACGAAATCGAAACAGATTGAAAAGCGCCGCTTGCAGGATCCGCTGTCGAAGATCGCTGCCAACCGACGCCTGGTTGAAAGCAAAGAGAAGAGGATAGTCCCAAGCTGTCCAGCCCAGGCGCATGACTAATCTTTTGCTTAAGCAACCTGTTCTTGGCTCCTGAAGTTGAAGAAATGCCTGAAACAATCTGTATGCTTTTGCTCGCAATCGATGAGCCTTGCGGCTTCGGGATATTGTTAAATCCTGTGACCGCTGAAGCGCCTTGCATTGGGTTCTGCCCAAAGCCAGCAGAATACGGAATTGTGGCCTGCCCATCGGCCCTGGGGCATCCTCCGACAGAATGCGCAAGAAACATTGCAGCAGCTAAAAGGCGCGTGACTGTTAGCATAAAGGCACTGAGACACTGAAATGCAGGCTTGCGACTCATAGATTCCCATGCCTCTGTTTCAGGATCAGCAATCCGCCACCTTAAAATACAACGTCGCCAATGCATTTCTACACCTCTTTTGACTCATAATACGTGTAATACTTCCGATAACTTCCATATCCGTACCCGTAATACTGTTTCGCAAGATCCATGTCGTTCACGATTACACCCAAAAGCTTTCGCGAAACGAGGCTGAGTCTGGAATAACTTTCTTTCAGCGCCAGACGGCTTGTTTTGTTCATTCGAGCAATCAGCAAAACAGCATCCATAAGAGGCGACAAGACAACTCCATCGGTTACGATCGCAACTGGCGGCGTATCGAAGAGAATGAAATCGAATTCCCCGCGCCATTCCTTCACCAGCGCTTCCATCGTTGTCGATCCTAACAACTCAGCGGGATTGGGAGGCCGTATTCCCGATGGCAATATCATCAATGTGCCGCTATCCAATGGCACCGATTGTGCCTCATTTCGCCATAAAGTCGCTCCAGACAAACACCCCGTCAAACCTGACATCTGGCGGCCAGGCCCCCTTGTAACCAGCGCTCCGCGGCGAAGATCCGCATCGACAAGCAGGACGCGCCGGTTCGACAAGGCCAAGCTGGCTGCAAAATTGACTGAAGTCAGACTTTTTCCTTCGGCGGGAAGAGAACTGGTAAGCATAATCACCTTTGGAGGCGCGCCAGCCGAGGCCAATAAGAGCGCGGAACGCAACGCGCTGATCGCTTCTGCGTACTCAGACTGCGGCCGCTGAATTGCAACCTGCAGAAGAGGCGCGGCACCACCATTCTCAACGTTTGAAGTAAAACGAAGATTTTCAGGCGACACGTGTGGGAGCATGCCCATAATCGGAAGATTGACAATTTGAGTCACGTCCTCGATCGAGCTGATGCTACGGTTCAGGTTCTCAAGAATCACAACACCGAGAATTCCGAAGATGAATCCGGCCACGGTTCCGACGGCAAGAAACGCCGGGACATTTGGCAAAGCCGGCTTAATAGGAGCTTCGGCGGCAGCGATGACATCGACATTAGTTGACTTTAAACCGGCCGAAACACCAGCTTCATTAAGCTTCTTCAATAAATCATCGTACAATTGCTCCTTGGCATCGGCTTCATTCTTCAACAAGACGTACTTGCTAAACTTAGCCGACTGCGAAAACGCATTCTCTTTCAAGCGATCCATCGACTTTTGCAGGTCTGCCTCGGTATGAAGCGCGGCCTCATATTCCGATTTGAACCTTGCTTGAATATTTGCAGTTTCTTCCGTCAGCGATTTATGAACCTGGTCAAGCTGCGATTGCTGTTGAACTACTCTTGGATACCGCGCGCCATACTCGGCCTTTGCCTGAGCTAGGGACGTGTTGAGCTGGGCCTCCTGGCTTCGCAGCGTTGGAAGAACGCTGTCCGGAACGATTGTGCCGATCAATTCCGGATTGCCCGTCATGGCCAAGCGATATTTGGCTTCTTTCAGAATTCGATCGGCTTCCGCATCCGTAAGTTGCTTGCCCATATCCGACAATTGATTGACTGCCAGGTTGTCTGTCTCATCTGTGCCGATGATGTTGGCGCTTTTCTGATAGCCGGCCAACTGCTCTCCGGCATCCTCGACGTCTTTTTTCATGACGGTAAGCCGATCATGCAGCCAGCCTGAAGCTTGCATGGTGGCTTGATACCGCGTAACGAAGTTGTATTGCAAATAGGATGCCGCCAAGCGATTTACTACATCCGCGGCAAGCTTTGGATCCCTACTTCTGAATCGTATCTCAACTACCTGGGATTTTGGCAGATTCTCAACGTCTAATGCCTTGGAGAATTTTTGAAGTATCCGATATCTCAAGCAGGGAGAAACACTGTCTATAGGCTTGTCCGCCGGCGTTAGCTTCAGCTTGCAATTGCTGAACATATCCAGCATGCCCTGCTCCATGAATGTCTTGTCCTGATCCAGCCGCAGTTGACTAATGACATCCCAGGCGCGCGGGGCGCTGGAAATGATCAAGACCTCCGTCTGAACCTTGGCGTCCCAATCAAGGCCTCCAGCGCCAGAGGCAACCTCCGCAAGATCTCCCAAATCAAGCGCGCCGGAGGACTCGGGATGTATATTCAAATCCGTTACGGCATCGAATCTCGGAGTCATAAAGACACATGTCGCCAGCGCCAGCGCAAATCCGATCGTGACAGACAAAATGAGAAGCAGCTTCCGCTTTTGAAAGGACTCGATGACCTTGTGCAGATCAAGCCCGGTCTCAACACTTTGAGAGCGACTTTGAGTCGCACTGTCTTTTGCAGTTGACTTCCTGAAATCCATTTCGATTCTCTCCGTAGACCACCTGTGTGAAGCGCAATAACAAGATAACGATAACGCCAACTATAACCATGCGGGCGCCTTTTATTCGCGCAATGTCAATATTTGCCCGCGGCAACCAGAACCCCGGCGCTGGCGGCGCCAATACTGGCCTTCTGCAATATGTCGGCCGCGGTCCGAACCCCGCTGTTCGGAACGTAAAGAATATCGTCCGGCTGAAGTTGGATATCCTCCTCGCGTCCGCGCATCATTTGCTTGAGGTCGACCGTGGTAATCTCAACCAATCCGTCTTTATGCCGCACGATGCTCGCATATTTCATCCTTGCGTGAGTGGTTTGCCCTTGCGCGAGCGCGATTGCCTTGACAACGGTCAGGCGTGAATTATTGCCAAGCAGAAACCCGCCGGGGCGATTGACTTCGCCAACGACATAAACGACGCCCGCTTTGCTGACCGTAATCATATCGCCGGGCTGAATTCCGTCGGGCGGGTTTAAGAATCCTCCATTGTTGGCGATTGTTACCTTCAAAGGAACTTCCGCATTCTTCTTATGAATAACGGTGATTACATTGCCCGCATTTGAAGTAAGTCCTCCAGCCGCGCTGATGGCGTCGAACAATGTGTGCGGACCGGGCAGGGGGTAGATGCCTGGTTGATTGACTTCGCCGCCGACCGACACGCTCTGCGTGGCAAATTCGCTAATCAGGATCGAGACCTCCGGAACTTTCACATAGTCATCCTGAACAAGCTTTGCCACGAGTAGATTCTCGGCTTCGCTGACCGACAATCCGGCACAATGAATTTCCCCCACCAGGGGAAGAGTAATGGAACCATCTTCGCCGACGCGAACTTTGAGGGTAAGTTCAGGAACGTCGTATACCGCAATGTCAAGCATATCGCCCGGACCGATCGCCAGGTTGGAGACAGGCTTTGAGTTGTGCTCCTGTTCCGTCCCGGCATCTTGAGCGCGGGCATGAACGAATACAAACAGCATCGCAATGAACGATAAGATGGTAAGCCGGTTTCTTGTCACTTGCCCCATTTGAAAGACTCCATTCTCCTGGTATTGCGCTGACTTAGCGCGTTGCCTTTGCAATTACGTTGTTGGCCACCGCGATCATGTAATATGTCTCTTTCTCGCTTAACGTGGGATGAACTTGGAACATAAGACTTGTCAAGCCCAGGCTGCGCGCATTCGGGAGCGGATCGAAAGTGGAATCCAAGGTGCGAAATGCCTGCTCCAGATAGATTTCGCTGCAACTGCCTACCGAAACCGGAACACCTTGTCTGTCGATCTCCCGCAAGATCCGATCTCTGGACCATTGCGCTTGAAGCGCCGAGGGCTCGATAAATAGGTAGTATTTGTAATAGGAATGGTAGACATTTCCGGGGGGAATTGACAGGCGAATTGATTTTAAATCTTTCAAGCCCTCATTCCAAAGATCCGCATTATGCCGGCGCCGAGTTACCCATTCATCCAGATGGCGCAGAGCTATGCGGCCAACCGCTGACTGCACTTCTGTCATTCTCCAGTTGGTCCCAAAACTCTCATGCAGCCAGCGAAATCCAGGAGGGTGCTGCTTCTTGTAGACCGCCTCAAAACTCTTGCCATGATCTTTAAAGGCCCACGCCTTTTCCCAGAGTTCGTCCTTGTCGGTAACCACCAGTCCACCTTCGCCGGCCGTGGTAATAATCTTATCCTGGCAAAAAGAGAAGGCATTGATGTCACCCATGGAACCGACCGGCCTTCCTTTGTATTTTGCGCCGTGCGCCTGGGCGCAATCTTCGATTACGGCAAGATTGTTAGCTTTGGCCAGTTCAAGAATCGGGTCCATATCGCACGGCCAGCCAGCGAGATGGACGGCTATAATCGCTTTGGTGCGCGAAGTTAATTTAAGGCGAATGCATTCCGCGGTAATGTTCTGACTTGCCAAATCGACATCCGCAAGAACGGGAGCTGCACCCACGGCGACAATGCAGCTTGCGGATGCAATAAAAGTCCGGCTTGTCGTGATGACTTCGTCACCAGGTCCAATCCCAAGCGATCGCAGCGCCAACTCCAAAGCAACGGTTCCATTTGCAACCGCGATTGCGTGCCTGGTTCCAAGATAGGCCGCATACTCGCTCTCGAAGAGACGTCCCTGCGTACCCGTCCAGTAATTCACCTCGCCCGAACGCAGCACCGCGGCAGCGGCTTCGATTTGTTCCTCGGTAAAATGCGGCCAGCGCCCTAAAGAGGCCTGTACCTGAGACTCTGCAATGCTGCTCATCGGTTTTGCGATCTTGCTCCGTTGGAATTCATTGCCTCGCTGAGCCAAGCCATCAGCAGAGAGCGCAACTGGGCGATGCTTCCGCATTCAATGCTGGGCGCGGCCTGTGGATCGAGCGGCTCGACCTTGGCATGAAGTTGCTTTGGAAAGCGAATGCGGATCGTCTTCCAACCCAATTCACGAGGAGCGAGAAAGTCCTTTGCTGGATTATCCCCGACGTAGACGCAGGCATCGGGGCCGCATCCAAAAGTCTCCGATACTTTGCGGTACGCGTATGGATTCGGTTTGCGGCATTCAATGCCCTGGTCATCGGTTACGATCAGCAAGTCAACTCGCCTGGCAAGCTCAAGCGCTTCGGCCTTTCTGTGTTGAGACTGGCTTGCGCCATCCGTGATGACGGCTAAATGAGCCCCCGCTCTTCGCAACTCGGATAACATGGAAGCCGCTCCGCGAAAGAGCCCTATTCGCGGAATGTGGCAGCGATACTCCTCAATCAGCCTATTTACGCTCCATGCGCGTCCGAGGCTTGGATACTCCTCAACAAAAGTATCCAGAATGCGCCCCCTGTTCTCACTCTTCTCTGCCGACGCATTCAGAAAGGCGAAGATTTCATCAGGAGAACTGCGAGCACTTTCCGCAACTAGCCCGGCGATGTGGCGAAACCCGCTAAGGACGTATTCATGCTCAAGAAAAAGCGTGTCGTCCATATCGAAAACCACGGCCTTCAACAACCGCGGCACACTTTCCGACGAAGGCTCGTTCACCGTTGAACTGTCTCCCATAATGGCGCGGTAAAGAAATGCTCGCGGTGATAGCGGGTCATAAATACCCCAGATGAATAGTCGCCTAACATGGGCCGCAGCTTCTGCTTTTCAAGCATTTGAAGAATCCACTCCGGATAGTGCGCGCCCGCCGCATATCCAAGAGGAAAGCCGCCCCCAAATCGAGGATTGATTTCGGTCAGAACCGGCCCATTGGTGGTGAGAAAGGCTTGAAGAGTAATCGGTCCCCGAGCGCCCATCCGAGCCGACAAAGCCAGACAGTTGACGATCCAGTCTCTCACTCCAGAATCGGGGATGGTTCGGCCTTGAATTGACTCCCCCGCCAAAGTACGAATCCTGACGCGAGGCACGTAGTGAATAGGCTCACCCTCGAAGTCGATCAGGGCATCGATCGTAATCTCATCTCCCTGCAACTCTTCCTGGATAATCGCGTTCGGCACCAAGCGAAGAACCTCATTCAAGCCCTCGCGATCCGTGCTGTATATGTTCGCGCTTGCGCTGCCATCCCGCGGCTTGACAAACAATTTTCCGGGAAGAGCAACCTGCCCGCCTACCGGAGGAAGCCAGCTAGCCGCCGTTGCGATTCCGCGCTGGGAATACCGCGCTGTCAATTCCCACTTGTCTCCGCAAACCTCCACAAATTCGGGAGATGAAATCAGCACGCGGCAACCAACGCCAAGGAATTGTTCGGCATTGGCCGCCAAAATAAGCAGTTCCGTGTCGATTGTCGGAACAATAAGCCGGATTTCGCGCTCTTCCACGAGTCTGAGAAGTTCTGGAATATAATCTTCCGATGTGACTCGCGGCAGACGCACAGCCTGATCCGCAAGATAGAGCGACGGAGCCAGAGGGTCGCAGTCACCGGCAATCACGCTCCATCCGTTGCTGTGCGCCGCCTCTTGAAAGAGCCCCAGTAATGAAACTCGGCGGCCCGCACACGACACCAATATTGAATTCATCGATTTACTCAGCAAGCAACCAAGCTAGCATCCTTGAAGCAGCATTTCATCGGCTAATTGCCGCAGTACTCCATGCAAGAAAGAAACATGCTATTTGCAGCCCGCGATTTCAGCAGCCTCGGATTCAAGCGCTTCAATTGATTTGAGACGCCTGCACAAGGGTGGCGGAGAGAACGCTCTCAGGCTGCCTGCCCGGACTCTGAATCTTGGCCAGTTCGGAATGACTCAGATGAGTTGACAGCGCGGCCTGCAGGAGCTGGGAATCAGGATTGTATTCGGGAATCAGCTCTTTGAGAAGGAGGAGGAGACGTCCGACATCCTGTGTGTCGTTGATCCTTTGCAGATCGTGCACATATCCCCGCATCTGTTTTGCGTTGATGTGAAATGCGGATTCAAAACTCTTGATTTGCGCGTGCGAGGTGGGAGCCAGGCACTCGTCTTGCAGGTTCAATTCCTCAAAGAGTTTCTCGCCCGGGCGCAGGCCTGTAAATTGGATTTTGATATCCCGGTTAGGCTGAAGCCCCGAGAGAAGAATAAGGTTGGTGGCAAGATCGACAATTCTCACCGGCTTACCCATGTCGAGGACGAAAACCTCTCCGCCTCTTCCAATGGAAAATGCCTGCAAGACCAACTGCGCGGCCTCTGGAATTGTCATGAAATAGCGGCACATGTCGGGATGGGTGACAGTAACTGGCCCGCCTTCGGCAATCTGTTCCTTGAAGATAGGAATAACGCTCCCATTGCTTCCCAGCACATTGCCAAATCGCACGGCAACAAACTTGGTGCCGCCTTCTTTCTGCAGAGCGCGAATGATCAGTTCCGCCACGCGCTTGGTTGCCCCCATCATGCTAGTGGGCCGGACGGCTTTATCCGTTGATATCAAAACGAAATCGTCTATGCCGTGATTGATTGCCGCCAACGCTACCTGCCAGGTGCCGAAAATATTGTTTTCAATGGCGGCAAAGACATGCTTTTCCATCATTGGAACATGTTTGTAGGCAGCGGCGTGATAGAGGATGGACGGTTGATAACGGTGCATCACGCGGCGCAGCGTGTCTGGATGCGTGATACTGCCAATCTCCGCGTGAAAGACCAAATCCGGAAAGTCCCTGCAAAGCTCCCTTTCGATATGAAAGAGCGGAGTCTCTGCCTCATCGAACCCGACCAATGCAAGAGGATTGAAGCGCGCGATCTGCCGGCAGAGCTCGGAGCCGATTGAGCCGCCGGCGCCAGTGACCATCACAACCTTGTCTTGAATGCGCTGGTGGATAATATCTTGATCCAAGTGGACAGGCTTTCTGCCCAGCAGATCCTCGACTGCCACGTCGCGTAGCTGCTTGCCCAGTCCGGCATCCTCGATCAGGCTCCCAAGGCCTGGCACCATCTTATGTTCTACTCCGGCATCCAGCGCATATTGCAGAATCTTCATCATCTGCGGACCGGTTGCGGAAGGAATTGCAATCAGCACGCGCTTGATGTCATATTTCCGCGCCAAGTGCGCCAGATCGGCTCCCGTTCCCAGCACCCGCTTGCCCTGCAATCTCAAGTAAGCCTTGGATGAATCGTCATCGATCAACCCGACAACATCGCAAAGGAGAGAATCATTTTGCTGGAGTTCCCAGAGCAGCGCCAGGCCCGCGGAACCCGCGCCGTAAATAAGCGTTCTGGTCCATTCGCCTTCAGCGCCCCGCGGCATTCTTCTGGTAGTGACAAAGATGCGCACCACCAGCCGGCCTCCCAGCACCAACATGCAGGAAAGCATCCAGTCAAGAACATAGACCGACCGCGGAATGCTCCGCGGCCCAAGCAAATAAAAGATAACCAGGGTGCCCATGATCCAACCGGCCGTGTCCGCCAGGATAATCCGAACAGCATCGTGCGCCGAGGTGTACCGCCAATTACCCCGGTCCAGCCTGGCGCCGGCAAAGGCGACCAACTGCGCCACGATCCAAATCAGCACAGCCACCTTCATGGGGTGGATATAGTTAGAGGGCGCTACGAAGTCGAACCGCAGCTCGAATGCAAGAACTCCGGAAAGAGCAAACGCAATTGCGTCGAAGATATAGCCCACTGCCCTGTTCCGGTTGCGCTTCCAGTTGAATCGCTGTGCGAAAAGTGATACGGAGAACATATACTTTTCCTCAGTCTGAATCCTATGGTTGATGGTGGCATGCTCTATTTCTGGGGAAATGCTTGGAAATCCGGCGCCGATGGCCCCGAAAACCTCGCGAGAGTGACTCAACAGCCTATTGCTTTTCTGCCCTGGCCCGGCCGTATGCGCTTCATCCACTGCGCCGGAATTCTCTGGTTAATCGCCGCATCTTTTCCACATACTGTTCAGGTTGATCTGAAGTTCATCCACCCAGGTTTAGAAAACCAGCCAACTACTGCCGGCCCGATAAACGGAGGGACTCGCTTCGCCCTCCGCGATTCCGCCGCAACACTACTTTGCCGCACTGCCGACACTTCCAAGGAAAAAAGCCGAATAAAGGAAAGAAACGCGTGCGCAGGAATCCTTCTCGCCGAGTGCGGTGCATGTTGCGCGCCTCGCATCTGGAACAATTCATGCCGGCCATCTCTTCCGCCTCCAGAAAGTGCGCGCTCCCGTATCCGATCTTTGCTTCCGATCCCTGTCCATGCGCCCACGGCGATGAGTCTATCAAGTCCTGCTAGCGCCCGCACAGTGTTTTGACGGGGAACGCGGCGGCAATACGCTCAATTGCAGTAGAGCGTGGCGCAGGCTTCAAACATTCTTTCAGGTCCGAGCCCTTCGCTCGCGAATACCTTTTGAATCGCGCTGTAGCTGGTCACGATGGCTACCAGAGTAAAGATCAGCACCTTTCCGTTGGCGCAGCGCAGCTCCCCTTTTTCAATCCATGGCTCAAGATAGCGGGCAGTCACTTCGACAAACTCGCTCAAATGAAGCCGAACCATGGGATCGAAATCCGCGCTGAGTTCGAGGGCGCTGTACTGCAGCAGCCGAAGAACCTCGGGCTTTTCCAGCAAAGTCTGCGCAATCAGTTCGAAGGTCCGCGCCAGGGCGGTTTGCCCGTCGCGCGCCTCGGCAATGTTCGTCAGCATTTCTCCGCGCAGATGCAATTGACGCAACGCCGACTTCATTACCGCCAAAAAAAGATCGTGCTTGCGTGGATAATGCCTGAAGATCGTCACTTCATTCACTTGCGCGGCAGAGGCAATGTCGCGTGTGCTCACGCCATTATAGCCATGCAAGGAAAAAAGACTGGTCGCAGTCGTTAGTATGCGCTCACTTGCGCCCGGTCCCTTTGTTTCTGGCATAGGAATCTCCCGCCGTGCTGCACCTTGAACTCTTAACCTGCTGCCCCTGACACTGTGAAGACTTCAACCATTCACAGCTTCCAATTCCTCTCCATCCACTTCGACGGCGATGCTCTGCATGATCAGATCGAGCGTCAGAACAACGCGGAGACTGTTCTTCTTGCGCACGACAACACCCTCGAGCCCGGCAAAAGCGCCGCTTCGAATTCGCGCCCGCTGCCCAACCGTCAAAAGAGGATGCGGCTCGGCCTGGCGCAGATGCAGCCCTGACCGCAGCGCCTCGATCTCAGCCTCGGGCAGACAAGCCATCTCGCCTGCCGTACCGCCCACAATCGCCAGAACGCCCGGAACTTCCAGCACTCGCACCCGCTCCGACCGTCGAATGCGAACAAAGATGTACCCGGGGAATAGCGGCAGATCCAAAATTACCTTCAGGCCATTGCGCCACTTGCGCGGGGAGCGATAAACCGGCAGAAAGCTTTCTACATTCCGCAGCCGCAAATGCTGCTCTACGCGCTTCTCATGCCGCGGCATAGTAAAGACAGCGACCCAATTCGAGGCGGATTGCTGATTGTACGTACTCAAAAACCGTTGTCCGTCCCCATGAAGATAACTCCTTCAAGTCGCATTTTTGGATATGGCTTCGCCACCCTCACTTAGAAAAGCGCTCCCGCCTACCTTTCACGGGATCCAAGTGAATTCCGTTGGCTCAATCGAAAAGAATACCCTTATGAAGGCAAGTGACTTCATACATTTGCGAACAATTAGAGGGCTTGAAAACGCCCCTAATCACAATATCACAGCCTTGCATGGTACTGTTACCAAAAATTCACATTGGGGAATTTGACGGGAACCTGTCGAGGAAATAGCGCTCGGCCAGAGGTTTTCATCGAACCGGTCACTGACGAATCTTGCAATGAAACTTCTGCTTAAAATTCGCCGCGTCCGGTACTTTGTGCGCCCTGCATCCATCATAACCCAATGAATCCCGGCGGCTTCAATGTTTTTGCACATTCCTTTAGGGCATCCGTCAGCTCGTCAAGCGCGGCGGGGTTTCATGCAACTGTCCGCATCGATCCCACCTTTCGGCACTGACTTCCCGGTTTGGGTCTGCCCTGCCAAAGGCACTATACTCAACTCCGGTAGGATGCCCGTGGGCCGCCGCTTGCAAGCGGCCTCCAACATCCGGCAGGGAGAACTAAATCGTGACTGCGCCCCCCCCCATTCAGGATCTCGAACTGGAATTCGACAACGGCGCCTTCAATGCCATAGCCTTTGCCGCCGATGCGCTGGTCGATATAAAGTCTCTGGCTGCTGTGATCGATCACACGCTGCTGAAGCCTGATGCCACCCGTGAGCAGATCGAAAACCTCTGCCACGAGGCGCTCCGCTACCGCTTTGCCTGCGCCATGGTCAATCCCCTGTGGGCATCCAAGGCGGTCAGTGTGCTCTCAGGCTCCGGAGTTCCCGTTGGCGCTGTCATCGGCTTCCCTCTTGGCGCTTCCTTGCTCTCCACTCTCTGCCAGGAGGCAACCGCTTTGATCCGCCTGGGCGTCCGCGAACTCGACATGGTGCTGCCCATCGGCCTGCTCAAAAGCGGAAGCCCCGAGCTTGCGGAAAACACCATTCGCACCGTTGCCGTTATCGCGCACACCCATGGAGTGCCGCTCAAGGTGATTCTTGAAAACTCGCTGCTGACCATGGCGGAGAAGCTGCGCGCCTCGGAGATTGCCATCCAGGCTGGGGCGGATTTCATCAAAACCTCTACCGGCTTTGCGGCAAGCGGCGCTACCGCAGCCGATGTGGCGCTGATGCGTGGCGTGGCCGGCAGCCGCTGCGGCATCAAGGCGGCGGGCGGCATCCGCACCCTGGCCGCCGTCAAGGCCATGCTGGAGGCCGGCGCAAACCGCATTGGCGCCTCTGCCTCGGTGGAGATTCTGCGCGAGCTGAACCCGGCACAATGCCCGCCAATTCAGCACAAGTAAAATGCCGCGCCCTCTATAACTTTTCCGCCACGCTTTTGGCCTGCGTAAAGAGCAACAGGTAATCCGGCCCGCCGGCCTTGGAGTCGGTGCCGCTCATATTGAAGCCGCCAAAGGGATGCGCTCCCACCATTGCGCCGGTACACTTGCGATTGAAATAGAGATTGCCCACGTGGAATTCGCACCGGGCGCGGTCAAGCTTCTCGCGGCTGGCCGAATAGACGGCGCCGGTCAGGCCGTACTCGGTATTATTCGCCACCCGCAGCCCCTCGTCGAAGTCCGCCACCTTGATCAGCGCCAGTACCGGCCCGAAGATCTCCTGCTGCGCCAGCACCGCATCGGGAGCCACGTCGGCAATGATTGTCGGTTCCAGAAAGTAGCCGCCTGTCTCCGTTGCCGGTGCGTGGCCTCCCGCGATCAGCCGGCCCTCTTTTTTGCCGGTCTCAATGTAGCCCAGCATCGATTGAAGAGCACTTTGATTAATGACCGGCCCTAGGCTGTGATTTTCCGCCGGATCGCCGACCGACAGCTTGACCACGCGCTCCAGAAGCCGCTGGATGAACTCGTCATAGACCGGAGCCTCAATAATGGCTCGCGAACAGGCCGAGCACTTTTGCCCGCTGAAGCCAAAGGCCGAGGCCGCGACGCCGTCCGCAGCCGCATCCAGGTCAGCATCGGCCGAGACCAGAATCGAGTCCTTGCCGCCCATCTCCAGAATCGTCCGCTTGATCCAGATTTGACCATTTCGAGCCTTTGCCGCGCGCTCGTGAATTTCCAGCCCAACCTGTTTGGAGCCGGTGAAGGCGATAAAGCGGGTCTTCGGGTGTTCGACGATTGCATTGCCGAAGGTTGCGCCGGAGCCGGGGCAGAAGTTGACCACGCCGGCCGGAAGACCCGCATCTTCCAGCACTTCAATGAACTTAGCGGCTATGGTTGGCGCATCGCTGGATGGCTTGAGAATCACAGTATTGCCGGTGACGATCGAGGCCGCCGTCATGCCCGCCATGATGGCAAACGGAAAGTTCCACGGCGGAATCACCGCGCCCACGCCGAGTGGAATGTAGTGAAGTTCGTTGCGTTCGCCGGGGTACTGGATGGGCGTTTGAGCCTGAGCCAGTCTTTGCGCCTCGCGGGCATAAAACTCAAGAAAATCAATGGTTTCTCCCACGTCTGCGTCGGCTTCTGCCCAGTTTTTTCCCACTTCGAAGGTAAGCCAGGCGCAGAATTCAAAGTGCCGGTCGCGAATCGTCTCCGCGGCGTTCAGCAGCAGGGAAACCCTTGATTCAACGGACGTTCTGCTCCAGCTCTCGAAGGCGTCCAGCGCCGCCGCCATCGCCTTATCGGCCTCTGCAACGCCGGCCTTCTGGTGAATTCCGACAATCTGAGCAGGGCGCGCAGGGTTCAGGGATTGAATCTTTTCCTTGGTCTTGAGCCGTTGACCGCCGATGACAAGCCCGTATTCGCGGCCCAGTTGGCTGGCGACGAAGTTCAAGGCATCCTGCATCTTGCGGGCGTTTTCCTGGAGCTTGAAATCGACAAACGGCTCGTTCTGAAAGCCGCCCTGAGGGGATCGCGGAGTGATTTGTGGGTTTTGGGAAGCATGAGTCATAACGCTTCGATTGTAGTCCAAAGGCGATCCGGATTGGGGGCTGCCCTCATCTGGCGCGATGGATTGGCGCGAGATGAGGGATACCCAAGTTAAAAGATTGCCTGGCTTTTCAATCTCTCGTTGCTGCCGCTGCCGTAACCGTAATGTCCTTAGTGACCAGGGCCGCCGCGGCGTAGGTTGCGTTGCCGGCCTGCGTGGCGTGAATCACGCAGGCGCCCGCGCCGACCATGGTCGCGGTCGAACCG
>Ga0181520_10002896_pt1 | contig 31069 bp, 22 predicted proteins | sample PEATcosm2014_Bin_29_FD_132451 | JGI IMG/M metagenome (GOLD analysis project Ga0181520, IMG submission 132451) | Peatland microbial communities from MTU Mesocosm Facility, Houghton, MI, USA - PEATcosm2014_Bin02_30_metaG | ecosystem: Environmental > Terrestrial > Soil > Wetlands > Peat | place...
AAAGCCGACGGAACTGGTGCGGCTGGAGTGGCATGGAAGCTTTTCCGGCTCGATGAGCAGCTTCGGGGGCGATGCCGGCAACTACTTTTCCTATCCGATGTACCGGGATCTGCGCGAGCGCAACCAGGTGTTCAGCGGCGTGCTCGGGACCATGCGCACGAACGTCGGAATTTCCTGGCACAATCAGGCGGAAAACGAGCATGCCGAAGTGGTCAGTGGGAATTATTTCCAGGTACTGGGGCTGAACCCCGTTGCCGGCCGTCTGTTCACCTCCGCCGATGAAACAGGGAAGGATGGGAACCCAGTAGTAGTGCTGAGCTACGACTATTGGCGCAACCACCTTGCGGCGTCGCGCGAGGTGCTGGGGCAGACGCTGCTGATCAACGGACATGCGTTCACTATTGTCGGGGTGGCGCCGGCGAATTTTCATACGGCCATTGGCGGTTATCGCCCGGCCCTCTTTGTGCCCGTGACCATGGAGGCCATCGCGATGCCGGGGCGGGCGAAGAACCACGATCTCGATAATCATCAGTCCGTCTGGCTGACGGTGGTGGCGCGATTGAAACCCGGCGTAACTGCCGAGCGCGCACAGACGAGCCTTGCGCCACTATGGCATGCACTGCGGAGCGAGGAGCTGACTCTGTACAAGTCGGCATCGCCGAAGTTCAGGCAGGGCTTTGTCGAGCGCTCGCGGTTGCTGGTGAAGGACGATTCGATGGGGTTCTCGCCCAGCCGCATGGATCTCCGGACGCCGCTTGTAATTCTGCTGAGCATGGGCGGACTGCTCATAGCGATGTGCACGTTGAATGTAGCCACGCTGCTGCTGCTGCGGTCCTCGGCGCGGGTGCGGGAGATGTCGATGCGCTACGCGCTGGGGGCGAAGAGCGGACGCATCGTGCGCCAGTTGCTGATCGAAGGGGGAATGCTGGGCGCTGCGGGCGCGGCCGCGGGGCTGGCACTCTCCCCGGTGCTGGCGCTCGCGCTGGTGCGCCTGATGACCCATGCCGACCCGGGGGCTGAGCCCTATTCGGCCAGCCTGGATGGGCGGGTCCTGCTGTTTGCGCTGGGGCTGGCGATGGTGGTGAGTCTGCTGTTTTCAATTGCGCCCGCGCTGCACTTCCTGCGTCCCGATCTGGCGGGAGCGCTGCGGCAAAGCACGGGAACCGCGTCAAAGAAGACGCAGTTCTTCCGCAAAGCCGCGGTGGGCTTGCAGATTGCACTGAGCGTCCTGTTACTGGGCGGAGCGGGCCTTTTTGTGCGGACGCTGACGAACCTGCGCTACCAGGCAGTGGGCTTCGATACGAATCACCTGGTCACGTTTGGTCTCGATCCGACGATGTCCGGCTATACCGAAGCGCGCGCGCCGGAGATCCTGAATGCGGCGCTCGACGCGCTGAGGCGCATTCCTGGAATGCAGTTGGCGGCGGGAACAACGGATCCCGAGCTGGAAGGGGACAACGAGATCGACGGGTATGTTATCCAGGGTCATAAGCCCGCAGAAGGAGAAAACACCGACTACGAGGCGCCATCGATCACGCCGGGCTATTTCGCAACCTTGCGCCAGCCACTGCTGGCGGGGCGTGAGTTTACCCTTGCCGATGGAAAGACGGCGCCGAAGGTCGCTATCGTGAATCTGGCATTTGCGAAACAGTTTTACGGATCGGCGCAGAATGCGCTGGGGCGGATGATCGGCGAGGACAAGCCGGACACGACGATTGTGGGCGTTGTCGGCGATGTGCGCCATACTGATTTGCGGACGCAAATTGGGCCGGCGGTGTACCGGCCGTGGCTGCAGAACGACCATCCCACAGGCCTGGATCTGTACGTGCGAGCGGCGCAGTCGCCGGATTCCGTTGAACCGGCGATTCGTAAGGCGATCCACGACCTGGATGCGACTCTGGTGGTCGAGGATCTGCGCTCGATGGATGCGGTAATGGAAATCAGCGCTTCGAACGAGCGGGCGCTGGCGCTGCTGGCTGTGGGATTCGCAGTGTTGGCGGCGATTTTGGCGGCGGTGGGGCTTTATGGGGTGCTGGCGTATTCCACGCAGAGCCGAACGCGGGAGATCGGGGTGCGGCTGGCGCTGGGTGCGCCGCGGCGGACTCTGGTGGCGCTGGTGGCGCGGGAGATGTCGTGGATCGCGGGGATTGCCGCGCTGGTGGCGCTGCCGGCGACGGTGGGGCTGGCGCAGCTGTTCCGGAGCCAGTTGTATGGGGTGAGCACGTGGGACCCGGTGACGCTGGCGGCTGCGCTGCTGCTGACGGCGCTGATGGTGGCGCTGGCATCGGCGTTGCCGGCGCAGCGGGCGACGGCGGTGGATCCGATGGAGGCGCTGCGGACCGAATAAGACAATTAAAAGGCGACAGGCGACATCTGTAACGGAGAGTGTGACAGATTATGCTCAGCGATCTGAAATATGCCTGGCGGCAGTTACGAAAATCGCCGGCGTTTGCAGTCACGGCGGTGTTTACGCTGGCGCTGGGGATCGGCGCCAACACGGCGATTTTCAGCATCGTGAACGCGGTGCTGCGTCACCCCGCTGGAGTCGACCATCCGGAACAGGTGGCCGTGCTGCATACGCGCTACACGCAGTTCACACTGGATATGCCTTATGTCTCTGTGCCCACTTACGCCACCGCGGGATCGCTGCGGGATCAGGTGGGAGCGGCCGCGATTGAACGACCGGCGAGCTTCAACATCGAGCGTGACGGCGTAGCGCGGCATATTGCGGCGGCGCGGGTGTCGTCGCAGTGGTTCGCGGTGTATGGCGCGCGGCCGATTCTGGGCCGGACATTTACCGCGGAGGAGGATCAGCCGAACGCTGGGCCGGTTGTGGTCCTGAGTTACGGAATCTGGCAACGGGATTTTGGAGGCAGGGACGACGTCCTCGGACAAACACTGTTGCTGGACGCGAAGCCTTATCGCGTGGTTGGGGTGATGCGAAGCGATTTTGCGTGGCCGCGACGTTCCGAGCTCTGGACTCCGATTGCGCTCGCGCCGAAAGCGTTCAGCCCGGATGAGGTTTTCAACGAGAATTACAACGCCGTTGCGCGCCTGCGGCCCGGAGTTTCGGTAGCGCAATTCAATGCAGAGTTATCGACTAAGATATGGGACGAGCTGCGCCGCGGCGGGGGGAGCAAATATGCCACGAGTTCCGGTTGGTCTGTTTACGCGACGCAGTTAACGGAATTTGCGGCGGGTCCGCTGCGCACGCCGCTTTACGTGCTGTCGGCTGTGGTGGCGCTGGTGCTGCTGATTGCGTCGGCGAATGTGGCCGGTCTGCTGTTGGCGCGGGCTTCGGCGCGCGGCAGAGAGTTTGCGATTCGGACCGCGCTGGGAGCGAGTGCGGGACGCATGGTGCGGCAACTTCTCGTCGAGACATTGCTCCTGGCGGGCGCTGCAGCGATTGCGGGCATCATGACGGGACCGTTGACGGGCAGATTGCTTCTGCGCATGGTGCCGCACGATCTGGCTGCCGGCTTCATCGTCCATCTGGATCCGGTGGTTCTGGGCTTTACCGCGGGCGCCGCGGTGGTTGCGTCTCTGATTGCCGGCATGGGTCCGGCCTTCACGTTGTTTCGGCAGCATGCGCGGTTGCAACTGCACGAGGGTGGAAGAAGTGGGACGGCTTCAAGCGATAAGCAGCGGCTGCGCGGCGCGTTTGTGATCGGCGAGGTGGCGGCTTCATTCTTTCTGCTGGCGGGGGCTGGGTTGTTTCTGGCGAGTCTTGAAAAGCTGCAGCAGGTGAATCCAGGCTTCAATCCGCGGGGCGTGCTGGCGGGGTCGGTACAGTACGCGGGAAGAGATTTTCGCAGCAGCCAGCCGCGGCAGGCTGCGTTTATCGGCAGCGTGCTTGGAAACCTGGCGGGACAGCCGGGAGTTCGCGCGGTCGCGGCGGTCGACCCGGTACCCTTCGATCCTGACAACGGCAATTCGTGTTCGTTTGCGATTATCGGTCGGCCCCTGGGTCCGAACGATCCGGGGCCTCACAGCCAGCTCACTTTGGCGACTCCCGAATATCTGAGGGTGATGCAGATTCCACTGCTGGCGGGAAGATGGATCAACGCGGGAGATGTTGCCACCGGCGAGCCAGTTGCGGTCATCGACGAACGTCTGGCAAGGAAATACTGGCCGGGGCAGAGTCCGATCGGCCGGCACATTTCTTTCGGGTGCGACAACAAGCCGGCGGTGGTGGTGGGTGTTGTGGGCACGGTGAGGCTCAGCTCTCTTGAACAAGACACCAGCGACGGGATGCGTTATTACGCCTATGCCCAATCGGAAGACAATGCAGCGACGTTTCTGGTCCGCACCGATGGGGATCCGAACCGGATGGCGGCGTTGCTCAAGCGCGCTGTGTCGTCGGTCGACGCGTCCCAGGCAGTGTCGACGCTCGTGCCGGTCGAAACGCTTGTTTCCGATTCGCTGGCGGGACGCAGGCTGATTGTGCGGATGCTGGCGGCGTTTGCCGGACTTGCCTTATTGCTGGCGGTGGTGGGGATCTACGGGCTGATCAGTTATGTAACAGCGCAGCGCACCAATGAGGTCGGCGTGCGGATGGCGGTGGGTGCGCAGCGCGGTGACGTGGTGTGGCTTATTATGAGCAACGCGCTGATGCTGGTAGCGATTGGGCTGGTCATAGGCGCGGGTACATCAGCGGCGGCGACGGCGGTGCTGCGGCGAGTCTTTGTGGATTTTGGCGGTGGCGTGTCGTCGTCGCTGGGGCTGGCGGCTGTCGTCCTGCTGACGGTGGGGCAGGTGGCGGGATTGATACCCGCGCTGCGGGCGGCGAGCGTCGATCCCGTCAAGGCGCTGAGGATGGAGTAGCAGCTGGTCGCCTGTAGCCCGTAGCCGGTGCCGATAGCGGATGTACCGCTGTCGGTTTGTCCCTCGCTACTGGCTATCGGCTACCGGCTGCGAACTCGGATGAGAAGATAGAGCAGGTATGCGTGTCACGATCCAGGGGCTGCGCCAGTGGATTGTTGTAGCGGCGGCCCTGCTGCTGGTGGTGGTTGCGGGGTTCTTTTTCTATGGACGCAACCGGTTCCGGCATATCGAAAAGGACCTGCCGGGGCGGCTGGGGATCAACATTCAGCAGACCGCGAACGGATTCAGCTACACGCAGAGCAGCCAGGGACATGCGCTGTTCAGCCTGAAAGCTTCGCGAGAACTGCAGATGAAGTCCGGACACGTGCTGCTGCACGATGTGGACATCACGCTGTATGGGCCGCCGGGATCGGGCCGCACGGAGCACATCTTCGGAGGCGATTTCGATTATGACCAGAGCAACGGCGTGGCGTTCAGCCAGGGCGACGTGGACATCGAGTTGCAGGGCGCCGGGACGACTACTCCCTCGCCTCCGGTCAGCGATACGAGCAGCAATACGATTCGGGTGCGAACGCGGGGCCTGACCTTTGCGCAGAAGACAGGCGAGGCCACAACCGCGCAGGCGGTGGAGTTCCAGCTGCCCCGGGCGGCGGGAACGGCGGTCGGTGCGGACTATAACTCGAAGACCGGGGTGATTGTGCTGAACAGCCATGTGCGCATCACCACCAGCAGCAATGGCAAGCCCGCGACGATTGAAGCGGCCCACGCGACGCTGTTGCGCGCATCGGAACAGGCATTCCTGGAGAGCGCCGCACTAAATTACGAAACGGAGGAAGGGAGCGCGGATCGCGCGGTCGTTTATTTCCGCAAAGACGGAACCACAGAGAAGGTGGACGCCAGCGGTCACGTGCGCATGAAGACCGATACGGGCGGGACGGTGAATTGCGAGACGGCACGGATTCTACTGGACGCGAAGAGCCAGCCGACGCAGGCCGACTTGGGCGGCGGAGTGCAATTCGCATCGGGCGGGGAGAACGAGACGATGCATGGTTCGGCCAATCAGGGGACGCTGCTTTTTGTCACTACGCATGGCGGCAACGGTTCGCAGACGGCGCTGCGGCATGGCGAGTTCCGGCAGCACGTGAGTTTTGACGAACAGATCGATGGGCTGGCGAAGGACCCGCACGGGCACGCTGAGAAGCAGATGCACGCGGAGAAGGTGGACGTGGATTTTGCTCCTCCGCAGCCGGGGCATTCGGTTGAAGCACGCATGGCTTTTGCGGACGGTAGCCCGGTTGTAACCTCGCTGCAGATCCCCTCGAAGGGGCCGGCGCAGACGACGAGTATCACGGCCGACCATCTGGTCGCGATGCTGGACGAGGGGAACGTCTTGCGTCAACTGGACGGCACGGGGAACACGCAGGTGGTGCAATGGGCGACGGACGGATCGCGGGACACGACGAAGGGGGATGTGCTGCGCGCGACTTTTGTGCAGGAAGCGGTGCCTGCGAAGGGGAGCACGGCGGCTGTGAAACCGCCTGCTACGGCGGAAAAAGGCGAGAGCGCAGATCAGGGCACGAAGATGCACACTACCCTGGAGGCCGCGATTCAGGATGGCAATGTGGTCATCACGCAACTGCCTGCAAAAAAGACAACAGCGACCCAGCCGGCGACGCTGACGGGCTCTGCACAGCATGCCGAGTATCACGCTTCGGACCAATTGCTCCATCTGACTGGTCGTTCGGGGAGCGGCAATCCCAGGATTACCGACAGCGCGACGATGCAATTGTCGGCGGAAGTGATCGACTATCACCGTGACACGCGGAATGCTGCAGCGAGCGGTGACGTGAAGGCGACGTATACGCAGCAGCAGAAGAGCGAGACGAGCGCGCCGAACCCGTCGACGCCGTTGGGCTTCGGGGGCGGCAGCGGTCCAGTGCACGTGATCGCCGAGAGGGCGACGATGGATGACGCGACGAACCAGGATTTGTTCTTTGGGAGGGCCGGCGCCCCGGCGCGGATGTGGCAGGATGCCGATTCGCTGCTGGCGCCAGTGATCGAGATCGACCGCAATCAAAACGTCCTGAAGGCCCGGGGTGAGGGCACGGGAGCCGCGCCGACGGTGAACGCGATCTTCACGTCGGCCATGGGCGCGAAGCATCAGCAGAGCGTCGTGAGTGTTCACAGTGAAACCCTTGTTTATTTGGACCAGACCCGGCAGGGAGATTTTCGCGGGAACGTGACGGCGGAACAGGGCGATGAGGCGATCCATGCTGACGATGCGCTGATGTTTCTGAAGCCAGCGACTGCAAATACAAAGGGGAGTGCGGGTTCCGGAAATCAGGCAGAGGCCGGAACAGTTTCGCCGAAAGCTGCGGCAAACGGTTCGCAACAGAATTCGCAGCTCGATCGCCTGATAGCGACCGGCCATGTGATGTTTACGCAGCCGGGGCGCAGGGGGGACGGCCAGAAGCTGGTGTACACGGCGGACGATGGGAAGTACGTTCTGACGGGAACGGCGGGGGCTCCGCCGAAGATGTTGGATCGCGTGCATGGCACCACGACGGGAGAGGCTCTGACCTTCAACAGCCAGGACGACAGCGTTGTCGTGAGCGGGGGAAAGTCGAGTGCCGTGACCGAGACGCGGGCTAAAAAATAAAGCCGCCAGGGTTGGCAAATCGGCTTTGTTTGACCGGTTTTTGCATGCGATGTGGTTCGACCTATAAGCTAGTCATTGAGTTCATGCGGAAGCTGTCCACCGACGAGATCAGCAAGTCATACAAGGGGCGCCAGGTTGTTCACGGCGTGAGCGTGCAGGTGACCGAGGGCGAAGTGGTGGGGCTGCTCGGACCGAATGGCGCGGGGAAAACGACAAGCTTCTACATGATCGTGGGGTTGATCCAGCCGGATGGCGGGCGGATTCTCCTCGACGACGAGGCAATTACGAATGTGCCCATGTATATACGGGCCCGTCAATATGGTATTAGTTACCTCCCGCAGGAGCCCTCCGTCTTCCGCAAGCTGACAGTTGAGGAGAACATCCTGGCAGTCCTCGAAGTGCAGCCGATCGCGCCGGAGGTGCGACGGTCGCGTGCGGAAAAGCTGATCGAGCAGCTGAATCTGGGGCATATTCGCAAGACACGAGGCTATGCGCTGTCGGGCGGAGAGCGGCGCAGGGTGGAGATTGCGCGGTGTCTGTGCATCCAGCCGGTATTCATTCTGCTGGACGAGCCCTTTTCGGGAATCGATCCCATAGCGGTACTGGAGCTGCAGGAAATTATTTTCGATCTGAAGGCGAGCGGCATCGGGGTTCTGATCACCGACCACAATGTTCGCGAGACGCTTTCGGTTACGGATCGCGCCTACATCATTAATGAGGGACGAATCTTCAGGCACGGAACCCCGGAGCAGCTTGGCAACGACCCGGAAGTGCGGCGCGTATATCTGGGGGAGAGCTTCTCGCTGGGTTAGCGAGTTCGCAATTACCTAAGAAACCATCAGGATGCGGTAATGGCAGCGGAATTGCACTCAGGCACGGCCTGCGGATGTAAACTCGGGGCAACGGGCCGTTTGTAGAGGAATATGGTTCTTCTTCAGCCAAAACTCAGCCTCAAGGTCGCGCAGCGTCAGATTCTGACGCCGGGACTGATGCAGATGGTCAGCGTGCTGGCGCTGAACAAGCTGGAGTTGAAGGAGATGATCCAGGCGGAGATCGCCGAGAACCCGGTTCTGGAGGAGCTGGAAGAGAACGTTCCGCTGCTGGACGATGTGGCACGCGCGGAAGAAGATCGCGACCGGCCGGTCGAGACCCAGCCGGTGACGGAGGGGGAGAAGAAAGAGAAGGATCCCTTCGACGAGATCGATTTCGGATCGTACTTTCAGGATTACCTGGACCCGGGTTTCCGGTCGCCGAACAATTACGAGGAGATCGAGAAGCCGTCGATCGAGAATTTTCTCTCTTCGCCGGCGACGCTAACCGATCATCTTTTCTGGCAGCTGGGGGCGCTGAGCCTGTCGCCTGTAGTGCGCGAGGCGGCCGAATACGTCATCGGCAATTTGAACGAAGACGGCTATCTGACGGCGACAGATGAAGAGCTGCTGGCAGGTTACCTGCGGGAGCAAATGGAGCCGGAACCGGGTGACAGTGCCAAAAACGCTTATGCCCAGGTAGCGGAGCTGCCCCCGGTAATGGCGGAGCGCGCGCGCGGGCATTTGACGACGGCCATGGAGGTTGTGCGGCAACTGGATCCGATCGGCGTTGGCACGCGCGACCTGCGGGAGTGCCTGCTGGTACAGGTAGAGGCGCAGCGGAAGGAATTCGAGCTGATTTTCAGGAGGACCGACGGCGAGAGCCGGGCAGCTCACCGGGCAGCTAAGGACGATCGAACTCCGAGGGCCGAGGGTACTCGCGCAGGGGGCGTCGTCGGAAACGGGACAACCGAGCCAACTGCGCGGGTGGATCGAGGAATCGACGCCGATGCGGAGGCGCGATCGCAACCAGCGGAGGAACGTAACGGTTTCAATGGGACGGGAGTGGCTCTTACAGCGCAGGAGGCGTCGCACGCGGCAATGAACGCGACCGCGAACGGGACCGAACCGCTGCCACAGCATGGACCACCATCCGGGCCGCCAGCGGGAACACACCCAGGCCCTCATGCGGGCGCACATCCGGCCACGCATACAGAGGAGACCAGCCGGTTACAGATTTTCGAGCTGGCGAAGCAAATCATCGACACGCACATGCTGCTCTTGCAGAAGCGCGATCCGCGGGAGCTGTCAAAGGTAATGGGCAAGACGGTGGAGGAGACGCAGCGAGCAATCGATTTCATCCGCACGCTCGACCCGCGCCCGGGACAACGGTACAACCGCAGCGAAGCCAGACTGATTGAGCCGGATGTGGCGTTTGTGAAGCGCGGCGACGAGTGGGTGGTTGCGATGAACGAAGAAGATCTGCCCACGCTGCGGCTGAACCAGGGTTATCGGCGGCTGCTGACTCAGGATGGCGCTGAGAAAGATGTTAAGGATTACGTGAAGGAACGGTACCGTTCCGCGCTGCAGTTGATGCGGAACATCGAGCAGCGGAAGAATACGATTTTGCGGACTTGTGAAGCGATTGTGCGGCGGCAGCCGGAGTTCCTCGAAAAGGGCGTGGAAGCGCTCAAGCCGATGATGATTAAAGAAGTGGCGGAGGAGATCGGGGTGCATCCGTCGACGGTGAGCCGGGCGGTATCAAGTAAATACGTGCACACGCCGCAGGGGGTTTTCGAACTGCGCTTCTTCTTCTCAGAGGGCGTGAATGGCCCGGAAGGAGCGGGCACACCCCTGATGCTGCTGAAGCGCAAGGTCAAGAAGCTGATCGAAGAAGAGGATCCAAAGAAGCCGCTGACCGACGATCAGATTGCGATGATGCTGCAGAAGCAGGGCATCGACGTGACGCGGCGGACGGTGGCAAAATACCGCGAAGATCTGCGGATTCCCAGCACACACCAACGCCGCATCCGCGGCTGATTTTCTTCCTGACGAGAGGAGCTTCCCATGCAGGCTGAGTACACAGGAAGGCAGGTCACCGTCACGCCGGCGCTGCGCCGGCTGGGGGACGAGGCAATCGAGCGCATTGCCAAAGTGCTGCCGAAGGTGGTGGGAGTGCACATCGTGCTGACGTCGGAGAAGTACCGCAAGACCGCCGACGTTGCGGTGAAGATGCGGGCGGGGAAGATCGTCGGATTCGCCGAGTCGAACAATATGGAGTCTGCGCTGCGCGAGGCTCTGGAGCGTGCGGAGACACAAGCCGTCCGGTACCGGAAGCGGATGAATTCGATCAAACGGCAGCCGAAGGAAGAAAAGCTGCAGGCGGAGGTGGTGCCTGCGCGTCCGCGAAGAGTGAGCCGAACACGGGCCGAGGGGGCTGAGCCGGAGACATCGGGGGCTTTGGCGAACATGAATGGGAAGCGTCCGTCGAGGACGATGGTGCCGGTGACGGTGCATACCTTTCCAGCGACGCGTCCGATTGAGGAGCCTCACGTCGTGCGGTCGTCGGATTCGGTGGCGCTGCGGCCGATGACCATTGAAGAGGCCGTGAAGGAAGCGGAGTTCCGCGACCGCGACGTCTTCGTCTTCCGCAACAACGAGGGGACGGTGTGTGTACTGCACCGCAAGCGCGACGGCAAGATGGAGCTGATCGAAGCGCCTTAACAGGCAGGGAACAGGGAATAGGCAACAGGCACGGGGCCCAGATCGGGCCCCGTTTTCTTCAACTACACGTCCTCGTCCAGATTCAGGGTACGAATCGCCTCGTCGAGCGCCTGCTGGGCCGTCTTGCGCTGCTGTTCGAGATCGGTTTGATCTTTGCGCAGCGGCTGCAACTGGTCTTCGTCGATGTTCATTTCCCCAGCATAGCGTCGAGCCAGGGCGCGCTCTTCAGGGCTGTCTTTTAATCCGTCGAGGTTATCGTGCAGTCGTTTCTGGTCCGCGGCCAGGCGGTCGATCTCGGTCTGCTTTGCGTTCAATTGCGTATCGAGATCGTGGACTTTGGCGCGCGCCGCGAGCACCGGCGCCAGTGCCTTCTCGATGGCCGCACGATCGGCGGTGTCGCCAGTGACGATAACCTGCAGCTGATCGCCCTGAAAAGCAGTGAGCTGCCAGGACACGCCCTGGCTGTGCGCTTCGCCCACATGCAGGCGCACGGTTTCTCCGGGCTGCGTGGCCACGCTGAAGCGATAGAGGGTCGCGGTCGTTTCGACGGGCTTGACCTCGGAGGTGAGCTTCCAGCCGTTCTGGACAGGATGCTCGACGATGACGTTACGCGCGTCGGATGCGGCGTTGTGGACGACGTAGGTGACTTCGCGGATTTCTTCGCGGCGTTCGGTGAGGTAGCCGTCATGCACGGTGATGTGTCGCAAGTGCGAGGAGTTGAGGTATCCCTCGGTGGAGACATGGATGGCCTGATCCACTGCGTAGGAGAGCAGGCGCTTTTCACCGGCGTGAATCGGATCGGTGAGGCCTTCGCCGGCAAATTCGCCGCTCTCGAAGATGGAAAAGCTGCCGCGGTCGAGGGTGAGATTGCTGGAGTTGGTGAGCCAAAGCGCGCGCAACGGGACCGGATTCGAAGCGTTGTAGAGGGTGACGCGATCGGCCTGGACGTTGGCCTGGAGGACGGGGACAAGGGCGGACTCGTTTTTATGGAGGGTGACGGGCTGGGCGACGGTGTATTCGAAGTAGTCGTCGAATTTGGTGGAGCTGGCGCCCGAGGATTCGTCCTGAAGAATGGAGGCGTTCTTGTCGAGCCATTTCCTGTAGGCAGGGCCTACGCCGTTGCCGGAACCAGAGCCGATGCCGCCGGCGACTCCCTCGCCGCCCCGGCGGGCCTTGGCCGGCATTTGAGGTGCAGGCATGGCAGCAGTGACCGTGACGGTTTCAGACGCAGACGCGACCGGCGGCGGTGGTGGAGCAGGAGCCTCGAGAGCCCCCTCATGCGTAACCGGTGCGATGTTTGCCGCCTCTGGAACAGGCACTTCGGGGCGTTGTGTATAGATAGGCTGCGAGAGCGGCTCGATGAAGCTTTGCGGCGCGCCGGCGACGAGGGAGAGCTGGACGTTGTCCCAGTCGGAGCCGACGGTGTTGTCGACGACCGCCCATCCCTGGAGAATTGCGGTTTCGGGGCCGGTTGAAGGCAAGCTGGATTTGTCGTTCGGGAACACGATGCGGTAGGTGCTCTTCCAGACCGGAACTTCGCTGATGTAACTCACGCGAATGTCGCGCGTGCCGGCGCCCTGCGCCTGGAGCGTGAGGTGCCGCACCTGCTGGCTCTGCGTGGAGGCGAGCAGCGCAAGGTATTCGTCGAGGTCGCGGCGCAACTCGCCATCGAGGATGCGGACGGTTGTCGTCCCTGCGAGATCGAACGTGCGAACCGCGCCGGCATCGCTCACCACAGTCAGAAAGGCGCGTTCTACGGTGTCGCCCGACGATGTCTTTTGGGAACGTGTTTCGTAGCTCACGATGCGGCCGGAAATCCCGCCCTCGCCAGGTCCCGAGACCTCGACGCGCGCTCCGCGAAGGGCTCCATACAGCTCCTCCGCTGAGGGTTGGTCGTCAAGCCCGAGGGGAATGTTCTTCAGCTGCTGTTCGAGGGGCGTGGTGGAGTTGTAGCCGACGCCGGTGATCCGGCCTCCGCCGAGGTCGAGGGCGGTGAGCGACTGCAGGGCGTCGTCGAGCTGCGACGAGGTGAAGTCGATGGTGACGGCCTGGTTGCCAGTGACGCGGCCGGAGTGCTCGAAGTAGCCGACGCCGTTTTTGTAGAGGACCACGCGGCGCACCGGGAGCTCGCTTTTTTCGTGAGAGGCCGGCGAGGGTGCCGGAGGCTCCGTGCGAGGTTTGCTGGAGGTTTGGGCCACGAGCAAGGCAGAGAGCGGTAGCAGAGAAACGGAGACGAGCCTGCGCAGGAGCACGCGGACCTCCTATGCCTTATTACGACGAATACTGTGGGGATAGACGCAGGAAGTTGGGAAATGTTCCTGGAGGAAGAGGCAATAGGCAACAGTCGATAGGCAGAAGGTAACAGGCAAAAGGCAATAGGGAGTGCCTGGAACGGGGAACAGCGGTAGCGCTACAGATATTCGATCATCATTCTCGCCCAGGTTGGCCAGTCGTGGCTGTTCCATGGCCCTGGATGTAGTGGTATGAGACGCCGTTGAAAACGCTTCCCACGAATGCTACAAAGGAGCATGGATAAGACGGTGCGCATCTACGGCAGTTTTGCGGAGATGAAGGCGGACGAGTACCGTTACTGGCAAAGCCGCCCGGTCCATGAGCGGATGAGCGCCGTTGCAGAGATCACCCGCGCAGCCTATGCGATGAAAGAGGCCCTGCCGGATGTTCCCCGACTTCAAAGAACTGTTGCAATCCTTTCACGCCCACCGCGTTAAGTACCTCATCGTCGGCGGATACGCTGTATCTTTTCATGCGCAACCACGGGTGACAAAAGATCTCGATCTGTTCATTCAGGCGAGTGGGGAAAATGCACGAGCAGTCTACGCTGCGCTCGCCAGTTTTGGCGCTCCACTGGAAGGAATCACGGGCGAAGATTTTGCCGACCCTGCGAAATTCATCCGCTTTGGCCGAGCACCTGTGGCGATCGATATTCTCTCCAGTATCGACGGCGTGAACTTCGACGAAGCCTGGTCACGGCGAGTCGAAGGGGTGATCGACGAGGCGACTGGGCTGGTGGCTTACTTCATTTCCAGAGACGATCTGATCGCGTCGAAGCTCGCGGCTGGTCGCGCACGCGACCTTGCGGACGTCGAAGAAATTCGCGAGGCGGGGAAGTGAAGAAAGACACCTGGAACGGGGCAGAGCCGTTTCAGAGATACTCGTTCATCATCCGAGCCCACGTCGGCCAGTCGTGGCTGTTCCACGATTCCCAGATATAAAGATGATGCGGGATGCCCTTTGCTCCCATGATGCGGGCGAGGTTCTGGTTCTGCCAGAGGCAGTGGTCGTCCCACCCGGTGGCGATGATATAAGCGTTGTTGCGATAGCGATCAAAATACCAGGGGTCGCTGAGGTTGGGCAGATAGTGCGGCGGCATGTTGAAGTAGACGTCCTGGTCGTAGTAGCCCTGGAGGAAGTTGCTGAGGTCGAAGGCGCCGCTCATCGAGAGGAAGCCGGTGAAGTGGCCGGGATGGCGGAGGGCGATATTGACCGCGTGGTAGGCTCCAAAGCTGCATCCGAGAGAAATGAGGTGCGCATCGAAGTTCTTCATGCGGACGAGCGGGAGCACCTCTTCCATGACGTAGTTCTCGTACTGCACGTGGCGCGCAATGCGCCAGCGCGGCGGGACATTGCGGTTGTACCAGCTTTCGGAGTCGACCGAATCGACGCAAAACATCTGAATTTCGCCTCGGTCGAGCTTCTGAGCGACGGCTCCGATCATCCCGCGTTCTTCGAACTCAAAGAAACGCCCCTGGGAGCTGGGGAAGACGACGATGGGAACGCCGGCGTGTCCGAAGACAAGCAGTTCCATATCACGATCGAGACGCCAGGACCACCACTTGTGGTATTCGCGGTTCATGATTGTTCAGGTATCGTAAAGCATTCGACTCTCCAACGCGGCGGAAAAGGCGAAGGAGATGCGGCAGTCGAAAGGCAGAACAGGAAAGGATCGATTGGAAAGCCAGATTCAGGCGCAAGCGCAGGCTGTTCCTCCCCCCAGCGAGGCGCCGCATCCGCGAGTCAGAAAACATACGGGTTTTGCGAGCCGGTTCCTGCCGGGCGAACGGGGTATTTGGGTGTATGTCCCGCCGGGCTACGAGGAAGGACGGGAGCGCAGGTATCCGCTGCTGTTTTTGCAGGATGGGCAGAACCTGTTCGACCCGGAGACGTCGTTCATTCGCGGTCGAACGTGGCGTGTGGCGGAAAACGCGGATGAGGCGATCATGGCGGGAGACGTGGAACCGCTGGTGATCGTGGGCGTCCAGAACGCCGCTGAACTGAGGCTGGCGGAGTACACGCCCGTCCGCGACTGGAAGATGGGCGGCGGCGAGGCGAGCAAATACGCGGAGATGCTGACGCACGAGCTGCTGCCGTTTCTGCACGGGAAGTATCGGCTGCGATCCGATGCGAATGACACTGGGATCGGAGGGTCGTCGCTCGGCGGGCTTGTGTCGTTGTGGATGGGGTTGAGGTATCCGCAAATTTTTGGAAAGCTGGCCGTGCTGTCGCCTTCGGTTTGGTGGAATCACCGCTTCATCGTCGGATATGTGAGCGAAGCGGCGGGGGCCCTGGATCTGGGCCAGGCTCGGCGTCCGCGCATCTGGCTGGACGTGGGCGATCAGGAAGGCCGGCGGACGCTGGCGGACGCGGAGATTCTGCATGCGCGGCTGGAGGCCCATGGCTGGCGTGATGGATTGGATCTTCACTTTGAAGCGGTCGCCGGAGGAACACACGACGAGGCGGCCTGGGCGGAACGCGTGCAGCCGATGCTGCGGTTTTTGTTCCCGAGTCAGTGAGCGGCCGGATTCGCCCTGACAGAAGTCTTTGATCGCGGAGCGGACGCCAAGGCGTAAGCTGGCGTGCGCGGAGCTCCGGGTGGGTGGGCCCTCAACCGGGTGTTAACGAGGTATACTCCTTGTTCAGAGGATGTTTCGGACGAGAAGGCCCCTTTGGGGTCTTTTTTGATTCCGCGGCAACAGTCCGGGTTTTCCTGTGTTGCAGCAGGTGGACGCTCCTCTGGACCTCCATGGGCAATCTACTCGAAAGCATCCATTCTCCTGCCGATTTACGGAAATTGTCAGTACCGCAGCTGGAATCTCTGGCACAGGAGATTCGCGAGCGGCTCATCGTGACGCTCTCGAAGACGGGCGGTCATCTTGGCCCGAACCTCGGCGTGGTGGAACTGACCCTGGCGCTGCACACGGTCTTTGAGACTCCCAAAGATAAGTTTGTTTTCGATGTAAGCCATCAGGCTTACGTGCATAAGATGCTGACCGGCCGCTGCGGGCGCTTCGATACGATGCGGCAGCCCGGCGGGCTGAACGGCTTCATGCTGCGGACGGAGAGCGAGCACGACTGCTATGGCGCGGGTCATGCGGGTACTGCGCTTTCAGCGGCGCTGGGCATGGCGGTCGCGCGCGATCTGGCGGGCGGTACCGAGCACGTGATCGCGCTGGCCGGCGATGCCGCATTCACGAACGGAATTTCATTCGAGGCGCTGAACAATATCGCCGATCAGACGAAGCGGCTGATCGTGGTCCTGAACGACAACGAGTGGTCGATTGACCGTAACGTTGGTGCGATTGCGAAGTATCTACATAAGATCGTGACCAATCAGCACGTGAGCCAGCTGCACCAAAGCGCGGCGCGTTTGCTGGAGCGCATCGGCGGCAGAAGCGCAGTGAACGTTGTGCGGCGCGCTGAAGAGGCTGCGAAGGGAATGCTGTGGCCATCGTTTCTCTTCGAGGAATTCGGGCTGACCTATTACGGGCCGGTGGATGGGCACAATATCGAGCAACTGATCGAGTCGTTCCGTTTCCTGAAGCAGCAGGAGAAGCCGGTGCTGCTGCATGCCATCACCCAGAAGGGCCGCGGATTCCAGCCGGCGCTGGACAAGCAGAAGAAGTTTCATGGGCTCGGGCCGTACGATCCGGAAACCGGAAAGACGGAGACGGCAGGGCAGAAGACCTATTCGGAGATTTTCGCTGAGACGCTGGTGAAGCTGGCGAACGAGAACGAGAAGGTTGTCGCCATTACAGCGGCAATGCCGAACGGTACGGCGCTCGATCTGTTTCGGCCGCACCATCCGAAGAAGTATTTCGACGTCGGTATTGCTGAGGAACACGCGGTGATCTTTGCGGCGGGAATGGCGACGCGGGGCTTCAGGCCGTATTGCGCGATTTACTCGACGTTCCTCCAGCGGGCGTTCGATCCGATCGTCCACGATGTGTGCCTGCAGAACCTGCCAGTCGTGTTCTGCATGGATCGCGCGGGGCTGAGCGGTGACGATGGTCCGACGCATCATGGGCTGTTCGACATTGCGTATCTGCGCGGTGTGCCGAATATCGTGCAGATGGCGCCGGCGGATGAAGACGAACTGGCCGACATGATGTTTACCGCGATGCTGCGCGAGGGGCCGAGCGCGATTCGCTATCCGCGGGGGACGGGGCCAGGCGCGACGATGAAGGCCCAGCCCGAGGCGCTTGCGATCGGCAAGGCGGAGGTCCTGCAGGACGGTGAGGATTTCGCCATTCTGGGCCTGGGAGCGTTGCTGCCGATGGCGAAGGAACTGGCGCGGGAACTGGAGGGCTTGGGTTATTCGGCGGCAGTGATCAATCCGCGATTCATCAAGCCACTGGATCGCGAGCTGCTTGCGCGGTACGCGCGGCGGGCGACCGCGGTTGTTACGTTTGAGGATCATGTGCTCATGGGTGGTTTCGGCAGCGTTGTTCTGGAGGCCCTGAGCGAGATGGGCATCGAGACGCCGGTGATCCGCATCGGCTGGCCGGACCGTTTCATTGAACACGGTAAAGTGGATCAGCTACGCGCCCGTCACGGGGTGAGCGTGCAGGCGGCACTCGAAAAGCTGGCGCCTTATCTGAAGCGCGGCGCGCGGAGTCTGGTGGTTCGGTAGCGGCTGCCCTTTTCTGGCGCACATCAGAGGCGCTGTGGGAAGATGCGAAAGAGCGCTATGACCTCCTCCCCCGCGCAGCTTCGCAACCGATCAAGCCATGACCAATGGATCATTGCGATTGGCGTATTCAAGTTGGTTCAGGCGGCCCTGTTTATTCTGCTCGGACTCGGCGCAATTCGCCTGCTGCACAGGGACCTGATGCGGATGGCCGAGCATCTCATCCTTGCGATGCGGTTCAATCCCGAAGGACGTTTCGTCAATCTGTTTCTGGAGAAGGTGGCGATGATCGATCCGCACCGGCTGCGGCAGATCAGCGCGGTCATTTTTGCGATCGCGGGACTGGACATCATCGAAGGAACGGGACTGGTGCTGGAGCAGGCCTGGGCGGAGTTTGTGACGCTGATCCTGACTGCTTCGTTTTTGCCACTCGAAGTCTTCGAGATTCTGCGCCATCTCACGTGGGTTAGGGTCACGCTGGTGCTTATTAACCTCGCGGTGGTGGTCTACCTGCTTTACTACGTTAAGTTGCGGATCCAGGAACGGCGGCTGCGACTTGCCGGGAGGACCTGATGCAGACGGGCGATCGGGAGGACATCCTTCAGCCTGAGAAGAAAGAATGCAACACGGCGCCGTGATCGGGTCAGGCCCGAACGGGCTGGCCGCTGCCATTGTGCTGGCGCGCGCCGGCTTGCGCGTGGACGTATACGAAGCCGAAACGCAGCCGGGCGGCGGAGCGCGCACCATGGAGATGACTTTGCCTGGATTCCGGCACGACTTTGGTTCGGCTGTGCACCCGATGGGAGCGGGATCGCCGTTCTTCGCCACGCTGCCGCTGGCTGAGCACGGGTTGCAATGGATTCACGGATTCTCGCCGCTGGCGCATCCGCTGGGCGACGGGACAGCAGTGACGCTGGAACACAGCCTGCAGGACATGGAAACTGAGCTCGGGGAAGATGGGCCGGCGTGGCGGAAACTCTTTGAGCCTATCGCCACGAACTGGGCGGATTTCGTGGCCGATGCGCTGGGTCCGGTGACGCGCATTCCCCGGCGTCCGCTCTTGATGGCGCAGTTCGCCCGTATGGCCATACAGCCGGCCAGGGCGCTGGCCAGGCGGAAGTTTCGGGGCGAGCGGGCGCGAGCGCTCTTTGCGGGGCTGGCGGCGCATTCGTTCCTGAGCCTCGACGAGCCGCTGAGTCCGGCGATCGGTCTTGTGCTGGGAGCTGCGGCGCATGTGGTTGGCTGGCCGGTGCCTCGCGGGGGATCGCAGTCAATTACCAACGCGCTGATCGCATATCTGGAAAAACTCGGCAGCGCGGTGTATACCGGCCGTCGCATTACGTCGCTGGCGGAAGTGGATCCCAGGGAGGGCCTGGTTCTGTGCGATTTGACACCGCGGCAGTTACTTTATATTGCAGGCGAGCAGTTGCAGAAGACGTATCGGCGGGCGATGAGGGAGTTTCGCTATGGGCCGGGCGCGTTCAAGATCGATTATGCGCTGTCGGCGCCCATTCCATGGGCTGCACGGGAGTGCAATCGGGCGATCACCGTGCACCTGGGGGGAACTCTCGACGAAATCGCGCTCTCGGAGGAGGCGACGCGGCGTGGTGCGGTCGCGGAGCAGCCATTTGTGCTGGTGGCCCAGCCGTCGTTGTTCGATCCGACGCGGGCGCCGGAGGGCAAGCATGTGGCGTGGGTGTACTGCCATGTTCCCAATGGGTCGACCGTGGATATGACAAGCCGGATTGAGGCGCAGCTGGAGCGATTTGCGCCGGGATTTAAGGATTGCGTGCTCGAGCGGCGCGTCTCGACGCCGGCTACGCTTGAGTCGATGGACGCGAACCTTGTGGGAGGGGACATTGGGGGCGGGGAGCTGTCGATACGGCAGTTTGCTTTTCGCCCGGCTTTAGGTGGGTATTACACCGGGACGAAGAACCTGTATCTTTGTTCCTCGTCGACGCCTCCAGGGGGAGGGGTGCACGGAATGTGCGGTTATAACGCGGCGCGCATGGCGTTGCGGCGCTCACACTGACTTGCCGCCGGCTACCTCGGCGACGGCGGAGAGAGCGCGGCTGGTGAGCTGCTGCTTTACAGCGTTCATCCTGAGCCAGGGATCGTGTTTCAATCGCGATTTCCACTTGTCAAAATTGGCGACGGCGAATTGCTTCGGATCGGTGCGCTCGAATTCAGCCCAGGTGAGCGGCATGGCGACACGGGCTCCCGCGCGGGCGCGCGGTGAATATGCGGCGACAGCAGTGGCTCCGCGCTCGTTCCGCAGATAGTCGAGAAAGATGCGTCCTGCGCGGGCCGACTTGGTCATTTTGGTGAGGTAGAGCTTTGGGTTGGCGCGCTCCATCATCAGGACAAAATGGTGGGCGAACTCTTTGATCTCGGGCCATTCGTGTTTGGGATCGATAGGCGCGACGACGTGAAGGCCCTTGCCGCCGGTGGATTTGACGAAGGACTCGAGGCCGAGGTGCTTCATGAGGTCGCGTACTTCGATGGCGCTGGCGACGAGTTGTTTCCAGGGAAGGCTTGGGTCGGGATCGAGGTCGATGATGATTCTGTCGGCCTGCTCGAGGGTTTTGTTGCTCGACCCCCACGGATGAAGTTCAAGCACGCCCATCTGCGCCAGACCGACAAGGCCTTCGCGCTTCGACACCGTCACGTATAGTTCTCGTTCCGGGTTGCCACCCTTCTTTACGGTAACCGGCACGCTGTCGATTCCACACGGCATGCCTTTGCCAATTTGTTTTTGAAAGAAGCATGGCTTGCCGCTGCCTTCCGGACAGCGCACGATGCTGAGCGGGCGATTGGCGATGTGTGGCAGCAGATGATCGGCTACGGAATCGTAATATTCGGCGAGCTGCAGCTTGGTGACCTGGCTTTCTTCGTCGAGAATCTTGTCGGGATGAGTGATGGATACGCCGGCAACGACAGCGCGATCGTTGCGCGATTTCGGCTGGGCCGCAGTTCGCGCTTTCGGACTGTCAGGCTTTGGAGTTTCGACTTTCGCCGCGGTTGTGGATGGTGCAGCGTGGGTTGCGGATGGCCGAGAAGTTTTTTCGCTCCGATGCGTTGATTTCCGCTTGGATCGGGGGACCGCTCCCGCCGTTTCGCGGACTACCTCTTTTGGATCCTTGTCTTCGCGAAGGCCGAGAAACGCAGCCTGCCGGACCAGATTGTCGTTGGTCCACGTGGCAAAGCGCGCCTCGATGATCGTAGTTGGCTTAACCCACACCGCATCCTTTTTCGCTTCGCCGGGCGGGTTGTGGAAAGGGGTCTCCTCCTGGCGCAGCGCGTCAAGGCGATTGCGCAGCAGCTCGTGCGTCTTGCGGTTGAAGCCGGTTCCCGTGCGCCCTGCATAGATCAGGCTGCCATGGTCGTAGTAGCCGAGAAGCAGAGATCCGATGCCGTGGCCGCCGGTCGATAGCGGAGTAAAGCCGCCGACAACGAACTCCTGCTGCAGCACGCACTTCGATTTGAGCCAGGCGCGCGAGCGCTCCGAGCGATACGGTGAGCTGGCGAGCTTCGAGACGATGCCTTCCGCGCCCATTTCGCAGGCGCGGCGAAACATGTCGCCGCCATGGGCGCGAATGTGGCTGCTGTAGCGGAGCGTGCCGTCGCTGTGCCCCTCGAGCACGCCTTCGAGAATGGACTTGCGGTGTTCAAGCGGCAGGTTGCGCAGATTGTGGCCGTCAAGGTGGAGCAGGTCGAAGGCGAAATAGGTAAGCGGGTGCTCCGCTCCTTCTTCGAAGGCTGCCTGCAGATCGGCAAAGCTGGTGCCTCCCCGGTCGTTGAGAACCACGACCTCGCCGTCGAGGATGGCGGTGTGGACGGGAAGTTCGGCAGCGGACTGCGCAACGTCTCGCATGCGATGCGTCCAGTCCAGACCTCGGCGCGTGAAGAGACGCGCTCGTCGTTTGCCGTCTTTATCGTCGATGTGGATCTGGATGCGGTAGCCGTCGAGCTTGAGCTCATGCAGCCAGTCGTTGCCTTCAGGCGGTTGCTCGACCGACGAGGCGAGGGCGGGCGAAATGAAGGCTGGCATCTTCTCGCGAGGAGCATCGTGCAGGGCGCTCTTTCGATCCGGTACTTGCGGTGCCGCTGCATTCGGGGATTCTTTTGACGCGAGCCTTCGTGTTAGCCGGGATCGATTCGCCGGCGGCTTCTTTTCGGGGACGTGGGAATTCCAGACGTGATCTTCGGCCGCGGCGATCTCTTCGAGGCTGCGGCCGGTGACCGCGCTGTCAGGGGCTTCGTCGGTGATGGCTGGATCGTCGGCGGTGCGTTCGTATTCGTCGTGCTCCTTGATGAGCAGCCAGTTGTTCTTGCCTTTTTCGCCGAAGCGGTCGCCCTTCATTCGGATGAGCGCCCAGTGGCCATGGAGCTTCTGGCCGTGGAGGATGAATTTAAGCTGGCCGGTGCGCAGGCCTTCATCCACATCTGTGACTGGTTCCCACGTTCCCTGATCCCAGACCATGACGGTGCCGCCGCCGTATTGGCCTTTGGGGATGGCACCCTCGAAGCCGCCGTATTCGATAGGGTGATCTTCGACCTCAACGGCGAGACGTTTGTCGGCGACGACGTAGCTGGGGCCTTTGGTGACCGCCCAGCTTTTGAGAACACCGCGCCAGCCGAGGCGAAAGTCGTAGTGCAGGCGGGTGGCGGCGTGCTTCTGGACGACGAAGGGGAGGGCGGCTTCTCCTGCTTTAGGCTTGCCTTTGGCGCTTGAGGAGCCGCTGGGTTCTGCGGTCATGGCGAAGTCGCGCATGGCGCGATACCGGGCCAGTTGCTGGTCGACCTCCTTGGAAGATGAGGCGGCTTTCTTGGCGGTGTGCGTGGCGGCGCGTTTGGCGGCTTTCTTCGGCATCTTTTCGCCTCTGTGGAGTCGGATTCGGGTGCGGCGCGGAGGGCTGCTTTTCAGCCCGTTTGCAGCACGCCGGTCATTTGCAGATCCTGCTCCAGAAGAATCGACTCGCTGGGTTTGTCGTCACGGTAGCGCACCTGAACGTTGCGGCCACGGATGGCTTCAGCGAAGGCTTCGGCGGCGGTTTTGCGGGCGAAATGCCGGCGGTATGTGCCGTAGCGGTACTCCTGCTGGGCGTAATAGCGGTAGGCGACCTCGACCCAACAGCCCTGTTGTTGCTTCTTTACCGTTGCGGTTTGCACCTGGCCGTCGGCGCTGGGCCACATGGCTGCGCGGTTCTCGCGGATGCGCTGCGCATATTTTCGGACGGCGACCGCGGCCGCGCCAATGATGAATGCAAAGAAGTAGTGAAAGCTTCCGGCGAGGGGCGCCAGATGATGCCACAGGTCCTTCATTGGGGGCATGGCGGGCATTTCGAGGTTGCGCTCCTTTTGGAAGCTATGCGCGATCAGGTTACTACGGCGCTTGCCTGGCTCCCCTGCCTGCTCCCTGGCGACGCCTGCCTGACGGTTGCCATCCTGGGCGATTGGTCGTGCGCGAATCTTTGCATTTGCATCACTGGTCAATCCCCTCAGCGGAGGTATATCGTAAAGCTCGCTGTGTGCTCAGGAGCCGATTTTGGGCGCTGGCATCGTAACCCCAGGAGCTGTTTCTATGTCCAGTTTGGTGCAAACGGAAATGGCGGCACAGAAGGATTTTCTGCCGCTGAATGGCACCGACCATGTCGAGTTTTGGGTCGGTAACGCTCGTCAGTCAGCCTACTTCTACCGGCTGGCGTTTGGCTTGAGGTTAGTGGCCTATGCCGGGCCAGAAACAGGCGTTCGCGATCGAGCCTCCTACGTGCTGGAACAGGGGAAGGTCCGGTTTGTGCTGACAACGCCGCTGCGTCCCGACGGGGACATCGCAGAGCATGTGCGCGTGCACGGCGACGGCGTGCGTGATGTCGCTTTGTGGGTGGACGATGCCCGCCAGGCATGGAAAGAGACTACCAGGCGCGGCGCGCGCAGTGTGCGCGAGCCTTTTGAGCTGAAAGATGCGCAGGGGACGGTGAGGATCGCATCCATTGCTGCTTATGGCGACACGATTCACTCGTTTGTGGAGCGGGGCGAATACAAAGGCCCGTTCCTGCCTGGGTATCGGGCGTTGCCGGAGGATCCTCTGGCCCGGCCCACGGGACTGCTGCACATCGACCACATGGTCGGCAACGTGGGTTGGAACGAGATGAATCGGTGGGTCGAGTTCTACGCGAACACCATGGGCTTCTCACTCTACCAGCACTTCGACGATAAGGACATTTCAACGGAGTATTCGGCTCTGATGTCGAAGGTGATGGCCAACGGCAACGGGCGCGTGAAGTTTCCCATCAACGAGCCGGCGGAGGGCCGCAGGAAGTCGCAGATCGAGGAGTATCTGGAGTTTTACCACGGTCCGGGCGTGCAGCACATCGCGCTGGCGACCAACGACATCCTGCACACGGTGGCGAAGCTGCAGCAGCAGGGCATTGCGTTCCTCACGGTACCGCACACCTATTACACCGAGCTTGAGGGACGCGTGGGGAAGATCGACGAGCCGATTGCGGAGCTGGAGAAGCTGGGCATCTTAGTGGATCGGGACGACGAGGGCTACATGCTGCAGATCTTCACCAAGCCGGTTGAGGATCGGCCGACGTTGTTCTTCGAAATTATCCAGCGCAAGGGTAGCCGCAGTTTCGGCAAGGGGAACTTCAAGGCGCTGTTCGAAGCGATCGAGCGGGAGCAGGAAGCCAGAGGCAATCTCTAACCCGGCGAATTTTGCAGATCAGTCCGCCACCATAAGCTCGCCCGGAAGTATAGGTCTGGTGCGTGGAAGCACTCCGTAGGCGGCGAGAGCACCCATGACGATTAAAACGGCGCAGTAGATCGCAAGCTTTGCGATATCTGTTCCGTGGGTTTTCGGCAGAGTCTTCCAGAGAATCAGCAGGACGGTTTGCGCTGCCGTGACGGACCAGACCGTTCCATAGAAGTAGCGGCGCTCCCAGCCTTCACCCTGGGTGGAGCGGCGAACGCGCGGCAGGATTCCTAACGCACCCAGCGCGAGAATGAAGATCAGCAATGGCGTATAGCCATGCGCGTAGATCTGCTTCATCCGCCATTGGCTTGTGGCTGCGGCCCAGAGGAGGCCGGTTAGATTGAGCAGCGCGAAATTCAGCAGCGCGTTCCAGGCGAAGGTGTAGCAGATACGGCGATAGCGCGGGTTATGGCGATCCTCATCGAAGCGCAGGATGTAGGGGGCGGGCTCTGCGCCCGGAAGCTGCCCGAAGAACGCGGCGATGCCGGTGAGAACCACCACGATGGCCAGCCAGATCCAATTGCTCGCGCTGCCTCCCCCGTCGAAAAGGCTGAAGGTGAGTGGACCAGGCGCGAGGAAGAAGACCCAGATCCAGATGGGCCAGTGAGCGGCGCGATAGCCAGCGGTATTGCGCGTGCGCATTTTGCGCTGGTAGGCGTATTCGACTCGAACGGGGATGGCCATGGCAGTCCGGGAAATTATAAGTGTGGCGGGTCAGTGGGCGGCGAGAGAGGTCTCGCGCTCGATGGGAGTAAATTGGACCGCGAGCGCTTCAGCGACGACCTGCACGTGCACGTCTTCGAGGGAACGCACGATCCAGTCGGCGTCGCGCAGGCTTTCGGCGGAGTGGGAGAAGAGCGTCGCCAACACCATGCATCCGGCCCGATGACCTGCGCTCGCACCAGAGGCCGAGTCCTCGATGACGAGACATTCGGAGGGCGTGAGGCCGAGCAGTTCAGCGCCTTTCAGATACGGTTCGGGATCGGGCTTGCCGCGCGTGACCATATCGGCGGAAACGACGCGCGCCGGCACTCGGATGCCCCCATGTTCCATGCGGCTTCGCGCAAGGCGTTCGGTGGCGGAGGTCACGACAGCCCAGAATTTATTCGGCAGCCCATTCAGGATTGGTTCAACGCCGGCGAGCATCTCGATGCCGACATTGTCGGCAATCTCCATGCGCTCGAGCCACTCGAGTTCTTCGTGGTCGTTGAGATCGGGGCGGAGCAGGCGGACGGTTTCAATGGCGCGGCGGCCGTGAGCGGTGCGGAGGGCCACCGCCGGATCGACGCCGTGCTTCTTCGCCCACGTCTCCCACGTGCGCTCGACTGAACCGAGGGAGCTGACGAGTACGCCATCCATGTCGAAGAGAATGCCGCGGGGATGCAGGGTGACGATGCCCGTGGCGGGCGACGAAGCCATGATTTGAGGGTAGCAAAGCCGCGTCGTTCAGGTGGACAGCTGCAGGCCGAAAGTCAGGTTCGATTGGCGATCACTTCGAGCGAGTGAATGTGAACTCGTGCTGGGTCTCGGGCTTGCCTTCCACTGTGCTGTCGACGTTCACCTGGAGGGCATTTTCATTGGCGGGTGCGATGGTGATGGTTGCTACGCGCGACTTTTCCTTCCCGCTGTTTTTTTCTGTCTGGGTAAAGCTAAAGGTCGCGGATGCTTTCTGACCATCGAAGGTGGTTGTCTGCTCGCCCCAGTCGCAGGGGTTGGGCTGGCAGTTTCCCCACGCGTGGATGGAAAGCTGATCACCCGAGGCGGTGATGTCAAGCCACGCCAGACCGTTTTCCTCCACTTCCGCAGAGTTCTCCCATCTTGCCTGGAGGGAGCTGGCCGCGACCGCAGTGGCCGCATCCGCAGCTGGCACTGACGAAGTGCCCGATGGCGCTGAGTCCGGCGTTGCGGCTGTTCCGCCAGAGTTGTGCCCCGCAAGGAACAGCACCGCGACGATCGCTAACACGACGGCGACGGCGATGCCGGCGATCAGCGGGGTCTTCGACTTCTTAGCCGGAGACGGCTGGTGTTCCGGCGCGTTCGGCGGAGGAAGCTGCACCGAGACAGTGGCGTGGACGGGCTCCGTGCTGGTATAGCTCGAGGACGCGACATACTGGCCCAGGGCCTTGGTAAGAAGCTGCACGTCGGAGTTCCAGCGCGCATGGGTAATCTCGACGCTGTTGCGATATGCGAGGTTCTTCAGGTTATCCGGAAGCTGATCCGGCGTGGGCATCTTGGCGTCGTGCACCAGCACCGGGATGACCGCGATGTCGCGAGCCAGCGCGGAGCCGATTTCCAGGCGCACAAAATCGTTGGGGTCATCGAGGCGGCGTTGTCCTGAGCTGTTGGTGATGGTGGCCCAAGTGGGCCCGATCATGGCCAGCAGCACGCCGCAGGTCGCTACGTTATCGTCGATCGCCTTGCGGAAATCGATGCCGGGGTTGATCCCGGCCACATCCATAAACACCGAATCATCGCCGTACGCCCGCACCAGGTCGTCGAACAGCCGTCCCGCTTCGCCCTCGGTGTCGTCCCGGCGATAGCTGATGAAGATCGCACGTCCCATGAAGCACCCCGGATTGAAGATTGAGCGGCATGCAGCCGTTGCCAGAATAGGCGCAAGCGGGAAATTGGGCAACACCGGGCAGAGCAGCGCCCAGACGACTATCACATGCGGACGGATCGCAGCCGAGGGCTGCGCTGTCCGGCAGGCCCGGCTCACTGAATCATGATTCATAGCACGCAAGAGCAGCCGACCGTATATTGAATCCGAAGATTGTATATTTGGCAGGCAGACTCTCGAGGAGATCATCTATGCCCGGAACGACGGACCCCCTGGCCGGCAATGACCCGATCTATGCGCGGTTGGAAGATCAGATCGACTGGTACGACCGCAAGAGCCGATCCGCCCAACGAATTTTCAGGAGCATGAAGATTGTGGAGATCCTGGCCGCGGCTCTGATCCCCTTCCTCGCGGCGCTTTCCTTTCATAATGCCAACCTGGTGACCGCGGGGCTGGGCGTTCTGATCACGGTTTTGGAAGGTATTCTCCACCTGAACCAGTACCAGCAGCTCTGGAATACTTATCGATCTACTTGCGAGGCGCTGAAGCACGAGAAGTTTACATATCTGGGCAATGCTGGTCCATATACAGGCGTGCCCGATCCGCGCGCGATGCTCGCTGAACGTGTCGAGTCTCTGGTGTCGCAGGAGCACGCGCAATGGAGCTCGTTCCAGCAGCAGGCAGGGAAGGCTTCGACTCCGAACGAAACGTGAGCCTACTGATCCCGCTCTTCATAACAGGCGCGGCCTGGAACGCAGCGCGCGAGATGGACGTAGTGATCGTCGGGGCCGGCGGGGCTCATGGTACGCAGGCACCAGTAACTGGAGGCTGCGTGAATGCCGGGCAGCCATGATTCGGCGTTCTGTGGCGTCGCGCCGTAGGGGTTCTTGGTGCGGAGGCACTGGCAGGGTTGGGTTACGTTCATTGTGCTCATTTTGTCAGCCTCCTGTTAGCCTGCCGCGCTTGGATCGCGATCTCTTTTTCCGGCGGCGTACAGAATGGTTCGATAGACCGCGACCGGAAACAAATCGAGTTTGTAGGAATTCATGGAAAGCGGCTGCGCCCCCTGAACGGCAACCTGTCCAGCGGCGCGCGCGGTCTCTTCGGTGATGGGCTTGCCTGCAAGAGCGGCTTCTGCCTGCGGCGACCGGCGAACGACCGGCGATGCAGCGCCCATAGTGATGACAGCGCGGCGGCAAACGTCACCATCCATTTCGAGGACGACACCGGCGTCGGCGATGGCCCAATCGAAGCTCTCCTTTTCGCCGTACTTTTGGTAGGCGGATTTGGTGCCGGGTGCGGGCTTCGGAATGAGGATCGCGGTGAGCAGTTCGTCGGGCTCGATCACGGTGAACTTCGTTGGATTAGCGTCGGGCACGACATACAGTTCCCTGATGCCGACGGCTCGCTTGCCGCGCCTCGCCGAACTCAGCTCCACACTCGCGTTGAGCCCTAACAGAGCAACGGCAGCCGATGATGGCGCGACCGAGGGGCAGGTGGAGTACTCCATGATGGCGTGGTACTGATTGAGGCCCTCGAAGGCGAAGCAGAGGTCCTTGCCTTTGCGGATGCACTGGAAGTCCGACGAGCGGTAGTACCAGCACTGCACGCGCTGCAGCAAATTGCCGCCGACGGTAGCCATGTTGCGGATGTGCGGGGTTGCCGCGTGGCCGCAGGCGTCGGACAGGATCTGATAATGCGAACGGATGAGCGGATGGTCGCCGATCTCAGCGAGCGTTGTGAGCGGTCCTATGGTAAGTCCCTGGTCCGTCTCGCGGATTCCGCGCAGCCCGGAGATGTTGCGGATGTTCACCAGCTTTTGCGGCTGCTCGATGCCGTCTTTCATGCGATCGAGAAGGTCGACTCCTCCGGCCTTGACAACGGCTCCGTCTTTCAACTGCGACAAGGCGGCGTCAACGGAAGTGCAGTCAGCGAGTGCGAAACGGTTCATGCCAGCTCCTTCCCCGGCGCGGGCGCGCGTAGTGCAGCCAGCACGACAGCAGGCGTCATGGGTGTCTGACGGATGCGGACTCCGATGGCGTTATAGACGGCGTTGCCGATGGCGGCTCCGATGGAGACGACTCCGGCGGCTTCGCCAATGCCTGAGGCGTCGGTTGAGCTCTGGCCGATGTACGCCTCTACGAGGCGGACGTCGATGTCGGGAATTTCGCGTGAGCCGGCGATCTTGTACTGCTCCAGATCGGGGTTCACCATCAGGCCGTAGACGGGGTCGAGCAGGCGATTCTCCAGCAGCGTGTAGGAAATCCCCTGGATGAGGCCGCCGTTGATCTGGCTGATGACCTGTGCGGGATTCATGGGACGGCCGCAGTCGTGGACCGAGAGCACGCGTCGCACGTGAATGCGCCCGAGTTCGGTGTCGACCTCGACCTCAGCTACATCGACGCCACCATAGGTGAGATATTTCTTTGGGTCGTAGTCGGGAATGCGCTTTGCCAGCACGGCAATTTGTGAAGTTGTCATTTTGGCAGCCGCGCGGCGGAAGCTGAGGGGATCGAACTTGCCCGACCGGCTGCGAACCTCACCATCAACCAGGACCAAGTCGTAGGACGTTGTGCCAAGAGCCGGCGCAATGTCGGACAGAAACTTTTGTGAGGCCTGCCAGGCCGCGTCGCGAACCGCGGGCGTAAGAGAGAGCGTGGTAACGCTGCCGCCGGAATCGGGCCCCTGAGGATGATTAGTGTCGCCGATCCTGACGGCGATTTGCGCAGGCGGAACACCGAACTGTTCGGCAAGAATCTGCGCCATCACAGTCTTCACGCCGGAGCCGATGTCCTGAACTGACGACAACACCTCCAGAGATCCGTCCTTGTGAATGCGGACCTCGGCGGAGGAACTCATGCTCACGAATCGGTACCAGACCGACTGCGCCAGTCCGACGCCGCGCTTAACGGGGCCCGGGCTCGCTCCCGCCAAAGGATTGCGTGATTTCCAAAGGTCGCTCTCGCGCACGATCTGGCGTTCCACGCGACGGACCGGATGCCCGTCGGTCTTGTCGCGCAGGTCAATGGGGTCCATGTTCAGCTTGACAGCCAGCTCGTCAATGGTCTGCTCCAGAGCAAATGCGCCCTGCGGATGACCCGGAGCCCGCATCGCCGACGCCGGACCGGCGTTGATGAAGACATCGCTTTCCTCGGTGTGCAGCGAAGCGGTCTTGTAGAGATTCGACGCGGGGCCGGAGCAGCCTGCGCCGGTGCCGCACCCGGCAGTGCCATAAGCGACCAGGTGGATCGCGGTAATGGTGCCGTCCTTCGTTGCTCCAATCCGCAGAGTCTGGTCGGAACTGGGCCTGTTGCCGACGGAAAGATGTTCTTCCTCGCGATCGAGCATCAGCCGAACCGGCGCCCCCGTCTTCTTTGAGAGCGCCGCGGCGACCACTCCAGGATTGCCCGCTCCGAACTTTGCTCCGAAACCCCCGCCCATGAATTCCGTGATGACGCGCACCTGCGTGAGGGGGATCTTGAAGAAGCCGGCCAGTTCCTCGCGGACGCTCGCCGTGCCTTGGGTGGATGCCCAGACCGTCAACAGTTCAGGCTTCCAGTCTGCGACCACGCCATGCGTCTCGAGCGCGGAGTGCGTCTGTACCTGGGTCACGTAATGTCCCTCGACGATAACATCGGCGTCTTTAAAGCCCTGGTCGGTTTCTCCTCGGCGATGGATCGACGGCCCGTGAATGTTGCCGGTCTGCTTCACATCGCTCGGACCGCCTCCGCCGCCGGCGCTGGCTTCCTCGTCCGCCGCTCCGGGAAAGACTTTGGGTGCATCCGTCGCGCGCGCTTTGACCTCATCGACA
>Ga0181520_10002900_pt1 | contig 31043 bp, 20 predicted proteins | sample PEATcosm2014_Bin_29_FD_132451 | JGI IMG/M metagenome (GOLD analysis project Ga0181520, IMG submission 132451) | Peatland microbial communities from MTU Mesocosm Facility, Houghton, MI, USA - PEATcosm2014_Bin02_30_metaG | ecosystem: Environmental > Terrestrial > Soil > Wetlands > Peat | place...
ATCGATCGCAGTTATCTCAAATTCGACGATCCGAAAACAAGAGGGTAGGTCTCCACTACAACGTTCTGGAGAGAGAAAACGACGCTGGCGTCCCGGCATCGCCGAAAATCGGCCCGAAAAATCCCGAAACGCACTCAACGTGCGAAGGTTGGGTTAACATGGCGCGGTTACACGCCTTCGTTGCTCTGGCTCCGGCCGGCGTCGGATTCGGGCGCCGATCCGTTCTTGCCTGCAATTGAGTTGCCGATCTTGCCGACGAAATAGTCGGTGATGCCGGGTATGAAGACCGTGAAATTCAGACCCCAGTGGGCGAGAGCCATCGGCCAGAGTTCGGGGCGGGGTTTTTCGACGATGCGGCTGATCTTGCGAGCGACGGTGTCAACCGATTGCAGCCAGTTGCCGTGCGGCCCCACGGGCTTGCCGCTGAGTGCGGCGGCCGTGGTGAAGAAGTCGGTGGTGGTGCCGACGGGATGAACGCTGGTCACGGCGATGCGCGACGGCGCCAGTTCCACGCGCAGGGCCTCGGCGATGGAAAGCTGAGCCGCCTTGGTCGCGGCGTATGGCCCCATGAACGGCAGCCCGCGACGGGCAACCGCGCTGGAAATGATGACGATCTGCCCGCGATACCCATCGCGCAGCGCCTGGGCCTTCATAATGGGCACGGCCGGGCGGATGCAATCGGTCGTGCCAAACACGTTGGTCTTGAAGATGGCCGTCATGTCGGCCGCGGAAGTCTCCGCCACCGCCTGCCCCAGCCCATAGCCGGCGTTGCACACCAGCGTGTCGATGCGTCCAAACCGCGCGACGGCCTGACGGATGAGTTCGGCGCAGTCCTCCGGATTGGCAACATCGGCCCGCAAGCACAGATGCTCGGGCCCGAGTGTCTGACAGAGTTCCTGCAGCCGATCGAGCCGCCGGGCGCATAGCACCAGTTTGGCCCCGCGTGCGGCCAGATTGACGGCCAGCGTCCGGCCGATGCCGGAACTGGCCCCGGTGATGACGACAACCATGTCGCGAAGTGTGCGAGTCATGGGGGTATTATAGGGGAAAGTGACCTGGGGTGAATGATGGGGTGACAAGGTGACAGGGTGACCGGGTGACAAGGTGACAAACGGACGCGGTTCCGCTGTATCGTCACCTTGTCACCGTGTCACCAAGTCACCTTGTCATCCCATCCCCTGCGGCGTGTCGTTCAATGCTTCGCGGCCGCCGGGACAGGCTTTGCCTTCTCAACCGGCTGGGTCCACTTCTTCAATTGCGCGATCGCCTCGGGCAGCACGGTCTCCGGCTCGGGCAATCCTGACAGCGATGCCTTATCCAACTCGACGACGACATAGCCGTTGTAGCCGATGCCCATCAGGCGCGTCAGGAAATTCTGCACGGCGACATCGCCCTCGCCGAGCTTGCAATACGCGGGGCCGCCGCCTTCGAGCTTGGCATCTCTCACGTGTGCATGGAAGATCCGGCTGTTGAGCATGGGCACGCTGACGGCCGGGCGCTCGCCGGCTTGGGCGGCGGTGCAGACATCCCAGCACAGCCCGACCGACGGATGTGGTACGGCTTCCAGGATCGTCCACATCTCCCTGGCCGTGCGGAACGACAGTGCGTTCTCGATGACGATGGCGATGCCGCGCCCGGCCGCCTCATCCGCCAGCGGAAGCAGCCACCGCGCCATCGCAATCCCGGCCGCGATGCGATCCTGACCCGGCCGCACCCGCGTATCGAGAATCTTCACCAGCCCGCAATTCAGCTTCGCCGCAAGTTCCAGATGCTTGCGCAATTCGTCGGCCCCGGCGATGTCTCTGCTGCGATCGCCGTGAAAGAAGATCGAACTGCCCAGACAGGCGATCTCCACCCCGGCCGATTTGAAAATCCCAGCCGCCGCATTCGGCTCGGCCTGGAAGAGATCAGCCCCCGCTCCGGCCGTGCCATCAGCGCCCGTTTGGAACTCGACGCCGTGATAACCGTATTCCTTTGCTCGATCGGCGATGGTCTGCAAATCCCAATTTGGGCAGGCGACGGTGCTGAAGGCGAATTTGTTCATGGTGGCGGTGTTCTCTGTGACGGCATGAAGTTATGGGAAGGGGGGGGAAAAGACAAGGAGCAGGGGGGCGGAGTGGGAGCAGCGGAGATTCACGGCGAGGGGTTGGTTGCCGGGAATTTGGCAGGGGTGAAATGCGCGAGGATGTCCGCGACACCGGCAGCATTCTCGTATTCGACATGACCATCGCCAAAGAGCATGACCGCGCCGTCACTGGCGTGGGCCGGCTTTTCGTATGCGACGACCATCTGCGGCGGCACCGTCCTTTTGTTCAGACCGCAGCCGAGATAGATGTAGGAGAAATGCCAACCTGTCGTCTGGTTCGCGGCAGGCGGGTTGGCTGACCCGGTAGCAGGCATGCCAATGATCGAGGGGTCGATGTAGTGCTGAGCGATAATATCCGGGTCGGAAAAAAGGGTCGCAAGCGAATCCGGGTAGTCGAACGGATGCTTGTCGGCGTACATTCCGATCGCCTCGCCGATTTGTTGCAAAATGGATTGGGACGCAATGCGGGGTAGGAGCCGCCTTTGTTCATATTCGTCAATTCTCTGGAAGACGAAAGATCCTGCAATTAGCAACAGAATTGTCGTCAAACATCCCCAAAGCAACCACGGGGCGTTCCTTGGAGGCGGATTGCGCGGGTTCTCGTAATCCAGCGGCAGCAGGGGAGGTTGGTTGGATTCGGGCATGGTCCAATCCTGCAAGCGTTCACGGCGATGGCATGGTCACTGGAAACGGGCCGGTTGTGGTGCGGGCGATGATGACTGCGGAATGGGCGGGGTCGATGCCTTCGACGTGGCCGTCGGCGAAGAGGGCGTTTACGCCGAAGATTGTGGGCACGCCAAAACCGGGGCGGATTGGCTTTTCGTAGGCGACGATCGCGTCCGGCTGCAACAATGAGTTGTAGCCCCGGCCGAGATAGACGTAGGAGACGTGGCCGGGGAGGAGCAATTGGTTGGCAATGGCCTGCCGGGTGGGGCCGTCGGCGGGCGTGTCATCGCTGTTGGGATTGACGAAGCTGTCGCTGGAAATAGTGGTGTTCAGAAAGAGCGTCTGAAACGAATCGGGGTTGCGGCCGTGGTTGTTGTTCTCATATTGCAAGATCGCCTCGCCAATTTGACGGAGATGGGAGGCGGAGATGATTCGGTTGCGAAGGAATCGGACGGAAAAGAAGGCCTGAATCAGAGGGATGGATATCAGAATTGCCAGCACGCCGGCGACGTACAAGAGCCACCTTGGGAAGCAGCCCTGCCGCCGGGGCAAATCGCGAGGGCCTTGGTAATTGAGCGGCTGTGGCGGTGGTTGGTTGGATTCGGGCATGGGTCCATTCTACCTCGAAAAGACGGATTGAACCGCAGAGGCGCGGAGGACGCTGAGTAGAAGATTCGGGTGAAAAGGTAGAAGAGTCGATCTCGGCAGCACGGATTTCTCTGCGTACTCGGCGTCTCCAGCGAATGTACCCATTCGCGGGCGGTACGTCATTGGGCGAATCGGGTTTACGGCGACGGCATGGTGACGGGGCGCAGTCCGGAGTTGGCTCTGGCGATGATCTTGGCGAGATCGGCAGCCTCGATTTGGTCGACGTGACCATCGCCAAAAAGGGCGTTTGCGCGATGGCCGGGCGGCGGCGGATCATAGGCCACGATCGTCTCGGGCGTGACGGTCTTTGCGTTCAATCCGCGGCCGAGATAGATGTAGGAGAGATGTCCGCCGGCCGTGAGCTGGTCGGCGGTGGCTTGGGCTGTTGGGCCATCGGCGGGCGTGTCGTCGGTCCATGGGCTGAGGAAGATTGCACTGGTGATGTCTTCGCTTATGAGGAGTGTCTGAAACGAATCGGGATACTCGCCGTTGTTGTCGTTGCAGTACATCAAAATGGCCTGACCGATCGAACGCAGATTGGCGGCGGACTTGATGCCCAGACCGGACTCGGGGTGGTTGAAGCGTAGCGGCGAAAGCCAGAGTCCGCCGATGCACAACAGCGCGACAAAGCCGATGAAGAGCCACAGCACCAAATTGCGTTTGGACTGCGGCCGATTGGGCGGGGTCTCGTGGTCCAGCGGATACGGCGGGCGTTGGTTGGATTCGGGCATAGGTCCATTCTACCTCGAAAGGACGGATTGAACCGCAGGCGCGGAGGACACCGAGTAGAAGATCGCGTGAAAAGGTAGAAGAGTCGATCTCGGCAGCACGGATTTCTCTGCGTACTTGGCGTCTCCAGCGAATGTACCCATTCGCGGGCGGTACGTCATTCGGCCAATCGGGTTTACGGCGATGGCATGGTGACGGGAAATGGCCCGGTTGTCGCTTTGGCGATGATGGCTGCGGTTTCGGCGGGCGTCAGGTATTCGACGTGGCCGTCGCCGAAGAGCATGTTGGCGCCATCGGTGGGATGGAGCAGCACCTCGCGGGCGACGATGGTATCGGGGCTGACGGTTTTGGCGTTCAGGCCACGGCCCATGTAGATGTAGGAGCAATATCCGGAGCCGGGGTTGAGTTGTTTGATGTAATCGCGCGTGGTTGGGCCGGGTGCGGGGCTGTCGTTGCTGGAGGGATTCACGAATACCCCGCTGGTGATGTCCTCGTTGGTCAGGACTGTAGCGAACGAATCGGGATAGTCGCCGTTGTTGTCGTTGCAGTACATCAAGATGGCCTGGCCGATCGAGCGGAGGTTGGCGGCGGATTTGACGCGAGGGCTGACGTCACGGTCAACTACCAAAGTCGGAAGCAGGCACGAGATGGCCAGCGCCACAACGCCAACGGCCGCGAGGGTGGCGACAATCCAGAAAATAACGCGATGCCGGGGCGCGGGCGTTGGCGGTGTTGCATAGTCAAGGGGCAGCAGAGGTGGTGGGTTGGATTCAGACATGGTTCGATTCTCCGGCCGGTCATGGCACGGGCAATCTTACTGGAAAAGAGCCGGCCTTGGCTTGGGCGATGATTTTGGCAACATGCGCGGCGTCGACGTATTTGACGTCGCCGTAGACCAGGAGCACGTTGGCGCCGTCGCCGGGATGGAGAGGGATTTCGTAGGCGGCGATGGCGTCCTCTGGTGACGACCCCGTGCAATCGAGGCCGCGGCCGAGATAGACGTAGGAGCAATGTCCGCCGGCCAGGAGTTTATCGGCGATGGCCTGCTGAGTGGGTCCGACGGCGGGAGTGTCGGTGCTGGCGGGATTGACGAAGACCGAGCTGACGTAATTTCCTTCCAGGAGAAGGGTTGGAAACGAATCGGGGAAATCGCCGTTGTGATCGCCGCAATACTCGTGGATCAGATAGCCGATCTTATCGAGATTGGCGGCGGACTTGGCTCTGTCGGCGTCGGCGATGGCGGCGGCTGTGACAGGGTCGGTCGCGGGCAGCGTTCGGGCGGCGGTCGTGTAGTGCGGGGTCCAATCGGGAAGCAGGCCGTGAAACACCAGCAAGCAGATGAGCATAGCGACGACGACCGCGCAGAGCGAAATGGCCAGGGTGCCCCAGAGGGGGTGGCAACGTCCGTGCCGGCAATCGAGGGGCAGCGGTGGAGGTTGGTTGGAATCGGTCATGCGAGCCTCCCGGAATCGCGACGAGAGGTATCATATCAAGCCGCGCGGAGAAATGTCGGCGATTTGCCTGGTCTATCTCAGCAGAAGCAGAGCAGGAAGCGGAACGCAAACGATGCGTGGGTCTTGAATCGGCACGGCCGGTTCGAAATCGCGCGTGACGAACAGGGCTAATGGAGCGTTGTTCAGGGGATTGTCGAGAAATGCGGCCAGGCCCTTGGCGCTGCTGGCGTCCGGGGCGGACCGGTATTTCACTTCGATGGGAATTCGCTTTTCGCCGATGGTGACGACGTAATCCACCTCATGCACATCCTCGCCGCCCGGCAGGTGCCCGATGGACTTGTTCGTCAGGGACGCCAGGTAATAGCCCACCGTGCTGTCGGCAAGAAAGCCCGCGTCAGTCTGAACGTTGGGCGGAGATTGATCCAGTTCGGATGGGACAAGCGGGATAAGCTCCCGCAGCATCGCCGCTCGAAGGACGTGATCGCAAAGCGTCAGCTTTTTTGACCCATGTACCGGTTTTCGCCTTGCCTCAAGAGGATCGATCGTGCGAATCAAGAGGGATTGATCCAGGGCCGCCAGACAACTGGAGATTTGTCTGGCATTAGTCTGTGACAGGCCGGAACTCAGTTGCAGGTTTGTCTCCTGGGAAATCCGGGCGGGTCGCGGCGCCTGGCCGGCGCATCGGCAGACCATGCGAAAGACGTCGCGCATTAAGGTCGCGTTCACGTTGTCACCGCGATGCTCCGCCTGCAGGTCGTGCTGAATAACTCGCTCAACAACGGTTTCGTTCAGGAAGTCGGCGATATCCGCCCAGGGCGCGTCAGGGTTCGCATGTGGCATCGGGTAGGCGCCGCGATCCGAGAACGCCTTGAAGACGCGCTCCAAATGTGCCGATCGATTCCGGGCGTGTTTGACCAACTCGCTCCAGAACTCGGCGGATATCCATGCATCCAGACCGTTATCCGGCTGAAACGGCGGCAATTCCTCCCAGCCGCGGATGGCAGCGATTTCGGTCAGTCGCAACGGGCCAATTTCCAGTGTTTGGATTCGCCCTGCCAGACTATCGCGGCCGCGTTCGATCTGTAAGGCGGAACTGCCGGTGATCATCGCGCGGACCGAGGCGTGATCGACCAGACTCTTGAGCTGCACGTGCCAGGACGGGAGATTCTGCACCTCGTCAAAAAAGAGAAAAGCCGGCGCGCCGGCGTTCGCTGCCGCGTTGAAATGTTGTTGGAGGATGGCTCGCGAAAACCAGTCTGCAATGCGGAGGATAGGATCGTCCTTTCCGGGGATTTGCTCAAGTGATGCCAGTTCATCGAACTGTACGCGGAATATCCGTTCCGGAGCAATCCCATCATGCAGCAGCGTCTGGATGACCTGCAGTTGAAGCGAACTCTTGCCAACCTGTCGCGGCCCGCGCATCGCCAGAATCGGAGCCAGGGGTTTGGGGTTACGGAGCCAGGACATGATCCGCTTGTACGGCCAGCGACGGTAGCGTGGCACGTTTGGCATGGCAGCGGCTTGCCACCAGGGGTTTTGGTCGCGCAGATTCAAGACCAGCGCCGGTGGCATCGGGTAATCGACGAATTGAATGCTCATCGGCTCTCGTGTAGCTCCACACCGGATTATTCATCTTATGACGCGAGGCCGCGACCGAACACCACGAATCCTCGGCCGATCAAAACCCCGCCTCGGCCAGTTCGACGGCTTTGAGCATGGCCTTGGCTTTGTTCAGCGTTTCCTCGTATTCGCTGGCGGGGACGGAATCGGCGACGATTCCCGCGCCGGCCTGGACGTCGTAGACGCCGTTGTGCCAGACGATCGTGCGCAGTGCGATGCAGGTGTCCATGTTGCCGGCGAAATCGACGTAGCCGACCGCGCCGCCATAGGGGCCGCGCCGCGTCGGTTCCAGTTCGTCGATGATCTGCATGGCGCGGACCTTTGGGGCGCCGCTCACCGTGCCCACCGGCAGGCTGGCGCGAAGGGCATCAAGGGCGCTGAGTTCGGGGCGCAACCGGCCGGTGACGTTCGTGGTCAGGTGCATCACGTGGCTGTAGCGCTCGACGGTGAGCACGTCGGAGACCTTGACCGAGCCGATCTGGGCGACCCGGCCGACATCGTTGCGGTGGAGATCGACCAGCATGATGTGCTCGGCGCGTTCCTTGGGATCGTTGACCAGTTCCTGTTCCAGGGCGAGATCTTCTTCGCGCGTTGCGCCGCGGCGTCGCGTGCCGGCCAGGGGACGGCTGGTGACGATGCCATCGACGACCCGGCAGAGAATTTCCGGGCTTGAACCGATGAGGATGCACGCGGGGCTCTTAAGATAGAACATGAACGGCGACGGATTGATGATGCGCAGTGCCCGGTAAACGTCGAACGGATTGGCCGTGCTCTGTACGCGCAGGCGCTGGCTGGGGACGAATTGGAAAATGTCGCCGGCCTTGATGTATTCCTTGCCGGCGCGGACGGCGTCCTCGAACTGGTCGCGGGAGAAGTTGCTGGAATAGGCGATGGTGGCCGGTCCGCGCGCATCGATTTCGCCCAGGCCGCTGGTGGGGGGCTGCTGGAGGCGCTGGACCAGTTCGTCGATGCGGTGGCAGGCGTCTCGGTAGGCGGCATCGGGCGACCGGCTGGTGGTGAGATCGGCATTGGCGACCACCTTGATGGTCTTGTCCACGTGATCGAAAATGACCAACTCGCCATAGAGGCCAAAGAGCACATCCGGCAGGCGGCGATCGTCCTTGGCGGGTAGATCGCCGAGCTTGTCCGGCTCGTAATAACGGATCGTGTCGTACCCGGCATAACCGACCAGGCCGCCGGTGAACGCGGGGAGCAACTTGTCGTGATAATAGCGCCGCTTGGGCAGGAGCTTCTCCAGATCGGCCAGGGGATCGACGGTGGTTGCGTTACGAGGCGGAAATCCCTCGGCCTGGACGGAGCATTTTCCGTGAGCGGCCTGATAGACCAGCCGCGGTCCGGTGGCGATGAAGCTGTATCGCGCGACACGCTCGCCGCCAATCACGCTTTCCAGCAGAAAGGCATGTTCGTCACGGCCGAGAACCTCAAAGGCCGTGACCGGCGTGAGCCGGTCGGCCAGGAGTTGTCGGTAGACCGGGATCAGATCGGCCGATGCGGCGCGATCGAGGAATGTGGGCAGATCGGGGAAGTAGCGTTTCATCGGGCGACAAGATTAAGAATGTGGGCGGGAAAGGTCAAAAGGCGGGGAAGGGATGACAAGGTGACCTGGTGACCGGGTGACAACGAAAATCCAACGGATTCTCTGGACAATGCGGATTATGTAAGTGGCTTGGGTTTCTTGTGCTGGTCTTGGAGTGAGGCGAGGACCGACTGGACCTGCTCAATCTTCTCTTCGAGCGTCGGGTAGGCGCTGACGCGGAAAAAATGCGGGTGTGCGGACCAGAGCTGGCCGACGCGTTGGCCGTTGTGGACGGCTTCGGCGGAGTTTTCAAAACGCACCGGGTTACTCGATCCGCCGTCGTAGATGCCCAGGATGGCGGCGGTCTCCAGCCAGATGATGGCGTCATAGCGGGCCAGTTCGGCCTGGTGAGTCGTTCCCAGGTCTTTCCAATAGTCGTCGGGACCGTCGGGCCAGTAGGCAGCGCCGTCGATCGTGCCGCGATCATGCAGGAGAATCCGCGGCGTGGGACTGTGCGTGATCGGAGCGGCTTCGCGCTCGAGCTGCAGGTGGTAGATGCGACGCTGTATCTCGCGCCGGCGGACCAGGTCGACCAGATCCCAGCGGGTATTGAATTGCTCATAGACGGCCGTCGCGGCTTCGGGGACGCAGGCGATGTGCCCGGCGGATGTTTCCGCCACGCGGCGAGAGATAACAGTCTTGCCGGCGCCGGGGCCGCCAGTGAGGACGACACGGATCATGGGCGCTACTGTAACGCACAGGCCCGCGATGGGCGAGGGGGCGGCGATTGGCGTAGAATCCTCTTGGGAGTGGCATGGCTCGGATTATCGACTACGACGTGGTGGCGCGGACACTGGCATCGGCCGGCATGGTCTGCAAATACTATCGCAGCGGCGCGTTCGGCTTTCCCGATGACCGGCCGGTGGTGTATCGCGGCTGGATCGGCCCTGCGGATGCGTCGATCCGCCCGGCGATGCTCGTGATGACGCGATCGGTCGCTGAGCCTTACGAGGGGAATCTCGCGGCGCTTCTGGTGCGTGCGTGGACCGAATCGCTGCCGAAACTATGGGGCGAACCGCCACGGCTGTGGATCATGCCCGCAAGTCATTGGGCGTTTGAACTGGACGCCAATCGCGTTTGGCTCCGCGGATTGCTGGCCGACGTGCAGATCGACGCTACGGAACTGGAAAGCCGCACCGATGGATCGGCGATTGAATTCGGCGCATCCGAGTCCGCGCCGGCCGGACGATTCGTGTGCGGCCTGTTGCGCAACCTGACGGCCAGCGATTTCTTTCTGGCCTTCGGCGGGCACGACGTGGTGTGCATGGTCCATCATCACAAACAGCTCTGGTGGTCAACGACCGAGGGACAGACGATCGAGAGTTTGGATCGACTGATCGCGGGCGGAGATTGACGGCTATCCAGCGGAAGAGGCGGCAAACGCGAATTATTGCACATTGGTTGGATTTGCTATTGCGGCAGCCGTATCAAGTGGGGACAATTCGATAGCAGAACATGTGCCTGGGTGCCCGGTGGTTGCACACCGGCGGGTCAGTCGGCTGGAGCGATCAAAATTTGGCGTGGAGGGTCTGTTTATGTCGAGGCCGCAATCCGGGGGTCGTCGTCATCGGGCCATCGTCGCCGCAACGCCGCGCGTTCGTCGGGCCGCGTACCAGGTCGAGCTTCTTGAAAAGCGCATGTTATTGTCGAGCTTTGGCGCGCTGGCCGCGGTAGCGTCGTTCAACGGCTCCACCGGCGAAAAGCCATTCGCCGGCGTGGTGCTGGATACATCCGGCAACATCTTCGGCACGACCTATCTGGGCGGCGCCGGCGGCGTCGGCGCGGTTTTCGAAATCGCAACCGGAAGCACGGCAATCACCACGCTGGCCTCCTTTAACGCCGCAACGGGCGACGAGCCCTTTGCCCCTGTCGTCCTGGACTCCTCCGGAAACATCTTCGGCACCACGCAAAGCGCCGGCTCAGGGGGCGACGGCTCGGTCTTTGAAATCGCCCGGGGAAGCGCCACCGTCACGGTTCTGGCCGCGTTCAACGGCCCCAATGGGGAACGCCCGCACGGCGCCCTGTTGCTCGACTCATCCGGCGACCTTTTCGGCACGGCCTATGAGGGCGGCGATCTCACCTTGAACAGCGGACATGGCGACGGCACTGTTTTCGAGCTGGCCCGCGGCAGTAACGCGATCACCACCCTGGCCATATTCAACGGCACGAACGGGGCGGAGCCGTTCGCTGGCGTCGTGTCGGACGCTTTCGGCAACCTCTTCGGCACGGCGTCGGCGGGCGGCTCAAACGGTGACGGCACAGTCTTCGAGATCGCCCCGGGGAGCGCAACGATCACCGATCTCGCCGCGTTCAACGGCACGAACGGAAATGAGCCTTATGCCGGTGTAGTGCTTGACACTTCCGGCGATCTTTTTGGCACGACCTATGCCGGCGGCTCAAGCGGCGATGGCGAGGTCTTCCAGATCGCTCAGGGCAGTGGCAGCATCACCACACTGGTCTCGTTCAACAACGCCAACGGCGAATTGCCTTACAGCGGCGCTGTCCTGGATGTCGCGGGCAATCTCTTTGGCACCACGGAATACGGCGGCGCAGGCGGCGACGGCACTGTCTTCGACATCGCCCGCGGCAGCGGACTCATCACGACGCTGGCCTCGCTCAACGCCGCCACCGGCGAAAATCCCTATACATCCGGCGTGGTCGCGGATTCCTCCGGCAATCTTTATGGCACAGCGGAAAACGGCGGCGGCAGCGCATACGGCACGGTCTTCGAGTTGCACGCTGTTACCGGCTCCAACACCGCCGTCACCTCCAGCAATGTGTTGGCCGCCTACGCTCAGCCCATCACCTTCACCGCAACCGTCACGCCGACCGGCGGCAGTGGCGAGACCGGTACCGTTCAATTCCAGATCGACGGCAGCAGCGCGGGTGCGCCGGTGAGTCTCGTCGGCAACACGGCCGTGTTTACACCCTCGATACTTACTGCCGGCGTCCATTCCATCGTCGCGATTTACAGTGGTGACAGCAGCTTTCCCCCCAGCGCCAGCCCGGCGTTTGTGCAGAACGTCGCCAAGGCCGCACCGGGCATGAGTTGGAGCTCGCCAGGCGCCGTCGCGGCCTTTAACGTCGCCAACGGGCAGAATCCGTGGTCCGGCGTGGTAAGCGATTCCGGGGGCGACATCTTCGGCACGACCACCGGCGGCGGCGACAGCGGCATGGGCACTGTGTTCGAGATTGCATACGAAAGCAGTGCAATTACAACTCTGGCCTCGTTCTCGCCCGGTAACGGGAACTGGCCCTCGGTCCTGGCCTTGGATTCCAGCAGCGACATTTTCGGCGCACTGGAAAACGGCGGCAACAGCGGCTGCGGCGCCGTGTTTGAGATTGTTTCCGGCAGCGGGGCCGTCACCAATCTGGCTTCGTTTAACGGCGCTGACGGGGCCAATCCCTTTGGCGGTCTGCTTCTGGATTCCTCCGGCGACATCTTCGGTACCACCTCCTATGGCGGCAACGGATATGCCGGCCCATACACCGGCGACGGAACGGTTTTCGAAATCCCGCAAAGCAGCGCCGCCATTACCACTCTGGCATTGCTGAACGGCAACAACGGGCTCTATGCCGACGGCGGCGTCATAATGGACTCCTCCGGCGATCTCTTCGGCACGGCGGCCGGCGGTGGAATTGCCGGCGACGGCACAGTCTACGAAATTGCGCATGGAACGGGCCAAGTCACGGATATCGCATCCTTCAACGGCGCCAACGGGAATTCACCCATCTCCGGCGTGACCATGGATTCTTACGGCAACCTCTTCGGCACGACACAGACCGGCGGTGCAGGCGGCGACGGCGCCGTTTTCGAGATCGCCCAGGGCAGCCGCGCCATCACGATATTGGCCCCATTTGCCGGCCCCAATGGGGCGAGCCCTTTCGCGGGCGTTACGCTGGACTCCGCCGGCAATCTCTTCGGCACGGCGGGCGCCGGCGGCGTCGACGGCGACGGCGTGGTCTTTGCGATCGGGAGGAGCAGCGCTGTGATCACGACGCTCGCCTCTTTCAACGGCGACGCCGGCCAGTTTGCCGACGGTGGGGTCGTTCTGGACTCCGGCGGAGATCTTCTGGGCGCGACCTTCTTCGGCGGCGCCAACAACGCCGGCGGCGTATTCGAGCTCGCGGCGGCCGGCGCCATCGTCACGTCCAGCGATCCCTGGACCAGCTACGGCCAGGCGGTGACGTTCACCGCGACTCTTACTCCCAACATCGGCGCGGGGCCGACGGGAACCGTGCAGTTCCAGATCGACGGCACGAGCGTCGGCACTCCGGTGCCTCTCAATGGCGATAGTGCCAGCTTTACCACGGCAACTCTGGATGCCGGCACGCATTCGGTCGTGGCCGTCTACAGCGGCGACAATAACTTCGCGAGTATGGCCAGTCCGGTCCTGGCGCAAGATGTCGGTCCGGTATCGCTGGCGCTGTCCGACAGCACCGAGTACATCAAACTCGATGCCGATGGCCAGCACATTGACGTCTGGAACAACGCAACAGGCGCGGGCATTCCCGGCCAGCGCCTGCCTTACGGCGACATTTCCGACGTCAGCTACAACGGCCCCGACGGGGGCGATCTGTTCGTTCTCGACCTCTCCAGCGGCGATCCGTTGCCGGCCGGCGGATTATCTCTCACCGGCGGGGCGGGCCAGAATGTCCTGCAAATCATCGCAAGTTCCGCGCGCAACAGCGATACGGTGTCCATTGACGGCGGGTCGTTCACCATTCCCGCCAATACCCCCGGCGCGGGCGTGTTGAATTACACGCTCGACACCGTTTCGATAGCGTCCGGGGCGGAATTGGCGCTGGCGCCGTCCGATTCGCAGGCCGATCAGAGCGTCTTCGCCGTCAACAGCCTTTGGCTGGCCGGCACGCTGGATATCACCAACAACACGCTGCTGGCCAACGAAAGTGACGTGCCGGTTTCGCAGGTCGCCGCATGGGTGCAGAACGCCGGGGTAGAACCGACCATCATGAGTTCTCTGGTCACCGGCCCCGATTCCCAGGCCAGCCGCGGAATCGGCTACGGCGATTGGAATGAGGACCCGCTAACTGTTCCAGCCCAGGACGTGGAAGCGAAATATGTGCCCGTCGGGGATGCCAACCTGGATGGCCGGGTGGATCTCACCGACTTGACGCGGGCCATCAATAACCTTGGCCAATCGGTTGGGTATTACGGCGGGGATATCCTCAACCAGGGGATGGTGAACATTACGGATATTGCCGCCATCATGAACGACCTGGGCGCCAACCTCAGTGCCGCCGGCGATAGCGCGGCGGGACACGCATTGGCCACCAGCACCAGGCCACCCAGTGCGGCCGCCGTGTCGCGGTCGGTGGACACATCGGCGGGTACGCCGTTTTCGGATGCGCCGATTGAATCCGATTGGCTGCAGTCGCAACTCTCGATTTTGGGAGATTGACGCCGGCCCCGCGGCAATTCGGTCGCGCCGTTCGGGCCTCGGCCCGTCTTGACGGCGAAAACCGGCGGGGGCAGAATTGTCCGCGGCGAGAAGCGACGAATGCCGATTCTCCTTTCTACGGCGCGTCGCCAGGTGGAAATATTCGTTGTCCATTGCCCAAAGGGATGCTGCCATGTCTGACCGATCCTTCTCCGCATTTTTCCTCGGCGTTGTTGGTCTTGGTTTGCTGCTCTGCTGTGCGTCGTCCGTATGTGCCGCCGACGCACCGGCCGCGGGCCGGGAGATCATTCCCTTCGACGCCGGGTGGCACTTCCACCTTGGCGATGATCCGGGCGCCCGGCAAACCGGTTTTGACGATTCAAGCTGGCGCACGCTCGACCTGCCGCATGACTGGAGCATCGAAGGCGCCCTGGCCCGCCCGCCGGAGGGGAACGGCAACGGCGGGTTCTTTCCGCACGGAATCGGGTGGTATCGCAAGAGCTTCACGCTGGGTGACATGACCGGCAGGAAAGTGGTCATCGAGTTCGACGGCGTCTACATGAACAGCCAGGTCTGGATCAACGGTGAATACCTGGGCAGCCGTCCATATGGGTATATCGGGTTTCGGCACGACCTGACGCAATTTCTGCGGCCGGCCGGCACCGCCAACGAGATCGCAGTTCGGATCGACGATTCAATGGAACCGTCGGCGCGCTGGTATACGGGAGCGGGAATCTACCGGCACGTGCGCCTGGTCACCACCAGCTACACAAATTTCCGGCTCAATGGCGGAGTAAGCATTACCACGCCGCAGGTGGCGGCCGATCAGGCCGTCGTTCAGGCCAGCTACATCATCGACGCCAGTTTCTTTAGCGAGACCGAGCGTGCGGCGTGGGCGCGCAACACGTGGGGAGCTCGCCCCGCCAGCCGCGAGTGTGTGCTGCGCAGCACCGTGCTGGCCGCCGACGGCTCCGAGGTCGCCAGCGCCGAATCACGAATCACGCTGCAAAGCATGCATCCGGGCCAGACCGCCGTGCAGAAGATTAACGTCCCGAATCCCCGTCTGTGGTCCGACAGCACGCCCGCGCTCTACCGGCTTCGCAGCACGCTGACGCTCGATGACGTTGCGCTTGACCAGACCACCACGCCCTTCGGCATCCGCAAGCTGGAATTCGATTCCACTCGCGGATTGCTGGTGAACGGCAAACCCACCAAGCTCAAGGGTGTCTGCATCCACCAGGACGCTGGCTCGTTCGGCAACGCTGTCCCCACGGCCGTCTGGGCCTACCGGCTGGCCGCGCTGAAGGACATGGGATGCAACGCCATCCGCACCGCCCATCATCCGTTTCCGCCGGAATTCTACGATCTGTGCGATCAGATGGGCATGTACGTTTTCGACGAGGCGTTCGACGAATGGACGCGGGATTGGGCGTTCAATTACTCCGAGGATCCGCGGGGCAAGTCGGAATACGGATACCATCTCCTTTTCAATCAGTGGCACGAGACCGACCTTCGCGACATGCTCCGCCGCGACCGCAACCATCCGAGCGTCGTGATCTACAGCGTCGGCAACGAGATCCCCAACCAGCTCGACAGCGATGGCTGGAAGATCGCCAGGGAACTCGTGGGCATCTGCCACGACGAAGACCCCACCCGCCCGGTCACCAGCGCCTGCGATCAGTCGGCAACCAGCTCGCGCAACGGATTCATGGATCAACTGGATATCTTTGGCTACAACTACATCGACCGCCTGTACCAGGATCGCACCTACGCTCCCGAGCACGTCCGCTTCCCGACACGTCTGATGCTCGGCACCGAGACCTCGGCCTCACTTCCCAACTGGCTGGGCGTGCGCAACAACGACTACGTCATCGGCGAATTCATCTGGACCGGCATCGACTATCTCGGCGAGGCCGGGAGTCTGCCCCGCCGTGGCAATGGCTCGGGCTTCGTCGATATGGCCGGCGGGAAGAAGGCATCGTTTTATCAGCGCGCCGCCTATTGGCGCGATGACCCCTCTCTGGCCATCCAGGTGCAGGGCGCGGCCAGTCCCGCTGCAACCGGCGCTGCCGCTGCCGGCGGGCGCGCCGGGCGCGGTGGCGGTGGGGCCGCTGCATCGAGCACGTGGAACTGGCTGGCCGGCGCCAATGTGGCGGTGCATACGCCAACCAATTGCGATGAAGTGGAGTTGTTCCTCAATGACAAGTCGCTGGGAAAGCACGCCGTTTCGCACGATGTGTATTCCAGCGATTGGACTGTGCCGTATGCGCCCGGGACGTTGTCGGCGGTTGGTTATCGCGGCGGCAAGCAGGTGGTCACCACAAAGGTGCTGACCACTGGGGCGGCCGTGAAGCTGCAGATCGCGCCCATCACGTTGCCGGTGAGCGGGGATGTGACGCTATACGAGATCACCGTCGTTGACGATGCGGGATTGAACGTGCAGACAGCGACCCCGGCCGTCAAAGTGAGCGTTGAAGGCCCCGGCAAACTGATCGGGCTGGACACGGCGGAACTGACGTACGCCGGGCTGTTCAAGACGGATACCCGCAATGCGACTCAGGGCCGTGTACTGGCTACGGTGCAACGAACCGGGACGGCGGGCGACGTGCGCGTGACGGCGACCGCGCCGGGCCTCGCGGCCGCGACGGTAACGGTCAAGTGAATTCGGGCATTGGTCACTCTTAGAGCGAACGCAATTTAAGAAAAGGAGACCGGAGCAAGGGCTCCCGGAGTTCATTATGAAACTGCACACGCTATTTCGGTCGGCCGCGCTGGGGCTTTGCCTCGCCGCGGGGTTTGCCGCACAACCGTCGTTCGGGCAGGCCGTGGCCTCCCAGCCCTACGTCTGGAAGAGCGTGACGGTCGTAGCCGGCGGGTTCATTCCCGGCATCGTCTACAGCACCAGGCAGCAGGGGCTGATGTATTGCCGCTGCGACATCGGCAGCGCCTACAAGTCGGACAACGGCGGCAAGACGTGGATACCCCTGACCGATTGGAATGGCGTCTCGAATTACCAGGGTACCGAAAGCATCGCCGCCGACCCGGTGGATGCCAATCGCGTCTACATCGCGGCCGGCATGGGGCCGGGCCCGGCCGCCATCATGCGCTCGATGGACCAGGGTAAGACGTTCCAGGTGGTGCCGATCCCGGTCACGATGGGCGGGAACTCCAACGGCCGCGGCGTCGGCGAGCGCCTGGCCGTGGACCCCTGCGACAATAATGTCCTCTATTTCGGCACGCGCCAGGACGGTTTGTGGACCAGCACGGATGCCGCATTGCATTGGAATAAAGTGGCCAGCTTCCCCGCCACCGGCGGCGGAGCGGGCGGCGCTCGCGGCGGTCGCGGCGGCGGCGGCGGTGGTGGTGGCGGCGCCGGGCTCAGCTTCGTCATCTTCGATCCGGCCGGCAGCACCAGCGGCCAGCCCTGCAAGAACATATACGTCGGTTCCAGCGATCGCGGCGACGCCCAACTCTTCCGCAGCACCGACGCCGGCAAAACGTGGGCGCCGGTTCCCGGGCAGCCCACGGGCCTCCTGGCCATTCACGGCCAGCTCGATGCGCAAGGCATGATGTATCTCGTCTTCGACAGCGGTGTCGGCCCCGGCGGCGTGGCCGACGGCGCGGTCTGGAAATTCAACACCAAAGACGGCACCTGGACCAACATCACCCCCGACCTTGACCCGGCCAATCCCGGCCAGCGGCTCCATCCCGCGGCGGTCACGTTCATGGGCGGATTCGGCGGGCTGGGCATGGATCGCCAGCACCCCGGCACGCTTGTCGTCGCCTCGCTCAACCGGCGAACCGTCGATGATGACGACCAGATCTACCGCACCACCGACGGCGGCAAGACCTGGCATAACCTCACCGCCAGGGCCGTGCAGGATCCATCGCTCTCGCCCTATCTCAACTGGGGCAAGCCCAAGCCGACGATCGGCTGGTGGGAAGCCACTCTGCAGATCGACCCGTTCGATTCCAACCGCGTCTGCTTCGCCACCGGCGCCACCATCTGGGGCTGCGCCGACATCGCCAATGCCGATACAGACCAGCCGACCCATTGGTCGGTGTGGGCCGGCGGCATCGAGGAAACCGCGGTTCTCGACCTGGTCAGCCCGACGGCCGGGCCGCATCTCATCAGCGCCTTTGGCGATATCAGCGGCTTTACGCATGACGATCTGAGCGTTTCGCCGCCGATGGGGATGCACCTGCATCCGTTGTTCACCAATACCAACATGGTGGATGTGGCGGACATGAACCCCAAGATCGTGATCCGCACCGGCTCGCCGGCATTGCATATTCCCGATCGCGACACGATGGCCTACTCCGAGGACGGCGGCTACAACTGGAAGCCGTTCACCACGGGTCCGGCGCCGGCCGGTGGCGGACGCGGCGCTGGTCGCGGCGGTGGCGGCGGGGGAGGCGGCGTGACGCTCAACGCCGATGGCAGTGTCTTTATGAGCCTCGGGGCGACGCCCGCCATTTCCAAGGATCGGGGAAAAACCTGGACGCCGTGCGTGGGCCTCGCGGCCGGTTTGCGCCCCACGGCCGATCGCGTGAATCCATTGAAATTCTACGCCCTGGACACGGCCAGCAAGCAGGTTTACACCAGCACCGACGGCGGGGCCACGTTCAAGGCCAGCCCGTCAGCCGTGCCCGCTGCTCCCGCGGGCGGCGGTCGGGCCGGTGGTGGCGGCGGCGGCGGAAGGCTGCGCGCCACGCTGGGCATTGAGGGCGATCTGTGGATTCAGGGCGGGCGGTTGATGCACTCAACCGACGGCGGGGCCACGTTCACCGCCCTGGCCGGCAATCCCAGCCTCAGCGGCGGATTCGGGTTCGGCAAGGCGCCTCCCGGCAAGACCTATCCCGCCCTCTTCGCGGCCGGCAATTACAACGGCCAGCAGGGCGTTTTCCGGTCGGATGACATCGGCGTGACCTGGGTGCGCATCAACGACGACCAGCACCAGTACGGCAATCGCTGGAAGTGCCTCTGCGGCGACCCGCGCATCTACGGCCGGGTCTACGTCGGCACCGACGGGCGGGGGATTTTGTATGGAGATATTGCGCAGTAGCGCCAACGGATTTGGCGGCCGGCGCGTCGTATTGCCGAACGCCTATTTCATCTCGTCAAGTTTACGGGCGTGTTGGGAGCCGTCGGAGAGGCCGGTGAAATCAGGGGGCTTGGCCGGCGGCTGCTGTTTAGGCTGCTTGAGGGCGCGGTGGACCATTCGGGCATGGCGGGCGAGCGTGAGGCCGGTCACGAACAGGACGATGGCGGCGAGCAGGTCCAGCGCCGGGAACATCCATTTCTGGTGGGCGATGATGCCGCCGAGAAAATACTGGAGGGCATCCACTGAGCCGGCGATGCACGCGATCGAGGAGAGGCCCATGAAGAAACGGGCGCGAAGCAGTGCGCGGCGCTGGTAGGCGGCTTGGCGGATGCGGCGCTCATCGAGTTCCGGTGTGTCGGAGTCGCGGGGCATGGATTTACTGTAGCACCACGGCGGGCGAGCCGCTACAAAGGACCGCATGAATGACGCAACGGAACAGGTGAGCGGAATCGGCCGGGCGCTGGGACGGATTCCCAGCGGTATCTATGTCCTGACGAGCAAGTGGGAAGATCGCGTGGAGACGATGCTGGCCAGTTGGGTGCAGCAGGCGGGATTCAAGCCGCCGTCGATCAGCGTGGCGGTGGGAAGGGACCGGGCGATCGGAAGGGCGATTGCGCAATCGCGTGTGTTTGGCGTGACGATCCTGAGCGCGGGGGACAAGGCACTGATGAAGCGATTTGCGAAAGTTGCGGCCGGGGACGATCCGCTGGAGGGCGTGGCGCTGGTCGAGCGGGTCGGGCGGGCGCCGGTGCTGGCCGATGGTTTGGCGTGGCTGGAATGCGATCTGGCGGAGATATACGATTTTGGCGGGGATCATCAGTTGGTCGTCGGCCGGGTGGCGGCGGGCGATATGATCCGCGAGGGACAGGCATACACGCATCAGAGGAAGAGCGGACTTCAATATTGAATTGGTATCGGGCGGCTTCGCCGGGAGTGTCCACAGAAAAGCCCACGGAGGCCAATCCGTGGGCTTTTGAGTTGTCGCGACAGGTGCGGAATTCAATTGCCAGCGGAGATCATCGGCCGCCGCGACCAGCGCCGCCACCGCCACCGCCGGTACCGGCACCACTGCCACCACCGGTAGCACCGCCGCCAGGTGTCGCGCCGCCACCGCCGCGTGGCTCGGGCGTTGGACTAGCAGCGCCGCCGCCGGCGCGCGGCGTGGGCGTCGAGGCGCCACCGCCGCGTGGAGTGGGCTCAGGGGTGGCGATGCGGGGCGTGGGAACAACCGGCGGAGACGGCGGGGTATACACGTTGGGGCGATTATCGCCCGCGGTGCGGGCGCGCAGGTCACGATTGAGGTCGGGGATGTTATTGGCCGGAGAAGTCGGCGGAACCGGCGTTCGGCCGGGTGTTGGCGGAGTGGGCGAGCGGCCCGGAGTCCCCGGCGTGGGAGAACGGCCAGGTGTGACAGGAGTGGGAGCGGGACCGCGGTCTGGGACCGGCACGGCGGGTCCGCGTCCCGGTTCGGCCGGCGTGGGTGTGCGCTCGGGGGTTGGGGGCACACTGCCGCGTTCACCGGAACGGCCGACGGGCGGCTCGGTTGGCTGGGGATGATCTTCGACCCTGGCGGGTTCGGGCGGCGCGGTACGGACGGGGGCCCAATCACCTTTGGGGCCGGCGACCTCCCAGCCGTCGAGAGTCTTGCGATAGACGCTGCCGTCCTTGCCGGCGTAGACGTCATCGGGCCGCGGCGCGGCCACGGCCGGCATTGCCGGTCGCGCGGCGACGGGTTCGGGGCGAACGTCGGGACGATAGGAATAGACGCTGCGGAGATAACGATCGCGCTGGGCCGGCGGAGCGTCGGGGCGTGCGGGCGCGGGCACGAGGATTCCCGGCCGGGCATAGCGGACAACCTCGGGTCGATAGCCTCCGTAACCGAACCACGGTCCGCCGTGATCGAAGGCCTGGGGCGAATTGTGGCTGGCGGCGATCCAGAGTCCGCCGCCGCCGGTGGCGCTGGCGACGGCGAATCCCCAGTGTCCGTTATAGGCGTCGTAGCGTGCGGCGAAGCCGAAGGTGAACGGCCGGGCGTAGTAGATGGAGGGTCCGATCCACGGGGAATAGACGTAACCGGTGCCGTAAACGACCACGCCGTCGGAGACGAAGCAGCCGACATAGCCGGGCGTATAGCCCACGTACACGACCTCATCGGTATGTCCATAGACGTAGACGAAACGGCAGGGATAGATGGGGCAGGAGGGCGGAATACCGTAGATTTCGCGCGGGACGGCGACGCACACGCTCCAGGGGCCGCGCGGGGCGCGCCCGATGTACCACACCGCGTTGTAGCAGCAGTAGTATTGCCCGCCGGTGAGAACGACCGTGCAGGGTGTGTTCACCGCGTAGGTGAGCGGCGTTCCCTCAATCGGCTGGAAGTTGGGATCGCCGTCGTATTCAACCGGCGGTTGCTGGAAGTTGCGCAGGTCGATGGTCGCGGTCTGCGGAATGTCGGCGTTGGCGATGGCGTCGGCGGCCGCCTGCGTGCCGGGCACGCTGGCCAGAACGTCGGCCTTGGGGCTTCCCAGCGGTATGCGGGCAAAATCCGGCGGCAGCCGATTGGCCGGCACGTACGACCACGGTCCGGCGGTGGAGGCGGCGGTGTACCAGCGGCCGGAAATCAGGACAAACATCTGCTGGTTGTCGATCAGGAGAAAGAGATCGGCGTCGGTGTTGGCGACATAGAGGAGATCGGTGCCGGGGATGGAGGACATCTGGGGCTGGCCATCGGTCCAGAGCAGTTCGGTCGGGACGGTGGCGGTGACGATCTCGATATTGTTGGCGATGGCATCCGGCAGCGGTTGCTGCGGGTCCTGGTATCCGGAGGCGATGGCCAGTGCGGCGGCGCCGGCCGGCACTGAGACGGCGGGCGTGAACGGACCCAGCGCATCGGGACCGGCGTACCATCGGCCGGCGCCTTTGAGGAAATACGTCCTGCTCGGCGGATCCAGAACAACAAAGAACGGCGTGTTCACGATGCGAAGCAGGTTGGAGCCCTCAACCTGAACGAGCTTCGGAGTGCCATCGTACTGGACCTTCACGGCCGGATGATTGCGGATAATGATGGCGGGCGGATCAACCTTGAGATCGGCGGCGGCCGTCTGCTCCTGCTGCACGGTCTGGACCATGGCCGTCAGTTGATCGAGTGAAAGCGTCACCTGCCGGCCGGCGAAGACCTGCTGGATGACCGAGGCGAGGCTCTGGGCGCTGGTGGCGTCCATGCCGGGGAAGAGGGATTTGGTGACTGTGAGGTTCTGAATGAGGACGGTGCGGTTAACGCGGTCGGTGGCGACGCGGCTTTGGATCCAGACGGCGCCGTAAACGGGCGCCGGCGCGGGCGGGGCGGCCTGGCCGGGCGGCGTGACGACCGTTGCCTGAGCGGGGGGCTGGATGGAGACGGCGGCGCGGGCGGAGAGTTGATCGCCGGTGAAGCTTTCCATTTGCGGCTGGAAGATGGTGATAAGCTGGCCGTCGGAGGTTTGGACCTGCATGGGCCAGGCGCTGGGCGCGGCGGCCGCGGGGGCCGGGGCGGGAGCGGGAGCGTAATAGGTGTCAGGATTCTGGGAGTAGACGGAGGGATTGGTCGGCTGGGACCAGGTGCAGGCGGGGGGCATGGCAAGTATCGACAGGACGCACAGCAAGAAGATTCGTCGAGGCATAAACTGCTCCGGTAAAGAGTTCAACTTATCAATTAGACGTGCCGGGCCGTGCGCTCGTTACAGATTTCCTGCGTGTCTGAGTCCGGCCTGTCGTCGTTGTTCCCGCCAGCGGGATGAGTGAACCTCCACATTGTTGGACACGTTAAGTATACCGCGGGTCGGCGTTCCTGGTTAGCACTGAACTGCCGAATCCGGCAGAGGCAGGACCGGCAGGGGCGAGCGGGTGGGCCTTGAGCCAAGGACGATGCGGTTGAAAGACAGCCGCAGGCGATCGAGCCAGAGATAGATGACCGGGGTGGTATAGAGCGTCAGGGCCTGGCTGAAGATCAGGCCGCCGATGATGGTGATGCCCAGCGGGCGGCGCAGTTCCGAGCCGGTGCCGTGTCCCAGGGCCAGCGGCACACTGCCAAGCAGGGCGGCCATGGTGGTCATCATGATGGGTCGGAAACGGAGGAGGCAGGCCTCGTAGATCGCATCGCGGGGCGAGGTGTGTTTGGTGCGCTCGGTCTCGATGGCGAAGTCAACCATCATGATGGCGTTCTTCTTGACGATGCCGATGAGCAGGATGATGCCGATGGTGGCGATGACGGTCAGTTCGATGTGGAAGACCTCCAGCGCCAGCAGGGCGCCAACGCCGGCGGAGGGGATGGTCGACAAAATAGTGACGGGGTGGATCACGCTTTCATAGAGCATGCCCAGAACAATGTAGACGGTCAGGATCGCGATGGCGATGAGGACAACCTGATTGGAAAGAGCTTCCTGGTAGGCCTTGGCGGTTCCCTGAAAGCTGCCCTTGATTTCGGCGGGGAGATGGATGGTGTTCATGGCGCTGGAGATTTGGTCGATGGCGTTGCCGAGGGGAACATTGGGGGGCAGATTGAAGCTGATGGTAACGGCCGGATACTGGCCCTGGTGATTGACGGACAGAGAGGCCGTGCTCTGGCCATAATGGGAGAAGGCCGAAAGGGGCACCAGGCCGTTGGTGTTGGAGCGGGCGTAGATGTATTGCAGGGCGTCGGCGGGGGTCTGGTTGTAGGGCAGCGCCGCTTCCATGACGACGTGGTACTGATTGAGCGTCTCGTACATGGTGGAGACCTGGCGCTGACCGAAGGCATCGTACAGGGTGTTGTCGATGGTCTGTTTGGTGATGCCCAGACGGCCGGCGGTGTCGTTATCGACGATGACGGAAGCGGCCAGTCCGTGGTTTTGCTGATCGCTGGTGACGTCGGTGACGGTGGGGAGCTTGCGGATGGTGTCCAGAACCTTGGGAGCCCAGTCGTTCAGTTTGGTCAGATCGTCGCCCTGGAGCGTGAACTGGTAGAGTGCGTTGCTGTTTCGGCCGCCGATGTTGATGTCCTGCTGGGCCTTGAAGATAAGGGTGGCGCCGGGGACGACCGCGAGTTTGCTGCGCAAACGGGCCATGACCTGATCGATCGATTCGTGGTTGGGGCGGCTGTTGAGATCCTTGAGATTGACCTGCAGGCTGGCGGTGTTGGCGCCGCCGCCAAAGCCGCCGGCGAAGGCTATGACGCCGTCAACGGACGGATCGTCCATCACGGTTTTGTTGTAAGTTTGCAGGAGTTGGTTAGTGGATTGAAAGCTGGTCTTCTGGTCGGCGATGATGGTGCCGCCGAGTCGGCCGGTGTCCTGCTGCGGGAAGAATCCCTTGGGAACCGCGACGTAAAGCCATGCGGACAGGCCGATGGTGCCCAGGGTGATCAGCAGGGTCACGACGGGATGTTGCAGCACGCGGGCGAGCGTATAGCCGTAGAATTTGAGAACGCATTGGAAGACCCATTCGCTGGCCTGGAAAAGATGGCCGTGATGGCGCTCGTGCGCGGGCTTGAGGATGTGGGCGCACATCATCGGCGTGCAGGTGAGGCTGACGAGCATCGATGTGGCGATGGCAACGGAGAGTGTGACGGCGAATTCGCGGAAGAGCCGGCCGACATAGCCGCTCATCAGCAGGATGGGGATGAAGACGGCGATCAGGCTGGTGCTCATGGACAGGACGGTGAAGCCGATTTCGCGTGCGCCCAGAAGGGCGGCCTGGAAGGGGCGCATGCCCTGTTCGAGGTGGCGCGTGACATTCTCGATGACCACGATGGCATCATCAACGACAAAACCCGTGGCGATGGTGATCGCCATGAGCGAGAGATTGTCCAGTGAATAGTTGAGCAGATACATGACGCCGAAGGTGCCGATGAGGGAAATGGGCACGGCGACGGACGGGATGAGTGTGGTGCGGAAATCGCGTAAGAAGACGAAAACGACCAGGATGACCAGAATGACGGAGATGAGCAGGGTTCTTTCGACGTCGTGAAAGCTGGCGCGGATGGTGACGGTTCGGTCGGAGGCGATCTGGAGGAACATGCCGGCGGGGATTTCGGCCTGAAGTTCGGGCATGATCGCGTAGATCCGATCGACGGTGTCGATGATATTGGCGCCGGGCTGGCGGCTGATGATGATCAGAATGGCGGGATCGCCGTTGAAAATTCCGCCGGTGCGGATGTCCTCGACGGAATCGACGACATCGGCCACGTCGCGGAGGCGAACGGGGGCGCCCTTGACGTAGGAAATGATGACGTCCTGATAATCGGCGGCCTTGAAGAGCTGATCGGTGCTGTAGATGGTCCAGGAGTAGTCGCTGCCGGAGATGGAGCCTTTGGGCTTGTTGGCGTTGACGGTGGCCATGACGGTACGCACATCGTCCAGAACCAGGCCCACATCGTTGAGCTTGTTGGGGTTGATTTCAATGCGGACGCCAGGAAGCGATGAACCCCCGACGCGGACCTGGCCGACCCCTTCGATCTGGGAGAGTTTCTGGGCGAAAATGGAACTGGCCTTGTCGTACATCTGGGCGCGGGTGTAGATTTTGCTGGTAAGGGCCATGAACAGGATCGGGGCGTCGGAGGGATTGACCTTGCGGTAGGTGGGATTGCTGGGCAGATCGGCCGGCAGATTTCCTCGGGCGGCGTTGATGGCGGCCTGGATGTCGCGAGCGGCGGCGTCGATGTTGCGGTTGAGATCGAAAAGGACCGTGATGCTGGCGTTGCCCAGGGAACTGGTGCTGGTCATCTCGGTGACGCCGGCGATGCGGCCGAACTGCCGCTCCAGCGGAGCGCAGACGCTGGAGGCCATGGTTTCCGGACTGGCGCCCGGAAGGCCGCACCCCACCTGAACGGATGGATAATCGACATTGGGCAGCGGCGCAACGGGAAGAAAGCGGTAGGCCACAATTCCGGCCAGTGCGATGGCGATCGACAGAAGCGTTGTGCCGCAGGGGCGACGGATAAAGGGCTCGGAGATGCTCATGACGCCCCCGGCGCCAAGTCGCCTGGCATGGGTTGCCCGCCGGCGTCTGGCGGCTCATCGGACACGAGATTGCCGGCATTTCCGCGCGAAAGGCTCTGGGCCATGCGATCGAACCAGAGATAGATGACCGGCGTGGTGTAGAGGGTCAGGATCTGGCTGATGGCCAGGCCGCCGATGATGGTGATGCCCAGCGGGCGGCGCAATTCCGAACCGACGCCCGTGCCCAGGGCCAGCGGCACCGCGCCCAGGAGAGCGGCCATGGTGGTCATCATGATGGGCCGGAAACGCAGCAGACAGGCCTGGTAGATGGCTTCGCGGGCCGGCTTCTTCTCGGTGCGTTGGGCATCCAGCGCGAAGTCGATCATCATGATCGCGTTCTTCTCAACGATGCCGATGAGGAGGATCATGCCGATCAGCGCGATGACGCTGAATTCGGAGCGGCAGACCATCAGCGCCAGCAGTGCGCCCACGCCGGCCGAGGGAAGCGTCGAGAGAATCGTGATCGGGTGAATGTAGCTCTCGTACAAAACGCCCAGGACGATGTAGACGACGATCAGAGCGGCGGCGATGAGGACCGGCTCGTTGGCCAGCGAATTCTGGAAGGCCTTGGCCGTGCCCTGAAAATCCACCTGGATGCTTGCGGGCAGGGGAACGGGGTTGCCGTCGGCATCGACGGTGACGGCTTTTTTCGCGGCGTCGATCGCCACGACCGCGTCGCCCAGGCTGGCGCCGGGGGCGAGATTGAAACTGATGGTGGCGGCCGGGAACTGGCCCTGGTGGTTGATGGTCAGCGGTGCGGGAACGCCGGTTTCGACGCGGGTGAAGTCGCTCATGGGCACGGGCATTCCGGTGGCCGAGCGGATGTATAGATTCGGAATGTCCCGCGGCGATTTCTGCTCGTTGGGAGTGACTTCCAGCACGACATGGTACTGGTTGAGCTGCGTGAACATCGTCGAGACCTGGCGCTGGCCGAAAGCGTCGTCGAGCGTGTCGTCGATCATCTGCGGCGTGATGCCCAGCCGCGACGTTGTATCGCGATCGATGAGCACGTTGGCGGTCAGTCCCTCGTTCTGCTGATCGTTGGCAACATCCGCCAACTGCGGCAGACTCTGCAGCTTGGCGACGAATTTCGGAATCCACTGGTTCAACTCGGCGGGATTGGGATCTTCCAGGCTGTACTGAAACTCGGTGCGGCTGACGCGGTCCTCGACGGACAGATCCTGCACCGGCTGCATGTAGAGCGAAATGCCATTGAGCTTGGCCAGATCCGGGATGGATTGGATGCGGCGGACCACGTCCGATGCCGAGATGCCGCGCTCCTCGAGCGGCTTGAGATTGATCTGAATGCGGCCGGTGTTGATCGTGGTGTTCGTGCCGTCCACGCCAATGAAGGACGAGAGACTCTTGACGGCTTTGTCCTGGAGGATGACTTTGGCCAGAGCCTGCTGACGGATGGCCATTTCGGCAAAGGAAATGTTCTGCGGGGCTTCGGAGACGCCAAGGATCACGCCTGTATCCTGGACCGGGAAGAAACCTTTGGGGACGATGATGTAGAGCCAGACGGTCATGCCCAGCGTGGCGGCGGCCACCAGCAGCGTCAAGGTCGGATGGGCCAGGACGACATCGAGCGTTCTGCCGTAAAACTGGATCACGGCCTCGAAGCCACGCTCGCTGACGCGATAGGCCGCGCCGTGCTGATCGGGCCGGGTGTGCTTGAGAAAACGCGAGCACATCATGGGCGTCAGCGTCAGGGACACGATCGCCGACACGACGATGGTGACGCTGAGCGTGACCGCGAATTCGCGGAAGAGCCTGCCGACGATGTCGCCCATGAACAGCAGCGGGATGAGCACGGCAATCAGCGAAAAGCTCAGGGACACGATGGTAAACCCGATCTGCGCCGAGCCCTTGAGGGCGGCGGCCAGCGGTTGCTCGCCATCCTCGATATAGCGCACGATGTTCTCGATCATGACGATGGCGTCGTCGACCACGAAACCGGTCGAGATCGTCAGCGCCATCAGCGTCAGATTATTCAGGCTGAATCCCAGCAGATACATCGCCCCCAGCGTGCCGACGAGCGACAAAGGCACGGCCACGCCGGGAATGATCGTCGCCGACAGGCTGCGCAGAAAAAGGAAGATCACCAGCACGACCAGGACGACGGTCAGGCCGAGTTCGGATTCCACGTCGGCGACGCTGGCGCGGATGGTGGTGGTGCGGTCGGTGAGGGTGTCGACGTGAATGCTTGCCGGAAGGCCGGCCTCCAGCGTCGGCAAAAGTTTCTCGATGCGGTCGACGACGTCGATGATGTTGGCGCCGGGCTGGCGCTGGATGTTGACGATGACGGCGGGTTTGTCGTTCATCCAGGCGGCTTGGCGGACGTCCTCGGCATCGTCAACCACATTGGCGACATCCGACAGCTTCACCGGCGCGTTGTTGATGTATTTGATCACCACGTTGCGGTAGTCGGCACTGGTGAGAAGCTGGTCGTTGGAACTGACGGTGTAGGCGAGATTGCGGCCGTCGAGGTTGCCCTTGGCCTGGTTGACGTTTTGAGCCACGATGGCGGAGCGGATGTTGTCGAGATTGATGCCCATGGAGGCGAGGAGTTCGGGATTGACCTGAACGCGGACGGCCGGCTTCTGCCCGCCGCTGATGGTGACCAGGCCCACTCCGGTGAGCTGCGAAATTTTGGGGGCCAGCCGGGTGTCGGCCTGATCCTCGACCTTGGTCAGCGGCAGGCTGTCGCTGGTGAGGGCCAGGGTGAGAATGGGCGTGTCGGCGGGGTTGATCTTGCTGTAGATGGGCGGATTGGGCAGATCGGCCGGGAGGTAGGTTCCGGCGGCGTTGATCGAGGCCTGCACTTCCTGTTCGGCGACGTCGATGTTGAGATCAAGGGCAAACTGGAGCGTGATGACCGAGCAGCCGTTGGAGCTGCTGGAGGTCATCTGATTGAGGCCCGGCAATTGGCCAAATTGCTTCTCCAGCGGAGCGGTGATGCTGGAAGCCATCACGTCCGGACTGCCGCCGGGGTAGAACGTGAGAATCTGAATGGTGGGGTAATCGACTTCCGGCAGAGCGGATACGGGAAGCTGGCGATAGGCGACAATCCCCGAGAGGAGAATGCCGAACATCAGCAGCGACGTGGCGATGGGGCGGAGAATGAAGATACGTGATGGGCTCATGGCGTGGTGAGCGAAGCGGCCTGGGTTTGGGGATCAGGGAGCGGTTGTGGGTCTGCCGCCGCGGGCCCCGCGTGCGCCGCGTCCGGCGGCGTCGCCACCGGTGGCGGCATCACCACCAAACGTGTATTGGACGGGAGTGCCATCCTGCAGCTTGTCGATGCCGTCGGTGACCACCAGCGCGTCGGGTGCCAGGCCGCTGACGACCATCTGGTCGGACTGCTGGTCGGCATGAGCGGAATTGCCGGTGTCGGTGGTTACCGGCTGGAAACGGGCGATGCCGCCGCCGGGCCCGCGGGCGCCGTGCGTGTCGATAACAAAGACGAACGGGACATTTCCCGGCCCGGTCTGGCAGGCGGCGGCGGGGATGATCTCCACATTCTTCTGCGTATCCACCAGCAGCCGCGCGCGGACGAACATGCCGGGGTAGAGTTCGTCGTGCAGGTTGTCGAATTTCGCCTTGGCCTGGACCGAGGCGTTGCCGGAGTTCACCAGATTGTCGATGGCCAGAAGCGTGCCGGTGGCCAGAAGAACCTTGTTGCGGTCGAACGCCTGCACCTCCAGCGGGTTCTGTGGATCGAATTTGTGGACGACGGTGGGAATGTCATCCTGGCCGATCGGGAAGAGGACGGTGATCGGCTGCAACGTGGTGATGACCGCCAGGCCGTTCTGGTCGCTCGTCTGCACGATGTTGCCGACGTCGATCAGCCGAAGCCCGATCTTGCCGGTCACGGGGGCGGTGATGTGGCAAAAGGATAGCAGCAGTTTGGCGTTGTCCAGGGCGGCGTGATCCTCTTCAACGGTTCCGGCGTCTTGATCGACCAGGGCCTGCTGGTCCTCGGTTTGCTGCTTGGAGACGGCTCCGTCGGATGCGGTCTGGTACCGGACCAGATCCTTCTTGGCGCCCTCGAGAATGGCGCTGTCGCGATCGAGTTGTCCCTGGGCCTGATCGACCTGGACCTTGAACGGCTGGGGGTCGATATCCACCAGTGGATCGCCTTGTTTGACGATGTCGCCCTCGGTGAAATAGACCTTGACGATCGGGCCGTTGACGCGGGTGTGGATGGTCACGTCGTACAGCGGCTGGACGGTTCCCAGGTTGCTGATGTAAACGGGCATGTCGCCAATCCGCACCTTCGCGACGGTGACCAGCGTCGCGCCGCGCCCGGCCGGCGCGGTGGTTGGACCGGCGGCGGCCCCCGAGTTGCTGATCTGGCGATAGACGAAATATCCGCCGACGAGGACGACAACCAGGACGATCCACCCGATGAATTTCCCGGCGAGGCTGCGCGGCTGCGACGCCGCGGGCACGCCAGCGGCTGCCGCGGTCGGGGAATGTTGCGGACTCGAACGGGGCGAGGTCAATGTCGGGGCTTGCATAATGTTCCGCGCAAAAGTTTCGATCGGGCAGTCATAAGGATCGGATCGCAGCCGGCCGTTTCGCTCCGCGCGATCAAGCCGCTGGTTCGGATCGTCGGCGGCGCAACAGGCCGCTCCCGGTACATCAGACCCGATCCCGACTGATTGTTGCACATGACAACTAAAAAAAGCAAGAGGTTTTGCAGAAGTTTCCGTGGCGA
>Ga0181520_10002901_pt1 | contig 31038 bp, 15 predicted proteins | sample PEATcosm2014_Bin_29_FD_132451 | JGI IMG/M metagenome (GOLD analysis project Ga0181520, IMG submission 132451) | Peatland microbial communities from MTU Mesocosm Facility, Houghton, MI, USA - PEATcosm2014_Bin02_30_metaG | ecosystem: Environmental > Terrestrial > Soil > Wetlands > Peat | place...
CGGTGGCAATATAGGCTGCCATATTTGTTTAGACACGTTAACGGCCGTCTCTCTCAACCATCCCGTCGCCAGTCCCCAATCATGTCCAATAAACTGTCCCTCAAAGAAATCTGTTTCAACGCCGGGTCATCGCCGCCGCCGCCGCGAGTCCTACCGGGACGGCTGAAGTCCACCCCCCTCAAATACCATTCGTCGTATCGGCTCGACGTTTGTAATGGGTCAAGGGAATTGTCGCGGAGCGACACCGGACATTAGCCAGCTACGAAGTGGCTGGTTTGGTTTGGATCGTAAATTGACTCGTCCCGAAGGGACGGAGGGAACGGCCGCCCGCCGCAAAAAGACCCCGGCCTTCGGGGTTTCAACTCATCGCCACGGCTCTGCTGGAAACGTCCTAATGCCAATAAAATCCGATGAAAACAGGTCCAGACTATTAGTTTGACCCCTTTACGGTTCAAAAACGCTTACAGGGAAGTTTGGGACATTTCTGGCGGGGTTTTGTCAACTAATGGTTGGCAATCTATTAACGCCTTGTAAAGCGCTGCACTCGCCCTCAATGCTGCGCCCGCATCCAATTCATAACCGAGCCATTCCCACACGTCACCGCCATCCGAAGTCGAGACTTCCAAGCTTTTTCGGCTGATATTCTTGTCTTTGCCATTGTCCATAGCGTAGTCGTTTATGTGTTCGGCAACATCGCGCATCTTTTTGAGGTTTGGCAAAGCATCATCAAACGTTTTGAGCGAAACTTGTATTTGCTCGCTAATCGTTGTCACCTTGGAAGCGAGTTCCGCCGCTCTCCGTAGTCGCGTAAGCGCTACGACAAGAAAATGGAAATCGCTCCATTGCCGAAAAATAAACTCCGCATCTTCCGGCTCTTTGGAATTGAGGCGACGACGCTGCAAATCAATAGTCCAGAGAGCTATGTTTGCCAATCGTTTCGCCCGCTCGTAGGTTGCTGCATTGTCTGGCTTCATACTCACGATAATTTTCTTCCAAACATCGGTATTTTTGAAAGCATCGTCCGGCAACACGAACCAAACTGGATAGCCCCGCGATACTGGCATTCCCTTGCACAACACTTTACCACTTTCCTTGTCAGCATCATCCCACTCTCTTTCCGATACATTCCACCGCATCGCAATTCGCGGCACAGCATCCCAATCCAATTTTACCACGGAGAATGGATTAGGGCCCGTTCCCCCATCAAAAATGACACGAATGTTGCTAACGCAGTCTTGCGGGCTGGTCACGTCGATTGGCAGTGTGTATCGGTATGGCATAAGGTTTTCGTATTTGACTCAAAACCACGCTACCAACACAACGCAAAAACACCAATCAAATGGATGAATTGCCCCGTTCGGCATCCAATTGCGCTTTCACGATTTTACCTCTAGGCGTTGCAAAAAATTCCTGCTGGCGTTTATGCTCCGCAATCATGTCCTCCAAGTCCTTTTTGTCCTTCGCGTAAAGATATTGATGAGCTTGGCGAGCCATAATGATATTGAATTCCAAAACTTCACGGTCACTACCACCCAATAAAGTTTTACGCTGTAGCCTTATCCCCGGTTTGTCCGGCGCATCATGTGATTCGGTTGCGAGAATAAAAATGTCAGGTGTTAACGGAAAATAATGCGCCCGTTCAAGAAATCTTCGGCCATGTATAAGCCCTTTGGCCTTTGGAAATCTAATAGCCAATGGGTTGTCAGTCGTCACGAATTTGCTGGATACTTTTGAAATGAAAACTGTCCAATGCTGAAAATAAAAGAGATTCGCAAAGTCATTGATGTTTTCCAGATTTTGCAGGTGATACCTGTTGTCAGGCTTTATTTCAATTTTGTTGTTCGCCATCATCTCCTGAAGTTTTTGCCGCAACTCTGGCGATATGGTCACACCTTTTTTCTTTTCGTATTCGTCAAAAAGCCTATCAGGCCGAATGCTGTATTCAGTTTGAATCATCCACTCGGTTGCCTCTTTCTCAATCCGGTGGATTTGCTCCCGCATTTCCCGCCCCCGAATCCAAAGCATACTCATTAAGAGAGCAACCGTCCATTTGTCCAGTGGTTCTATTTGTTGATTGTTGAGGACTTTTTCAATGATTGAATCCAAATTGTTGCCGATAAAATCTTCTCTTTTTTGGAACCACTCCTCGACTCGCTGACTTGTTTCGTCCTGTATCCCCGTTTCGATTCCGTAAAAAAACTCGGCACTGCAAATCCTCTTTGTGCCCCTTGCTCTTTCGCACGTCATTGAATCTCGGTCTAAAACTTCAACAAGATCTTTCTGGTTGGTAAACCTGCGAAGATAGAACTGCGGAACGAAATGTTGGTTTTTCGTCATTAAATTACCTGATTCTTCCAAGCGAAAGGATAGCACAATAGGACACAAAGGGGATACAAAATTTAGCCGCCAAATTGCCGCACAAATCAATCAAAAATTCACCAAGGGGTCAAACTAGAGTCCCGATTCTGCTTGGACCGGGTCAGGCCATAGTTCGGTTCGTTTTCTTGGAATGATTTTTTGGTTTTTGGTTTCCGTGTCGGCTTGGTCCGGATTCATGTTGTGTTCTTCGTGTCCTTCGTGCCTTCGTGTGAGCGAAAATTCGTGTCAAAACCTCTTCCCCTATCCTGTTAATCCTGTTCATCTTGTCCATGTGCTTTGGCCCTTCCCCTCTGCGAAAATTCGCGCCAATTCCCGAAATTCGCGTCAAAATTTTCCTATCCCTCAACACCTTACGCCTTTCCCGTTAGCCGCTAACTTTGCGGTTCCCCAAACCCTGCTAATATCGCCTTGGCTGGGAAATCGCCCCCGCCACGATGAGCCAGCACGACTCAATAGACTTTGGCAACCGACCGCCAACCGGATCGGCTACCCTTCCGCGTCGAGGCGAACTGGCGTTCGCCTCCATTTTTGGAAAATTGCCAAGCAGTGCGATTGGATCTGCCGCCAGCGCTACAAATTCCCCTGTATCATGTCCTTCCGCACTCTCTTGGACGCCCTCAAATCCCCGCCGAAATCGGCTTACTTTTACGTTACCGTTGTCAAACCACCATTTCCCTCAAGCCGTTGAAATTCATACACATCGTTTAAATGGCTCCAACCTAATCAAACCTAATCAAACCAAAAAAACTTTCTGGCCGGGGCCAAGGCCACCATCCCGGCCGGCGTGCCGCCACCGCAGCTCCTATTTGGAGAATCGGGGGAAGATTTGGTTTGTGGGGACGAGCCGTCCCCACCCCGATCGTCCTGATGGTCGCTTACCAGTGGCCGAACCGGTCCGCGGGAAGTTTCGCGTCCTCGGGGAAAACGAGATAGACCGTGTGATGAGATTGCGCCCACGCGTGGAGGACGTTTTCCCGACGGTAAATGCGGCGCACCGATTCGCCGCGGTTCGGATGCGTGGCCGGATCATTGATGACCAGATCGCCGGTCTTGGTGAAGCCAATGCACACCACCAGGTGGCCGTCCAGGTCCGGCGGGCGGCCCGGCTCCAGTTGGTCCCAGCGGGTGGAAAGAATGACGGGGATGCCCGCGGCAATCCAGTCTTCCACTTCCGAAAGGTTGTCGAAGCGGGTGACGTAACTTTGCATGCCGCTGAAACTGCCGGCGAAAGCGGTGTTGAACGGCCAGTTGCCGGTGCCGGCAAAGTCCTGGTCATAGACCGCGGCCGCAGTCTGCGGCACGGTGAGATTCAGTTCCGGGCGGTTCAACGCCAGCGCCCAGCGGGCCAGGACCATCGAAAGCGAAGTGGGGCTGCACCAGCCCGCTCCGCCCGGATAGCCATGCTGGGACCGCTCCGGCGTCGAGATGATTTTGCCCCAAGCGGCGCGATTGGGCGGGCCGTCGGTCGTGGGCGCCTTGGTATTGGTGAAGGAGATGCCGAGCAGCTTGAGCGTGGGCATGGCATCGTTGGTGCCGCCCAGCGTGACCCGGAGTTGCACGGCGTCCGCGAGCCGGGGCAACACCAGGGTGTCCGTGTTCACCGTGCCATCGCCATCCCGCTGGCCACGCACGCTGGTGCGCGGGAAGATGACGCCATCCGTGGACCAGCGGCCAAGCGTGTAAAATTTCGTCCGCTTGCCGGCGGCGATGCCGCAGGCCTCGACGTCCAGGAAGGTGCCGGCCGGGGCGTTCGCGTTCCAGGAGACAATGACTTGGTTCCAAGGGATGGGGGAGGGGATCGGCGGCGAAAGGAGCACGGTGGCGCCGGCGTCATTCCGGGTGCGCGCGAACTGGGAGAAGTCAATGATCTTGGTGAAATGGCTGAATTGGTTCCGTCCGGAAACGACGGTGGTTTTGCAACCGGACAACACCAACGCGACCAGCAACAGGGACAGGGCGGACAAGCGGGCGCGTCCTGGTCCGGTGGTTCGCGACGGACATCGGTCCTGTCCACTAACCTCCGTTCGAGTTTTCAAGCATTGAAATACTGGAAACATTGGGTACTAAATGGTTTAACGCTTACCCTCACCATGAACCCGGAAACATTCAACATTCGACATTCAATTTCCAACCCTGAACGACGGCGGCAGCGCGAGCCGCTTCGATATTGGGCGTTGAATGTTGAAGGTTGAATGTTTCTTTTGCGCTTCATGGGCACCGCCATAGCCTCACGCCGGCTGGTAATTCAGCCACGGACCGAGCCAGCGTTCCATTTCCGAGACGGGTTGGCCCTTGCGTTTGGCCAAATCCTCAAGCTGGTCCTTGCCGAGTTTGCCAACGGCGAAATATTTCGCTTCCGGATGGGCGAAATAGAGCCCGCTGACACTCGCGCCGGGATACATGGCGAAGCTTTCGGTCAGTTTGATGCCGGTGTGCGGCTCCGCGTCGAGCAGGTCCCAAAGAATCGCCTTTTCCGTATGGTCGGGACAGGCCGGATAACCCGCCGCCGGGCGGATGCCGCGATATTTTTCGGCGATCAAATCGTCCGTCGTCAATTTCTCGGTTTTGCCAAAGCCCCATTCTTTGCGGACCCGCTGGTGGAGATATTCCGCAAACGCTTCGGCCAGCCGGTCGGCGAGCGCTTGGGCCATGATGGCGCTGTAGTCATCGTGTTTGGCCTTGAACCCGCGCACGATTTCGTCCAAGCCGATGCCGGCTGTCACGGCAAAGGCGCCGAGATAATCGCCGGCGCCGTCCGCCTGCGTGCGGGGCGTGGACGCCTTGGGCGCGATGAAATCGGCCAGGCACCAGTTGGGCGTGCCGTCACCCTTGTCCATTTGCTGGCGGAGGAAATGAAACGTGGTCCGCAGATGTTTGCGGGCGCCGTTGGTGTAGATTTGCACGTCGTCGCCGACGGCATTGGCGGGGAAAAAGCCATAGGCGCCGCGCAACTCAAGTTGTTTGTGGGTGACGATCTGCGCCAAGAGTGTTTGCGCCTCGGCGAAGAGCTTGCTGGCCGCTTCGCCGTGCTTTTCATGCTGGAGAATCTTGGGGTACACCCCGCGCAATTCCCAAGTGTGGAAGAACGGCGTCCAGTCAATGAAAGGCACGACTTCCTCCAGGGACACCGCGAAGGCGCCGGCATGGCCGTGCGGCGAGCCGCAAGCGCATTTGCCGGGATTGAAATTGCCCGACGACAACGTGCGGATGCCGGTGAACTCCGGTTTGGGCAGGTCGGCGTAGCTCAATTTCGGCGCATTGGCCCGGGCGGCCGCGAGCGGGAGAAGCTTTACAATGTGCTGGGAGTGGGAGGCGCGGAGCTTTTCGTATTCTTCGCGATGCTGTTTTACAAACGCCGCCTTACTGGTGGCGCTGAGCAAATGGGTGGCCACGGGAACGGCGCGGCTGGCATCGAGCACGTGGATGACCGGCTGGCTGTAGTGGGGCGCAATCTTGATGGCGGTGTGCGCCTTGCTGGTGGTGGCGCCGCCAATCAGCAGGGGGAGGCGGCAACCGGTGCGTTCGAGCTCGCGGGCGACGTGCATCATCTCGTCGAGGGACGGCGTGATGAGTCCGCTCAGGCCGATCAGATCGGCGTTTTCCTTTTTGGCCGTTTCCAGGATTTTTTCACATGGCACCATGACGCCGAGGTCAATGACCTCATAATTATTGCAGGCCAGGACGACGCCAACGATGTTTTTGCCGATGTCATGCACATCACCTTTGACGGTGGCCAGGACGATTTTTCCCTGGGTTCTAACGGCCTCTCCGCGGGCGGCCATCGCGGCCTTCTCGGCCTCCATGAACGGCTGGAGGTAGGCGACGGATTTTTTCATGACGCGGGCCGACTTGACGACCTGCGGCAGAAACATCTTGCCAGTGCCAAAGAGATCGCCGACGACGCTCATGCCGGCCATGAGGGGACCTTCGATGACCGCGAGCGGTTTGCCGTATTTCGCGCGGGCTTCTTCGGTGTCGGCCTCAATGAAAGCGTCTATGCCCCTGACGAGCGCGTGGGACAGGCGCTCCTCCACCGTGCCTTTGCGCCAGGCGGCCTCGACGGCGTCCGTGGCGGCGGCGGCTGCCGGGCTGGAAGCGGACTTCAGTTTTTCGCCAAAGCTGACCAAGCGCTCCGTGGCGTCCGGGCGGCGATTGAGCAACACGTCTTCCACGAGCCCCTTCAGCTCCGGTTCAATCTCCTCATAGACCGCCAGCATGCCCGCGTTGACGATGCCCATGTCCATCCCGGCGCGGATGGCGTGAAAGAGAAAGGCGCTGTGCATCGCTTCGCGGACGCGGTTGTTGCCGCGGAAACCAAACGACACATTGGAGACGCCGCCGCTCACCTTGGCATGGGGCAGGTTTTGCTTGATCCAGCGCGTGGCGGCCAGGTAGTCCACCGTGTAGTTGTTGTGTTCTTCGATGCCGGTGCCAACCGTGAGTATATTGGGGTCGAAAATGATGTCTTCCGGCGGGAAATTCAACTCATCCACCAGAATGCGATAGGCCCGTTCACAGACGCGGATTTTGTCCGCATAGCTGGCGGCCTGGCCATTTTCGTCGAAAGCCATCACCACCACGGCAGCGCCGTATTGCAAAACTTTCGCGGCGTGTTCGCGGAATTTGGCCTCGCCTTCCTTGAGGGAAATGGAATTGACGATGCCCTTGCCCTGCAGGCATTTCAGGCCGGCTTCAATGACCTCCCATTTGGAGGAGTCCACCATGAACGGCACCTTGGCCACTTCGGGTTCGCTCCCCAGCAGTTGCAAAAAACGGGACATGGCCGCGACGCCGTCAATCATCCCCTCGTCCATGCAGATGTCTATGACGTTCGCGCCGTTTTCGACTTGTTGACGCGCCACGGCCACCGCTTCCTCGTATTTGTTTTCCTTGATGAGCTTGGCGAATTTCGGCGACCCGGCCACGTTCGTGCGCTCGCCGATCATGATAAAGGTGCCGGGTTGCTGTGTGAACGGCTGGGAGCCCGAAAGCCGGAGGGGCAGGGGAGACGGCACGGGAGCGCCCGGGGCCGCGGGAATGGCGGAAATCGTGGTGCGGCCCTTTCGCGCTGCGGCGAACTCGCGAGGATGTTTCCCATGCAACGCCTTTGCGATGGCGGCGATGTGTTCGGGCGTGTTGCCGCAGCAGCCGCCTGCAATGTTGATCAGGCCGCTGGCGGCGAATTCGCCGAGCAGCCGGCCCATGTCCTCGGGCTGCAGGTCGAAACCCGTCGGCGACAGCGGATTCGGCAGGCCGGCGTTCGGGTAACAGGAAATGGCGGTGTCGGATTTCTGGGCGAGTTCCGCCAGGAACGGCCGCATCAAGTCCGGACCGAGGGAACAATTCAACCCGATGGCGAGCGGCTTGACATGCTTGGTGGCGTTCCAGAAGGCTTCAATCGTTTGCGCCGAAATCATGGTCTCGCCCCCGCGTCCCACGGCGGCGGAAATGATGATCGGCAGGGTTTTTTTCTCCTGCGCAAACACCTCCTGGATGGCCACGAGCGCGGCCTTGGCGTTGAGGGAATCGAAAATGGTCTCCACCAGCAGAACATCCACGCCGCCGGCGATCAAGGCGCGAACCTGCCTGGTATAGGCCGCCTTGACTTGGTCAAACGTGCAAACCCGAAAACCGGCATCGTCGGCATCGGGGGAATTGGACAGCGACACCGTCAGCGGTCCGATGGATCCGGCGACGAAGCGCGGCCGCCCGGTGGCATTGGCGATCCGGTCGGCCCATTCGCGGCATTGCCGGGAGGATTGTTCGTTGATATCCCCGGCGAGCTGATTGAGAAACGGGTTTTCAATGACCGTTTGGTAAAACGCCGGATCCTTCCGGCCGCCGCGCTCGCGCGGGTCGTCCACGAAAAATTCGCTCTGCCCGATGCTCGTGGCGGAAAAGGTGTTGGTTTCAATGAGGTCGGCCCCGGCTTCCAAAAAGCGCCGGTGGATGTCACCAATGGTCTTCGCATTCGTGAGCGAATACAGGTCGCCGTTGTTCTTCAGGTCCTTCTTTGCGTCCTTGAACCGTTCGCCGCGCACCTCCGCCTCGCCGAGTCCGTAGGTGCGAATGGTCGTGCCCATCGCGCCGTCAATGATGACGATGCGTTCGCGGAGCGCCTGACGAAGAAGTTCGGCATTGTTCGACATGGCGAGGAACTTATCCAAACGCCGCCGGAAATCAACTAAAAAATCAACATATCATGATATGTTGATGTGATGTGTTTCCATTGCCCCATCACATCGCGCAGGGCCTTAACCACGTAAACAGACCGCGCCTTGGTAGCCTGCCGGCAGGAGGAGATCGAAGCAGACCAAACGAGGGTCCGGGCTGCTCTCGCCGGCGGCGGCAATTCCGCGCCCCGACGTTTTGAGGCGCGCCTCCAGCCGGGTCCAGGCCCGGAAGAATGCCGTGAGCCTTGCTTCTGGCTGGAGCCGGGACCAGTCCTGATATTCCGTGGCCGGGAAGACTTGGGCGGCAATCGCCTCGCAGTCCGCTTGCGGTTGGACTTTTTCGATATCCACGCCGACTTCGTATAGCTGATGGAAGGCGAGAACCACCAAGTCTCCCGAATGGGACTCATTGAAATGCAACCCGGAGGCAGCGGCGTGACTGGCCACGCAGGGCTTGCCGAACGGACCGTAGTTAAATTCCACACGTTCCGGCGGCACATTCAAATGAGCCCCCACGAGGATTCGCAGCAAGCCGCGTGCGGCGAGAAAACGCTGCCGATCGTCGGCCAATTGAAGGCGTTGCCATCGGGCGTGTTCCTCCGGCGATAAAAGCGCCGCCAAGTGAGATTGCGCGGCGGGATCCTGCGCCAATCCGGCGAGCCAGACGACGGGAACGTCCGGCGGGCAATCTTGCAGCCAACGGTTGCCGGGCCGGGGGCCGCTCCAGGACCAGTGTTTGGGTGCCAATTTCATTACGGGCGCATCCTTGATAACCGGGCGGCACGACAAAGGCGATGATTTAAGATCGGTTGCCCGGAAATCAAGCAACGGCCCTGAGTGAGGGTGCCACCCTCGCCCGCGCCGATATCACGCGTGTTGATGCAGATTCGGCCTCGGATTTCGGCCGGTATTTCATGGCGAAACCGCCGGCATCCTGGGTAAACTGAATTGTTGAACAGCGCGGGTTGTGTGGTCCTGGTGGCCGCACAACGGCCTTTCGGTATTGTGACAAAACCAAGCGAAACAAATCCATCTCCACCTGCCGGTGATTTTGACCGGCTCCTGCGGGCGATCATAGAACGTTCGGTTAGATACCGCGCCGCTGCCGTGCTGGTGGCGGCGCTGATTGTCATTTTCGGCATCTGGTCCGCCGCCCGGTTATCCCTGGATGTCACCCCGGACATCAGCAATGTGCAAGTGCAAGTGCTCACGCCGGTGCCCGATCTCTCACCAGAGGAGATTGAGACTTCCGTCACCCGGCCCATTGAGCTCGAAATGTTTGGCCTGCCGGGTTTGGAGGAGGTGCGCTCGCTGACGCGTTTTGGCATTTCGCAAGTCTGCCTGATTTTTGCCGACGGCACCGACCTCTATCGGGCGCGCCAGATGGTGGCCGAAAGGCTGACCCACGCCGCGGACAAGCTGCCTCACGGCATGTCGCCCAAGCTGGCGCCCCCGAGTTCGGGGCTCGGCGAAGTGTTCACCTATGCGCTTGCATTCAGGACCAACCGTGTTTCCGGCGCCAATTACGGTGAAGCGGGATTGCGGCGGCTCAAGCTCATGCAAGAGTTTGTGGTCAAGCCCTGCCTGAAAGCCGTCAAAGGCGTGGCCGAAGTCAATACGACCGGCGGGTGCGACCAGCAAATGGTGGTGGAAGTGGATCCGCTCAAGCTGCCGGCCATCGGCATGGATCTGAATGACATTGCCACGCTGGTGGAGCGGGATGTGGCGGTTGGTGGCGGCGCGCTGGTGGAACGGAATGGCAACCAATTCATCATCCGTTCCCGCTCGCGGGCGCAGACCAGCAACCAACTGGCCAATGTTTGCATCAAGCTGCCATGGGTGTTGCGCGCCCAGCCATTGAGCACCGTGGCCAGCATCAATCTCGGATCCGGCATCCGCCTGGGGGCGGCCACGTTGAACGGTCAGGAGGCCGTGCTGGGCACCGCCATGATGCTGACGCGGGAGAATGCGCGCGAAGTGGCGCGATCGTTTCGGGCCGCGCTGGCCGAGGCCCAGAGCCGGTTGCCGGCGGACATGGAATTGCGTCCGCTTTACGACCGGGCCGAGTTGGTGGATGGCGTGATTGCCACGGTGGCACATAACCTGACCCTGGCGGCCGGCTTGGTGCTGGCGGTGCTGATTCTCTTCCTGCGCAGTTGGCGCGCCGCGCTCATTGTCGCGGGCGTCTTGTTTCTTTCCTTTGCCCTGGGCTTGGGCGGCATGGCCACCTGCGGCATCATGGGAAGCCTCTTGACGCTCGGCGCGATTGATTTTGGCGTGGTCGTGGATGACGCGATCGTGATGGTGGAAAATGTGTCCCGCCGGCTCGGCCCGGTTTCCGCCAGCGGTGCGCCGGCGGACGAAGCAAGCCGCCTGAAAACCATCGTGGACGCCTGTTGTCAGGTGCGCAAACCCATGCTCGTGGGCATGCTGGTCATTATCGGAGCCTATGTGCCGATTCTGACGCTGGGCGGCGTGGAAGGCCGCATGTTCCGGCCCTTGGCGCAATTCGTGATGCTGTTGTTGGGAAGTTCGCTTTTGCTCACTCTCACCCTGGTTCCAGCGCTCTGTGCCGGGTGTCTCAACGCCGTCGGCACGCTCGAAGAGCCGCGGTTCCTCACCACCCTGCGTTCGGCGTATGCCCGAATCTTCCACGCTGGCCACCGCTGGCGGTCGGCTATCGTGGCGCTGGCGCTCGTTCTGGCCGCCGGGGCGATCTTTTTATTCACGCGCTTGGGCGCAAACTTCCTGCCCTATCTGGATGAAGGCTGGCTGGTCGTGGAAGTCCAACGCGATCCGGCCATCAGCCTCGGAAAATCGGTGGACCTGGAATGCCGGACCGAACGGGCCATTCTGGCGGGCGTGCCCGAAGTCAAGGATTTGTACGCCCGCATCGGCATGTCTGAAGTCGCCACGGATCCCCAAGGCGCAAACCAGAATGACATTTATATCAACTTTCATCCCCGATCGTCATGGCGCAAGGTCAACGGCCACGTCATTTCCAAGGCCGAACTGGCAGAGATCATCAAATCGGCGATTGATCGCGGCGTGCCCGGTCAGGATCTCGAACTCAACCAGCCCATCGCCGTCCGCTTCGACGAGTTGTTGGAGGGCGTGCGGACCGACTTGGCCATCAAATTGTTCGGGCCTGATTATGATCAGTTGGACGCGCTGGCCGGCCGGATTGCCGGAATCGTGAAACAGCTTCCCCACGCCGGGGAAGTGGTGGTGGACCAGCCCGGCCGCACCGCCATGCAGGAATTCATCCCGGATCCCATTCCCTCGGTCCGGTTCATGATTGCCGGCGACGTGATGAACAACGCGGCGTCCATTGGCTTGGCCGGCCGTGAGGTGGGGCGCATTGACGAGGGCGATGTTTTCTACCCCGTCGTTGTGCGCGTCGCCGAATCTTCACGGACGAATCCGGCCACGCTGGCGGCTTTGCCGGTGCGCAGCGCCGACAGTTCCTATGTGGCCACCCTGGCCGACGTGGGCAACTGGACCAACCGCGACTCAAGCGTCAGCACCATCACCCGCGAACAAGCCCGTCGCCGCGAGGCCATCCTGGTCACGGTGGACAGCGCGGATGCGGTGGGATTTGTCGCGCAGGCGCGCGCGGCGGTGGAACACGGGGTCAAATTGCCGACGGGCTATCGCCTCGAGTTTGGCGGCGCCTACAAAAGCTGGGAATCCGGCAGCCGGCGGCTGTTGCTGGCCGGCGGGGTCTTTTTCTTGATCAGCGTGGCGTTGATTTTCGCCGCGCTGAAGCATTGGCGGCAGACGGCCCTGGTGACGTTCGGCATTCCCTTCGCGCTGGTTGGCGGCGTCTATGGCCTGTGGCTGCGCGGCTTGCCGCTGACGATGCCCTCGGCCGTCGGCTTCGTGGCCTTGGGCGGTTTGAGCATTCTTAACGGCATGGTCCTGATGACCTGTTTCAATGAACTGCGCGCACAAGGCGTGGCGGCCGGCGAAGCGGCGTTGCGGAGCGCGCAAACGCGGCTGCGCCCGGTATTGATGACGGCCTTGGTGGCCGGCGTCGGTTTCGTGCCGATGGCGCTTTCAACGGGCCCGGGTGCCGAACTGCAACGGCCGTTCGCCACCGTCGTGATTTTTGGCATCCTCACGTCCACCGCGCTGACGTTGCTGATCGTCCCACTTTTGCTGGCCGGGCGGAACGGCGGGGCAGGGGGGCGCGAAGCGGAATCCGGCCCGGCTTGCCGGGGCGTTTCCGGGCGGTTATCGGGGCGAACAAATTATTAATCTTCGGGGTTGAAACGCCGTGACAAAAGTGTAACATGAGCGCTCCGATGGTTCGGGGCGTAGCGTAGCCCGGCTAGCGCGCTTGCTTGGGGTGCAAGAGGTCGGGAGTTCGAATCTCCCCGCCCCGACCATTTTCTAAAGGAAATTCAGCACGTTGATGATGATCTATCCGTATTCTGTCATGCGGACAGATGAAAGCACATGTCTTGACCGGCGTTGAGGGTGCTCAGATTATCCCTAACGGCGACGATGCCTCGGAGGTTAAGGAGATCAAAAGGAACGGAATTTCTGTCCGTATCCGCCCCACAATCAAGGATGGAACAACCCGCTTTGTGCTGGATTATCGCGTAAATGGACGGCGCAAGCTGGTTTGGCGCTCCAGCATGGCCGCCGCCCGTAAAGCCGCCAATGCGGCCATTGACAAGATCTCGGAGGGCCAGGTCGAAGTGCTGAACCTCAAATCCGCAGACGCTTATGCATACACCCGAGCCCGAGCCGCGCTCGACGGACGGGAGGGCGAGACCAAGATAGAAAAAGGGATAGATGAAGTCGTGCGGGAATTTGCCGACGCACACCGCTTGCTCGCTGGGCGCGCGTCCATACTCGAAGTGTCTCGCGACTGGCTGCAACGCCACGCCGTCGAATTGCCACGCATCACCGTTCCTGCTGCCGTTGAGTTGATGAAGCAACAGGCCGAGACGGATGAAAAGTCAAATGACCGGCAGAAACAGATGTATTCATTGTTTTCATCCCCTTTTTCATAATTGGTTCAAGGCGCAACTGTCCGATAAAACGATTGAGCCGTCGGTGAATTGGTATCGATAAATTCACCCACGCCGGTTTCCGGGCCCGTCAACGTTCCGATGTCGGTCCAAGGCCCAACCAAGTTGGTGGCGCGCTGCAGCCGATAGCTGTATCCCGGAGCAAGCGGGAAACTGAAGCTCCAACCCTGTGACACTTTGCCCACGGCAATCGGTGACGGACCGGGAGTCATTGGAACCACTGTGATGGCCAGGTTGCTGAACTTAAAATCCTGGCCATTGCTTGGCGTTGCAGCGCTGTTGTTGACCCGGAAAAATGTCACCCCAGAGATGGCTGCACCAGAAAGCCGGCCGCTGAAACTTTTCCCGGTCGCAAGATCTCTGAACGTGTAGGTGGTGGCGCTGGTCAGCGTGAATTCGAGACGGTCCGACTGACCGTCGTCGTACGCAAATCCCGTCGCCGCGCCACTCCCACCAGCATCGGAGTAATGCGCGTTCAAACCATCGCCGCCTTGATGCCAATAACTGAAAAGTGTGTTTCCGCTGGCGTCCTGAAGATTGAACCCGTTCTGATTGGCTGCGCCGTCCAAGGTGGTCATCTGTAGTTGCACCAGGAATGTGCCGCCGAGGGGCAGCGGCAGGTTGAAGGTGCGTGAAGCGGTGGATGCTGAATCAGCCGTGCCGTTCCAAAGACCAAACAGCGGCGGGCTGTCGCCACTAATGTAACCGCCGCCACCGACCGTGCTCAATACCCAGGGGCCAAAACCGAACCCTTGATTGCCGGTGAATCCAATGGTGGTGGTGTAATTGGTGGCCGAATCTTGAGCGAGCAGGCCATTGGTGTTGCCAATCAGGCAAATCGTTGCCACCTGGCTGAAGGTGCTGGCTGCGGAATTGGACGTCACCACCCAATAATTCCCGCCGTCGCTGGTCGTCACGCTCAGCAATACCAGACTGGTTCCCGTCGCCCCGAGGATCGGATTATTCTCATGATACCACTGGTAAATTATTGGCTGACCATTCGTGGCCATCGCATTCAATTCCACCGCGTTGCCGACGGCGGTGATCAGGTTCGAAGGCTGGAGCGTGAATACCGGAGCGTTCGGCGTCACGGGCGGGATGACCTGCTGGATGACTGCTGCGCTCAAGCACTCCAGAGAGGAACAATCATTCGTAGTGGTCGGACTGGCCCAGGCGTTCCACGTGATATTGAGGTCGGGGCGGCGGGAACTCCACGCGGCGTTCGCATTGGCCGCCATCCAGGAGCTGTAAAGGCCCCAAAGTTGATTGTCCCCGGCAAAATCCGCCAACCCCCGCGCAAACTGGTCTTCCCAAGAGCTGTCGCCTCGCCCGGTATTAGAGAGAACCGCGTTGTTATAGACCACATGGTCGGCGGCCAGGAGCGCGTCCTGGTAAAAATTTGTGGCCCCGGTAAGATTGTGCAGGCAATTGGCTGCGTTGATAAACGCGCCGCTGTTATACACGTTGTCGGAGACCATCACGGTACCGTTGGAATTGATGCCTTCGTAAATCTGGCCATTCGTGGGATTAAAGAGATTGTTGCGCACCCAGGTGTAAATATTCTGGCATTTGGTCAGATAAGTGGATTGTCCCGTGATTTGATACAGCGCGGCGCCGGCAATAATCATGGGATCGTTGCTCAAGGCGCACTTGGCGTCTTTCGTTGCCATATTCTCCCAAATGCCGCCACCCAGCTGGCTGTCCCACCCCCGATTGTAAGCCATATTCCAGGCGTTGGTGGCTTGGTTTAACAAGGCGGTGTTGCCGGTAATCTGATAACCGCGGACGCAGGCGATCGTCATCCAGGCGATGTCATCGTTCCAGGTATCCTGCGACCAGGGATAATTTTCCCGGGCCAAAAAGGTGGTGGTCAGATCGCTGACCAATTGCTGGTTGTCCGTGCTTTTGGTCAGGTCATAGGCATCCTCCGCCACTTGAATTTCCAGGGCCTGCACCCAGGACCCGGCGTAGGCGTTGTTGGTCACACTTTCCTGGTAATAGGTCAGGCCGTTGGTGCGAACCAGGAACGCCGCGTTGTAGGCATTAAACGCCGTTTGAGCGAGCCCGGCTTGGGGGGCAACCGCCACCGTAATCCCCGAACTGATCGAGCCACTGGCGTAGAAGGTCCCGTTGCTGGACACAATTTCAACAATAACCGATGTATTCGTCACTGGATAATTACCTTGTTGGCTGCTCAGTTTCACCAGCACTGAGTTGCCCGTCTGCTGCGCGGTGAAGGTTTGCAGGCTGTAATTCCCCGTTTGGAAGTCCCAGCCATCGCCGGCATCCTGATACAACGTGCCGGAGGCGAAACCATTTGTATCCAGACAAACCATCAGCGTCAGCGGATTTAACATGTTTTGGGTCGTATGCTGCACAATCGGGCCGACCGGAAGGATGGCTCCTCCCCGAATCTCCAAGTGCGCCTGATACTGCCCCGCATCCCCGGGAACCAGGGACAACGGCTGCCAGATGCCTTTTGGCAGGGCCGGGTTTTGCGCCCAGGCAGGAATGACCAGTAGGTTGGAGCCCAGCAAAAAAGCTTGTTGCTCTGCCCGGAGGCTCAAGTCCGCGGGATTCGCAAAAAACACCGGTTGCATGACCGGAATGCCGGTCTGTGTGCTGTTATAAAAAAGAGTGTAAATATAAGGGAGGAGACGATAGCGCCGCTGCAAGGCAATCTGCGCCGCATTTTGCACCGTCGGGCCAAAGGCCCAAGGCTCCTTCTGGTTCGTGCCGGCTTGGGCATGTCCGCGACAGAATGGGAAGAACGCGCCGAAGCCGACCCAATTGCCCCATAAGTCTGGCGTGGCGATTTGTGCGAATCCTCCTAAATCCGGCCCGCTGAAGGGTTGGCCGGACAACCCCAAAGTCAGGGACATGGGAATGGAGACGGTCATGCAATTACTAGTGGACCCGTTGTCCCCAGTCCAGGCAGCGGCATAACGCTGGCCACCCAGAAAATTCGACCGGCTCAAAACGAAGGGACGGCGGTTGGGATTGTTGGCCAATTCACCCTGGTAGGTTGCCTCTGCTTCAAATATGCCATACGCGTTATGATAAAGCATATGAGATGCGGCAGGCAGTCCGCCTCCCGCACGATGCCAGTTGTCATAAGGCATGGTATTCAATGCGCTGAGTGCATTATTACACGACGGCTCGTCCATATCGATCCACAAGCCATCCATTCCGTTGGTCAGGAAATTTTGGCAGAGTCCCGACCACCAGGTTCTGGCGGCCGGCATCGTGAAATCAGGCCACGAAGAATTTCCGGGCGTGGAACCATCCTGATATTGTGAACCTCTGGCGGTTTGCACCCAGATATTGCTGGCGGTTCCCGATTGATAGACGGAGTAGCTCGAATCAACCGCAATCGCGGGATCAAGGATGTTTACCGCATGAAATCCATTGGTGTGAAGCCACGTGGTCAGCGAGGGCATGCTGGGAAAGCCAACCGGATCGATCGTAAAGTCCCGGTTGTTGTTCATGTAGCCGATATCCATCCAAATCGCGTCACAGGGAATTTGATTGGTCAGGAAGCCTTCTGCGACCGCTTGAACCTCCGAGGCGGGTGCATAACTAAAGCGGCATTGGTGATAGCCCAGGGCCCACTCCGGCGGCATGGGCATGGTGCCCGTCAATTGCGCCAAGCCTTGCAGCACGGCTTGCGGAGACGTGCGATCAATGATGAAAATCCGAAATAGAGGCCCCAAGCTTTCAAAAGTGATTAAATTGGTTCCGGTGGTCAGTTCCGCCCGGTATGAGCTGTCAAAAATGACGCCAAAAGCCGTGCCATCCGGTCGCACTCCCAGCACCCAAGGATGCGCCTGATACATCCGGTGCAGGTTGTCCGTGGACCATCCCGCGGTATCCGTAGCCCAGATATCAACACTTTGGCCATTGCGCAGCAACGGACCGTTAACTTCGCCGCCGCCGTAAAGGCTGGTCCCATCCGGAACCAACAACGAAGCGCAGGCGTTGCTGTTGACCAGCGTGAACTGCGGAATAAGGGACCAGTTTTGGGGTAACGATCCGCTCGATATCGGTTCCGAAACCAATGACAGTGATGGCACTTGATTGGAATTATATCCTGCCGGAACGAATTCAGCGATTCCTTGACCAATCATTGTGGCATTGGTGATGGCGATGGACTGAATGCTGCCGGTTGCGGCGGATGCCAGCCCAATGACGTTCGTCCAGGCGGTTCCGACGCGAATCTCGTCAATCGCCACATAATTGCCCCACGCTCCAACACAAAGCCGGTCGAAGGACATGTCGCCCAAGCCGAACTGCGTCACGGTTGGCGTGCCGGGTTCAGTCAGCGAAGTCGGGTTGCGATAGACGCGCACGTTGTCGTTGCCACCGTTGAAATCAATTCGCACCACATACAAATTCACCCCGCCATTGCCCGGACCGAGATCCAAAAAACTGCCGCTGGGCGTGCGGAAATGAACGTCGTTGTCGGACGTGTCATTGCCGATGCCGGCGATCCGGCCCGGATCGCCATAGTCACCACGATGAAATTCAAATTCATAGAACGATGCGGTCATGGCGGGTTGTTCCAGGAAGCTGATGTAAACGGTCTTGCCGGCAGCGCCGATGTCGCCACTGGCATTGAGATACCCATTTTGTCCAAAAAAACCGTTGGTCGAGCAGTCCAACAACCGGCCCACCCGGCTGCCACCGTAACCGCAGAGATGGTTGCCTTGCGAACAGGCATCATAACCGGCCGGTGCGTTGGAATAGCCCAACAAATTGCCCAGATCAAAATACATGGCGTTCCCGGCGACATTTGTCCATGTGCCACCCCAGCCGAAGCCTCCATTCTGACTGGCAACGGCACCGGGAATGTAATTAAAACCCTCATACGCAAGGCCGAATCCATCAAAGGCCACGATCGGAGACGTAATGAGCAGGGTGTCGAACTTGAGGTCCTGGCCGTTACTCGGAGTCGAATTTCCATTGGCGCGGATGAAAGTCACTTGTGCAATAGACCCGCCGGACAGCGTGCCAGTGAAGCTCGCACCGGTGGTATTATCGGTGAACGTATAGGTCGTGGCGGTATTCAAGGTGAACGTCAGGGTGCTGAAGCTGTCGCCGTTATATGTGAATCCGGTGGCCGTGCCACTCCCGCCGGCGTCAACATAGTGTCCGTTGGCCGTATCGCCACCTTGGTGGTAAAAACTAAAAAGCACATTTCCGCCCGCAGTCTGAAGCGTAAATCCATTGGTGTTGCTGGCATTGTCCATGACGTTCACTTCCAATTGCACTGAAAATGATTCGCCCACGGCCAAGGGCGAACTGAAGGTGCGAACGGCGGTGGACGAGGCATCGGCGGTGCTGTTCCACAGGCCAAAGGAATGCGGATGTGCGTTTCCGTCGTTCGAGATATAATCACCACCTCCGCTGGTGCTCAACGCCCAAGCGCCAAAGCCAAATCCCTGATTGCCGCTAAAATTGCCGCTGCTGGTGCTGTAGTTCCAGTAGTTCGTCGCCACATCGTAAGCGTTGGTGGTGACTTGCGCGGAAACGTCATGGGTTGCCAGTGCGAGGGCAATCGGCACGAATCGCCCTAATTTACGGATGGTATGATTTATCACATTTGTCCTTAAGGTTGTTTCTGTTGGGCGTGCGCGCCGACGATTGTGCCTATTTTAAGCATAAATATCTAGGGTGCCACCGTGCGATAGAAAGATTGGTCGGTGAGTGAGTTGGTGTCGATGAATTGACTCCAACCCGTCTGCGGTCCGGTCAAGGTTCCGATGTCCGTCCAAGGGCCGCTGATATTCGCGGCCCTTTGCACGCGATAAATGTGACCCGGAGCGACCGCAAAGCTGATGCTCCATCCCTGAGACTGTGCCGACAGTGCGAGTGCCGATGGACTCGGATTCACAGGCACCACGGTAATGGCCAGGTCGCTGAATTTGAAATCTTGCCCGTTGCTTGGTGTGGTGGAGCCGTTTACCCTGAAAAATATGACTCCCCCGATGGCCGCACCTGAAAGTCTGCCGCTGAAGCTTTTAGCGGTTGTGAGGTCGGCAAACGTATAGTTGGTGGCGCTGTTCAGAGTGAATTTGAAGCTGTCCACCTTGCCGTTATCATACGCAAATCCGGGCGCGATGCCGGTGCCATTCGCATCTGTGCAATGTCCGTTTGAACCATCGGTGCCTTGATGCCAATAGGTAAAAAGCGCATTTCCATTGGCGTCCTCAAGTGAAAAACCGTTCTGGTTGGCGGTCGTATCCAGGGTGTTCATTTGCAGTTGAACGGTGAAGGAACCGCCCATGGGCAAAGGCAAAACGAAGTTGCGGAACGCCGTGGATTCACCATTGGCGGTGTTGTTCCACATGCCAAACAGTGGTGGAACATCCCCGCTGATGTAACTGCCGCCGCCCGCCGTGTTCAAAACCCAAGGGCCAAAACCAAATCCCTCGTTGATTTCGCTGAAACCGATGGCGGCGCTGTAATTCGTGGCCGCATCTTGGGCAAGAAGGGCATTGGTCACGCCATACAAAAGAACTTGCGCCACCCGGCTATACGCGTTGGCGATGGAATTTGACGCGACGACCCAGTAGCTGCCGGCGTCGGCGCCCCCCACGCCGATCAGCACCAGATTCGTGCCCGTCGCACCGGGTACAGGATTGTTTTCATGATACCATTGGTAATTGATCGCCTGGCCATTGGTGGCAAAAGCATTCAAAGTGACCGAATTACCGGCCGCTGTGATCTGATTGAAAGGCTGAACGGTAAAAACTGGAGATCCGATATTGACATCGGCGGGAACGACCTGCATGGCCACCATGGAATTGATGCAATCCCAGGATAACAAGTTGCTTCCGGTCGGAGTTTGTTGGTCCCACTGACACCAGGAAAGATTATCCGAGGTGCGGCGGCGGTTCCAGGCGGCATTGGCGTTGGCTTGCAGCCAGGGCAGATACAGGAACTGGTAGTTTCTGTCCTTCATGAACCTGGCCAGCCAACGGACACCGATGCTGTTGAAGCCTGAGTTGTTGTTGTCCGGACCGTAATCAATCATGATGTTATATCCGCTGGCGTCTGGACTACCCAAGTAGTTCATCGTATAAGTCGTGGCCAGCATGGCGTTGGTCGTATCCCCAAGAAAGTCCGCAGCACCCACAAACGTGCCCTGGTTATAAGTGCTGCTCCAGGTCGAGATCGTGCCGCCAACGGCAATGTTGTCGTAAATGGCACCATTGGTTGGATTGTACAAAACGGCCTTTTCCCAATTGTAAAGGTTTTGCGCCTTGATCAGATAAGTAGAATCGCCTGACGTTTGATAAAGGAGACAGGCAACAATGGCGGCAGGCCCGTTGACGCAGGCGTTTTTTTGCGCCTTGGCCGTGCTCCAATAAAGTCCGCCACCGAAAAGAGTGTCCCAGCCCCGGGCGTACACCAAATCGAAGTTTGTTTTCGCGATATTGAAAAAAGCGTTGGAACTGGTATTTTGGTAGCCGCGCAGATACGCGATGCAAGCCCACATAATATCGTCGTTGTAATCATTCCAGGACCAGTTGGTGCCGTTGTCGGAGCTGAACCCGTTGATCAATTGCGTAAGATTTGTTTGATCGGCCGGGTTTCCCGTGCGCTCGTAGGCGTCAATGGCACCTTCAATCATTTCGGCTTGGCACCAGAAACCGCTCACGCCACCGGTCTGGTTGTTTTTATAGTGCGCCTTGCCGCCAGAAAAAGAAGAATAATAGGAGGCGTTAAAGGCGCTTAACATGGTGGTTGCGTTGGTATCGGTAAATGCCCGGGCGGGGTGACTGCCCATTAAAACCAGCGCAATAAAAACCAGCAGGCCAGCCGCCGGGCGAGGGGTTTTGCGGAGGATGCAACACATAAAAAACATACCACAGTTCTGCTCAAGGCGTAGCCGTGCGATAAAAGAACTGGCCGACGGGTGAGTTCGTATCGGTGAATGAAAATTGGTCAAATTGCGCGAAAACCTTCCCGAGGTTGGCCCAAGGGCCGTTAATTTGGGTGGCGCGCTGAACCCGATACGTCAAGCAGGGAGTGGCCCCAAAGCTTAAATTCCATGTCTGCGCAGCCGGTTCCAAGCTGGCCGGAAGATTCGTGGGGGCATAGATAACCAGGCCGTTGAACTTGAAATCCTGGCCGTTGCTTGGCGTGGAAGCTCCATTGGCTCTGACGAACCCGACTTGGGAAATGGGCGCGCCAGATAATGTGCCGCTAAAACTGTTCGTGGTGGCAAGGTCGGTGAACGTGTAGGTGGTGGCACTGTTCAATTTAAATTGGAAGCTGTCCAACCGGCCGTTATCATAAGCAAAGCCGGGCGCGGCATGGGTGCCGGTGGCATCGGCATAATGTCCATTGGCCGAGTCGCCGCCCTGATGGTAATAGCTAAAAAGCACATTTCCACCCGCGTCCAGAAGTTGAAACGCATTGGTGTAGCTTGGGTTGTCCAAGGTGTTCATCTGGAGTTGTACCAGGCATGCTTGGCCGGAGGCAAGCGGTGAGTCGAGCGGGCGGACGCCGGTTGATTTTCCGTTGGCGGCGCTGTTCCAAAGGCCAAAGAGCGCCGGATTATCACCGCTGATGTAATCGCCACCGCCGGTGGTGCTTAAGGTCCAGGAGCCATAGCCAAAGCCTTCATTGCCCGTGAAACCAGGTACGAAATAATTTGTGGCGAAGTCTTCAGCGACCAAGCCGTTGAGCGGATCGAGGCCAAACGCCAGCGCCTGTCCCCATTTATGACCGTCAACTGGCAAAAAGCCGTTCATCAGGATAAAGCCGCCGGTAATTCCCAGTGTCTGCCGCCAATTAAGCATGGAAGCTGTGATAGTGGGACAATCTGATGAATCGACCCACAAGCCGGGATAGACCTTGAAGCCGCCGAAAGCGCTGTTCCAAGAGCCCACATTATTGATATTGCCCGCCCCACCCGAGTAGCACTGGAGATAAATGGCATCCACGTTGGTTCCCAACTGTGATTTGACGCTTACCCAGTAGCTCTGGGCGGTGTAAGGACACAGTGTCACCTTCATTCCCAAACTGGCAATCAAGTTGCCAAATGCCACGGCGGAAGAGACGTCATAGGTCTGTTCGTCGTCGTATTGGATGGCGTCCACGCCGGTTGCGTTTTTGAGTGCCTGAAAGTTCTCGTAAAGGATGCTACTGGCCCCGATTCCGTTGGCCGCGATTAAGTTTTTAATATTCGTGAAGGAAGGATCGCCCCAGCCGCCGATCACCAATTCGATTCGGTTTATAGCAGGTCTTAATCCCGCCAACTCCGCCCCCCAGTTTTGGTCGCCAACATAACTGCCGTTTTGGGCCACCAACGTGCCATTATAATATACATCTCCATTAGTATTGACTGTCATCACAAATAAAAGTAAGGCATTGAAGCCCGACGCCTTAAGCGCAGCCGCATTGGTAATTGGCGGGTAGAAGTCGTTCCCTAGGTAAACTCCTTTGACGGCTGCATTGGCAGACGACGGGGCTGGAATCATGAAAAACAAGGCCCCAAAAACGACAATAGTGATGAGGCTGTGCAGTTGATTAAGGGGTTTAGGGACTTTCATTCATGTTCTTCATTTTAATTCGAAACACGAACCAGAAAGAGACTTTGTAACGCAAGCTATTGCCAGCCGCCGGAAGCAGGTGTTGTGCTGATTTGCAGCAGGTAGTGAAGATCATTGAGGCTCGCCTGGTCGGTCAATGGCAAGCCGCCGCTGCCAAGAAGCGATGCCGCTTTGATGGCCTTGGCGGAATTGAAGCCCATCCACTTGTGCAATTCCGCGTGGCCGTCCGCAAACGATATGCCCGACGATCCACCGTGATAGGTGGCCGGGGTATCGTTCAACTGGAGCGCATTTGCCAGGGGTGACACTGCCACATTGGCAAAAAAACCGTCATTTATGGTGTTTTGATCCTCATCAATGCAAATAAAGAGGGATTCCGGATGCAGTATTTGCGAGGTTTTCATATAGGTCTGAAACGTCCCTCCGCTTTGGGTGGCCCGGCTGGTCCAACCAACATAACAATTCATTGAAATGCCACGCACCATGTTCAGTTGGTTCCCCGGACACTTGAATAGCCCCAAGGTTTTTACAAACGGGAACAACAACTCGTTCTGAATTTTGGCTGCATTAATTGCGTCGGCCGCGCTTTGCATATTGCCAGCCACCCAGGCATTGGCCGGGTTCGGAGGCACCGGCCAGTTGCCCTGGTTGGCGCCATCACCCGGATTCAAAACCACCCGATTGTTGTAGTCGTTGGCGTATATGGTCCACGCCATCGCAAATTGCCTGCTGTTGCTCATGCACTGTATGCCTTGGGCTTTCGCCTTCGCCCTCGCCAACGCGGGAAGCAGCAAGGCGGCCAATATGGCGATAATCGCGATGACGACCAGCAGTTCAATCAAGGTGAAACCGCGGAAACATTTTTTGTTAAAAAGACGGAATGACATAATTATTTTCATACGCAAACACGCCATCATTGGCTGCTCTGATAATGGACTCGTCTAAATCTAGCGGGTTTTGGCCCTCCCTCAATAGTCCGAGAAGACTACGCCGCGGCCGGTTGCAAGATCGCCTGAACCCAATAGTCCGCTCGGACTATTGTAAAGCATTCGCCCGGCAGTATGCTAATTAAGTTTCCACAATAAACCTAAACAAACTATGCCAACCGCATTTATGAAATATCAATTACGTACCAAACTGATCTTTGGGACCTTGGGAATTATATCCGGTATGGTCGCAACGAACTTCGCTGCGGCGCAATCTACCACGACCGCCCTGGATACGGCAGCAAATTATAGCGGCGGTTTTAGCACCGGCATGAATGGCGGCTACGGTTTTGGAGCCTGGACTTTGAACACCCCGGGGGGCGGGAATTACGTCGGGGGCGGCCTCTTTGGGTTGTGGAATAACGCATATGGCGCGGGCACTGGATCGTACGCCAATCGCCCGTTTGGTTCAGTTTTGTCCCCGGGGCAGACCTTTTCCATCTCGGTTCAAACCGGTACTTTGAACGGCTCCGCTGAGCAGGCTGGATTTAACCTTGAAGATGCGTCCGGAAACGTGCTTTTTAGTTACTGGCAGCAAGGTGGCAATTACTTGGATGGAGATTTTTCGGATGCAAATGGTGCTGGAACCGCCACCGGATTTGCCTATGATTTCAGCCAACTGGATACAATTGCGTTTACGCTGAACAGCGCCACCAGCTATACGCTCACCGATCTTGCCACCGATGCGAGTTTTAGTGGCACGCTTTCTGGATCGGCCATTGATCAAGTTCAGATCTTCAGGCAGAATCTCGCCGGTGATCCCAATCTGGGTGGCGGCGGCGGAACGGACTATCGCTTTAACAATCTGGAAATCACCACCGTTCCCGAGCCGTCCGTCCTCGCTTTGGCGGGAATGAGCGGCCTGGGGATCCTTTTTATCGCCCGGCGGCGGCTGGCGTCGAGGTGACTTTGAAATGTGATCCAGCATCACAGACAACCGATTATCAGTGATTATCTCAATTATGAAAAATAAATTTACGGCAAGCATCTGCGAAATTACCGGCTTGGCGGTTTTCTTGTTCGCCGCCGGCAATGTGTCCGCGCAAAACACGAACGCCTATGACGTGGCTGCCAACTATGCAAGCTTCTCAGGCAACCAAGGATTCGGCTATGGGCCCTGGGCGTTGAGCACTCCCGGTGGCGGCAGTTATATCGCAAACGATGCGGGCACGCATCCCCATTCCTTTGGTTTGTGGAACAACACGGCAAATAGTGCGTCAACCGCTGTTCGGCCTTTTGACAGTGCTCTGCCGGTCGGCGGAACGTTTTCGCTTGATTTTCGTCTGGAGAATTTGCAAGACACTTCCGAAACAAATGGCTTTACCCTTCAGGACGCCTCGGGCAACGCCGTGTTTAGCTTCTTCCATATGGGCGGGGATAACGCCAACGGATGGTACACCGATGCGTCGGGAACCGGCGTGGCGACCGGCTTCTCGTATAACTTTGACTCATTCACGCACCTGCGGTTTGTCTTGAACACGGCCACGACCTACACGTTGATAGATGATACCACAACGAACAGCTTCAGTGGCACGCTATCGGGAGCGTCAATCACCCAAATAACATTCTTCAGAGGCAACGGAAGTTCAACGCCGCCCAACGGCCAGGACTTCAAGTTTGACACCTTGATGATTACATCGCCCACGCCTGTCCCGCCAGTGTTCATCACGCAACCGGCCAATGCTTGGGGCTTTGTGAGCAACACGATCACTCTTGGGGCCATTGCTTCCAGCAGTGAAGCGATCAATTACCAATGGTATTTCAATAATGCCAAGATAAACGGCGCCAGCGCCACGAACTTGGTGCTGGCCAATGTGGGGTTCCTCAATGCGGGCAATTATTTTGCCACTGCGTCAAATTCCCTGGGGACCGCCACAAGTTCCGTGGCCATCGTCACCATCTTGCCGTTTGGCTACACCAATGGCTTTGACGTGGCGGGCAGTTATTCGGGGGGTATTGGCGGAAATCAGGGTTTTGGGTTTGAACCGTGGAGCCTGGGCACCATCGGCGGCGGTGATTACATCAGCGGTGACACGCCCCAGTTGTTCGGAATCTGGAACAATACTGGCGCCGACGCGACGACCGCAGTGCGTCCTTTCAATGCGCCCTTCGTGAACGGGACTTTTTTAGTACAACTGCAAAACGCCAATCCCTTGGACTCCGGAAATACCAATGCCCTTGAGCTTCAGGATGCGAACGGCAACGTGCTGTTTAGCTTTTTCCACTCCGATACCAACGACGCATGGTATACTGACGCCGGCGGGACCAGTCCGGCACCCGGCTTCGTCTTTGATCTGGGCGTAACGCACTTTTTCGCTTTTGCGCTCAATAGTTCCACGAGTTACACTTTTTACGATCTGACCACCGGCCGCAAATTTAGCGGCACTCTGTCCGGAGCGCCGATTGCCCAGGTGGCTTTTCTGAGGGGGAATGATGTTAACACTCCGAGCAACGGCGGCGAGGACTTTAAGTTTAACGCCCTGACCCTGGTGACGCTGGCGGGAAACCCGCCAGCATTCGTTGTGCAACCTCAACCCAACGGAGGTCTGGTGGGCAGCACCATCACCCTGGGTGCTGACGTCACCAGCAGCACCGGAGCTGCAACTTACCAATGGTATTTTGGGAATACCCCCATCACGGGAGCCACCAGCACGAATATTGTAATAGCGGATGCGGCTTTAACCAATAGTGGAAGTTATACATTGGTGGCCGCAAATTTGTTTGGATCCACTACGAGTGCCGTGGCGGTGGTTACGGTGTATGTGGAAAACAACCGGCTCATTGCCTATGAAGGTTTTAATTATCCAGGCGGTCCTGCCATAATCGATAATGTCTCCCAAGACGGAGGCCTGGGCTGGAGTGGGGCATGGACCAATGTTTCAGCCAGCGAAAGTTACATCACGGGTGGCAGTCTGGTTGGGGGGGTGAATGCCCCTCCCGGTTACGATTCCTTGTCGCAAGGCAACTCTTACTTCAACTATGGGAATAGCCGGGCCGGCCGGTGGCTGGACTGCACCACCAACAGCGTTTTCGCGGCCCGCGGCTATCTTGACGGCAACGGAAATATTGGCGCCCCCGGCAAGACCCTCTATGTCAGCTTCCTCCAACAACCGGAGGTGCCAAACGCGTTCTATGAATGCGAATTCCATCGTTCTGACCTCAATGATCCCGGCCGTATCGCCGGTGTCGGAAACGACACGGCGACGACGGATGTCTATTTCCGGAGTCCCAATGGCACGTTCACGGACATGGGCGCCGGCGATTCATCGGCGGGCTCGACCGGCAATCTGGCCGTCGATTTTTATGTCGTGCGAATCGACTTCCAACCGGGCCATGCTGACAATGTCTTTGTGTATCGTAATCCAACCTCGCTGACGGAGCCCGCCACCGCAACCTTGGCGCTGACGAACGTGGGAAATATGTCCTTCAACGGCTTCAGTCTCGGCACTTTCGACGATAATGAACTGGCCGTCGATGAGATCCGCATGGGGGCGACTTGGTCAGACGTGCTCGGGCTGCCAGGGGCCAACAACATGATACGCCCGATCCGGCAGGGAGGAAACTGGACCATTCAGTTTGCCGGCAATCCGACATTTGCGTACCGGGTTCAGCGTGCGCCCAGCGTTACCGGACCGTGGACCGACGTTGGCACCGCCACCCCGGCAGAGAGTGGAATCGGCACTGTCACTGACCCAAATCCGCTGACGGGACAGGCGTTTTACCGGACCGTAACGCCTTAAAACAAAAAAACGCAGCACTTGCAAGCCGCTGGTACGCCATCAAAGTCGTGCCAGCGGCTTCTTGGTCAGCCTCCCGGGCATTTCACGCCGAATCCAACCGGCGCCGCCGGTTGATTCATTTGCGCCCGGTTTCGGAAGGCGGGGTCCGGCGCTCCAGATATTTATTGATTGCCTCGACGCGGCAACGGACTTGCAGCTTTTCGTAAATCTTTCGCAGGTGCGCCCGAACGGTATCTTTGGAAATACGCAACTGTTCACCAATTTCTTTGTTGATCAAGCCGCGAGAGAGCAACTGCAGCACCTCTTCTTCGCGCAGGCTCAATTTTTCGGCATCCGGAGCTTGACTCGTGTTTTCATGAAACGCCTCCACCACCATGCGCGCGATTTCTCCGCTCATGGGTGAGCCGCCGTTGCGGACTTCGGCAATGGCGTCCAAGATGTCCTCCGGACTCGAACGTTTGAGCAGGTAACCACAGGCACCCGCCTTCAATGATTGGAACAGCGCTTTGGGATCACGGAACACCGTGAGCATGATGATCTGCAAGGCTGGCAGATCGTGCTTCAGTCTTGCGGTACAGGCGATGCCCGATTCGCCTGGCAGATTGATGTCCATGAGCACCACATCCGGACGAAGACGGGGAATTTCCACCAGCGCGGCCTTTGCATCTGGACAAGTACAGACGCAGCGATAACCGGGAGCGCTGTCAATCAGATGGCACACCGATCGGCAAATATGAACGTCATCTTCGACAATGCCGACCGTTGTCAGTTTGGAACTCAATTGACTTTCTCTGGGCTTCGTATGCTGCATAAAACAATGGCTCCAGCAACTTTGACATCATTCTGGAATGCCATGGCTTAATTCTCCAGAAAAATCAGGAGCACTTCCAGATGTATTTTACGTACTTGGCTGCAGTCCGGGCAATAGTCTCATCAGCCTATTGGATGGAGGACGGGGGAACGCTTACACTGGCTGACAAAGAATCGCTTTCGTTCCAGTGACCGGTTATTTGCCATTTGAAACACATGAATAGTCCTTTGATTAAGCCCGGCTCACCGATGCACGGCTCTGGTTGTCAAATAATAAAGCCGCAAGCCGCCCGCTTTTCATTCCGGGCGTTGGCGCTGATTTTTTGCGCGGTTTTGTGTGGCGCGGGCAATGTGCAGGCACAGAAAAATGTCAGACGAATTAACGACGGATTGCTCATCCAGTTCAAGGCCGCACGGGTGGAGCTGGCGGTGGCCACGCCGGAAGCCCTGCGTTTGAGTGTCATTTACAACCAACATGAACCGATTGACAGTTCATTTTTAGTTCCCGCCGGCGACCGCCAAGCCGTGACTTGGCGTGACGTCAAACGCAACGGCTGGGTGGGGATCAAAGGCAAGATGGGCACCTTGATGATAAACCCTGAAAATGGCGAATGGCTGCTTCAGGGTGCCAACGGTCAAGTGATTATTCCCGCACATGCAATCGGTGACTTAAATCAACCCGTTGCCGCCACCAACCCACAAGTCGAGATCGTGCTAGGGTGGGACAGAAACGCTCCCATGGAGGCCTATGGTTGTGGCAATGACGTCGGTAGTTTGCAGCATACGGAGGTGAAAGCCGGCGTTGGCGACGGACAGGCGACGATTCCTTATTATTGGTCAAAGGCTGGATACGCCGCATTGGCGGTGACTGAGGACGATAATCATCCGGCCAGTTGGCGGGGCTCGACGAATGGAGACCATGTGACGTGGACTTTTCCCGGCAGGCAGGCAGACTTATATCTCATGCCGGCGGCATCGCTTAAGGATGCGGCCGCCGCTTATTCCCGCCTCACCGGGGCCGCTCCAGTTCCGCCGCTCTGGACGTTTGGTTATCTGCAAAGCCGCTGGGGTTGGACCAATCGCACCGATGTCGAGGACGCCTTGAAGCGTTTTCAAGACCTTAAGATCCCGGTGGACGCGTTTATTTTTGATTATGAGTGGTATGCAGGCAAACCTGATTATGAATTGCCTGACGCAGGGGAACCCGGATTTGCGGACTTTGGCTGGAATACAAATTTGTTTCCCGATTTGGTTCAAGAGATAAAGAAGTTTCGGGCTCAAGACGTCAAGTTTGTCGGTATTCGCAAGCCGCGTTTGGGGGACGATGAGTTGTTGCATATGGTTCGATTAAAAGGATGGGACCTCAAATCTCATTGCGCTGACAAAGTTCCGGCGCGCGACCTGGACTTTGCAAATCCGAATTTTCGGGAATGGTATATTGAACAGTCCGCCGCCTTGCTCCGCGACGGAGTGGCCGGGTGGTGGAATGATGAAGGCGAAGCGACCTACACCACCTATTTCTACTGGATCTTGGCTGAACGACACGCCCTGAATCGTTGCCGTCCGAATGAGCGCTTGTGGACTTTGAACCGCGCCTTCTCGCCGGGAGCTCAACGCCTTGGTGCGGCGGCGTGGACTGGCGACATTGTTTCCTCATGGGAAGTGCTGGCAGGTACACCGGCCAATCTCCTGAACTGGAGCCTGGCTGGAATGCCCTATGCGGCATGTGATATCGGCGGTTTTTTTGGCAACCCCTCCCCTGAGTTGATGTGTCGCTGGATGGCAGCTGGCGTCTTTTTTCCCATCATGCGCACCCATTCCGAAGTTCATTACCAACCGCATTTGCCCTGGCTGTATGGCGACGATGCCCTGGCTGCCATGCGCAAGATGATTGACCTCCGGTATCGCTTGATTCCGTATTATTACAGCCTGGCGCACGAAACCTATGCCACGGGCATCCCCTTGATGCGTCCGCTGGTGATGGAGTTCCCCAACGATCCCAAGGTCGCGAACCTGTCCGATGAATGGCTTATGGGCGACTCGCTTTTGGCGGCTCCAATTCTACAAAAAGGCGGAAAACGTTCCGTTTATCTGCCGTCCGGCGACTGGTATGTTTTTGGCACCAACCAAATGGTCCAAGGCGGTTGCCGCATCCAAGTTATGGCGGCGTTGGACGAAATTCCGGTTTATGTCCGCACGGGAACCATCCTGCCCCTTGGTCCTGCCATTCTGCATACGTCTCAGCTTCCCGGCGGGCCGCTCGAATTGCAGGTTTATCCCGGCCAAGATGCGATCTTTACGCTGGTGGAGGACGATGGCGAAAGCCAGGACTATCAGCAAGGGAC
>Ga0181520_10002904_pt1 | contig 31006 bp, 28 predicted proteins | sample PEATcosm2014_Bin_29_FD_132451 | JGI IMG/M metagenome (GOLD analysis project Ga0181520, IMG submission 132451) | Peatland microbial communities from MTU Mesocosm Facility, Houghton, MI, USA - PEATcosm2014_Bin02_30_metaG | ecosystem: Environmental > Terrestrial > Soil > Wetlands > Peat | place...
AATAGTCGCCTGCATGCGCAAGCTGCTCGCCTTCCTCAACGTGATGATTCGCGACCGACTCACATGGGAACAACTAAATGTCGTAAAAGCCCTTGACATCTAACACAGGTGCTTGGCGGTTTTTTAGTTCTTTCCTACTTCCGCAGAAAATTCGCCAGCAGTCGCTCGCCCTGTTCGGTGAGGAAACTCTCGGGATGGAACTGCACGCCTTCCAGCGGCCAGGTCTTATGGCGGACGCCCATGATCTCGTCCTGGTCGGTCCAGCTTGAGACGATGTAATCAGGGGGGAGAGTGCCGTTACGGATGATGAGGCTGTGATAGCGCGTGGCCGTGAAGGGGTTGGGCATGCCGTCGTAGATGCACTTCCCGTCGTGGTGGATGGAATCGGTCTTGCCGTGCATGAGTCGGGCGGCGCGCTCGACGATGGCGCCGCTGCAGAAGCCGATGCACTGGTGGCCGAGGCAGACGCCAAGAACCGGCAGCTTGGGGCCGAAATGGCGGATGACGTCGTTGCTCATCCCGCCTTCGCGCGGCGTGCAGGGGCCGGGGCTGATCACGATGTGCGTGGGGTGAAGTTCCTCAATCTGCTCGATGGTGACCTTGTCGTTGCGAAAGACCGTGGCCGGATGCTCCGGCCCGACCTCGCCCAGCCGTTGCACAAGGTTGTAGGTGAAGGAGTCGTAGTTATCGATCAGGACGATCATCGTGGCACGAATCCGGGCAGAATTATTCACCGCCGAGCCGCGGAGAACGCAGACAAATGAATTGAACCGCCAAGGCGCCAAGAGCGCCAAGAATACGAATTAACTGAATTTCTCTTGGCGTTCTTGGCGCACTTGGCGGTTTGAATTCATCTTTGTTGCATTTTCTTCTCCGCGTCCTCGGCGTCTTTGCGGTTAAACCGATCTTCTGAGTCAGAACAACTCCGACAAAACCCGCTGGGCCGCGGACACGCCGGCGCCGGTGTTCACCAGCTTGGCCATGCCGCGAAGCACGTGCTCGATGGCCGCAACCACCGCCAGGCAATCGTAGGCGTCCGTGTATCCCATGTGGTTCACGCGGAAGAGCTTGCCTTCCATCGAGCCCTGCCCGCCGGCCACGTGGATGTTGTGCTTGTTCTTCAGTGCGCCGCGGAAATCCTTGTCGGCGACGCCGGCGGGATAATTCACGGCCGTCACCGAATCCGCCGGGCTCTTGCTGAACAGGGACAATCCCAGCGCCTGCACGCCCTGCCGGTACGCCTCGGCGATGGTGTGCGTGCGCTTCCAGACGTTCTCGATCTTCTCGTCGCGGATCATCCTGAGGCTGACGGCCAGGCCCTCGATCAGCGTGTTGGCCGGCGTGAAGGGCGTATCGCCATCGGCCATGCTCTTGCGGTATTTGCGCATGTCGAAATAGAAGGTCTTTGGCGACGCATTCTTATCGACGGCCGCCCACGCCCGCTGTGAGAGGGCCAGGAACCCCAGCCCCGGCGGGAGCATGAGGGCCTTTTGGCTGCCGGTCACGGCGATGTCCACGCCCCAATCGTCCATCTTGAACGGGAGGGCGCCGATGCTGGTGATCCCATCGACAATGAGCAGCGCCTCGCCGGCCGAACGCACCACGCCGGCGATCTTGTCCAGTTCGCACACCGTGCCGGTGCTGGTTTCGCTGTGGACCAGAATCACCGCGTCATAGCGGCTGGCGGCCAGCTCGGCCTTGATCTGGTCGGCCGTCACGTGCTGGCCGTATTCGAGTTTGATGTCCTTCTTATCGATGCCGAAGGTTGTGCAGATGCCGCTCCAGCGTTCGGCGAATTTGCCGTTGACGACGCAGAGGGCTTTCTGACCGGGCGACAGTGCGCTGACCAGCCCGGCCTCAAACGCGGCCGTCCCCGAGCCGGTGATCGTGTACACCGTGTTCTTGGTCGCAAAGACGTATTGCAGGAGCGACTGAACCTCATTGAACATCGCGCGGAACTCGGCCGTGCGATGGTGGTGAACCGGCTTGGCCAGTTCCATCAGAGTGGCCTCGGGAACGCTCGTCGGACCGGGTGTATACAGACGGTATTTCATCATGACTCTCTAACCTCCAACAGACCCATGCGCCTTACAGGGCAACAATCAAAACACGATACTCACGCCGCGGCCCAATGCCGCTTCAAGAACGCCAGAACTCGCGGCCCCATCGTCGTCATATCGGTGAACCCGATCGCCTCGACGCAGATGGTGCTGTCATATCCTGTCGATTTCACCGCCGACAGGAACGGGCCGTATTCGCATTGCCCGCTCTCGCCGCACGCCGCCCGCTTTTCGATATCGGACACGTGGACGTGATGGAGCCACGGCCCGGCTTGGCGAATCACATCGAGCGGTTCGTTTTCCAGCCAAAGATGATAGCTGTCCAACAGCACGCGGATGGATGGATGATCGACCTCGCGGGCGCATGCCAGAGCCTCGCTGAGCAGGTTGAGCAGATTGCATTCCCGGCGATTGAGCGGCTCGACGGCCAACACGACATTGGTCCCGGCCAGCACATCGGCGCAGATGCGCAGGAATTCGATCACCTGCCGCATGGCCTTTGCCCGATCGAATCCATCCGGAACCTGCCGTGCCCCGCCGCTGCCGAAGACCAATGTGCAAATCCCCAGTTTGGCCGCGCGAGCGACCGTCGTCGTCATATACGCCCGAAGCTGTTTGGCATCGGCCGTCGGCCCGACGACCTTCACCGAAGCCGGCACCAGCAGATTGACGGCCCGCACCGGCAGCCCCCCCGCCGTCCCGGCAGCCACTCGCGCTGCGCCGGTCCACTGCGCATCGGGAAGCAGCGGCTGGAGCAGCGACTGTGCGCTTTCCTCGACGAAATCCCACCCCGCCCGTTTGGCGGCCGCGGAATTCTCCACCGGCATGCAAATCCCAAATTCCATGCCGCCGATCTTAGAAGATCAGGCGAGATTTCGCCAGCCGGGTCCAAAGGCCCGCGCCGAGAGTGCCCGGGAGGCACTTGTCCCGATGTGCAAGTCGAGTATGATCCTGCCCTTGTCGTCAAACTCCAGATATCGGCGTAAGATGCCGATGGTTGGATCGTTGACGGCGTATTTTTCGTTGGCCGAGTACCCAAGTGGACCAAGGGGACGGATTGCAAATCCGTTATTCGTCGGTTCGAATCCGACCTCGGCCTCTTGCCTCGCATTGGGGGGGGAACACGGCGGCGCTGGGTGAGTTGCCTGTTGCTCTTGACCTGCGGTTTTGTCGCCCATTCAATCTGGTCATCGCTGTATGTTCGACGAACCATCTGAAGACCCGGGCGAGAAGTTGCTTGATCCCAAAGAGCGGGCTCGGGAGAAGGCCGAGGGATTTCGCCTGCACGCGGAAATCGCGGCGGTGTTTGAGGCCTGCCGCAAATTCGACGCCGAATTGCGCGTGGGGCTTGACCCTGATATCGCCCGCGAGATGCAGCGAACCATGGGCCGGCTGGAGAAATCCAAGGCGGCCGAGCACCCCGTCCTGCCGGAGACGGCCAGCGCCGAGGCGGCCGGGCTGCTGAATCTTGCGGCCGGGCGCGGGTTATCGACCAACGATTACCACATCCATCGCCGGCCGGGCGAGGTCATGATCGCCCGCTGGCTGGAAGGCCCGCAGGTCGAGACGTTTTACACCCGGCTGCAGGCGCATTTCGACGCGGCCCTGGGTGCGTTCAAGGAAGACGAGCGGCAGTCGCTTGAATGGAAGAAGGATCCGCAGACGCCGGCATATCTGGCGGCATTGGACAGCGTCGAAATCAAGATGGCCGACCGGTATCTCCGCGGCATCATTCGCGAGAACGCTATTTACGTCCTCTCGACGCAGACGGCCGACGAGATCAACATCGCGTACCTGTGCGACTACGTGATGGGAGTCTCGCCGTCGCAATTGGTTGGCTCCGCCTCGGCCCCGCCGGATAACGCCAGCGAGAGCGATCTGGCGTGGTTTTACAAGCTGTTTTCGCTGCGTGGGATGAAGGCCGGGGTGGAGCAGATGTGCTTTTTTGCGTATTTACAGAAGACGGATGAGGGAGGCGGCGAAGAGGAATGGTGAAGCTGACGGCGACCTGCGCGGCAATGTGGGCGATCCTCAGGTACGAACTGCAATTGCCGCGTCTTGATCGAATCCGCCGAACCCGGTAGAGTACGCAGTATTGAGCCGCCTACCCAGCGGCCAACGCGGGGCCATAGTGAAATGGGATCACGCCACCATGGCATGGTGGAATTTGGGGTTCAAATCCCCATGGCTCCAATTTCTCTTCCCGAAATTCGCATGCGATAGAATCGTCGTTCGCTGCCACGGAAGACTACATGGCCAAATACACAATCAATTTCAACAACGACCTCGGGCCAATCTGCAAATACATTCAGGCCAGGGTTGACTCGCAATCCAGCGTTGGAATCCCGATCGCCGCCGTCGAAATCGGCCTTAAGCTGTGCCAACAGGGCTTACTGGCCATCAACTTTGATGTCCGTGAACATCACGAGCGGGATGGCGAATGGACGCGTGCTCTTAACGGCCCCACACTTGCTCTTCCCAATTGGTCTAAGGCCTACATGCAGGCCGGGCGCTTTGGGATCTCTTTTGTCCTTCTAGACGGTAATTCGATATCACTCCCGCCGTGCGAGGATGCCACCGTCGCGGGCGTGTTTGGGGTAACGCTGTTTTCGGTCGTGCGCGATGCCGTCGCCAACGGAGACTTCCGGTCGCTACCTCTGCGCGACGACTGCCAAGTTGATCTGGTTGAGTTTGATGAAATGTGGGGATGGCCTGCTGACCACGCGAACTTGGGGCGTACAAATCTCATTCGGGATTTCCCGAAAATACAGGGCCCCATCTATCCCACCGAGCAGGAGGTGAACAGCATGCCGTCGCGACCCGATCCTCAAAATATCATCAGCGCCATAGCGACGAAAGCAGGCCTAACCGTTCCGCAGGCCCGGGCGTTCCTCCAGGCGCAAGCTGATCTCGCCGGCGAACTCGTGGCAGAAGGTTTCCCCATTCCAGGCATCGGCCTTCTTACACAAATTGATCGCCCGGCCAGAAAGATGACCATGGCATTTGGGCCACGCAAAGGGGAAACCGTCGAGGTGCCAGCGACGCAGAAACTGAAATTCACTATTGCGCCGGCGGTGAAAGAAGTTGCGTTTGGCATGAAACCCGCGATGCCGGACGTGTTCTCGTTGGAATGGTACTCTCCTTATACGCCCGATGAAGAGTAACGCGGTATCGGCGGTAGCAAGCCAGACACATAATTGCGTCTGTCAATTTGTGCGACCAGCCTCGCTTGATGACGAGGTGCTGGAATCGGTTGCCGAGAAATGGGCCGCAACAGAGGAGTTCGAGGGGCTCGGGTTTTCCGCCGCGGAGGAGTATCTGCAAGAGCTCGTTGCATACGCACGCAGGTCCCGCCAGGCGGGAAAATCGCTTTTGCTGTGGATGGCGCTTTGACCGGAAGCCCCGACGCTTTGTCGTCGAATACGGAAATTGGCTCAAGAACGCGATCGCCGAGTGGGGCACAACGGTCTAGCGCAGGCCCGCGATACCACCTGCCGTTTTGACCGGCAACGCGAGTTTCGGCTCGATCCTCCGATTTCTTCGTTGTCGCGTCACGTCCTCGGCGGGAATCTCGAACATCTGCACCGGTGCGCCGTCAGGCAACGAGAACGCTACGCGGAGCAGACGTCGGCCGTCTCGGCCGATCTTCCCGCGATCTTCGATGATGCGCACCAGCCGCTTCTTCTTGCCAAATCGCACAAAGACCTTTTCCCCGACGGAGAGAGCCGAGGCCGTCTGACCACGGGGTTTGTTCTTCTCACTCATGAGTGCACCTTTACCATGGATCCACCCCTGTGATTGTAGCAACGTGCGTCCCAACTACCACGTCCATATCGACCGCCAGATCTTCGCACGTCCGCCGCCAGAGCCGCACGTCGTTGAGACGAACGGTGATGCGCCCGCCGAGCCTCGCAGGATCGAAATCTTGATGCGCGATGGCATTGCGCCAGTTGTTCAGCGTTTCCAGCGCTTTGTTTCGTCCCTCATTCGCTCTGTCGTGTGCCCTTAAGGCAGTCCACAATTTCAGATCAAAGAAATCGAAATCGGCACCCAAGTTCCCGGGATTCGGATTGCCGAAGTCGAGTCTCCGACCGGTTGTAAAGCGTTTGCGGAGCAGAAGCATGCGAACGTTACCGGCGGCTACTGGCCCACAGATGTGATCGACCGCTTCGGAATGCAGGTCGCGGCAGAAGCCCTGAAACTGGCTCGATAAGAGCATCGCGTATGCCTGGTTGAGCTGCTGGGTCGCGTAGCGACGACCCGGCCCAACGCCACCGACTGCCGCATGCGCAGCGGCAATTTGATCCAACGCCTGGCGCCGGCCGTTGTTCCAGAGAATGAAGGACCGCGATGGCATATTGCGGAAAAATGTACCAAATTCGGGGCAGACGACGCAAGAAGTTGGGCAGCTCCCTTCGGAGTGAGAAATCGCCCGATTGCACGGGCGATTGGGCGCAGGTAACATCGCCACCCATACAGCGATCTAAGCCGCTGGTTGATCGGTCACTTTTACGCTTGGGAACTAACATGAACGCGCTGCGACTCCTCGGGATTCCGTTGGTATTGGGTCTGGCGGTATTGGCCGTCATTTATATTCCGGGCGCCCAGGCGCAGCCGGCGCCGGCCGGGGCGGCGGCGCCGGATATTGGCGGACCGGATGCGGTCTGGCGGGATTCGTCCAAAACACCCGATCAGCGCGCCCGCGATCTGCTGCCGCGGCTGACGCTGGCCGAGAAGATCTCGCTGCTGCATTCCGATGGCACATTCACGTCGCCCGGGCTGCCGCGATTCAATATCCCCAAGCTGTGGATGTCCGATGGGCCACAGGGTGTGCGCGAGGAGAACCAGACCGACCGGTTCGGCTCGGCCAATCACACGGATGACTTTGCCACCGCGCTCCCGGCCGATATCGGCCTGGCCTGTACTTTCGACATGGACCTGGCCAAGGCCTATGGCGATGTCATCGGCGACGAGGCCCGCACCCGCGGCAAGAACATCATGCTCAGCCCCGCCATGTGCATCATGCGCACGCCGCTCAACGGGCGCAACAGCGAATACTTCGGCGAAGACCCCTACCTGGCCGGCCGGATGGCGGTTGGATTCATCAACGGCATGCAGTCGCACGGGGTTGCGTCCACGGCCAAGCACTACGCGCTGAATAACCAGGAGAGCCAGCGCGGCTCGGTCAATGTGCATGCCGATGAGCGCACGATGCGCGAGATCTACCTGCCGGCGTTCAAGGCATCCGTCACCGAGGCGCACGCGTGGTGCGTCATGTCGGCGTACAACCGGGTGAACGGGCAGTATTGCTCGGAGAACGAATTCCTCCTCATGCAGGTTCTCAAGAAGGACTGGAATTTCCAGGGCCTGGTGATGACCGACTGGGGCGGCGCGCACTCGACCGTCGGCTGCGCCAACAACGGACTCGATCTGGAAATGGGCAGCAACCTCGGCGGCCGCGGGGCTAATCCGCATGATAATGACTTTTTCGGCACGGCACTAATGACAGCCGTCACCGCCACCCCGCCGACCGTCACCATGGCCACCATCGATGACAAGGTGTTGCGGAATCTACGGGTGATGGCGTTTACCGGCCTGCTCGATGGGCCGAAGATTGACCAGGTGAAAGTCCCGCTGATGGCCCCGGCGCACATCGAGGCGGCGCGCAAGATTGAGGAATCCGGTTGCGTGCTGCTCAAGAACGACAAGCAGGTTCTGCCGCTGGATGCGACGAAGATCAAGACGATCGCGGTGATCGGGCAGAATGCCAACACCAAGACCGCCCATGACGGCAACTCCGCCCAGATCAAGACCAGCTACGAGATCACGCCGCTGGACGGGATTACCCGCCGAGCCGGAAGCGGCATCAAGGTGAATTACGTGCAGGGGTATGCCGGCGCCGGCCGGGGTGGTGGGCGGCCGGGCGGAGGCGGCGCTGCTCCTGCTGATCCGGCGGCTCTTATCACCGCGGCCGTCGATGCGGCGAAGAACGCGGATGTCGCGATCGTCGTCGCCGGCCTGTATCGCTCACAGGACCAGGAAGGCGGCGACCGGCGGGACATGAATCTACCGGCCGGGCAGGCGGAACTGATCGCCGCGGTGGCCAAGGCCAACCCGAAGACGATCGTAGTTCTGACCGGCGGCAGCCCCAGTGTCGTCGACCCGTGGATTTCCGACGCGGCCGGCCTGATCATGTACTGGTACGGCGGCACCGAGGGCGGCAACGCGCTGGCGCGCGTGCTCTTTGGCGATGTGAATCCGTCGGGCCATCTTGCCTGCTCCTGGCCCAGAAAGCTCTCTGATTCTCCGGCACACGCCAACAACGATCCCAACCAATACCCCGGCACCAGCCCCGCCGGCGGCGGACGCGGCGGCGGCGGACGCGGAAGCATGACCGCCGATTCCGGCCCGCAGGAAACCTATTCCGAGGGCATTTTCGTGGGCTACCGCTGGTTCGATTCCAAGAACATCGAGCCGCAATTCCCCTTCGGGTTTGGATTGTCCTACACGCAGTTCGGCGTATCGGATTTGAAACTCACGCCGGCCGGCGCCGATGGACAGGTCTCGGTGCAGGCGACGGTGAACAACACCGGCCAACGCGACGGCGCCGAGGTGGTGCAGGTTTATGTTCAGCAGAACAATCCCAATCCCGCGTTTCCCCGCCCGCCGAAGGAACTCAAGGCGTTCCAGAAGATCACGGTTGCGGCCGGCGGAAACGGCGCGGTGTCGATTAAGCTGGATGCGTCCGCATTCGCCTACTACGATCCGGCCAAGCACGCGTGGGTTGCCGAGGCGGGCGACTACACGATCTATGCGGGCGACTCGTCGCGCAATTTGCCGGTGAAAGCGACGTTCACGCTGCCGCAGACAATTACCATCAAGGAAGGGATGTAACCCGCCATCGGCGACGGATCACACTTTCAGCTTAAGCAGCCGGTCGGCATTGCCGTGGGCGATCTTGGCGATGTCGGCCGAGGCCAGAGGCAGGTTGTCGAGGAAATTCCTGCCGCGGTCATTGGGGCTGAACGGGTAGTCGTTGCTGAACAGCACGTGATCGATGCCGAACGTGGCCAGCAGCGCCATCATCGGCGGATAGGTGAACTGCCCGCTGGTGGTGACGTAGACCTGCTCGGTCAATGTTTGGGCCACAGTCCGGCTGAGATATTTGGCGGTTTCCTGTTCGGCCATGCCGCTGGTGCGGGCCATCGCCATGGGCAGGCCTTCGCCCATGTGGCCGATGATGATTTTCAAATTGCGGTGACGTTCGAGGGTGCCGGCGAAAATGAGCCGCAGCACGTGAATGGCGGTTTCCGCGTGCCAGCCGAACGCGGCGATCGACAGCATGTACCCCATCGGCGGCGGGAGGTTATCGTAATAGGCCGTGCGAACGGCCTGGGGCGGGATATTGGGGTGAATGTAAATCGGCACATCCAGTTGCTCGGCGCGGGCGAGGATGGGGTCGAAGGCGGGATCGTCCAGAAATTTATCCTGCGTCGTGCCGTTGATCAGCGCGCCGGCGAATCCGAAGTCGCGGACAGATCGTTCCAATTCGTCCGCCGCCGCTTCTGGCGCGGTCATCGGCAGATGGGCGAAAGCGGCAAAGCGCGTGGAATTTCCGGCAACGGCTGTGGCCAGGATGTCATTCGCCTCGCGCGCCCAGGTGATGCCATCCTCCGGCGGCAGGAGATCGGCCCCCGGCCCGGAGATCGACAGCACCTGCATGGTAATTCCGGCCGCGTCCATGTCGCCAATCCGCCCCGCACCAAGGTCGCTGAGCTTCGCCTGCGCCAACGCGGTCCGCGGCGGCATGTTCTCCGGCAGCGGGAATCCGCGGGCGCGGATCGATTGCGCGGGTATGCGCGACACCAGCGATGGAATGTTGAAGTGTTCCTCGAGGGCGACGATTCGCATAGGGCAGTCCTTTTCAAAAGACGGCAGACAGCATACCACTACGCCCACGAAAGTCGTTCGCGTCCTTGAATCGGCGGAACGGGATCAGGCGGTTTCTTGATGATCTTGTGGGCGTGGCGGCCGACGATCGGGTAGAGTGCGGATATCGAGGATGTCACATGACCGATTCAGATCCCGTAGGGAAGGACAACCCGGCCGCTCAAGGGGAAAATCGCGTGCTCGACTATGCGGGGCCGGGGGCAGATCAGGAACCGGCGAAATTCAGCGTCAGGGACATGGTCATCGCGATGGGCATGCAGCTCGGGGCAGTCGTTCTTTCCTCGTGTGTATTGGATGAAGGTCAAGTCTTTTCCGCGACACTTTACCTTTCAATGGCATACTGGTGCGGGGTGGTCCTCATTCTCCTGCGCCGGAAGCGGCGGATTTCGCGCGGCGACAGAACATTTATCCGCTACGGGCTGATTCCGATCCTCATCATCGGCGTGCCGCTGTTTATGCATGTGTGGGGGCTCAAGGGCGCTCTGTAGCATCCGGCGGGGCGCACCGCCAGCGCGGGGCGAGCTAACGCCACCGCCCGCCCGAACCGGGCCAACAGCCCTGTTCGTCAAACGGATCGAGCCTTACGACCAATCAGGTCGTGGCCCTGGGCAGTTGCCAGCTCAGGAGCGTGTCCATCTTGGCCGGCACCTTGTAGGCCTTGACGTGGTCCTTGAGGGCCGGGCCGAGAATTTCGATCTTGGACAGGTCGGACTGACCCATGCCCGCCGCGGCGGCGTAGGTGAGATATCCGATCTTGCCGATGCCGATTCCCATGAGTTCCGCGGCGACGGTGTCAGCGGCGAGCCAGTCGGCGCTGACGACGCACACGCGATGGTCGATGGCCGTGCCGTTGACCGGGCCGGTGCCTTCCATGCCTTCAAAGCCGTCGATGACGGCCAGGTGCGGATGAAGTTTCGGGGCCAGGGCGCAGATGTTGTAGTTGATGCCGAGGGTTCCGCCGCCGTGAACGATGGGCTTGTCGGAACGTCCGCCGCCGGATCCGCCAGCGCCCAGGCCAGCGCCGGTGTCCTTGATGGGAGCGCCGATGACGATGTTCTTGAGGGAGAGCGTGGCGACGACCAGATCGTGGGTTTTGAACTTGGCTTCGGAGATGATGAAGTTGTTGGGATCGGTGATCATCTTCGAGACGCGGACGGGATGGGGACGCAGATCGCGTTCGTCCATGCAGTAGACGGTCTCGAACTCCGTCTTGTCCAGTTCGACGAGCTTGATGCCGTACTTGCCGACGAACTTGTTGTAGTCGTAATTGGCGAAGCCCTCGAGCGATGAGCCGTTGGCCGACGATTCGGCGATGACAGCGCCGTCCAGCTTGCCGATGGACTTGAGGAAGTCGAGCGTGGCTTCGAGCTGATCGGCGTGGGTGGCGCACAGCGGCTTGTTGATGATGACGTTGTTGGGCTTGAGGACGACGCGCTTGTTGCCGATGGCGGCCGTGATTTCTTTCTCGAAGGTCTTGAGGGCGCGGAAGACATTGTCGGCGCGGCTGTCGCCGGTGGTCAGTGCGACTTTAGCTGGCGGCGCGGCGCTGAGTGGCGGCGCGATCGCGGCCGGCGGACGGATGTTGGAAGAAGGGCCTGTGGTGGGCCCGCGACCAGCGCGAGGAGCGTTCTGGGCGCTGGCGGCGCCGGCGAAAGTCATTCCGGCGGCGACAGTCAGGCCGCCGAGCATTGAAGTCTTGAGAAACTCACGACGCGAGGCGGGACAGGACGGCAACATATAAATTCCTCCGAAGTATGGCGGACAAAATGTTCCTATGAAAGCGGATCATACCGAGCGGCATTTTCGATTGCCAGCACAAATTGAACTTGAGACTGTGTCTCATCCAGCGTGGATATAGACTCATCGCAAGAAGATGGGAAAGCAAAGAAAAAGACCGCCCGGAACCCGCGCCTGGGGGTTCCGGGCGGCCAATCAAATCAGGTGACGACCAATGCCGTCGCGAATCGTGTGGATCAGACGAGTTTCTTCTGCGCGGCGCTGCGCCGGACCCATTTATACGCCTTGATAGAATTGCGCCAGAAGTATTTCTCGGCGATGTCCTTGCCTTTGCCGTCGAAATATTCCTTGACGATCTTGAACCCGACCGGCACCGGCCGCCACTGGTCGCCGTTGGGCCAGTCGCTGCCATAGAGGACGCGGTCGGGCCCGAAGACGTCGTAGATTTCGTCCAGCCGGGGGCGGTAATACTCAGTGTCAGTGCGGACATCCTCGTTTGGACCCCTGGGGAAGGACGCGGTGGCGTTGCGCAACACCTCGGACACCTTGACGAAAATCTGCGGCCGGTCCCGGAACGCCTTCATGCTGGCGTCATAGGAGAGCTTCTGCGTCGGGTCGGTGGGCGGAAGCATCTGCGGCAGGTGATCGATGATGATGCGCAAGCTGGGAACCTTGTCGCTGGCGGTGACGACATCGGCCAGGAGTTTGACGCTGGGATTGGCGGTGTCCATGGCGAGGTCGAGGTCGGCGGTGTACTTGAGGTCGTCGATAAACTGCTGATTGGTGAATTCCTGACCGTTGTGGCTGCCCAGGCCGTAGCGGTAACCGCGGAAGAGCGGGTTCTTGCGGAAGCGGTCGAGATTGGCGCGGAAGCCGGCCGCTCCGGGGGTGAGATGGCCCATGGTTCCCACCATGACTTCGTCCTTTTCGGCGACATCGAGAACCCACTGGTTGTCTTCCAGCCAACTGCTGCATTCGATTTCGATGGCGCCGACGATGCCGAGGGGCTCGACGATGGGACGGTAGCGCGACGGCAGGGACGGCATGTACATGACCTTGTGCGCCGGGTTGGTGGCGCTGGGGTAAGGGACGCCTTGCGGGCGCGTCGGATCAAACAGGTGGATGTGCGTGTCGATGACGGGCATGCCAACGCCCACCGGGCCGGGGGCCGGCATGGTGGTCGCGGCGGTCGTCGGGCCGGTCGTGGGATCGGCGGCGAAAGCTCGCCCCAGTGGGCCGGAAAGTGCGGCGGCGGCAACGGCAGCAGCGCCCGTGCCGAGGAAGGTGCGGCGAGGAATCCTGGTCTCCATGTGTTATCTCCTTTTTTGCGCGTTGCGAAAACGTGCAATAATTGTTGAGTGACTTGACGGGTCCACATCATACATGTGGCATGGATGCCGATCAAGCCAAAGGGTCATAGCCATCGAGGCAAAACTCGGTTTCGCGCGGTTGCATTTACTCATGGGAAATCGGTTGCTTTGCCGGAAAAACGACCGGGAAACCGGGCGCGCCAAGGTCATCGTCGGCACTTATGGGCGTGACCGGATCGATCCAGATCCAGCACAGTCCGCCGAGCACGTAGATGGCCGCGGAAATGGCCAGCACGAGCGTCCAGTTTCGGTGCATGTGCTGGAGGATGAACCCGGTCACAAGCGGCCCGACGGCGCCGCCGATCTGTCCGGCCATGTTCATGTTGCCCGAGACGGTACCGGCGTATTTCCCGCCGACGTCCATGGCACTGTTCCAGCAGATGGGGAGGGTCAGGTCCAGCGAGAAACTGGCCAGGCCCATGACGAGCATGGCCCAAATGGGGTTGGCAATACGGGCCGACAGCAACAGCATGACCGCCGCGCCGCCGTAGCCCACAAAGGCCAGACCTCGCCGGACATGGGCTACAGCCAGGCCTCGCCGCACCAGCCAGCCTGCCAGCCAGCCGGACGCGATGCAGGCAAACCCCCCGAAGAACAGGGGAATACCGGAAAGCATCGCGCCTTTTTGCAGTTCAAATCCGCGGGCCTCTTTGACGTAGGTTGGCAGCCAGGTGAGGTAGAAATACCATCCGTAGCCGAAGCAGAAATATTGTACGAACAGCAGCCAGACGGCTCGCGACTGAAGAATTCTCCCCCACGGGACCGTCGTGCTGGCGGCAGAACTCGTCCGAACATTGCCGATGACTTCCAATTCGGCCGGGTTCACACTGGGATGATCGTGCGGATGATCGCAGAACCAGAAGAAAAAGATCGCGGCCCAGACCAGTGCGGGAATCGTGAGCAGCGGGAATGTCCATCGCCACCCTACCAGGGAAATGACCCAGACGACCAGCATCGGCGTGACAGCGCCGCCCCAGCGTGAAGCCAGCCACATGATGCCGACCGCCCTGCTTCGCTCGCGCGAGGGAAGCCAGTTGGTGTACAACTTGGCCAGGTTGGGAAAGGCGCCGGTCTCTCCAGCGCCGAAACAAAACTGCATGACCGCAAGCGAAATGAAACCCCAGGCCAGGCCGGTGGCCGCCGTAAAGATCGACCACACGATCACCGCGCCCAGCAGCACTTTGCGCGGTCCGAACTTGTCGCCGAGCCAGCCAACCGGCATTCCGAAAATACCGTAGGCGACAAGAAACACGGAGAAGACCCATCCCATTTGCACATCGCTCAAATGCAGGTCAACGGCGACGGAGAGTTTGGCCTGGGCCAGGCAGACGCGATCGATATAGATAATGACGGCCAGCGTCGCGGCGAAGACGAGCACCCAATGGCGGGCATGAGTGGGTCCTTGCTCGATGGCAACAGGCGTGGGGGAGGAGTTCATCAAGGCCGACTCCGGATATTACGAGAGGCTGCAAGACAGGACTCAGGCGCACGACCGCGGAAACGATCGCCGGCATCACGCGCCGCCGGGTAGCATACACCGCCGGAAATATTATGCAAAGTTTTTTCTGGCCCCGCCGACTTGACCGCTTTTGAGGCGGGTGGCTACAATCCCAACCCGGTTGGTCTACCGGGCTTTTTTCATGTCATGGCTTGAGACCCGGGAGGCCGTTGCAATTCGCCAGGAGGCCTGATGTCAACCAGTCATGTTTCGCGTCGCCAGTTCCTTGGTACGACAGCGATGGGGGCCGCGGGAATAGCGGCCGTGATGAATCCCGCTCTGGCCGCAGCGCAAGCGGTGGGCGTCAAAGTCGGCGATCTGCCCGACCTGACAATAAAAGAAGTCAAGGTGTATGCCACAGACCTGAAGGGCCAAAAGGTGCTCAACGGCGAGACGGGAAGGATCGCCTCGGTCGTGACCAACAGCGGAATCGAGGGAAACTACACGCTGTTGAACAGCATCTTTCACACCGGCTGGGACATGCGGGGCTGGCTGGACTATGCCAAGGGTTACCTGCCCGGCAAGAACGCCTGGCAACTGTGCAGCTTCACCAACCAGTGGGACAACCGCAAGGGCAATTTCTCCCACTATGCAGGCGTCATCGACTGCCTCATGTGGGACATCGTGGGCAAGGCGGTCAACCTCCCAATCTATAAGATTCTCGGCGGCTGCAAGGAAAAGCAACGCGCCTACGCAAGTTCCGCCCACCTGGCCAACATCGAAGCCTACGAAGCGGACGTGAAGGCCGCCATTGACGCTGGGTTCACGGCCTACAAGATTCACCCCGGCCGTGGGCAACATGCCAGCGGGCCGGCCATCGCCCTCGAAGACGGACACATCGAAGAGATCCGGCTGGTGAGGAAGGTCGCCGGCGACAAGATGACCTTGCTGTTCGATGACGTGCAACAATACACCAGCGTTGACCAGGCGATCAAGGTGGGACGGGTGCTGGATGAATTGAACTACGAGGTTTTCGAGGATCCGATCCCCACGATGCGGAAAGACGGTTCCGGCAATGTGCTGGGCCCGAATATCGAAAATCTCGTCACGCTGGCCAAGGCGGTGAAGACGCCTCTTCACATCGGCGAGTTCATGCCCAACATGTACATGTTCGCCGAATTCATCAAGGCCGGCGCGATGGGCGTCGTGCGCTGCATCATGGACAGTTGCGGCGGCATCAGCGGCATGATGAAGGTGGCGGCTCTGGCCGAGTGCAACGGGATGGAACTCCACCCGCACAACTGGGGCGAGGCGATGGAATTGGCGTCACATTTCCACGTCGAGCTGGCGTGCCCCAACTGCAAGTGGTTCGAGATGCCGCACCCGCAGACCGGTCAGGATCGCACTTATCATAAGGACAGGATTCGCATCGATAAGGACGGATACGTTCCGGCCCCCACGGCGCCCGGCCTGGGCTATCCGCTCGATCGCGACGTCATGGACAAGTTGATGATCCGCATCGAGCGGTAACCCGGCTCGGTGGCGTTTTGGACCGGGGAAGGTTTGGAGATCGCCAAATGTCTAGTCGCCGTTTCTCGCGTCGGGATTTTCTGGGAGGCGTGTCCGCTGCCGGCGTCGCCGTGGCCGGCGCATCGTCGTTCATTCATCCACTCCAGGCCGCGGCGCAGACTGCGGGCGTCAAGGTCGGCGATCTGCCGGACCTGACGATCAAGGAAGTAAAGGTCTACATCGCCAACATCGAGGGCGTGCGCAAGCTCAACAGCTCAGAGAACGGGTGGATCTTCTCGATGGTGACCAACAGTGGCATCGAGGGGAACTACACCGACGGCAACCGCGGTCTTGCGCCGTATTTTCTTGATTACGCCAAGGCGACCTGCGTGGGCAGGAATCTATTCGAGTTGCTGCCGCTGATCCCCTCGTCGGCCAGCTTCAGCGGCCGGGGCGCTGGCGGCGCCGCTGGACGCGGGCCAGCCGCGCCGACAACAGGCCCGGGCGGGGCCGGCGGTCGTGGCGGACCGGTTGGCGCGGGCGCTCGCGGCGGGGGCGGCGGACGAGGCGGGGCCTTTGTCGGCGGCTTCGGGTTCGGCAGCGGACGCATCAGTGGCAGCCCCAGCACCGTCGATCTGGCCGCCGCGTATGTCGACGTCATGCTCTGGGACATCCTGGGCAAGGCCGTCAACCAACCGATCTACAAACTCCTGGGCGGCACCAAGGATCGAATCCTGGCCTACATCAGCAGCCAACATCTGGCCAATGTTGAAGACTATGTTGCCGATGTAACCCGCGCCAAGGAAATGGGATACAAGGGCTACAAGATCCACCCCGGCGGCGGCCAGCACCGCGATGGCCCCGTGATTCCGAAATACATGGGGCTGATCGACGAAATCAAGCTGGTCCGCAAGACCGTCGGAGATGACTACACCCTGCTCTTCGATCCGGTGCAGGGACTCAACGTCTTCGAGGCACTGCGGGTCGGGCGGGCGCTGGACGAAAACGATTTCGTCTCCTTTGAGGATCCGATTCCGTCCACCGACATTGACGGCCTTATCGAACTGCGGCAGAAGCTGGATGTGCCCATTGAAGTCGGTGAGTTCCTTTATTCCATTTACGATTTCGGCGAATACATCCGCCGGGGCGCGATGGATATCGTGCGACTGATCGCCGACAACGTCGGCGGTATCAGTGGCGGGCATCGGATCGCGCAGCTCGCCGACGCCTTCGGCATGCCCTGCACGCCGCACAATTGGGGCAACGCCTTCGATCTGGCCGTGCATTTGCACATCGAACTGGCGTCGCCCAATTGTTACTGGTTTGAGATGCCCAATACGCCGGATACGACCGACCGGGCGTACATGAAGGACAAGTTCAGGATTGATTCCAACGGATACATCCTGGCGCCGACCAATCCGGGATTGGGATACCCGATTGACCGCGATGCGCTGGACAAGATCATGATCCGCATTGACCGCTGATCATTGACCGCGGATGGGAGACATTGATGGACCGCCAATCCATGTTCGCATGGCTGTGCTTTGCTCTGGGCCTGACGCTGCTGTCCATGCCGCGTCAGTCCTGGGCGCAGGCGCAGAAAGACCCCTGGGTCCACGGCGATGAAATCCAGTGGTCCTCAGCCGGCGCTCTGGGGCCGGGAACTTCCATCAAAGTGCTTCTGGCCAAAGAGAATGGCTTCATCGACACTCTGATCCGCTCGGAATTTCTGGTGAAGATCGACGCGGGCGGATCGTACACCGCTAATGATACGGCCAAGGAGGATTTGGCGTTCTATGTGACCGCCGGACAGGCAAAGGTCACATTGGGCACCGAGCAGATCGACGCCAGGCCCGGCGATGCCTTTGGCGTGCCGGCCGGCACAACGCACGGCATCGCCAACAACGGAAAAGAGCCGTTCGAAATGGTCATGTTCGCCGCTCCGGTAACGGCGCCCAATCCGGCCAACAAGCCCGTTTGGGCGCGGGCCGACAACATGCAATGGACAGCCAGCCCCACGCATGGACCGGGGTGCGAACTCAAGATGCTTCTCAGCGGCGGTTTCAGCAGCGTCATTCGGGCACTGTGGACCATTCGGGTCGGCCCCTATGGAATCAACCAGGTACATACGGAGTCGCAGCACCAGTTTTCCTATGTCGTCGACGCACCCGTACCGATCAATCCGGCAAGGGACGGCCGCACCGCGGGCGGTCGGCTTGTCGTTGGCAATACGGTCATTCAGACCCGGGTCGGCGACGCGTTCTATGCCGCTGGAACGCCCAAGCTCGTGGACCATGGCATGTTCAACGAGAGCAAGGACCATCCGCTGACCTATGTGGCTATCGGCGTGCCGGTTGGTGGCGTCACCGCCGGCAGCGCCGGCCGCGGTGGTGCCCGATCAACGACCGCGCCGGCGACGCGACCGGGAAGATAATGAAGCATGGCAAGCAAGAAATGACGATAGGTGGACAGCAATTCGATCCATTAACCGCCGCTCGACGGCGAAAGGATGAGCCGATGGAAACGATAACGCCGCTAAAGAATCGCAACGCGGGCCTGCCCCGCAGGGCTTTCCTCCAGTTTGTCGGCGCCGGCGCCGCCGGGCTCGCCTGGTCACGCCTTGGCCTGCCTGGCGAAAGCAAATCCTACGCCGCCGCGCCAGCCGCGGGCGCTGCCCGTGCCGCCGCCGTGGCCAAGCCGGGAGCAAAGGTGCTCCGCGGCGTATTCCCGATCCTCTCCACGCCGTTCACGGCCGACGACAAACTCGATACGGAGTGCCTGGCCAATGAGGTGAAGTTCTGCAACAAGGGCGGCGTGCATGGGCTGGCCTGGCCGCAGATCGCCAGCGGATGGACGACCCTGAGCATGGACGAGCGCCTGACCGGCGCCGAAGCGATCCTGTCGGAGGGCAAGGGCGGGAAGACCGCTCTGGTCATCGGCGTGCAATCCCAGGACAACAACATTCAGAATGTCGAGAAATACGCCAAGCACGCCGCCGACCACGGCGCTGATGCGATCGTGTCACTGCCTCCCACCGGCGTTACTGATGAAAAGGCCCTGCTCGAATATTATCAGCAGGTCGGCAAGATGACCGATCTGCCGCTGTTCGTGCAGACGCAGGCCTCCATGAGCATCGATCTGGTCGTCAACATATTTCAAACCGTTCCCACGGCGCGCAACGTAAAGGACGAAGCCACCGTCGGCGGCGGAGCCCTCCAGCGCATTGGCGAGATTCGCCGCCGGACCAATGACCAGATGCTGGTCTTCTCCGGCCAGGGCGTGCGGACGATGATCAATGAAATGGAGTTGGGCTTCTGGGGACACTGCCCCACCGTCAACCTGGCCGATATCTACGCCCAGGCATTTGACCTGTACCATGCGGGCAAGAAGGAAGAGTCGTTCGCCATGTTCGGGCGAATCGGGGCGTTGGGCACGATGAATCTGAACCTGGGCAATCCGCTCATGGTGGCGCGCGGGATGTTCAAGCTGACGACCCGGTCGCGCAACGCGCCGGCGGCCGCCGGCGTGGCACCCGATCCCACCGCCGGTGGCGCTGGTGGCGGCGGCGGTGGTGGACGTGCTGGAGCACGGGCCGGACGCGGTGGTGCTGGCGGCGGCGGCGGAGCCGGTTCCGCTCGAATAACGCCCGAAGAGGTCCAGGCCATCCGCGCCGCGCTGGACACCTATATGAAATCTTGTTTGCGTGGCGACCTCGTCTAGGTATGCTGGGATACAAGGAGTTTTTTGATCCGCACATTCTTGGAGACTCAACATGGCTCACAAGTCCAATTCACGGCGTCAATTTCTTAAGACTTCAGTGGTCGGCGGCCTGGGCGTTGCGGCAGGACTGAGTGTGTCCCGTGCCGCCCGCGCACAAAACGCTCCTCCGGCAACGGCGCCGGCGGCCGCTCGAGGCGCTGGTCGCGGCGCGGCGGGTCGCGGCGGCGCGGGCAGGGGCACGCCTTCGGCCGGACCCTCCGGCCCCCCTTTCGTCACCACAGAGATCAATATGCCGGTGGGCACGGCATTCGGCGTCAAACCCGGCCGTGTCGCATGGGCCTTTGATCCCAAGGCCACAAGCTGGGACGGCGTGACCAATGCCCCGGGCTGGTGGGACGACGCCAACACGCATCCGGACGTCGTCGCCGCCATGTTCTCCAAGGTCATTCGGTCCGTTGGCGACGCCGCCAGCGACAAGGACGCATGGAACAAGATTTTCGTCGATTTCAACAAGCGCCATGGCAAGGGCGAAGTCGCCTACAAGAAAGGCGAAAAGATCGCCATCAAGCCCAATCTCAACCAGTGCCGGTCCAATGGGGACAACGCCAACGCCTCCTACATCGCCCCGCAACTGATTCAGCCTCTCCTCCGCCAGTTGGTCAACGATGTCGGCGTCACCGCGTCGGACATCACCATCTACGATGCCATCCGCAATATCCCCTCCACCATCTTCGATCGTGTCACCAGGGAATTCCCCGGCGTGCATTTCGTGGATTCCACCGGCGCGGCCGGCCGTGAAAAATCCGCGCCCGACACCACCAAGCCCCTGGTCCTGTCCAAGGGCGGAAATACTTTCTATTTCCCCACGTGCCTCACCGCGGCCGAGTATCTCATCAACATCGCCGGCCTCAAGGGACACACGCTGGCCAGCATGACCGTCTGCGCCAAGAATCATCAGGGCACGATCCTGACCGCCCAGGGCTCGGGCGGCGCTCCCGCCATGCACGCCTCCATCGCCGTCAAGGGCGCCCAGGCCCAGACCGCGGGCTCCTACAACGGCCTGGTGGACATGAACGGCCATCCGCAAACCGGCGGCAAGACCGTCCTCTACATCGTCGACGCCCTCTACGCGACCCAACACAACGAATTCAAACTCAGCACCGATTGCAAGTGGAAGAGCGAGCCCTTCAACGGCAACTGGACCTCATGCGTGTTCGCCTCGCAGGACGGCGTGGCCATGGACTCCGTCGCCCTCGATTTCCTGCGCAGCGAGCCGACCATCGCCCCGACAGTCATCGGACCGGTCGACAACTTCCTGCACGAAATGGCCCTGGCCGACAAGCCGCCGTCCAAGACCGTTTATGATCCGGCCAAGACCGGCAAGTCGCTGGCGAGCATGGGTGTTCACGAGCACTGGAACAACGCCGCAGAAAAGAAGTACAGCCGCAACCTCGGTAAGAGCGAGGGAATCGAACTGGTCAGCGTTATTGTATGAATCGCCGGCCTTCGGATGGCGGCGGCATGAATTGATGCTAACAAATGTGGTCTGCGCTTGTGTGCAGTCACTGGTTGCTGCGGGAATGCACGCAGCGATTTTTCCAGGATCTACAGGCCTTGACGTATGGAGGTATTGTGAGCCACAAACCATGTATGACCCGCCGCCGCTTCATGCAATGCGCCGGCGCCGGGCTGGCTGCTTCGATGCTGCCGCATGCCGCCAGAGCCGCAACCGCGACAACCGCACCCAGTGGTGCAACGGCCATCGCGCCGGTTGTCAAGGCTGCCGGCGAGTTCCGCCGCGGCGGAATGGTCTACCGCCCGCTTGGCAAGACCGGCATCAACACGTCGATCCTCTGCTTCGGCTCGCACACCGACCGGGCCTACAAGGTTGCCGGCGGTATCCGCAACATGCTCAACGCCGAAGGCCAGGCTCGCCGCGACCGCCAAATTTCCAAGGCCGTCGACCTCGGCGTTAACATCATCGACGTCTACGAACACGAAGGCCAGTGGGAACCGCTGGCCAAGCTGCTTCAGCCAAAGCGCGACAAGGTGCATGTCGCCGGTGCGTATGACAACCCCGAATTCATCGGCCAGAACATCGACCGCCTCGCCAAGCTGTACGGCGGCTACATCGATCTCTATCGCATCCGAAGCGAGACCGTAAAATTCGATCCCCGCCTGCTGGAACAATGGGACGTCCTCCGCCGCGCCAAGGAGGCGGGCAAGATCCGCGCCATCGGCATCGCCTGCCACCTCGAAGGCCCGATGATGACGGCTCTGCAGGAGCTTGAGGGACTCGACTACCTCATGATGCCCTACAACTTCATCCACGCAAAGGCGGATTACGCTCAGTTCCTTCCCGCCGCCGCCAAGCTGGGCGTCGGGCTGATCGGTATGAAACCCTTGGCGGCCGGTTCGATTGTGGAGCTCGATCCACGCATCAAGACCGCCTCCATGCCCGACAGCTCCAACATCATGCTGTTTAACTCAAGCCCCAAGACACGCGCGATCCTGCCGGCGGCGGTGGCTGAACTGGCCAAGGCCTTGAACCAATTGCCGGATGAGTCGCTGCCTCAGGCGGCCATGCGGTACGTCTTCTCCAAGCCGTTCCTCTCTACGACGATGACCGGCATGGTGGACGACCAATTCCTGACCGACAACTACGCGGCGATTTCGCGTTACGACCAGATCACCCGCGAGGAACATGCCGCCTTCGACGCGGCGAGAAAACTCACCGGGCTGGCCGGCGCTGGCTGGCTTCCCGAGAACTATCAGTGGCTGGAGGAGCAATGGCGCGCTTGAGACGATCACGGATGACCTGGGCGTTTGTGGTATTGGCGGCCGCGTTGTCGGCTGCCCTGATATCCGCCTTTTCGCGAGCCCAGCAGGGCCAGCGCGAGGAACTGACAGTGTCCGGCAATTGCGCCCGATGCCACGTCAGTTCGACGCTGGAATGGGGCATTTCCAAACACAGCACGGTCACCGAAAGCAAGGACGGCCGCCTGCCCAACTGCGTGGGGTGCCACGGCGTCAGCCGCAACCACGTCGTGGACGAGCAGAACACGTTCAAGCCCGATCGCGTTGCCCATGGCGAGGACATTGCCAAACTGTGCGTCGAATGCCACCCCAAGGGCTGCAAGAACGCGCCGGATTTGCTCAACTGCCAGAACTGCCACCATATCCATGCACTGGTCAATCCCAAACTGGATGCCAACACCATCCAGGAGCGGGCCAAGGCGCTGGACGCGCTGGTTGAAGCCACCAAAGGCCACCTCACCGACGGCCAGAAGTACGTCAAGGCCGAGCAGTGGGAGCCGGCTCGTATCGAGTATGCCGCCGCCCTGGCCAGCAACCCCGGCAGTGTGGAAGCCGAAACCGGACTCAAGATGGTCTCGCGCCGGCTCAAGCCCGACATCGCTGGCTTCAAGATCGTGGACGCTCAGTTTGATCCGCAATCCGGCCTGCCCAGGGAAATCGTGATGAACGACACCGGCATCGACATGCTGCTGGTGCCCGCGGGCAGCTTTGACATGGGTTCGGACACGCGCGCCGGCGCCAAGCCCGTGCATACCGTCACCCTGGCGCCGTTCTATCTGGCAAAATACGAGATGTCCCAGGCGGAATGGAAGTCGCTGATGACGACCAATCCCAGCTATTACCAGGGCGCCAAGTATCCGCAAGCCGACAAATTTCCCGTCGAGCAGGTTTCCTGGGACGATTGTCAGGCCATGGTGGCCGCTGTGAACAAGCTGATCCCCGGCGGCGGCGCGAGATTGCCGACCGAGGCCGAATGGGAATACGCCGCCCGTGCCGGCTCAACCGACCCCTTTGACGCCTCCAAGGCATTGGCCAACGGGTGGCTGCGCGACAATTCGCAGGTCGTCGAGCGCGCCGCCGCAACGCGGGCAGCGGCACAGGATGTCGAAGCCCTCAAGATTACCGCGTCAGACCTCTACGCGCCGCATCCCGTCGGCACCTCCAAGCCCAACGCCTGGGGACTGTACGACATGGCCGGCAACGTCTCACAATGGTGTTCCAGCCTCGCCCAGCCGTATCCGTACGACGTGAACGATGGCAGGGAATCCCCCAGCGCCCCCGGCCTGCGCGTGCTGCGCGGCCCCAACTTCGCGGACATGGTGGAAGATGCCGATCCCGCGGCGCGGCATTCGGATCGCCCCACCCGCAAGATTCGCTGGAACGGCGTGCGACTGGCCTTTACGCCGCCGGAGCCGCAAGGTTTGCCGCCGGTAACCACCGCACCGACCACGCGACCGTGAGAATCGCCATGACGACCGCAATCAGTTCCTAACCCGCCAGCGCGGCGAAAACACACTTGGGCATGTGTGCCATCACGATCAATGGGCCAACGACCCGAAGGGACTTCCTCAAGGCGGGCGCTGCGCTGGCGGCCATAATGGGACTGGGTTCCGCGGCCGTTTCCAGCCTGGCTGACGCCGCCCAGGAAATCGCCAGCGCCACCGCGCCGGTCCTCTGGCTCCAGGGCCTCAGTTGCAGCGGCTGCACAATTTCTCTGCTCAACAGCGACAGCCCCGGCCCGGCCGAAATCATCACGCGGTATCTGTCGCTGGGGTTTCATTCCACGCTGTCGGCGGCGACTGGCCAGGTGGGGATGGATTCGATCGAGGCGATGATCACCAGGGCCAAAGGGAAATACATACTGGTGATGGAAGGCGCGATACCGGCAGGCATGCCCGCGGCGTGCAACATCGGCGGGCAGGACATCGGGCAGTTATTTCTTCACGCCGCCAGCGGTGCCAAGACCGTCGTGGCCGTCGGCACCTGTGCCGCTTTCGGCGGCGTACCCTCCGCCCAGGATAACCCCACCGGCGCCGTGTCGGTCCCGCAGTTCATGAGCGCGCGGCATGTCACCGTGCCGCTGGTGGCGCTGCCGGGATGTCCGGCCCATCCGGACTGGATCGTTGGAACGCTGGCCCATCTGTTGAAACTCGGCATGCCAAAGGTGGATGAGAAGCGCCGGCCGGTCGCGTTTTTTGACAGGACCATTCACGCCCAGTGCTCGCGGTCGCACGACTACGACAACGAGCGGTTTGCCCACAAATTTGGAGATCAGGGGTGCCTTCACGAACTGGGCTGTCTGGGCATCAGGACCATCGCCGATTGCACGCTGCGGCAATGGAATTCGGGCACGAATGTCTGCACTCGCGCCGGCGGTGGGTGCATTGGTTGTGCGGCCGAGAATTTCGCGAGCCGCAAGGACATGCCGCTGTTCAGGAAAGGGAACTCGAAAACCGCTTGATATGCCGATGGACCAAACTTCTCATGTTGCCGGGATTAACCTTTTGTTCTGATGGCGTTTATCTTGACCATGCCGCAAAACCTTCATAAGTTGGCCACATGAAATTGCAATTGCACAGCCTGACGATTGCAGTGATTCTGCTGCTGGGCAGCAGTGCCGTCGCGGCCGAAGATTATTGCTTCGGCTGCCACAGCGTTCAGGAAGGCATGAGCCTGATCTATAAGAACGACATCCACTACGGCAACGGGCTCAGTTGCGCCGATTGCCACGGCGGCGATCCGAAGATCAATGACATGAATCTCTCCAAGGCGCCGGGCACCGGTTTCAGGCCGCGCGCCGCGCGGGCCACGATGCCCGATTACTGCGGGCGATGCCACAGCGACGCCACCTACATGGCCCGGTACAACCCGAAGCTCCCGGTGGATCAGCTTGAGTTGTACAACAAGGGCGTGCATGGCAGGCAACTGGCGGCCGGACAGACAAAGAGCGCCCAATGCACCGACTGTCACAGTGTTCATGACACCCGCGCCGTCACCGATCCCCGCTCGCCCGCCAGCCCCGAGCGTATCACTGAAACCTGCGCCAAGTGCCACAAGGCGACGGCCGACGCCTTCCGGGACAGCCCGCACGGCCATGAGTTCACCTTCGACCGCCGCCCGGGCTGTGTGACCTGCCATGACAATCACGACACCGAACCGGCGACGTTGTCGCTGCTGACGGACAAAGACAATGGCTGCGCTCGCTGCCACAAACCCGATTCCGACGGTTACAAGGCCGCCGTCCAGATCGCGCAGGAGCTGGCCACCCTGGAAGCCGCCGGCCCGGATGCCAAGGACGCTCTGGCGCGGGCGCGCGTGGCGGTGCATACGTTCGATCCGGCCGCCGTCAAGCTCGCCGCTGATTCGGCGCCGCCCGGCACCCGGCCGTCGCGCAATTGAGATTTTCGGGATGGAATCTCTTGCAACATTACCAAGGAAGTACGGAGCGAAACATGCGTGAAAAGATGTACAAGACGAACCGACGCGAATTTCTTCAGGCCTCCATGGCCGTGGCGGCCGCCGCCGCTCTTCCGGCAACCCTGCGCTCGGCAACGACAACGGCCCCGGCCACGGCGCCCACGACGGCGGCGGCCGATGGCATCCGCCGACCCACCGACGTCATCGAACTGGGCCCCGAGAAGGTGAAGGTCTCCCGAATGGCCATCGGAACCGGCACGATGGGCGGCGGATTCAGTTCCAATCAGTTGCGCAAGCTCGGCGTTGATGGCGTTGCCGACATGCTCGTTTACGCCTACGAAAACGGCATATTCACCTGGGACACATCCGACAGCTACGGCACCCACGCGGCCATCAAGGTCGCCCTGAAGAAAGTCCCGCGGGAAAAGGTCACCATCCTGACCAAGACCCCGGCCGTGGAAGCCGACAAGCTCAAGCTCGATCTGGAGCGATTCAAGCAGGAGATGGGAACGGATTACATCGACATCATTCTGCTGCATTCGCGTCTCAGTCCCGACTGGGAGACGCTTGACAAGCCCCTGATGGATGTGCTGTCGGAAGCCAAACAGAATAAGATGCTGCGCACGCTGGGCATCAGCATTCACTCTCTTGAGGCCATGAAAGTCGCCGCCAAGAGCACGTGGCTTGAGGTGTGCCTGTGCCGGATCAATCCCGCCGGCATCCGCATGGACGCCGCGCCCGAGGACGTGCTGCCGCAGATGGAGGAGCTCAAGGCCGCCGGCAAGGGAATCATCGGCATGAAGGTTCTGGGCGAGGGCCAGTTGAAAGACAGCGTGGATGACGCCCTGCTCTTTGCGCTCAACAAGAGCCCCGCCCACAGCTTCACCATCGGCTGCGAGAGCAAGGACGAGTTCAAGGACAACTTCGATCGCATAACAAGACTGGCCGCCCAACCGGCCTGAGCGAGTTGCGGCGATTGTGCCGCCGGCGAGGCCGTTGTTGGCGGATCATCGCCAGCGGCCGTTCTGCAAACGGATCGCATCTATCAGAGGAATCGAAATGGCAACCACGATCAACATCGACCCGCTCACCCGCATCGAGGGGCATCTGTCCATCCGCACCGACATCGACAGCGGCAAAGTCGTCAAGGCCTACACATCCGGCGATATGTTCCGCGGATTCGAAGTGATCCTGGCCGGCCGCGATCCGCTCGACGCCCAGCAGATCGTCCAGCGCATCTGCGGCATGTGCCCGGTGGCGCACGGCGTGGCGTCGATCCTCGCCCAGGACGCGCTTTACGGCTGTGCGGTGCCGGACAACGGCCGGCTCGTCCGCAATCTCATCCTCGGCGCTGAGTTCATCCATTCGCATATCACGCATTTCTATCACCTGTCGGCCATCGACTTTGTGGACATCAAGGCAATCACCAAATACACCGGCAACGATCCGGTCTTGCAGGATTTGCGGAGCTGGGTGGAAACGGAACTGGCCTCCAACCGCGTCCTTCCCGGCGCGCCGTTCCTGCCGCGGTACGAGGGGAATTACGCCCAGGATCCCGAACTCAACATCGCCGCCATCCGGCATTATCTCGACGCCCTGGAGATGCGAAAGCTGGCGCACCGCATGGCCGTCTTGTTCTGCGGAAAGCTCCCCCACGCCGCCAGCCTTGTCCCCGGCGGCATCACCGAAGGCGTGACCATGCGGCAGATCGCCGCGTTCAGCTCGATGCTGAGCGACCTGCGCCGGTTCATCGATCGCGTCTACATCCCCGACGTGCTGGCGGTGGCCGCCGCTTTTCCGGATTACTTCGCCATCGGCAGGGGATGCGGAAATTTCCTGGCCTACGGCGTGTTCCCGGAATCCGCCGACGGCAAGACGCTGTTCATCCCCTCCGGCGTGCTGAAGGCCGACAAGCCGGCCGCACTGGATGTGAGCCTGATTACCGAGGATGTTACCAGTTCACGATTCTCATCGCCGTCGGGTCTGCATCCGAGCAAGGGCCAGACCCAGGCCGATCCGCAGAAGAAGGATGCGTATTCGTGGATGAAAGCGCCTCGTTACGACGGCGCGCCGATGGAAGTCGGGCCGCTGGCGCGCGTGTTGATCGCGTACAAAGCCGGCCACGCCCAGATTTGCAAGCTGGTGGACGACATGCTGGCCAAGACCAAAGTCAAGCCGGAAGCCCTGATGAGCGTCATGGGCCGGCACGCAGCCCGCGCGATCGAATGCAAGGCGGTGGCCGATCGCTGCGCCGCGTGGCTCGACCAGTTGAAGGAGGACCAGAGCGCCTGCGTCGATTACACGGTTCCCGAGTCGGGCGCGGGCGTGGGTCTGACTGAAGCGCCGCGCGGGGCGCTGGGGCACTGGATCTCGATTGCCGATCACAAGATCGAACGTTACCAGTGCGTCGTCCCGACCACGTGGAACTGTTCGCCTCGCGATGCCCAGGGCCAGGCCGGCCCGGTCGAGCAGGCCCTGGAAGGCGTGGCCGTGGCCGATCAGAATCAGCCGATTGAAGTCGCTCGCGTCGTGCGGTCGTTCGATCCCTGCGGCGCCTGTGCCGTCCACTAACGCTCAATGAACCCCACCGGCGGACAAACCATGACACATACATCAACAACATCGCGAAGACAATTTCTCAAGGCCGGCGCCATGCTGGCGGGCATGCTGGGACTTGGGCCCACGGCCGTCTCCCGTCTGGCCGACGCCGCCGAGGCAATCGCCGCCGGCGCCGCCCCGGTGCTCTGGCTCCAGGGCCTCAGTTGCAGCGGCTGCACAATATCGCTGCTCAACAGCGACAGCCCAGGCCCGGCCGAGATCATTACCAAATACCTCTCGCTCGGTTTCCATTCCACGCTCTCGGCCGCCACCGGGAAAGTCGCCACCGACGCAATCCAGTCGATGATCGCCAAGGCCAAGGGCGATTACATCCTGGTCATGGAAGGCGCCATCCCCGCCGACATGCCCCTGGCGTGTAACATCGGCGGCCAGGACATCGGCCAGTTATTCCAGACCGCCGCCGCCGGCGCCAAGACGGTCATGGCCGTCGGCACCTGCGCTGTCTACGGCGGAGTCCCCGCCGCCGAGCAAAACCCCACCGGCGCCGTGTCCGTCGCCAAATACATGACCGACCAGGAGATTGACGTTCCTTTGGTGGCCATTCCCGGCTGTCCCGCCCATCCGGATTGGGTCGTGGGCACGCTGGCCCACCTGCTCAAATTCGGTATGCCCAAGCTGGATATGAAACACCGCCCGGTGGCGTTTTACAGCAAGTCGATCCACGAACTTTGCCTGCGTTGCCACGACTACGACAACGACATTTTCGCCGCCAAGTTCGGCGACGACGGCTGCCTCCACAAACTGGGCTGCGTCGGCCCGACGACTTATGCCGACTGCACCCTGCGACAATGGAATTCCGGCACCAACGTCTGCACGCGCTGCGGCGGCGGTTGCATCGGCTGCACCACCGAAAGCTTCGCCCGCCGGCGCGACATCGCCATGTTCAAGAAGCCCGCCCCCCAAACCCAACCGGCCGCCAAGGGTTGAGGGCCCATGCGGCGAAGTGATCGCTCAGAACAAATCGGAATGCGTGCCCAGGCGGACAAGAACCAGGCGCCCGCCCGCGGACTCAACTTGTAGCCTTTCTTGAACTGGTTCGTCCGTTCAATTTCAAGCATTCAGATCGTCCATCAGCCCGGCCGCCGTCGAAAATTTCCTGCTTCGGCCCGTGCGCAATTCCCGCACGGCTTTTCGCATCGTCTTGTTCGGAATCCTGACCTCGAACGGCAGGCATTTTTTCAGGGCGATCTGGCTGAAAAAGATCTCAATCGCCTCGGAGTTTGAAATTCCAAGGTTTCCAAGCACGGCCTCCGCCTGCGCTTTGAGTGTCGGCCGGGTTCTGGCATGCACGCTGGCGCTCTTGATGCTCATGGGAATTCTCCTGGCAGCTGTTCATGTCGCTGTAGCACGATCGCAACACAATGTTCAGCACACAACCGGCGGACACACAACCGGCGGATCTTTCCACGCCTTGCGGGAAATCAAACCTGGCATTGAGCGGCGCCATTACACCTTGCCGAAAAGGCTCAGCACCGCCGCGCTGGGGCGGGGGATGACGTGGCCGGCGATGAGCTTGCCAAGGCCGTCGACCCGGGCCTTGCCGGCTTCGACCGCGGCGGTCACCGCCGCCACGTCGCCCTTGATGATGACGGTGATGTAGCCGCCGCCGAGTTTTTCTCGCCCGATGACCTCGACATTGGCGGCCTTGCACGCCGTGTCGATCGCCTCGATCACGCCGGTCAAACCCTGGGTTTCAATCAGCCCGATCGCAAATGGGACTTGGTCGGCCACAAATAGCTCCTTGAATTCTCGTTTGGGAAAATGCACGACATCGCTCTCGATGAGCGGACTGAACTCGCGCGGCGCGTTCCATGCCGCCATTGCCCGCGCGTCCGGATGACTGATCAAATCCACCACGCACGACGCGCCCATGGACCCGGCCAGTTCACGCCCGGCCGCCAGCGCCGACTCCAGGTCCGACACCGGCCCGGCCACCTTGATGCAAGCGCCGTCCAGGTCGTTGATCTCAATCTGCATCAGGCGGACGTTGGCGGCCTTCTCCATGCGATCCACCACCGCCATCGACGCGGTCCAACTGTGGATCTCGATCAGACCCAGCCCCGTGCCGGCGGATGCGGAAGCCAATGGAGTTTGTAGGGCTGCGCGACTCAATTGGCGGCCCTCTCTTTCCCCCTCGCCCTGTACTCAGGGAGAGGAGACAATGGGCAATTCGAAGGATATCGCGACATATTGCGCATTAGACAACGCCCCGCTCCTTCAACCGCTTGAGGACCTCCTGCGTGATTTGCGCCACGCGGTCCTGCTGGAGGTTCCCGCTGCGCACCGCGCAGCCGCCGCTGGGTTCGTCGACGTAACCATTGTCGGCCAGAATGCACTGAAGCACGCGCTGCAGCGCCACGCGGTCCACC
>Ga0181520_10002905_pt1 | contig 31000 bp, 23 predicted proteins | sample PEATcosm2014_Bin_29_FD_132451 | JGI IMG/M metagenome (GOLD analysis project Ga0181520, IMG submission 132451) | Peatland microbial communities from MTU Mesocosm Facility, Houghton, MI, USA - PEATcosm2014_Bin02_30_metaG | ecosystem: Environmental > Terrestrial > Soil > Wetlands > Peat | place...
TTCCTCGGCCATAACCCGTCTCGATAACGTAGTTATGACACAGAAAAGACGGCCTTTCCAGCTATTTCCTGATGCCCGACTCACCCCAATCGACAATCGGACTGTGAGATATGCAGGCTAGAGCCGTTTGGAGCACTTACCCGCCATTTTTCAGTTCGTTGGAGTCGTTGGGAGGCGCCTGACGAACCAGGGGCATGGCTTCGGGGCCCGGGGGGAACCCGGGGGGAACCCGGGGGGGGAGACCGTTGGAACGTGCGACAATCCAAAACGATGGCCTCAGTCCGCAAGCCTGTGATCGTGCGCAAGCTCTCCCGGGACTGGTGTGCCGGTTACGCGGGCGCGGCCTTCGCCCACGATGCCGCCGAGCTTGAGATTCTTGACCTGACCGGCAAGGTGCTGCGCATGGGCTGGGAGCAGGTGAAATGGGTCTGCTATGTGCGCGACCTCCCTTCCCAGACCGGCGACCAGACCAATCCGGAGCGGCTGCTGCACAAGCGCTTCTCCATCAGACCGCGGACGGCCGGGCTGTGGCTGCGCATGACCCTCACCGACGGAGAAGAACTGGAGGGGCTGGCCGCCAATGACCGCTCGCTGGTCGAGGGTGCGGGCCTGCTGCTGACGCCGCCCGATACCCGCTCCAATACGCAGCGCATTTACGTGCCGCGACAGGCCATTCAGTCGCTCGAAGTGCTCAGCCTGATCGGCGCCGCGGGCCGCCGCCGGGCTCAAGCTGCCAGCCGCGACACGGAGCCCGGGCTGTTCCCTGCCGAGCCCCAGATCTCGTAGAGCGGTTTCAGAATAGGTATGCCCGATTGTGCTTCATGCCAGGTCGCCCCTCCTTGGGGTCGGGTCGACTTGAGTGCAATGCCTCTGGGTCGAGCAATCCTGAAACCGCTATAGCAGCCCTCAGCCCTGTTTCTTGTTTTGGGATCGCTCCAATCGTGCCTTCACCAACCGCTTGATGAGCGCGATGGGCAGCGGCTTGCCGATTGGAAACCGGACGGTCCCTTTCGAGGTGCCGTAGCCCGCAAGCTCGTCTTTGAACGCTCCTATCACCTCGGCCGTCGGAAACAGGCTGCAATGATCTTTGAACGCCGCATACCACACCAGAACCTCCTTCAATCTGAAGGCAGGCATTTTGTAGCTGATGGTCTCGGTTGCCTCGCGCGGCAAACAGGAGCGGATGGCCACCCGCATTTCTGTCAGGGAGGTGCGCGCCGGCTCAGGAACGGCTGCTATGTATTCATCAACGGCAGTCGGGGCGGCCGTCGGGGCGCTGTTCGCCCGCACTCCCACTTGCGGATTCGCAGTCTTCTTCTTCATGCCTTCGATGCTACAACGAGGGCAGGTGCTGGTCCACGCGACGAGGCTGGCGGCGGGGCTGACTCAGACGGCGACCGCGCAGCTCTTGTACCACTCGACGGTACGCCGCAGGCCCTCGGCGAAGTCGACCTTCGGCTCATAGCCGAGCAGCTTGCGGGCACGCCCAATGTCGGCCAGCGAGTCGCGGATATCCCCGGTGCGTGGCTCGGCAAAGGATGGCTTGCCGCGATAGCCGGTCAACTCAGCGAGAATCGCAAAGGTTTGGTTAAGGGTACTCCTCGAGCCGGTGGCCAGGTTCATCATCTGGCCTGCAACTTTCTCGGCCCCCGCCGCGGCAGCAAGCAGGTTGCCTTCAACCACGTTATCGATGTAGGTGAAGTCGCGGCTTTGCTCGCCGTCGCCGTAGATCGTGACCTGCTCGCCGGCAAGCATCTTGCGGCAAAAGATGGCCAGCACGCCGGAGTAATGCGATGTGGGATCCTGAAACGGCCCAAAGACGTTGAAGTAGCGCAGAACCACTGTCTCAAGGCCATAGACGCGATAGAAAGCGCGCAGATAATGCTCGCCGGCCAGTTTTGCCACCGCATAGGGCGTAATCGGATCGGGCGTCATGCTCTCCAGCTTGGGCAGGGTGGGCGTATCGCCGTAAGCGGCCGAAGATCCCGCATAAATCACGCGGCGCACCCCGGCGGCGCGGGCCGCTACCAGCAGGTTGAGCGTCGCGTCCACGCAACTCACGTTGGTGGCCACCGGATCGGCCACGGAACGGGGCACCGAGGCCAGCGCGGCCTCGTGAAACACAATTTCAGCGCCCGCGCAGGCCCTTGCGCACACGTCCGGATCGGCCAGGTCGCCCTTGATGAACTCCATTGCCTCAAGGCCGAAAAGGTTTTCGAGTTTTCCGGTAACAAGGTTGTCCACGCCGCGCACGGTCTCGCCACGGGCCAAAAGAGCCGCTGCAATCGAGCGGCCGATGAATCCGGCGGCTCCGGTAACCAGGTATTTAGCCAATGTTCCGCTCCCTTGCTCAGCAATCGTCGTTCAGAAAAAATTGTTCAGGAATAGAGGATACCGCGAACCCGACCCGCGGCCAGTACGCATAGGATACTATCGCCTACCGCTAGAGTTGCAGACGGATCAGGGAAAACCTCCGTTACAATCGTCACCATGACAAGTGCGGCTCCGAATTGTCTGGCGGAGATCAAACAAAAGATTGAATCCCGCGAAGCCCGCATCGGTATCGTCGGCATGGGCTACGTGGGGTTGCCGCTGGCGCTGCTGTTCAGCGGCGAACGCTTCCGCGTCACGGGCTTCGACATTGCCGCCGACAAGGTCGCCAAGCTCAATGCAGGCGCGTCCTACATTGTGCGCATTTTGCCCGAGGCTATTCAGGAGGCGCAAAAGGCCGGCTTCCGCGCCACGGCAGATTTTGCCGAGATCGCCGCCATGGACGCAGTGATTATCTGCGTGCCCACGCCGCTCGACGAGCACCACGAGCCCGACCTGAGCTACGTGACCGGAACCGTGGCTTCGATCGCTCCCTATATTCACCAGGACCAGTTGATCGTGCTCGAAAGCACCACCTACCCGGGCACCACGGAAGAGATCGTCGCCCCCATGCTCGAAGCCGGCAATCCGCACCGGTTGAAGGTTGCGCGCACACTCGACGAGCCCGGCTTCCACGTCGTCTTTTCTCCCGAGCGCGAAGATCCCGGCAACGATTCGGTGGCCCGGCGCGACATTCCCAAGGTCGTGGGCGGTTGCGGCCCGGCTGGCGCGGAGTTGGCTTCGGCTCTCTACGGATCCATCTTCCGCCGCGTCGTCCAGGTGGGCAGCCCCTCGGTGGCGGAGATGACCAAGCTGCTTGAAAACATCTACCGCTGCGTCAACATTGCGCTGGTGAACGAGCTCAAGCAGTTATGCATGAAAATGAACATCGATATCCACGAAGTCATCGAGGCCGCCAAAACCAAACCCTTCGGCTTCCAGGCCTTCTATCCCGGTCCCGGCCTCGGCGGACACTGTATCCCCATCGATCCCTTCTATCTCTCCTGGAAGGCGCGCGAATTCGACTTTCGCACCCGCTTCATCGAGTTGGCGGGGGAGATCAACACGGCCATGCCATACTTTGTGCTGGACCAGCTGGCCGCCGCGCTCAACGAACGTTCCAAGTCCATCAAGGGATCGAAAATCCTGGTGCTGGGTCTGGCCTACAAGCGCGACATCGACGACCTGCGCGAGTCGCCGTCGCTCACGATCCTCGAACTCCTGCGCGCAAAGGGCGCCGACATCGCCTACAACGACCCCTACATTCCCACCGTGGGCCGCGGACGCCACTACAACCTGAACATGAGCAGCACATCGCTCGACGATCTCGCCCAGTACGACGCCGTTCTCATCGTCACTGACCACTCCAGCTACGACTTCAAAGCCATTGCCTCGCAATCGCAGTTGCTCGTCGATACCCGCAACGCCACCAAAGGAATTCGCTCGGCGAACATTGTGCGCTGCTAGGCCCATCCTGGCCGACTTCCGCCTTAGGCATCCCATGTCCGGCATCACACCCTCCGCCATTCCGATCGTTTATCTTGGATGCGGTTGCGGTCGGGTGCATCGCCGCGTTGATCCATGACTTTTCTCCTGCCCACTCTCGCCGAGCCCCAACACTTCTCGCTTGCTGAGAAGCTGCTCTTCGCCGCGCTGGTGCTGGCCTCGGCCCTGCTCTTCTGGCGACGCTTCGGCGTCATCCTCGACAAAATCCTCAAATCGAAAAAGGACCCCGGCTTTCATCTGTTTCCCATCGGCGAGCGCATCCGCGATTTTGTGTGGGAGGTCGTTCTGCAGGCCAAGGTCATCCGCCAAAGGCCCGCGGCCGGGCTGTCCCATGCCTTTGTCTTCTGGGCCTTCTGCGCCTTCGTTCTGGTCACGCTCAATCACGGAGCGCAGGTCTTCGGATTCGGTTTTCTCAATCCAGCCGGAACCATCGGACGATTCTATTTCTGGTTTGCTGCGGTCTTTGCCCTGGCTTGCGCGGTGGGCATTCTCGCCCTTTTCGTGCGCCGATTCCTGATCCGTCCCAGGTGGCTGGGCGAAAAGCTCTCATGGGAATCGGGATTCATCGCCCTGCTGATCTTCGTCCTCATGGTCACCTACCTGGCCGGCTTCTTCGTCGCGGGCACCGGAACCTCCATCCGCGTTTTGTGGTGGCTGCATACTCTCTCGCTGCTCATCTTTCTACCGATTATTCCCCACACCAAGCACCTTCACCTGTTGCTCAGCCCGGTTACGGTATTCCTATCGCGGGGCAGCTTCAGCCGCATTCCTCCTCTCAGCGGCGATGAGGATTTTGGCCTGGTGGCCGGCGCCGATCTCACGCGGCTGGTAAGCCTGCAGGCCTACTCCTGCGTGGAGTGCGGGCGCTGCACCGAGCACTGCCCCGCCGCCAACACCGGAAAGCTCCTCAACCCGAAAGCGATCGTTCTCGGCCTGCGCGACTACCTCAACCATTGCGGCCCTTCCTCTGAAGAGCCTCTGCTGGGCAAGTACAACTCTCAGCAAGCCGCATTCCAGTGCACCACTTGCGGCGCATGCGAGTTCCAATGCCCGGTGGGCATCGAGCACCTGCCCATCCTTGTGGGCCTGCGCCGAGGCGCGGTCAACACCGGCGCATGGCAAGACACCTACGGCTCCAAACTTTTCCTGGCCCTTGAGCGCGGCTCGAACGCGCTGGGGATCAGCCCAGCCGAACGCGACAAATTTATTGCCAGGCAGGAACTGCCACTGTTTGACGGCACCCAGGAGTATTGCCTGTGGCTCGGCTGCATGGGCTCGTACGATCCCAGGGGCCGCGAAATTGTGGCCGACCTGGCCCGAGTGATGAACTTTCTCGGCACCAGCTACGGCGTTCTTCGCAAGGAGAAATGCACAGGCGACCCCGTCCGCCGTCTCGGCAACGATCTGCTCTTTCAGCAGCTCGCGGAAGAGAACCTTAAAAATCTTGCGCAAAACAAGGTGAAGAAAATCGTGTCGATCTGCCCGCACTGTGTCCGCACCATCCAGGAAGACTGGAAGGAATACGGCACCCCGCCCGAGATTGAGCACCACAGCGAGTTCCTTGCCCGCCATGCTGACCGGCTTCCGCGACAGCCTTTGCAAGACAAGGTTGCCTTCCACGATCCCTGCTATCTTGGCCGCTATCGCAACGTCTACGATGAGCCGCGCGCCGTCGCCGCTCTTGCGGGAGAACTCGTTGAAGCTCCGCGCAACCACGAGCGCAGCTTTTGCTGTGGGGCCGGCGGCGGCTTGGCGTTTCTCGGCGAAGAAACCGGCGACCGTGTCAGCAATGTGCGCGCGGCCGAGCTGGTGGCCACAGGAGCGCAGACTATTGCCGCGGCCTGCCCCTTTTGCAATTCCATGTTTCGCGACGCCCTCGCCGCCGGGGGCGAAGGCGCACCGCAACTGCTCGACATAGCCCAGATCGCCGCGCGCGGTTTGCCGCCAATCGGTCCAGACAGCAGCGGCATGGACAGCAACGGCATGGGCGGCAGCGGGATTTAGCATGTAGGTGAGTGATTCATCATGAAAATCATTGTCGCCATCAAACAGGTTCCAGACCGCGATTCCCAGATCCGCATCGACCCCTCCGGCAAGTGGATTGATGAGTCCGATCTCCAGTACGCCATGAACGAGTCCGACGCCCATGCGCTTGAAGAAGGACTTCTGCTCAAGGAAAAGCATGGCGGCGAAGTGGTGGTCGTCAGCGCCGGCCCTGAGAGCGTTGGAACCACGATTCGCGAAGCCCTCGCCAAGGGCGCCGACCGCGCCATTCACGTGGTCGCCGACGAACTGGGCACGCTTGATGCCCTGGGCGTGGCGCGTCTGCTGGCTGCCGCTTTGAAGGATGAAAATCCCGACCTCATCCTGGCCGGTTTGCAGTCGGAAGATCTCGGCCTCGGCCAGACCGGGGTGATCCTGGCCGAACTGCTCGGCCTGCCCCACGCCTCGCTCATCCTGCAAGTGGAGAAAACCGACACCGGGTTCAGCGTAAAGCGCGAACTGGAAGAAGGCTGGTTCCAGACCATCGAGCTGCCCACGCCCGCGGTCCTCACCATCCAGTCCGGCGGCAACAAGCTGCGCTACGCCACGCTGATGGGCATCAAGCGCGCCAAAACCAAGGAGGTGCGCCGGCTGGCAGCGGCGGAGATCGCCGTCGATTCCACCCCCGTGGCTGTGCTCCAGCAGGTTGCGCTTCCCAGAAAACAAAAATCCACGCAGCTGCTCGCCGGCACGGCCAAAGAAGCCGCGGCGGCGCTGGTAGAGAAACTCAGATTCGAGGTGCGCGTCCTATGAGCGGCGTTCTGGTCGTCATCGAACAACGCGCGGGCCGCATCGCCCGCATCAATTGGGAAGCGCTGGCCGCCGGGCTTCGGCTCGCGTCCCCCTCCGCAGTCGCCGCAGTCGGCGTCGGGGCCGATACCCAGGAGCTCGCCTCCGAAATCGCCACCAAGGCCCCTTCCAGAGTGGTCGCCGTCGAGCACCCGCTGCTCGCCCCTTATACCGCCGACGGATATTCCATCGCGCTCGAGCAGTTGATCCGCGCCGAGCTGCCGGAGTTCGTCGTCTTTCCGCATACCTACCAGGTGCGCGACTACGCGCCCGCGCTCGCCGCCCGCTTTGGCCAGATGCTCATCAGCGACGTAACCGGCATCGCCGACGGCCCCCTTTTCACGCGCCAACTCATGCAGGGCCGCTTGAATGGCACCTATCGCCACTCCGGCAACGGCCCCTGCTTTGTCTCCGTGCAGGCCGGAGCCTTTCACGCCGGGCTTCCCGCTTTTGAGCCGGCCGCCATTGCCCGGTTCACGCCCGTGCTTGAGGCCGCGCAGATTCGCACCCGTCCCGGCGAGCCCTTCCGCGCCGCGGCGCAGGCCGTCGATCTTGGCTCCGCGCAGCTCATTGTCGGCGTTGGCCGCGGCATCAAAGGCGAAGAGAATCTTCCCCTCGTCCAGGAGCTGGCCACTGCTCTGGGCGCGGAGCTGGCCGCCTCGCGCCCCATCTGCGACAACGGCTGGCTGCCCATGGAGCGCCAGGTCGGCAGTTCCGGCCAGACCGTTGCGCCCAAACTCTACATCGCGGCGGGCATATCCGGCGCCATTCAGCACCTGGTCGGCATCAAGGGCTCGCAGTGCATCGTCGCCATCAACAAGGACCCCGATGCGCCCATCTTCGAAGTTGCCGATTACGGCATCGTCGGCGACCTGTTGGAAGTGGTTCCCGCCCTCACTGCGGCCGTGAAGGCGGCCAAACAATAGAAGATCGCCGGCCCGACACCCGACGCCCCGACGCCCGGCCCGGTTTCTCTCTATTCATCGCCGCGCTCAGTTTGCGTCCGGTGAGCGCGCTCCACCCGATACCATTTGCGCCTCAGTGGCCGAAGGCGTTATGGTTCGTTGTTCGGCGCAGTGGAACGCGCGATCGGCGGCTGCGAAATGATTCTTCCTGAAACCTATCAAGGCGCACTTTTTCTCATGATCCTCAGCATGTGCTGCTGGGGTTCTTGGGCCAACACGCTCAAGCTATGCCCACGTTACCGCTTCCAGCTCTACTATTGGGACTATGCCCTGGGCCTGGCGCTCGGCGCCGTGCTGCTGGGCTTCACGGCAGGCAGCCTCGGCCATGCCGGACCGTCTTTTCTCCATGCGGTCACCCACGCCTCTCTCAGTGCCATCCTCTTCGCTGTTGTCGGCGGCGCCATCTTCAGTGTGGCGAATCTTCTTCTTGTCGCCGCCATTGACGTAGCCGGCCTCGCCGTTGCCTTCCCGGTCGGCATCGGCCTGGCCCTGGTCATCGGCGCCATCTCAAACTACCTGGTCACTCCCGCCGCCAATCCATTCTTGCTTTTTGGCGGAGTCGCCTTGGTCGCAGTCGCCATTGTTCTCGACGCTGCCGCTTATCGCAAACGCGAGGCCCAGGCCAAAGCAACCACCATGCGGGGCATCGTCATCAGCCTGGTGGCCGGCGTACTCATGGGCTGCTTCTATCCCTTTGTTGCGCGCGCGCTCAGCAGCACGCCCAGCCATCCCTCCCCAGGCCCTTACGCCGTTTCGTTGTTCTTCGCCATCGGGCTGATCCTCTCCACGGTGCCGGCCAACTTGCTGCTGATGGCCAGGCCGCTGGACGGCAAGCCGCCATTGGACTGTACCGGCTACTGGAGCGCGCCCCTTGGCTGGCACCTTGCCGGCGCCATCGGAGGAGCCATCTGGTGCCTGGGCGGCGTCGCCAACTTTGTCGCCTCGGGAGCCCACCTTGTGGGGCCGGCCGTCAGCTACACCATCGGCCAGGGCGCCACCATGGTTTCGGCCTGCTGGGGCGTTTTTGTCTGGCGCGAGTTTGCCGGCGCGCCCCGCTCCGCTAAAATCCTGTTGCTATTCATGTTTGTCTTCTTCCTGCTGGGGCTGGGCGCCGTGGCCCTTGCTCCCCTCTACTGATCGGGAGAGTCTTTTTTGAGCATCAGCGAAACACGCAAACCCATCGTCGTGGTTGGCAGCATCAACATGGACCTGGTGGCGCACACGCCCCACATCCCTGTACCCGGCCAGACCGTCATCGGTACAGGGTTTGACACCACGCCCGGCGGTAAGGGCGCCAACCAGGCAGTGGCCGCGGCCCGGCTCGGCTATCCGGTTGCCATGGTTGGTGCGGTCGGCGCGCCCAGCGCGGACAGTCTTGACGTCTTCGGCCAGGCCCTGCTCGACAACCTCGCCCGCGCCGGTGTAGATACCTCGGCCGTCGCGCGCGTCTCCGGCCCCTCCGGCGTGGCTCCGATCCTGGTGGACGAAAAAGGGCAGAACAGCATCGTCGTCGTCCCCGGGGCCAACGCCAAGGTGGACACTGCCGCCGTCGACCGGCAGGCCCCGCTCATCCGTTCCGCCGGCATGGTGCTCTGCCAGCTCGAGCTGCCGCTTGAAACAGTGCGCCGCGTGCTCGCCATCTGCGCGGAAGCGGTCGTGCCGGTGATGCTCGATCCCGCTCCCGCTGCTCCCCTCGACGACACTGTCTTTCGCCAGACTGCCTGGTTCACTCCCAATGAGACTGAGGCTGCCTTCTATCTTGGCGTCGCTTCCCAAACTGAAGACGCTGCGCGGCGGCTGTTGGACAAGGGCCTGAAGGGCGTGGTTCTCAAGCGCGGAGCAGACGGCGCATTTGTAGCCCTCGCCGGCGGCAAGGCAGCCTGGGTCAAGCCGTTCCAGGTCCAGGCCATCGATACTGTCGGCGCGGGCGACTGCTTCAACGGTGCCTTTGCCGTGGCGCTGCTTGAAGGCAGCAATCCCTGGGACGCGGCGCGCTTTGCCTCGGCCGCCGCGGCCATCTCCGTCACCCGCAGCGGCGCACAAGCCTCCATGCCCACCCGCACGAAGGTGGATGCGTTTCTGGCTGCCCGCAAGTAAACCCGGAGCCTGCAACCGCAATCGCGAATCGCGAGTCTTACACACAACCGTGAACGAAAGCTGGAACTCAACAGAAAGGGCACAAGAATGTTTCGCACCGTGAGCCTTGCTCTCCTGGCAGGCGCAATCGCCCTCACCGCAACCGCGCAAGACACGTACTACGAGCCCCAAGGTCAGCAGATCCCTCCTCCCTCCTGCATGAACCTGCGCTTCGCCTGGGAAAATAAGCTCCTGGCCACCTGCCCGCCCAACATACACGAAAGCTGGCTCGGCGACCTCGATCACTGGCGCTCGGAACGCCGCATTCGCATCGCCTACGACTCCGCGCGCTACCAGATGCCCGCGCTCCAATGGACCCAATCCAGCTTTATGCAGCCGCAGATGATGGTCCAGGATCGTTACTTCTACGATCCCGCGACCGGCCGCTACACCGTCGATCGTTATCTCGACGATCTTGACAAGCGCTACGGCGGCATCGACGCCGTGCTCATCTGGTCCACCTATCCGAACATGGGCATCGACGACCGCAACCAGTTGCAGATGGTTGAGTCCATGCCCGGCGGCATCGAGGGGGTGCGCCAGATGGTCGCCGACTTCCACCGCCGCGGCGTGCGTGTGCTCTTTCCCATGATGATGTGGGACGAAGGCACCCACCAGCCGGAACAGGACTGGCCCGATGCCATCGCCGCTCTGATGAAGCAGATCGGTGCTGACGGCATCAACGGCGATACCCAGGACGGTGTACCGCTGGGCTTTTCCCTGGCCGCCGACAAAACCGGACACCCCCTCGCCTTTGAGCCCGAAGGCGGCCCCAGTGATGAGGCCCTCAGTTGGAACGTCATGACCTGGGGCCAATACAGCTTCCCCTTCATCCCCATGGTCGACCGGTACAAGTGGCTTGAGACCCGCCACATGGTCAACATCAGCGACCGCTGGGCCCAGGACAAGGCCAACGACCTGCAATACGCCTTCTTCAACGGCATCGGCTGGGAAAGCTGGGAGAATGTGTGGGGCATCTGGAACGGCATCAATCCGCGCGACGCCGAAGCCACGCGACGCGTGGCCACCATCGAACGCGCGGTTGCGCCATTCCTCGTAAGCCCTGACTGGGAACCGCTCTTTCCCACCATCAACTACGGCGTTTACGCCAGCCGCTGGCCGCTCGGCAGCCAGACCGTGTGGACAATCGTCAACCGCAACGCCTACAACATCGCCGGGCGCCAGATGAATGTGCCCCTCACCGCCGGCATGCGCTACTTTGACCTCTACCACGGCACGGAACTGAAACCGGAGATAGAAGCACAGTCCGCCGTGCTCAGCTTCGACCTTGAAGCCAACGGATACGGCGCTGTTCTGGCCACAACCGGCGAGCCCGGCGAAAGCATCACGGCTCTCATGCGGCACATGGCGGCCATCACCAGGCAGCCGCTCGCCACCTTCTCGCGCGAGCATGCGATTCTGCCCCAAACCATGGTTCCTATCGAGCCCACCACCCCGGCAACTGACCCGCCCGCGGGCATGATTCGGATTCCCGGCGGAGATTTCGTCTTCAGTGTGCAGGGCACCGAGATTGAGGGCAGCGCGGACCCTGGCGTCGATGTCCAGTATCCGTGGGAAGACTCGCCGCGCCGCTTCCATGAGCACCGGATGCAGGTGGCTCCCTTCTTCATTGACACGTTTCCCGTCACCAACACCGAGTTCAAGCAGTTTCTCGACGCCACCCACTATGCGCCCGGCGATGCGATCAACTTTCTGCACGACTGGAAGATCGGCACTTTTCCCCAGGGCTGGGGCAACCGGCCCGTCACCTGGGTTTCGCTTGAGGATGCGCGCGCCTATGCAAAATGGGCGGGCAAGCGCCTGCCCCATGAGTGGGAATGGCAGTTGGCGGCGCAGGGCCTCGATCGCCGTCTGTTTCCCTGGGGAAACGTCTGGCAGCCTTCCAACACGCCCGCGCCCGCCACGGGCCGCACCATGCCGGGTCCTGACCCCGTCGACGCACATCCGCAGGGAGCGAGCCCTTACGGCGTCATGGACATGGTGGGCAACGTCTGGCAATTTACCGACGAATTTACCGACGAGCATACCCGCGCCGCCATCCTGCGCGGCGGCGAGTACTACCGGCCGCAAGGCTCCATCTGGTACTTCCCCGAGGCCTTCCGCAACACCGAGCACAGCAAGCTGCTTCTGATGGCGCCCGGCTATGACCGCTCCGGGGGAGTGGGCTTCCGCTGTGTGCGCGACGCCAAGTGATGTTCACGGCAAAGGATTCGAATTGAGCGACAATCAAGACGAAATGCACGATCCGAAGCCAAACGTGCGCCAGGCTGCCGCTTCCACCGGCCGCCGTCGGTTTCTTCGCCAGGCCTCGCTTGCCGCCGCGTCCATGGCCCTTGTTCGCCATGGGGCCGCATGGCCCGCCTCGCCCGTCTCGCCCGCCTCGCCCGCCAGCCCGCCATCGCCCCCGCAATCCGCAGCCCCCGATTACCGCATTGAAATCCAGGAAATCGAGTGGGAGCTTTCGCCCAGAAAGAAGATTCGCACCAGCGCCTATGACGGCCAGATTCCCGGCAGGCGGCTCGATGTGACCGAAGGCAAGCCAGTCGCCATCGAGATCGTCAACCGCCTCGATCATCCCGAGATCGTTCACTGGCATGGCCAATGGATTCCCGTGGAAGCCGACGGCGCCATGGAAGAGGGCTCGCTCATGATCCCTGCCGGAAGCAGCACCCGCGTGGCTTTTACGCCCCGTCCCGCCGGCCTGCACTGGTACCACACCCACGCCATGGCGGAGCGCGACCTGAAGCGCGGCCTCTACTCCGGCCAGTTCGGCGTGCTTCATGTGGCGACGCCCGGCGATCCAGGCCGCTACGATCAGCAGCAATTCATCGTCCTCCACGATTGGGAGCCTTTCTATTCCCCGAGCGACGACGGTTCCCTCATGGTGATGTACGGCTCGGGTTCCATCAACGGCCGCATGCTCGGCTACGATTGGCCCATCCAGGTGCGCGAAGGTCAGCGCGTCCTCTTCCACATCCTCAACGCCGGCGCCACTGAGCCGCATTGGCTGGCGCTGCCGGGCCATCGCTTCCAGGTGATCGCGCTCGACGGCCGCCCGGTGGCCACACAGGCTGACGTAGAGGTTTTGCGCCTCGGACCGGCTGAGCGTGTCAGCGCCCTCGTCACCATGAATACGCCCGGTGTCTGGATCCTCGGCGAAGCGCAGCAGCAGTTCCTCAAAGCCGGCATGGGCACAGTCATCGAGTACGCGGGCCACACAGGAAAACCCCTGGGCCCGAAAGCAGTCAAACTGCAATGGGACTATCGCGCCTTCGGTGCTGCCGCTCCAACCCGCCACACTCCCGACGTGATCCTCCCGCTGGTCTTCACTTCCCGCTTCAGGGGACACGGCGCGCTCGACGAGTGGAGGATCAACGGCAAGAGCTGGCCGGCAACCGATCCAATCCAACTCACCCAAGGCCTTCGCCACCGGCTGGTCTTCGTCAATCGCAGCTCCGACGATCATCCGGTGCATCTGCACCGGCACAACTTCGAGCTGGTCTCCATCCGCGGCAACCCCATGAGCGGCGTTTTTAAAGATGTGGTAATTGTGGAAGCAGGGACCACCGTGGAAGCCGACCTGATCGCCGCCAACCCCGGCAATTCCCTCTTTCACTGCCACCAGCAGGATCACATGGACGCGGGATTCATGGCCCTGTTCCGTTACACCTGATTTCTTCCGGCATGAATTTCGCCCAGCCTCAGAGGTTTGCGTTTGAAACGGTTCCTCCCCGCCCTTTTTTCCCCCGCCGCCGTCCTTGCCGCCCTGCCTGCGGCCATCCTCGCCGCAGCCATTCCCGCTTGCGCCCAGAATAACTACGAGATTCAGGTCTACGGCGCTGAAACCGTCGCGCCTCGCACCACCATGGTCGAGCTGCACTCTAACTTCACCGCCGACGGCCAGGCGAACTTCGTCGACGGCATGGAGCCCACCAATCACGCCGAGCACGAAACCATCGAGATCACCCAGGGCATCAACGACTGGTCAGAGCTGGGCTTCTACATCTTCACCAGTGAGCGCGACGGCCAGGGCGTCCAGTGGGTGGGCGACCATCTCCGGCCCAGGGTGCGCGCACCCGCTAAATGGGGCTGGCCGGTCGGCGTCAGCCTTTCCACCGAGTTCGGTTATCAGCGCGCCCGCTACGCGCCGGACACATGGGACTGGGAGATTCGCCCCATCGTCGACCAAACCTCAGGCCGCTGGTACTGGGCCGTCAATCCTGCTCTGGAGCGTGCCTGGCACGGGCCCGACGTAAAGCTGGGAATTGATTTTTCGCCTTCTGTGAAAGTAAGCTATGACTTCACAAAGCAGATCACCGGCGGCATCGAGTACTACGCCGACTACGGCAGCATTACCTCGATCGCCGCCCTGCACAATCAGCAGCAGCAGATCTTTCCCGCCATCGACCTGAACGTGTCACCCGATTGGGAAATCAACTTCGGCGTAGGTGTAGGCCCAACCGCCGCCACCGATCACTGGATTGTGAAGTGCATCATCGGCCGTCGCTTCACTTGGGGCAAGAAGCAATAAGCCGCAGCAACATATCGTGAGCGCTATGTGAAGTCGACTCGCACGGTTCGTAAGATCGCAGAGGCGAATCTCTGCCCTGCCGCTTTATCCGGCGCGAAATTCTGCTTCACAGAACCGTTCTTCCGCCATCAACGATCAGGTTCTGTCCAGTCATGTACGAACTCGCATCGGAGCACAAGAAGAGTATTGCGCCTTCGTATTCGTCCTCGCGCGCCATCCGCTTCATCGGAATAAGTTCGTGCAGCTTCCGAGTGAATTCATCGGGCTGCCCGGCAAAAATTCCACCGGGAGAAATTGCGTTCACGCGCACGTGCTTGTCTGACCAGTATGTGGCGAGGTACCGGGTCAACCCGATGAGGCCGGTCTTTACGACGGAATAGGTAACAGGCTTTACGGGTTGCTCATCGTCGGCAAGTCCCTCTTTGCGATATATGCGCTGGTCAGGGGCGATGACGCCCAGGTCCGACGAGATGTTTAAGATAACGCCCTGGGAGCGCTTGGCCATTTCTTGACCGAAGATCCGCGAGCAAAGAAATGCCCCAGTAAGCCCGACGGCAATGTCGCCATTCCAGATGTCAAGCGGAAAGTTCTCCAGGCGCGACCATTGCTTTCCCGTCGAGTCGGCCTCAACCTTGGGATTGTTGGCAGCATTGTTGATGAGGATATCGATGCGCCCAAACCTTCTGAGGATCTCCTCGTTGACCTGCAATAAGGAGGCCTCTGACGTGACGTCTGAAGCCAGCCCTGCGCATTCCTGCCCATGAGCTGCCTGCAAAGCCTCAGCGCGCTTCCATGGTTGGGTGCGCTCCAGATCCAGCAATACAACATGTGCCCCCGCGGCAGCCAGGATGGCGCCGTGATGGCCACCCATCAAGCCGGAACCTCCGGTCACGATCGCCACGCGGCCTGTCAAATCGAAGAGAGATTGAATGCGTTGTGAATCCATATGGAATCCTATCGGAAAAGCTCTTGATTGATGAACGATCCATCGACTTATATCCGCTGCGGAGGAGTCTGTTTTCTCACCGGCGACCAGTTACAAACTTCTGGTTTGTCCTCCGTCGACTACGAAGCAGGAACCCGTGGCAAAACTCGCGCGCGGCGAGCAGAGAAAAACGGCGAAATTTGCAATCTCTTCTGGAACGCCAAAACGCTGCAGGGGGACCTCCGTTTTGAGCATGGACTCGACCGCATCTTTTCTATTTGCCAGGTGACGCTCCCAGGATCCACCCGGGAAAAGGATGTTGCCGGGCGCAATCGTATTCACGCGAATTCCATGCGGACCGAGCTGTCGCGCAAGATTCTTCGCATAGTTATTGAGCGACGCTTTAGCAGCCGAGTATGGCAGAGGAGCAGAAGTCGCTTCGACAGCCACGATTGATGAGACAAATAGAATCGAGCCCTTGTTCTCATTGGCCAGAAGCAAGGGCAAAACCTGTTGAGCCAGCCGTGTGGACGCAAAGAAGTTCATCTCAAAAAGCCGATGCCATTCTTCCGGCGGCTGATCCCATCCGGGTTTCCCTGATCCGCTTCCGAGATTCGCGATCAGATGGTCGATGTGCCCGAATCGCTGGATGGTCGCCTTGTATCCAGCCGAGATAATTGCTTCCATTGAGAAATCACCGCAAATAGGCAGAATGCGCTCGGCGCCGAATCTCGAGCTTAAGTCGGAACAGGTGGCGTCAAGCGCAACTTGGTCTCTGCCCGTGATGACGACTCGAGCGCCCTCGGAAAGAAGTGCCTCAGCGATGCTTCGGCCGATTCCGCGACTTGAGCCGGCGACAAACACCACTTTCTCTGAAAGTTCCAGATTCATCAGTTCCATCCAGGCACGCAGGGGTAGGTTTATACAGCCGTCCAGCCGCCGTCGATCCTAAGCTCCTGACCCGTCATATAGCTGCTCGCGTCGGAAGCCAGGAACAACAGCGCTCCACATAGTTCGCGTGGGCGCCCGATACGATTAAGCACCGTATATCCCTTCAATTTCTGAACAAATGGTAAGTCTTCCTGCACGGAGTTTTGCCCCGATACATCTTCGGTGTTAGAAAACGGACCGGGCGAAATGCAGTTTGCCCGAACACCGAACTCGCCCCAGAAGCTCGCAGTGTATCGCGTGAATGCGACCAGAGCGGCTTTTGACGCAGAATACCCGGGCGGATTCAGTGACGATGTTCCTTCGTAGAGTTGCGGACGCGGTGCCACTGACGCATACATCGTCGCGATGTTAATAATGGAACCGCTCCCCTGGTTCTTCATCCGTATACCAATCCGTTGAGTCGTCTGGACCGCCCAGTAGACGCCCCCTTGAAGGTTGCGCTGCCACTGATCGAAAGTGGAATTCTCTAACGAACCCTCGGGCACGTTGAAACCAGTTGCCGCACCAAGTTCATGAGCATTATTGATGAGCACATCGATTCTGTTTTCGCGACTCGCAATCGCGTCACATACCGAGTTCAACGCGGAAACGTCGTACATGTCGACACGCTCTACAGCCACGCAATCTGTCCCAAACTCCTCGCTCCATCGGGCCGCTTCCGAATCCAATCTGTTACTGCGCCCCAGAGCGACCACCCTGGCCCCATTGGCAAGCAACGCTCGGCAGAATGCTCGGCCCAGGAATCCGGAAGCGCCGGTCAAAACGGCCGTTTTTCCCTTTAACGAAAACAATGATTGCAATCTGAGATCGGAGTCCGTCACGACCATTCCTCGATCCTGTTCCCGGAACATGTGAGCTGGAATCTGAAAGGGAAGCCGGCGTTCAATCAACCTCGCAGAACGGCTTCAGAAACTCAATCTGCGTCCTTAAGAAGTCTACTTCATCGCCGGAGACTCCCCGGGCCGCCTGAAGCGTCAAGCCTCCGCTGTACTCGATAGATCGTATAGCACGGAACACATCATTGAAATCGGCTGATCCTGTGCCAAGCGGCCGTGTCTCGACGCCACCTTCTGGCTTTCTGTACCGATCTTTAATGTGGATCGATCCTATCCGGCCTCCGTATGCGGCGAATTCTCTGGTTGCGACGTATCCCAGCCCCGAGCTGTTGCCCGAATCCCAATTCACCTTTACGGAGGGAAGTGGAATAAGTTCCAGAAACCGCTTGAATGACTCGGGATCCAGGTCGGCTTCGAGATGGAGTTCAACCTGGTGCTCGTCGGCCATGGAAACCACACGTTCCAGGATGGCCACGACCTCCTCCCATTCCTTCTCAGTGGCCAGACGGGAGTTGTCCACGAAGGGAATAACGATCCTCCATGCTCCGATTTGCCGCGCGATCGGTATCAACAGCCGGAGGTGGTTCTCACGGCGTTTCCTCTCTTCGACTGTGCATCGGATCAGCGGGAACTCCATGAACCAATCGGCGCAGATGGCCGGAGTTGTGATCCCATGTTGTACCTTCAGCTTCTCGAGTTCTGACCTCCCGGTTGCGGCGAAGATCGGATTAGCGCCTTCGTCATAGCCATCGTGAATCCATTCAATATATGAGAAGCCGGCTTGTTTTGCGCGAGGGAATTCGTCGCGCCATGAATTCCGAGGGAAAGCCTGGAAACGGCCAGATTCCGGAGGAGACAAACGACCCTGCATTACGCCAAACTGGTACCCCATGTGAACAGATTACACAAACGCCGCTTCTGCCATCGATCCCCATCGATCGGGCAGCCAATCGCCCATTCACGCTTAACAGGAGCGAATGAAGTACCTATGAACAACCGCTCGTCGAACCGCAGCTCATGCAGCGATAGCAACTCCCATTGCGAACCATGATGGCGCCGCAGGTCGAGCAACTCGGCGCATCGCCCATTTCGTACATCTCGCGCATGGCGTCGGCGGCGTGATAGAGTCCCCGGTCTTGCAAGTTGGGCATCTGCGGGGTACCGGCCTGCGCCGCTTCGGCCGACGGATCCGGCCAAATCCCGCCGCCCGCCGCCTGACCGCCCCCATGTCCGTGCCCGCTCACCTGGTTCAGTCGCCTCGCCACCTCTTCCGCGAGCCTGGCCAGATGATGCTGCGACGCCGTCGTGTCCTCGTCCAGATCGGCATCGGGAAGAATCGTCGGCGACGCCGGCAGCGCGGGCGCCTGCGGAGCCAGCCCGGCAAACAGCGTCAACTGTTCCCCCGAAAGAAAGCGGAGATTGAGCCAGCGGAAGATGTAGTCCATCAGGCTCTTGGCGTAGCCGATTTGCTCGTTGCCCGTCCAACCTGAAGGTTCGAAGCGCGTGTGAGCAAACTTCTCGCACAGAACCTTCAGCGGTACTCCGTGCTGGAGGGCCAGTGAAATCGACGTCGCGAAAGCATCCATCAACCCGGAAACGGTGGACCCCTCCTTCGCCATCTTGATGAAGATCTCACCCGGCTGGCCGCTTGGATATAGGCCCACCGTAATGTAGCCCTCGTGGCCGGCGATGGAGAACTTGTGCGTGATCGAGGCGCGCTCGTCCTGCAGCCTGTGGCGCACCGCGCGCGGTGGCCCATTTGTATCCTGTACCTCTCTCACCCCTTCGTGAGCCTTGCCTGTCTCTGCCGCGGATGTCAGCACCATGAATGCCGACGCCTTGGCTGCATTATCCAGCGCGCCCTGCAGAGCGGCGGCAGCGGCACTCAACTGCTTCCCGCTCAACTCCAGCTTTTCGCCCGGCTTGGCCTCGAGCAGCTTCAGATCGGCCTCGGCTGCCGGCTGCGAGGCTGCCAGGTTCCCCAGCACGCGGCTGGCGGCTGCGTCCAGCGCCGACGGCTCTTTCTTTGCGTCCATGCTGGTATTCAGCGGCTGTGTACCCTTCGAGCCGTCGCGGTAGATGGCCACGGCCTTGATTCCCTGCCGCCAGCTCTCAGCGTAGGCTTCGGCAACCTCTTCCGCACTTGCCTCGTGGGGCAAATTCACCGTCTTCGAAATGGCCCCGGAAAGGAACGGCTGCGCCGACGCCATCATCTTGATGTGCCCCATGTAATGAATCGACCGTGTCCCCTTGGACGGCTTGAAGCTGCAATCGAACACCGCCAGATGTTCGGGCTTGATGCCCGGCGCCCCTTCAATCGTACCCGTCGCGTCGATGTAGCTCACGATCGCGTTTACTTCCTCGTTGTCGTAGCCCAGCTTGAACAAGGCCGCGGGAACTGTGTTGTTCACAATCTTGATCATGCCCCCGCCCACCAGCTTCTTGTACTTCACAAGCGCCAGGTCGGGCTCAATGCCCGTCGTGTCGCAGTCCATCATGAAGCCGATGGTCCCGGTCGGCGCCAGCACCGTCGTCTGCGAATTGCGATAGCCATAGCGCTCGCCGAACATAAGCGCCATGTCCCAGCTCTCGCGGCTGGCATCAATCAGCGCATCCAGTTGCGGCACGCTGAACGGCTCCCCGCTTTGCCGCGACTTGCCGATCTTATTTACCTCCGCACGGTGCATCCTGATCACGTCAAGGAACGGCTCGCGGTTCACATAAAAGCCGGGGCACGCGCCGCCCTCACGCTCCACTGTCGCAGTCAGCGTGGTCGCCGAACCCACAGGCGGGCAGTTGGCCGCTATCACCGCGGATTGCAGATACGCCTGTCCGCACATGATCGCCGTCAGGCTGGCCGCCAGATCGCGTCCGGCTGCCGAGTCGTAGGGCAGGCCGAAGGCCATCAGCAGCGCTCCCAGGTTGGCGTAGCCCAGTCCCAGAGGACGGTATTCGTGCGAGTTCCGCGCAATCGCTTCCGTCGGATAACCGGAGTTATCCACCAGTTTCTCCATGGCCGCTATCAACACCGAGATCGCATGACGGTAGGCCGCGATATCGAACACTCCCGCCGCATTCACAAACTTCAGCAGGTTAAAGCTCGCCAGGTTGCAGGCCGAGTTATCCAGAAACATGTACTCCGAGCAGGGATTCGATGCGTTGATCCGCGCCGTGTTCTTGCTGGTGTGCCACTTGTTGATCGTCGTGTCGAACTGCATTCCGGGATCGCCGCAGAGCCAGGTGGCTTCGGCAATCTTTTTCATGATGTCCCGTGCCTTGTAGGTGGACACCGGCTCATGCTCCTTCACGGTATACGTGGTGAAGTCGCCGTCGCTCTCATAGGCACGCATGAACTCGTCGCTTACCCGCACCGAGTTGTTCGCGTTCTGGAAGAAGATGGACGAATACGCCTCTGAATCCGGTCCCGAACCGTCGTAGCCGGCCCTGATCAGTGCGAATGCCTTCGCCTCTTCCTTGGCCTTGCAATCAATGAACTCCATAATGTCCGGATGATCTGCGTTCAGGATCACCATCTTGGCCGCGCGCCGCGTCTTGCCGCCGGATTTGATGACCCCGGCAAACGCGTCGAAGCCGCGCATGAAACTCAACGGTCCCGAGGCCTGCCCGCCGCCGGAAAGATTCTCCTTCGAGCCGCGAATCGAGGAAAGATTGGTTCCCGTCCCCGAACCCCACTTGAACAGCATCCCCTCGGTCTTGGCCAGCGTCAGAATCGAGTCAAGCGAGTCGTCCACCGAATTGATAAAGCAGGCCGAGCACTGCGGATTCCGGTAACCGGTGGCCGAATACTTTACGCCGCCCGACGCCGGGTCCCAATGCCAGTTCTGGCCGGCCGAATCCGGCTCCAGCCGGTCACAGCCCACGTTGAACCATACCGGCGAATTGAATGCCACCTTCTGCGTCAGCAGCAGGTGCGCCAGTTCGTCGTGAAAAACCCGTCCATCCTCCACCGTGGCAAAGTAGCCGCCGGCCAGGCCCCAGTCCCGCACCGTTTCCGCCACCCGCCCCACCAGTTGCCGCACGCCCGTCTCCCGCTCCGGCGTGCCAATCTGCCCATGAAGATACTTCGAGGCCACAATATTGGTTGCCGTCATAGACCAGTCCACCGGAACTTCCACGTCCTTCTGCTCGAAGATCGTATTGCCCTTGGCGTCGGTGATCGAGGCCGTCCGGCGCTCCCACTGCACCTCGTCATACGGCGACACGCCTTCCTTCGAAAAGCGGTGGGTGAAGGTCAGGCCCTTCTGTGTGTAAGCTGTGTGGGCGTCGGCGGCTGTGCTCTGCAGGTAAGCCTCGTTCATGGGGGTCCTCTCGGTCGGCAAAATTGGTGATACCACCCCTCATTCCAGGCATAAGTCAACCTGAATGTGGGGTTTGGTGCTACATCTCAAACCAACGGGAAACGGGGTTGGAAATTACTGCGAAGTCTCGTCTCTCAGCGGCTTCTCGGCGGGTCGTCACGCCGGAGCATCGTTACATTCTGATTACAGCCGCAGATGAAAAAATACCGCTGTCTATGGTACGTGTCAACAAGAAACCACAACATATTGTATTTTGTTTGCGTTCCCCGCATCCGGCTGCTAAATAGGGCACTTTCGCTGTGGAAAGCTCAAAATCGCCTAGTCCCATGCGGATTTCCGCCCACAGAACTTGCTCCTCTTTTGATGCAATTGCATCCCCGCCCGTAGCATCCGGCGGTTCCTCTGTCCCAAGATCAAGCCTAGACCCACCTCTATCGGCCCGCAAGACGCAGGAACGGTGCAGAATTCAGTCGTGCCTGTGAGAGTTGTGGAGATTTAGGGCGCTTCGAGGCCGTCGCCGTTATGCGGGCCACAAAAGCACCCCGGCCACGCCCGGAAAGCGCAAATGCGGTCCTGCGCAACCTCGCGCAGGACCGCATTCGTGGGTTCAACGTCCGCCAGCCGGCAGTTGAATCGATTGTGAATCAGCCCCTCGCTTCGAAAACAGGGAGGGCCGGAACATGATTCCCGCAGGTAAAAAGGCGCTGTCGCACGTGACGTTTCCGAGTGGCTTGATAAGCGCCTGCCTCTCGATTGTGTTTATAGCGGTTTCAGGATGGCTGTACCCAGAGGCATTGCACTCAAGTCGACCCGACCCCAGGGAGGGGCGACCTGGTACGAAGCACAATCGGGCATATTTATCCTGAAACCGCTCTATAGACCGCCGCCCGTTTCCAGGCGGCGTTCTCGTCGCTTTACAAGCCATTCACCTTTAGCTTGCCTTGGATTCAATCCTCATGCCGTAGAAGGATTTGTGCACAAAGAAGACTGACACCAGGAAGAACGCGACTGCCAGCACGTGGGTGAGCATCGGGTTGCTGGCCATGAGCGTCACTGCCAGCTCGACAGCCAGTAATCCGAACAAAGTCGTGAACTTGATGATCGGGTTCATGGCCACCGAGGAGGTGTCTTTGAACGGATCGCCGACTGTGTCTCCGATTACGGTAGCGTCATGCAGAGGCGTCCCTTTCTGCTTCATGTCCACCTCGACGATCTTCTTCGCGTTGTCCCATGCGGCCCCGGCATTGGCCATGAAGATGGCCTGGTAAAGGCCGAAGATCGCAATCGAGAACAGGTAGCCGATAAACAAGAACGGCTCCATGAACGCGAACGATAGCGTTGCGAAGAAGACGGCCAGGAAGATGTTAAACATCCCCTTCTGCGCGTACTTGGTGCAGATTTCCACCACCTTCTTGCTGTCACTCACCGAGGCCTTCTCCGCGCCTTCCAGATGGATGTTGGCCTTGATGAACTCGACGGCGCGGTAGGCGCCGGTGGTCACGGCCTGGGTTGAAGCTCCCGTGAACCAGTAGATGACCGCCCCGCCGCAGATCAACCCCAGCATGAAGGGCGCGTGCAGCAGCGATAGCTTCTGCACATTCACGGTCAGACCGTGGGTGAGGGCCATGATGATCGAGAATGTCATGGTCGTTGCGCCCACCACGGCTGTGCCGATCAGCACCGGCTTGGCCGTGGCCTTGAATGTGTTCCCGGCTCCATCATTGGCTTCGAGCAGGTATTTTGCGCGTTCGAACTTCACGTCGAAGCCGTAGTCCTTCTTCAACTCAGCCTCGATGTTGGGAACGTTCTCAATGAGCGAGAGCTCGTAGACAGATTGAGCATTATCGGTAACCGGTCCGTAGGAATCCACAGCGATGGTGACCGGGCCCATGCCCAGGAAGCCGAAGGCCACCAGGCCAAAGGCGAACACGGCGGGAGCCAGCATTTGATCGGCCATCGACACGCCGGTACTGAAGTAGTAGCCCAGTGCCATGAGGGCGACCATGCTGAGTCCCAGCCAGTAGGCTGAAAAATTGCCGGCCACGAAGCCCGACAGGATGCCGAGCGATGCACCGCCCTCCTGCGCCGACTTCACAACTTCCTTCACGTGGGCCGACTTGGTTGATGAGAAAACCTTCACCAGCTCGGGGATCAGCGCGCCCGCCAGCGTACCGCAGGAGATGATCGAAGCCAGCTTCCACCACAGGGTTCCGTCCCCGAGAGCGGGGATCATGAAGTAAGTCACGATGTAGGTCAAAATGATTGAGGTGATCGACGTAATCCAGACCAGCGAAGTCAAAGGCGCCTCGAAGTCCATGTCGTCGGCATTGAGGTATTTGGCGCGAGCGATGGCGCCATTGAGGAAGTACGCGCCCGAGCTCGAGATGAGCATGGCCACGCGCATCACGAAGATCCACACCAGCAATTCCGCCTGCGTCCCAGGACTCTTGACTGCCAGCAAAATGAAGGTGATCAGGGCCACACCGGTGACGCCGTAGGTCTCAAATCCGTCGGCGCTGGGGCCAACCGAGTCGCCCGCGTTGTCGCCCGTGCAGTCGGCGATCACGCCGGGGTTGCGCGCATCGTCTTCCTTGATTTTGAAGACGATCTTCATCAGGTCGGCGCCGATGTCGGCGATCTTGGTGAAGATGCCGCCCGCAATGCGGAGCGCCGCTGCGCCCAGCGACTCGCCAATCGCGAACCCGATGAAGCAGGGACCCGCATAATCGGCCGGGATGAACAGCAGGATGCAGAGCATGATCAGCAGTTCCACCGAGATCAGCATCATGCCGACGCTCATGCCCGCCTTCAGCGGGATCGCATAGCATGGATACGGTTTGCCCCGCAATCCTGCGAATGCCGTCCGCGAGTTGGCAAATGTGTTCACTCGAATGCCGAACCACGCCACGCCGTAGCTGCCCGCGATGCCGAGAAGCGAAAACCCTAGAATGATCGGCAGTGTCACCGCCACCGATTTTCCGGGCACCGGCGCCAGGTAGCCGAAGTACAGCGCGATAATGACCGCGATGAAAGCCCAGAGCAGAAGAATGAACTTGCCCTGCGTCACCAGGTAGGTTTTGCAGGTTTCATAGATCATCTCGGAGATTTCGCGCATGGACTGATGAACCGCCAGGTTCTTCAACTGCGTATAAATCGCGAGGCCGAACAGCAGGCCGCCGACGCAGAACAGCAAGCCGATCATCAGAAGGGCATGTCCGTTCAGACCGAAAAAATTCACGGTCGTCAGATCCGGCAGCACCAGGTTGGCTTCGCCTCCGCCTGTTTGTTCCGGCTGCGCGTAGGCCAATGTGGGAAGCAGCAACCCCAAAAGGGCCGCCGCGATCTTCCGCATCTTCGGCGTTCCCACAGTGGAGCCGATCCCCCGGCGAGCCAAGAAAAAGACCGAAATGAGCGAAAGTACGCCCAGAACAAAGTACACCCCATACGTTGCAGTCACAATTCCTCCCGACTAGATGGTTTCGTTTTGAGCCGTCATGACACACGGCCAGGAAAACTCGGCCCCCTTGAATCACTCGGGGCCATGCCACCGGAAGGCTATCATCCGAATACACCACTGTCGAGTGACTGCAATCACAGGGCTCCCGTGCATTTTTCCCAATCCGGAAACGCCTTCCCATAAAACCGTGTAAAGTACTGACCATGGGGGAATTTCAGCCGCGCCATGACCTCTGCCTCGCTGCTCACGCCCCGCCAGGCCGCGGATAAAATCGGCATCAGCTATCCGGCCCTCAAGCACTGGATCCTGGCCGGCCGCATCCGCACCGTCAAGACCCCGGGCGGACACCACCGCGTCCCCCTCGACGCCCTCGACGAATTCTTGCCCGCCTCCGCCGCTCATAGCGGTTCCGGTCGCATCAGTGGCCGCAACCAGCTCCTTGGGACCATCGTTGAAGTCACCATGGAAGGCCTGCTGGCCAAGGTCGTTGTCTCCGTCGGCAATCAACGCGTCACGGCAATCATCACTGCCGACGCCGTGCGCGAACTCGCCCTCAAGCCCGGCGAACCCGCGGTCGCCCTCATCAAGGCCACCGAGGTCATGATAGGCAGACCCTAAAGCACCCTCCGGCCTCCTCAGGTCGGCATCGCCTGATCACTTTGACTTCCCAATAAAAAACAACCTCTCCGCCATTGATTCAGGCGCAGCCGGGTCAGGCGCAGCCGGGATTACCCCAAAAAGCCCACCCCGGGCGATCCTGCGCTTCACGGAGCGTCCAGCACCCGCACCCCCCCCAATCCACACCTATTTCTTCTTTTATCCGTATTGATTTATATTGATTCGAGAGCGTTCTCCTTTGAAATTCCCCCCACGCTCAATTCAATCCATTTTTGGGTTTGTGTCTTCGCCATAAGCCTGGAGGAAACATGGACAAGCCGAAGTTGGTCTTTGCAGCGGCGGTTTTCTTCTTTTCATCGGCCCAGGCGTTTGGGCAGAATGGATATTTCTCCCACTGGTTTTCCCGGGTCGACAAGACGCAGAGCGAACAGCCGCACTGGATTACGCCCAATGCCACCACCACACCGCGCCTCGAAGAAGAGGTCCGTTACGATCAGGACTGGCTGCAGCACACCGACGGATACACGTGGAACGAATATGACGGAGCCAAGGGGCTCGAACTGATTCCCTGGTACAAAGTGGAGTTGATTCTTCAGACGCCGCCTTATTACAACTACAGCGGCGACCCCAGCGAGGTAAATGGGGTAGGCGACCTGGCGTTCCTGGTCAAGGTCCGCATCCTCGCAAAGAACGAGCAGCACGGCAATTACATTCTGACGGCGTTTTTGGGCTGGAGCATCCCCACAGGATCCTATTCCAACGGGGTAGTGACGGGGGCTAATTCGGCTACCATCACCCCGACTGTCGCCTACGGAAAGGGCTTTGGCAACTTCGACGAGCAGGGCACTTTCGGGGTGCAGATTCCCACCACAAACGAGCCTGCCAACGGTCGCAACTTCGTCTGGAATAACACGGTCCAGTACCGCGTGATGAAGAAAATCTGGCCGGAGGTCGAGTTCAACACCACGCACTATCAGGATGGAGAGCACGCCGGCAAGACGCTGAACTACATCACGCCGGGATTTGTGCTGGGGCGCTTCAAATTGACCAGAAGAGTGGGCATGTCGATTGGCGGCGGCTTCCAGATTGCAACGTCTACTTTCTACCGCAACAACCACAACGGGATCTTTTCCGTCCGCTTCCCGTTCTAAACATTTTTTCGACGGCCGGGAACCAAGTGCGACCTGCAGAAGCCTTCCCCCTCGTCCCTGCTTCCCTGCTCTGGTTCCCTGCTTTAATCGTTCGGCGCTGGAATCGAGTCGTCCGGCAGGGGAACCTGGAGATTCTGCTCATCCGGATCGCGCACCTTGCCCCCCGGCAGCGGATGCAGCTTGAACAAGAGCAGCTGATTGCGATCAGGATCGTCGAAGGCATTGAACGTGGCCACCTGCTCCAGTGAGAAGTGAATGTGCAGCTCCACGAACGTATTCGGGTCCAGATCGTTCCACGCCGCGTACCAGCCGGGTTGGTAGTAAGCAAGTTTCTCGGCCAGGCCGGGAATGGTTGCCGTCGGGGTTACGAAATCGTCGCAAAGCGCCGGCACGTGGTCCACCAGGGAAAGCTCGTCGCCGCTGATTGAAACCAGCAACCGCTTGCCGTTGGGATGCTCATCAATATACTGGGCAAGCTGCGTGGCGGCATCCACAAACGTGTATTGCGGATGGAGCGCGTAGTTCACCTGCTGCGCACCATTCAAGATCGTTGCCAGCCCCGCAACCCCAATCACCGCCCATCCCGCCATCCGGACTTGCGCGACGGGTCTTGCCATGGTCTGGCCCAGCAGAGCTTCGGCGCCACGCGCAATTATGATGAAGCAGAAAAATGCCACCACGGCAAAGTACCGCGGCTGAGGATGGTCCTGGATGGCCATGAAGAAGATGTAGCCGGCCGCGGCCCACACTGACGCTCCCAGCACCGGGTCAAGCAACAAGGCGCGTCCCCACGCCCTCCACGCAAGCGAGGCAGCCGTGTCCCCGCGCACGCCCCTGTTGAACGAGGCCAGCACCGCACCGGCCACGATGAGCCCGCCCAGGGGAAAAAGAATGTGATCGATCCACAGGCCGCCGTGCAGCGACCACAGCGCGCTCACCACCGGCCAGTAAAACTCCCTTGGCTTGGGATAGGCGTTCACGAAGAAGAGGTATTTGTAGTCACCCAGCAGCCCGCGCCGCCAAACCAGGGCCATCCACAATCCATAGCTGATCGCAAAGCTTCCCAGCGCGGCCAGCGCGCAACCGACGGCCTCGCCCAACCTGTGCCGCAAGGGCAACACAAGCGCCCAAACCAGCGCCGGCAGCAGAAACACCGCGGTCGTCTTGGTCAGCATCATCAACGTGAACAACAGGCCGATCATCATGGCCGCGCGCACCGGCTTCGCCAGCCGCGGTAACCGCACTGCCAGGTTCATGGCTCCCAGCGTAAACGTCATCAGCAGCGGTTCAAGAATAGCCAGCCGGCTAAAGCAGTAAAGGAAGGCGCTGGTCACCATCAGCGTAACCGCCAGCAACCCTGCCCATCGCGCTCCGCTCGACCTCACCAGCAGGTAGCTCAGGACAAGGTTGGCGAAGAAAAAAGCAACCACCAGTCCGCGCGCGGCCTCGGGCGTCACGCCGGTTACAAAAAACAACAGCCATTCCAGAAACGGCAACACCGGCAGCGCCACCGCCGGATTAAAATCTCCCGCCACATGCCAATAACCGAACAGGTGCGCGCGAATCGCCGCATTCCCATACCAGCCTTCATCGGTAAACTTGGCCCAATCGAAGGTCCACGGCGAGTAGTTGGGGAAATCAGCTCGAAGGTGGAGCGCATGCAGCGCGGCGAAAACGACGATCAGCATCACCCAACCCGCGTAGCACCATCGTTTGGTTGCAATCGTCAATCGCCGCTTCTCCGTGCAATCGAGTTGCTGTTTGAGGCAACTGAATAGGCTTCTCCCAAATCTTTTTCTTGCCATCGGGCAAAACTGGGATGAAGAACGCCTCGGCGGGAATGCATCGAGTATATCGTGCGTGAGCCTCGCAACCCTGTTTTCATTGCCCGCATGCGGCTGTTTTCATTGGAGTCCCCGGCCCGCCAGAGCCTGCAATCTGCCTGGCCGAACGGCTTCCTCGCCTTTTGGGGGCCTGTGACCGCACAATTCCGCGCCCTCGCACAGCGCCTTACCGGCCTTCCTTCGAACCCCTTCGAAACCGGATCGGAGCTGACCAGCCGCGCTCTCTCATGCGTTCATGTTTTTTTTGTGCTTGCCGATGAAAGCGGTGTCGGCCCGCACTATCCAAGCTGGGCCAGGGAGTCGAGGCAGGTTAACACCCATGCAAAGTGCTGCTCAGTTCCAGTCCCAGCTTACTGCCTCCGGTCTTTCGCTGGTCGAATCCGATGCTGCTGCGGTCTTCCAGGTCGTGGGCATCAGTGCGGCATGGCGCAAACTGCTTTTGCAGGCCGATATGGCCGCACCGCATCTGCAGGTTGCCGCCATTGAAGGCGAACACGGCAACGGCAAGCACACGCTGGCTCGCTATTTGTTTTCTCGCTCTCCACTCTCGGGAACTCACTTTCAGCGCCGCGATGCGCGCGAATGGCTGGCCACCGACGGCGATCCCGCCACCCTCGCGGGCTTTACTTATCTCGACCGTGTCGACCTGCTCGCGCCACCCGGGCAGGGGTTGCTGCTGGGCGTGCTTCGCGATCTTCAGGACCGTCCTCCGGGCCGCGCCGTTCTGCTGGCATCCTCGCAAACCTCGCTGCGCCAGATGGTCGGTCAGGGTCTGCTGTTACCCGATCTGGCGTTCCGCCTTTCCGCCATTCGCTTTTCGATTCCGCCCTTGCGGCAGCGGCGGGAAGATCTAGCTCCGCTGGCGCAGAGTCTGCTGGAGCGGATCTGCGCACGCTATCAGCAGCGTCCCGTGCTGCTGGGTCCCGGCGCCCTGGCGCGGCTGCTGCAACATAACTGGCCGGGCAATGTGCGGGAACTGGCGAGCGTGCTTGAAACGGCGCTGCTCGAAGCCAGCAACGGGGTCATTCTCGCCGCCAATCTGGCCTTGCCATCCGATGTCGAAATGGCTTCGCATGTGCAACCTCAAGGCCTTCCCGACAACCTCACGCTCGACGCCGTGATCCGCCATCATGTGCAGTACGTGCTCGACTTGAACCGCGGCAACAAGCTGCGCGCGGCGCGTCAACTGGCCATCAGCCGCTCCACGCTCTACCGCATTCTCGGCGACGAATCCCTGCTCGCGGGCTGAGCAGCGACGCGAAAATACAGCGGACATACCACGCGAAAACCCCATGATAGGCGATGGCCTGATCGGCCCTGGCCGCAATCGGGGAGTTGCGGCCAGGGGGCATTCGTTTCACCAGATCTGGAGGCTCGTTATTTTGAGTCTGGTTCAGAGTTCGGGCTCCCGGCCTCCGCAGCCGCTGCCTTCGTCCTCGTCGGCTTGACCCTGCCACTGGGGCTGACCGCCCCAGTATTCCGAGAGGCTTAGACTGCGTTGCTTTTTTTTCGGCGCGGGGGGCGGGTCATTGGCCCCCGAGAACTCGACCAGCAGCTTGGCGCTGCTCACATTGCCGGCCTTGGCATGATCGACCAGCGCCATGGCGAGTTCTTCGGACTCTTTTTCCACCAGGCTGTTGATCGAACTGCGCAGGCGTGCCGCGCCCATGCACGGCCTGGCGGCGTGTCCTTTTCCCGGCTTGTTTGAGCCGCTTGGTTTGCGGCCCGGGTTGGTGTTCGACCTCCCTGACGGTTTCTCTTTCTTGCCCGACGGCTTCTGTTTCTTGTCTGACGGCTTCTGTTTCTTGCCTGTCGGTTTCTGTTTCTTTTTTGTTGTGTTGCCCTGTTTCTCCCCTGTTGCGGCCATCGTTCCGAGCTTTCCGGCCACGCCCCGCGGACCATCGAGCCTGCTGAGAAGCGAGATGCGGCGGTTACCCCGAGGGCACCGCTCTCCAAACGCATCGTATAAAGGCGAAGATTGCCGATCCGTTTCGTCTCCTCTGCGCACGCGCGCCGCGGAGATGGCCTGCATAGGATAAGGAAGGCTTTTCATCCCCTTCCGTTCAGCCACTGCTTGTTTTCCCTTTTTCTAATTCAAGCTTAGCCAAGGGAGGGGTAATTGTCTGCAAACCGGCGCAGGGGCTTGAGAATTGGCGGTGATTGCGAGAGTGGGCTGAGAGGATGCGATCCGTCTTTCTGCGGATTGACCACAAACTGTGGGTGGCCCAGGTGCCTCGCCTTTGGGCACCTGGGGAGACCATCGAGCATCACGGCTAAAGATGGGTGGCCCACTTCTCGAAGGCGATCCAAGTTCAACAACATGAACGCCCTGAAAATCACACTTAGATTCTTGTGCCAGTTTTGTGCTACTCCACCAACGGAAATTTCGTTTACACGAAGTAATTGCCGAGTAGCCGACTACTCACCAACAACCCGGATCGCAAGCCACAACCTACCCACCGCGCTGTCATCCAGAGGAGCGCAGCGACGAAGGATCTGCAGTTGCTTCTGGGACACTGAAATGCCGCGAGAATCCAA
>Ga0181520_10002906_pt1 | contig 30996 bp, 27 predicted proteins | sample PEATcosm2014_Bin_29_FD_132451 | JGI IMG/M metagenome (GOLD analysis project Ga0181520, IMG submission 132451) | Peatland microbial communities from MTU Mesocosm Facility, Houghton, MI, USA - PEATcosm2014_Bin02_30_metaG | ecosystem: Environmental > Terrestrial > Soil > Wetlands > Peat | place...
GCACCGGAGTCCCGTTCCATCGTCCACCTTCAGTCCTCCTACGGACTTTTCATCGACGGGGCCTTTGTCGAGCCGGCCGACGGCAATGCCTACAAGACCGAGAACCCCGCCACCGAGGAGGTACTGGCGGAGGTCGGCGCGGCGGGCATTAACGACGTCGATCGGGCCGTCGAGGTGGCCGGCCGGGCCCAGCGGGAGGTGTGGGGCCCCATGCCGGGCGCCGAGCGGGCGAAGTACCTCTTCCGGGTCGCCCGCATCATCCAGGAGCGGTCGCGCGAGCTGGCCGTGCTCGAGAGCCTCGACAACGGAAAGCCCATCCGCGAGTCGCGCGACGTCGACGTCCCCTTGGCGGCGGCCCACTTCTTCTACTACGCCGGCTGGGCCGACAAGCTCGAGTACGCGGGCTTCGGTCCCCACCCGGCACCGCTCGGAGTGGCCGGCCAGGTGATCCCCTGGAACTTCCCGTTGATGATGGCGGCCTGGAAGCTCGCGCCGGCGCTCGCGGCCGGCAACACATGCGTGTTGAAGCCCGCCTCGACGACGCCGCTGACCGCGCTCTTGCTCGCCGAGATCATCCAGCAGGCGGACTTGCCGCCCGGAGTCGTCAACGTCGTCACGGGGGCCGGGTCGCTCGCCGGGGCGGCCCTCGTCTCCCACCCAGGGATCGACAAGGTCGCCTTCACCGGCTCCACCGAGGTCGGCAAGGACCTCCAGCGAGCCATCGCCGGCACGGGCAAGCACCTGACCCTCGAGCTCGGCGGCAAGGCGGCGAACATCGTCTTCGAGGACGCCCCCCTGGACCAGGCCGTCGAGGGCATCGTGAACGGCATCTTCTTCAACCAGGGCGAGGTCTGCTGCGCCGGCTCGCGCCTTTTGGTGCAGGAGTCGATCGCGGACACCGTCGTCGAGCGGCTCAAGCGCCGACTGGCGACTCTTCGAGTCGGAGACCCGCTCGACAAGAACACCGACCTCGGCGCCATCAACAACGCCGCCCAGCTGGAGAAGATCGAGGAGCTGGCAGCCGCCGGTGAGGCCGAGGGCGCCGTCAGGTGGTCACCTGCCTGCAAGCTTCCGGAGAAGGGCTACTGGTTCGCGCCGACGGTGTTCACCAACGTCTCCCAGGCGCACCGCATCGCCCAGGAGGAGATCTTCGGGCCGGTTCTCTCGGTGCTCACATTCCGCACGCCGCAGGAGGCGGTGGCCAAGGCGAACAACACCGTCTACGGCCTTTCCGCCGGCGTCTGGACCGAGAAGGGCAGCCGCATCCTGTGGATGGCCGGTCAGCTCCGGGCCGGGGTCGTGTGGGCGAACAGCTTCAACCGCTTCGATCCGACCAGCCCCTTCGGCGGCTACCGCGAGTCGGGCTTCGGCAGGGAGGGCGGCCGCCAAGGACTGGGGGCGTACCTCGATGTCTGACGAACGCCTGGCAGTGCGCAAGACCTACAAGCTCTACATAGGAGGTGCCTTCCCGCGTTCGGAGTCCGGCCGTTCCTATGTCGTGGTCGACTCGGACGGTGCTTTTCTCGCCAACGCCGCGCAGGGCTCCAGGAAAGACGTCCGCGAAGCCGTCGTGGCCGCGCGCAAGGCCCAGCCCCGCTGGGCCGGTGCCACCGCCTACAACCGGGGGCAGGTCCTCTACCGAGTCGCCGAGATGCTCGACGGCAGGCGTTCCCAGTTCGCCGAGGAGGTCGCTTCGAGCGAGGGGACGAGCCGAGACCAGGCGATCGCCAGTGTCGACGCCGCCGTCGACCGCTGGGTCTGGTACGCCGGCTGGGCGGACAAGGTTGCCCAGGTCGTCGGATCCGCCAACCCGGTCGCCGGCCCGTTCTTCAACTTCAGCGTGCCCGAGCCCACAGGCGTCGTGGGCATCGTCGCCCCGCAGGTCTCCTCACTCCTCGGTCTCGTGAGCGTGCTCGCGCCGGTGCTCGTCACCGGCAACACCGTGGTGCTGCTCGCGAGCGAGACGCGGCCTCTCCCGGCCATCACCCTTGCCGAGGTGCTGGCCACCTCGGATGTTCCCGGTGGGGTCGTGAACCTCATCACGGGCAAGGTCTCCGAGCTCGCGCCCGTGCTGGCCGCCCACCGCGACGTCGACGCCCTCGATCTGGCCGGAGCGCCGGAGTCTCTCCTCGCCGATCTCGAGCGAGCCGCGGTGACCAACGTGAAGCGGGTCCTTCGTCCGAACGACGGTGACGGCGACTGGACCGCAGCGCCCGTGCCTCGCCGCATGCTGGCATTTCTCGAGACCAAGACCGTCTGGCACCCCATCGGTCTTTGAGGCGCGCGTCCGCAAGGGCTTGCGGGCACCCGCCTCGCTAGCCTTGGCCCCCATGACGGCCGCAGGTGCCCCACCAAACCCTTACGAGCTCGCGGCCCAGGCCGCCTCGGAGCTGACGCGCTGGTCGGGACCTCCACCGCCCGACGTGGCCATCGTCCTCGGCTCGGGGTGGCAGGGCGTCGCGGACGGGCTCGGGGCCCCGGAGATGGAAAGGACCACGTCCGACCTTCCGGGGTTCTCGGCGCCCACGGTCGCGGGCCACCACGGCCAGCTGCGCTTGCTCAAGCTCGCCAAGCACCGGGTGCTGCTGCTCATCGGGCGTACCCATCTCTACGAAGGCCGCTCACCGGCCGAGGTGGTCCATCCGGTCCGCACGGCGGTGATCGCCGGCGCCCGGATCGTCATCCTTACGAACGCGGCCGGCGGTCTCGATCCGGCCATGAGGCCCGGTCAAGCGGTGCTGATCCGTGATCACATCAACCTGATGGGTGTCTCGCCGCTCAGCGGGCCGCCGCCTCCGGCCGGTTACCGGGGACGCTTCGTGGACCTCACCGAGCTGTACCCGGCGAATCTGCGGGCGCTCGCCAAGCAGGTGGACCCCACGCTCCAAGAAGGCGTCTACGCGGCCTTGGGCGGTCCCCACTACGAGACGCCCGCCGAGGTCACGACGCTGCGGTGCCAAGGCGCGGACCTGGTCGGGATGTCGACTGCGCTCGAGGCCATCGCGGCCCACCATCTCGGGGCCTCGGTGCTGGGCATCTCGCTCGTCACGAACCTGGCGGCGGGGGTGAGTCCCACCCCGCTCGATCACGAGGAGGTTCTGGCTGCCGGAGCCGCGGCCGCGCCCTACCTGATCGAGCTCTTGTCGGGAGTGCTTTCCGCGCTGTGACGAACCGGCACGGGGAGATCGAGCCCGTCCCCTCTGGCCTCGACGGCGAGGTTCGGGCGTGGATGGCGGCAGACCCGGACCCGTCCACACGGGCAGAGCTGGCCGCACTCCTCGACGCCGGTGAGGTCGCCGCCCTGCGAGCCCGGTTCGAGAGCCCGCTCACCTTCGGGACCGCGGGGCTCCGCGGTGCGCTCGGCGCCGGCCCGGCCAGGATGAACCGGCTCGTCGTCCGTGCCACCACCGCGGGCGTGGCGCAGTGGGTGCTGGGGCAGGGCGCCGAGGCGGCCCGGCGGGGGATCGTCGTCGGGCGCGACGCCCGTCACGGATCGGACGAGTTCGCCCGCGATGTCGCCGAGGTCGCCGGCCGCGCCGGGGTGCACGTGCGGGTCTTCCCGCGGCCGTTGCCGACCCCGCTCACGGCATTTGCCGTCAAGCACCTCGCCGCGGCGGCCGGGGTGATGGTCACGGCGAGCCACAACCCCGCCCCCGACAACGGATACAAGGTCTACGCACGAGATGGGGCCCAGGTGATACCGCCGGACGACGCCGTCATCGCCGAGGCGGCTCGCAGGGCGCTCACGAAGGCGCTTGACGCCCCGGCCGGGCAGGCGCCCACACCGGAGAAAGCATCGGACGGGCGCGTCGAGACGATTGACGAGGCGGAGCTGCTCGGGGCCTATCGGCGCTCGGCATTCGCGTTGTTGGACCCGCAAGGCCCGCGCCGCCTGCGGATCGTGTACACGCCCCTTCACGGAGTCGGCGGTCAGATAGTCCCCGAGCTCTTGGAACAGGCCGGTTTCGGGCCGGTGTCGGTCGTCGGCGCCCAGGGCGCGCCCGACCCCGACTTCCCGACGGTGGCCTTCCCCAACCCCGAAGAGCCCGGAGCTCTCGACCTCGCTTTCGCCGATGCGGCCCGTCTCGGGGCCGACTTGGTCCTGGCGAACGATCCCGACGCCGATCGCCTCGCCATCGCCGTGCCGGACCGTGTCAAGGGGGCCTGGAGGATGCTGACGGGCGACGAGCTCGGAGTGCTCATCGGCGATCACGTGCTCTCTTCCACGAGCGGCCGGGACCGGTTGGTAGCGACCACGATCGTGTCTTCGACAATGTTGTCGGCCATGGCACAAGCGGCCGGGGTCGCCTACGTCGAGACGCTGACCGGGTTCAAGTGGATCGCACGGGCGGCGCTCTCGCATCCGGGAGCCCGGCTCGTTTTCGGCTACGAGGAGGCGCTCGGATTCCAGATCGGCGACGCCGTCTCCGACAAGGACGGCCTGTCGGCAGCTCTCGTTGCCGCGGAGATCGCGGCCGGCGCGAAGGCGCGGGGTGGATCGGTGATGGACCGCCTGGACGAGCTCGCCTCCCGTTTCGGAGTGCACGCGACCGCCCAATGGTCGCTGCGTCTCGAGGGCCCGGATGCGCAAGAAGAGATGGCCGAGATCGTCGGGCGCTTCCGTACCGAGCCACCGGCGGCGCTCGCCGGCCTGGCCGTGGAGGAGCTGGTGGACCTCTCAAAGGGGGGTGGCGAGCTCCCGGCCACCGACGCCCTCGTGCTACGGCTGGCGAACCAGGCCCGTGCGGTGCTGCGGCCGAGCGGTACCGAGCCGAAGCTGAAGGTCTATTTCGAGGTCGTCACCGCGCCCGTGCCACCACAACGCCTCCCCGGCCTGCGGCGCGAGGCCGACCGGCTGCTCGCTTCGCTCAGGGACGACGTCGCCGCCCGCTGTCAGTCGATGAGAGGTTCTTCGACAACCAGGCCGTGAGCCTCGGTGCGGTCCTGCGACGGCGCGCCATGGGCGCCGGGGTCGAGTGCCGCGAAGCCGGGCTTGATCAGCCCGTCGATCAGCGCCAATCGGTCGTCGAAGGGGTAGAAGGCGCTCTTCATGGCGTTGATCGTGAGCCAGTTGATGTCCTTCCAGGTCCAGCCGAAGGTCTCGACGAGCCCGGCCAGTTCCGAGGAGAGGCTGATGCCGCTCATCAAGCGGTTGTCGGTGTTGACCGTGACCCTGAACCGGAGCCGGCGCAGCAGCCCGATCGGGTGCTCGGCGAGCGAGGCCACCGCGCCTGTGTGCACATTCGAAGTGGGGCACATCTCGAGGGGTATGCGGCGGTCTCTTATGTAGGCGGCCAGCCGGCCCAACAGGACGGCCCCGTCGGAATCGACGACGATGTCGTCGACGATGCGGACCCCGTGGCCGAGCCGCTCGGCATTGCACCACTGGATGGCCTGCCAGATCGAGGGGAGGCCGAAGGCCTCCCCGGCGTGCAAGGTGGCGTGGAAATTCTCGCGTTGCACGAGGTGGAAGGCGTCGAGGTGATCGGCAGGGGGGTAGCCGGCCTCGGGACCGGCCACGTCGAAACCGGCGACGCCGACGTCGCGGTAGCGCACCGCCAGCTCGGCTATCTCGCGCGAACGCGCTGCGGTCCGCATGGCCGACAACAGCGCACGCACGACGATCGGCCGCCCCGCCTCCGCCGAGCGTGCCATCGCCGAGTGGAAGCCCCTGAGCACCGACTCGAGCACCTCTTCGAGCGTGAGCCCGCGAGCGGTGTGCAGCTCAGGAGCGAAGCGCACCTCGGCGTAGACGACGCCGTCGGAGGCCAGGTCCTCGACGCATTCGGCAGCGACGCGCTCGAGTGCCTGGGAGGTCTGCATCACAGCCACGGTATGGGCGAAGCCCTCCAGGTAGCGCACGAGGTCACGACGGGGAGCGGCCGACACGAACCACGCCGCCAGCTCTCCCGGATCGGACGTCGGCAGGTCGCGGTAACCGTGTTCGGCCGCCAGCTCCACCACCGTGGCCGGCCGCAGGCCGCCGTCGAGGTGGTCGTGGAGGAGAACCTTCGGGGCCTTGCGTATCTGATCGAGCCCGGGCGTGGCGCTCATGAGATCACCTCCAGCACAACCGGTGTGCGAGCCGGGGGCTCGTCGCAGATGTCGATCGCGTCCTGCAAGGCTTCGCGCGCCCACCCGAGGCGCTCGGGGTCGTCGGTATGAAGCTCCAACAGCGTCTCGCCCGCGGTCACCTCGTCGCCCGGCTTTGCGCAACAGACGACACCGGCCGTCGCGCTCACGGCGTCCTCCTTACGAGCCCTGCCGGCCCCGAGCCGCCAGGCCGCGACCCCGACCGCCCGGGCGTCGAGGCGGCCCACCAAGCCCGGGCGGTCGGCGGTCAGAAGCTCGACGTGAGCCGCACGGGGGAGCGGAGCGTCGGGATCACCTCCCTGGGCCACCACCATCGCCCGGTACCGCTCCAGGGCGGAGCCGTCCTTGAGCGCGACGGCGGGATCGCAGGCGATCCCTGCCAGTTCCAGCATCTCGCGGGCAAGCGCGAGCGTGAGCTCGACGAGATCGGCGGGACCGCCACCGGAGAGCACCTCGAGCGACTCGGCGACTTCGAGGGCGTTGCCGGCAGCCCAACCGAGGGGGGTGTCCATGGCGCTCAGGACGGCCCTCACCTCGAGACCGTGGTCGCGGCCGAGGCGGACCATCGTCCGGGCGAGCTCGGCAGCCCGGGCGCGGTCGGTCATGAACGCCCCCGAGCCGACCTTCACGTCCAAGACGAGGGACTCGGTGCCCTCGGCGATCTTTTTCGACATGATCGAAGCGGCGATGAGCGGGATCGACTCGACGGTGCCCGTGACGTCGCGAAGCGCATAGAGCTTGCGGTCCGCCGGGGCGAGACCGGCGCCTGCGGCGCAGATGACGCAGCCGACTTTTTCGAGCTGCTCGAGCATCTCGGCGTTGGAGAGCTCGGAGCGCCAGCCGGGGATGGAGTCCAGCTTGTCCAAAGTGCCGCCCGTGTGACCGAGGCCCCGTCCCGACAACTGCGGCACCGCGGCCCCGCAGGCGGCCACGAGCGGTGCCAGGATGAGCGACACCTTGTCACCGACGCCGCCGGTCGAGTGCTTGTCGACGGTGGGCCGGGAAAGCCGGGTCAGGTCCATCCGCTCGCCGGAGGCGATGATGGCGGCGGTCCACGCGTTGAGCTCGGCGACCGAGAGCCCGCGCCAGAAGATCGCCATCAACAAGGAGGCGACCTGTTCGTCCGCGACCTGGCCGCGGACGTAGGCGTCGATGACCCAGTCGATCTCGGCGTCGCTGAGCTCGCGGCCGTCCCGCTTCGAGCAGATCAGGTTCACCATGTCCATTCGCCGGGACCTCCTCGCGGTTCGCCAAGTCTCGCGCAGCGGTCCTTGCCCTACAGCCGCTCGCCCATCTCCTCGCGCCCCGGTTGCTCGGACCGCAGCGGCCTCAGACGACGGGTGCTTCAGGCGCCCGGTCTGCCGCCCACTCCTCGTACGCCGCGAACGCCCGCGGGCCCCAGACGGTGCCCGGGCCGCCGTTCATCATGATCACCACACCCATGGCCTCGGCAACCTCGGCGGCGCCGGCGCCCGCCCGTTGGGCTCCGCGGGCGTGGGCCCCGATGCACCCGTCGCATTCGCGAGTGGCCGCGATGGCCAAGGCGATGAGCTCTTTGGTCCGGGCGCTGAGCGCGCCCTCGGACATCGCCGCCCGGCTCATCTCGGCGTAGCCCGAGAACACGTCTCCGATCTCGTTCCTCAAGGCGCGTGCCTTGGGTCTCAGTTCGTCCGACAGCTCGTGGGCGCTGTGCACGGGATTCCCCCTCGTCATCTGGGCGACAGGTGCTCTAAGCGCTCGGGCGACGCCGCCGGACAGGACCGGGGCAGGGGCCAAATGGAGCGCCGGCGCCATTCTGCCCGGTTCTGAGCCCGGTCGTATGATCCCGGCCATGATCGATCATCTATCCATCCAATGTGCAGACCCGGGCGCGGCCACCGTGTTCTACGACGCTGTCCTTGCGCCGCTCGGAGGCGGCCGCGTCATGGACTTCGGCGCGGTCATCGGCTACGGAAGCGACGGAAAGCCGGACTTCTGGATCGGCCCTCTGGTCTCGGGCACGACCAATCGTGAGAACCACCTCGCGTTCAGGGCGAAGGACCGGGCCGGCGTGAGGGCCTTTTTCGAGGCGGCCGTCTCCCTCGGCGCCCCGGTCCTCCACGAGCCGCGGGCATGGCCCGAGTACCACGAGAACTACTACGGAGCCTTCGTGCGCGACCCCGACGGCAACAACGTGGAAGCCGTCTGCCACGAGGCGGAGTAGTCCTTCGGCCATGGCTTTCGAGATCACCAAGGTCAGGTCGTCATACCCCGCCCTCGACGACGGCTACGCCTATCTCGACGCCGCGGCAGGCACGCAGATGCCCCGCAGCGTCATCGAGGCGATCTCGGGCGCGTATCTGGCCGGTCTGGGCAACCTCGGAGGAGCCTTCCCGGCCAGTCATCGTTCCGACGAGATCGTCCGCGCCTGTCGGACGGCGCTCGCCGATCTCGTCGGCGGCGAGCCGGAAGGAGTGATCCTCGGGCCCAACATGACCACGCTCACCTACCGGCTGGCGGAGACCTTGTCCAGGAGCTGGGCCAGGGGCGACGAAGTGGTCCTTTCACGGCTGGACCACGACGCCAACGTGCGGCCCTGGGTCCAGGCAGCCGCACGCGCCGGCGCGGTGGTGCGCTGGGCCGAGGTCGACGCGGCCACCGGCGAGCTCGCGAGCGGACAGTACGACGAGCTCTTGTCGGAGAGCACGCGACTCGTGGCGGTCACGGCGGCCAGCAATCTCATCGGCACCCGGCCCGACGTGGCCTCGATCGCCCGCAAGGCCCACCGTCTCGGAGCGCTCGTCTACGTCGACGGCGTCCACGCGACGCCGCACGCGGCTGTCGACGTCTCGGCTCTCGGAGCGGACTTCTATGCCACGAGCTCGTACAAGTGGTCCGGTCCCCACGTCGGTGCCGTCATCGCGAGCCCGCGGCTTTTGGAGAGCCTGCATCCGGACAAGCTCGCGCCGGCGCCCGAGTCGGTTCCCGGTCGTTTCGAACGGGGGACGTTGCCCTTCGCCGACCTCGCCGGGGTCGTGGCGGCGGTGGAGCACCTGGCCTCGCTCGACCCGGCCGCGACAGGCACGCTTCGCGAGCGGGTCTCAGCTTCCATGACCGCAGTCGAGGCCTACGAGGCGGCCCTGTTCGCTTCGCTCACCGGCGGCCTGGAAGCCATCGAGCGGGTCACGACCTACGGCAGGGCCGGTTCTCGTGCACCGACGACCTGCTTCAACCTCGCCGGGATGAGGCCACGCGAGGTCGCCGAGCAACTTGCACGTCGGCGGGTCAACGTGTGGAACGGAGACAACTACGCCTGGGAGCTGGCAAGGGTGCTCGGGATCGCCGACAGCGGTGGAGCGGTGCGTGCGGGGGTCGTGCACTACAACGACGAGTCCGACGTGAACCGGCTGCTCGAGGCGGTGGACGCGCTCGCGGCCGACCTCTAGGTCTCCGAGGCTGCCGGGTGTGCCGGCCTCAGTACAGCTCGAAGGCCTCCGGCAGCAGATCGTCGACTGTCATCGAAGAGAAATGCCCGTCCCTTAGAAAGCTCACGACCGCCCCCCGCCCGAATTCCGCCAGCACCTGGCGGCAAGCCCCGCAAGGAGATGCCGTCTTAACCTTCTTGCCCGGCGAGCGGGCGTAGACAGCCACGGCTTGGATCTGGACCTTGCCGCCCTCGGCCGCGACAGCCGCGAACACGGCGTTGCGCTCCGCGCACGAGGTCAGCCCGTAGCTGGCGTTCTCGACGTTGCAGCCGACGTAGACCCCTTGTCGCGTGCGCACCGCGGCGCCGACGTTGAACTTGGAGCCCGGCGCGTAAGCCTTGAGGCAGACCTCGAAGGCCCGCGAGGCGAGCTCGCGCTCGAGCGGGTCGGTGATCTTTGCGAGAGCCTCCGGCAGTCGGGCCACACCGTCACACTATGACCAGCGCCGAGCTGCAGGAGGGCATTTACCTACGAACGTGTGTTCGGTAGACTGAGGGCGTGAGAGAGCAGGGGGGACCGGACCTCCGGTGGCGCCTGGCCGAGCACGAGGAGTCGGGGATGCTGTTCCCCGAGGCGGTTCTCGGCGTGCGCCATGTTGGTACGGGCGAGTACGCCAACATGGAGTTCCTCCACGTCAATGCGCGCACGATCATCAACAAGGTGCCGGCGTCGTCGCGGATGCCGTTTGGCTACACGATCAACGCCTATCGCGGGTGCAGCCACGCCTGCACGTACTGCTTCGCCAGGCCCACCCACAGCTATCTCGGGCTCGGCATCGGGGAGGACTTCGAGCGCAGGATCGTCGTCAAGGTCAATGCCGTCGAACGTCTCGCCTCTGAGCTGCGCTCACCGAGATGGAAGGGCGACTCCATCGCCATGGGCACCAACACCGACCCCTACCAGAAGGCCGAGGGCAAGTACCACCTCACCCAGGGCATCGTGAGGGTGCTCGCCGAAGCCCGCAATCCCTTCAGCATCCTGACCAAGTCGACGCTGGTGCTGCGGGACCTGGCGTTGCTGGCCGAGGCCGCCCGGCGTACGCAGGTCCGCATCGCCCTGTCGATCGGCACGCTCGAGCGCGAGGTGTGCCGCCTCACCGAGCCCGGGGCGCCGCCTCCTGACAAACGCCTGGAGGCCGTGCGTCGCATCAGCCGAGCCGGTATCGGCTGCAGTGTGCTCATCGCGCCCGTCTTGCCCGGGCTCTCGGACTCCGACGACCAGCTACGGGCCGTGGCGCGAGCCTGCCTCGAGGCGGGGGCGGTCTCGGTGACGCCGGTGGCTCTGCACCTTCGCCCCGGGGTCCGCGAGCACTATCTCGACTGGCTGGCCGGCACCCGGCCCGAACTGGCAGAGCTCTACGCCGAGCGGTTCCCGAAAGGCTCCTACCAGGCACGTGCCGAACAGCACCGCATCTCGGAGGTCGTGCGGGCGGTGGAGGAGCTTTTCGGACGCGGCCAGCAAAAGCACCGCCACAAGGGCCACGAGCCGGCCGGGCACCCGCCGGCGCCGTCGGCTTCACGTGTGCGTCCGGCGAACGAGCAGCTCCGCCTGGTCTGAGCGGGCGGGCGCGCGGTCTGGTACAACACGGCGATGCGAGACATCGAACCTGGCGGCGCGCCCGAGCTGGCGCGCTGCGGCTGGGCGGCCGGTGAGTTCCTCGAGCCTTATCACGACTCGGAGTGGGGCGTGCCCGTGCACGACGATCGCCGGCACTTCGAGTTCCTCGTCCTCGAGTCAGCCCAGGCCGGCTTGAGCTGGCTCACGATCCTCAAGCGCAGGGACGGCTATCGCAAGGCTTTCTGCGAGTTCGACCCGGAGGCCGTCGCGGATCTCGGGCCGGGCGACGTCGAGCGGCTCGTCGGCGATCCGGGCATCATCCGCAACCGCGCCAAGGTGGAGAGCGCCCTCACCAACGCCCGCGCCTTTTTGGAGATTCGCCACGATTTCGGCACCTTCGACAGCTACATCTGGAGCTTTGTCAGCGGGGTGCCGATAGTCAACGCCTGGGAGGACCCTTCCCAGATCCCGGCCGAGACCCCCCTTTCGAAACAGGTGAGCGCGGACTTGAAGCGGCGCGGCTTCAGGTTCCTCGGCCCGGTTGTCTGTTACGCGCACATGCAGGCGACCGGTCTTGTGATGGACCACGTGACGAACTGTTTTCGCTGGCGCGAGCTCCAAGGTGCCAAGGCCTCGAGCACGGCGGCCCGTCGCTACCGTCGCGCACCATGACGAACCACAAAGTGGCCGAGGACCGGGAGCGGGCCGATTTCCTGGAGACATTGTCCACCCACAGGTCCCTTCTGCGCCGGACCGTAAGGGATCTCACCGACGAGCAGGCACGCGAGCGCACGACGGCGAGCGAGCTCTGCCTCGGCGGGGTGATCAAGCACCTGACCCGGGTCGAAAAGCGGTGGTGCGACTTCATCGAGGCAGGGCCCGCGGCCATGGGCGAGGGCGGCGCCGATATGGATGCGCACGCGGCGAGTTTCCGCATGCTGGAGGAGGACACGCTCGCGGACCTGCTCGAGAGCTACGAGAAGGCCTGTCGCCGGACAGACGACCTGGTGGCCTCATTGGGCTCCCTCGACGACTCCCAGCTTCTGCCGTCCGCACCCTGGTACACCCCGGGTGCTAGCTGGTCCGCCCGTCGCGTTCTCCTGCACGTCCTCGCCGAGACGGCCCAGCACGCCGGCCACGCCGACATCATCCGGGAGTCCCTCGACGGCGCCAAGACGATGGGCTGACCCGCGCAGGGGACCGAGGGCGGAAGACACCGGCAAGGGCGGGATCTCATGCGACGGCGGCAAAGCTCCGCTCAGGCGTCGCGCCGGACGAGGAGCACACCTCCGACTGTGAGCAGCGCCGCCGCGTAGGCGAAGAGCACCAGGAGGCCTACGAAGGGTGGGAGCGTCTCTTGGCCCATGTGAAAGGTGACGACAGCCGCCCCGATGTGGTCCGGCATGAACATCTCGATCCTGTTGGCGAGCGAGCTGGGAAGCGCCCGGATGACCACCGGCACGAGGAGCAGGATGCCGAGGAACGTGCTTATCGCTCCCACGCTGTGTCGCACGATCGTCGAGATCCCGAGCGCGAAGAGCCCGATCAGGCAGAGGTAAAGGCCGCCTCCCGCCACGGCACGCAGCGCCCCCGGGCTCGAGATGGTCGCGTGGATCGCCGGCGGCGACAAGAGCGCCTGGCCGAGGAAGAAAGAGGCGAAAGCCACGACCTCGGCGACGACGAGAGACACGACGCCGAAGACCAGCGCTTTTGCCAAAAGGACGAGCGGACGCCGTGGCGCGGCGGAGAAGGTCGCCCGGATCGTGCCCGAGCTGTACTCCCCGCTCATCACGAGCACGCCGAGCACGCCGATGGTGAGCTGGCCGAAGAACAGCCCGATGAGGCTCGTCCCGGTCGGGTCGAAGCCCGAGATCTGACTGGAGGACCAGTGCGCCCGGGTCTCCGCAGTCGCGATCGCGCTGATCCCGATGCCGAGCACCACGGTGATGCCGAGCGTCCACATCGTCGAGCGCAGCGAGCGGAGCTTGGTCCACTCCGAGGCCAACAGTTCGGGCAGGCCGTAACGCCCGGGTGGCAGGGCCTTTACCGGGCCGACCGAGGGCCGTATCGTCCCGGTGCTCATCTGAGCACCTCCCGCGATACGACCGGGCCGGTCGTGAGCTCCCCGTGGTACTCGATGGCGTCCCCGGTGAGCTCCATGAACGCCTCCTCGAGCGAGGCCGACTGCGGGGCGAGCTCGTGCAGGACGACGGGAATGGACGCCGCGAGCTCGCCGATCTTGACCTCGTCCGGGCCCTGTACCGTGAGCGAGCCGTCCTCGCCGAGGACCGTCGTGGCCCCCTCGCGCTCGAGGGCGGCCTTCAGCTTGGCGATCTCGGGCGAGCGGACGCGGACGTAACGCTGCGAGCTCTGTGCCAGGAGATCGTCGATCGGGATCTGCGCTATCAGGCGGCCCTTGCCGATGATGACGACCTCGTCGGCGGTGAGGGCCATCTCGCTCATGAGGTGGCTCGAGACGAACACCGTCCGGCCCTCGCGGGCGAGGCCCTTCAACAGGTTGCGCACCCAGCGGATCCCGTCGGGGTCGAGCCCGTTGACCGGCTCGTCGAACAGCATCACCTCCGGGTCGCCTAACAAGGTGGCAGCGATCCCCAGACGCTGGCTCATGCCGAGGGAGAACTTCCCGGCGCGCTGACCCGCTACGGCCGAGAGCCCGACGATGCCGAGCACCTCGTCGACTCGCTTAAGGGTGATGTGGTTCGCCTGCGCCAGCATCCAAAGGTGTGCGCGGGCCGTGCGACCGGGGTGGATCGCCTTGGCCTCCAACAAGGCGCCCACCTCGTGCAGCGGCCAGGGGAGATCGTGGTAGTGCCGCCCGTTCACCGTGACGTTCCCGGCGTTCGGCGCGTCGAGACCCACGATCATCCGCATCGTCGTCGACTTTCCTGCGCCGTTGGGGCCGAGGAAACCGGTCACGACGCCCGGGCGCACGCTGAAGCTGAGCTGGTCCACGGCGAGTTTCGAGCCGTAGTGCTTGGTCAGGCCCTGTGCCTCGATCATCGGCGAGTTCTCATCGCAGCTGCCGGCATTCGCCCTCCAGGTGGCTGGTCGGTTCACGGCCGTAGCGTTGCGGCCGTGACTCTCCTGTGATTTTCCGCCGATTCGTGCCCGTCGGGTATCGGGGATGACCCTGAGAGGCCCCCAGGGTCGAAGGAGCGGGGCTCAATAGCCCACCACGTAGCTAATGCCCGAAAGGGAGTAGAAGTCGCTCGTGCCCGGCCCCTGGACCAGAGCCCGGCCGTTGGCATAGATGTGCAGCGCCCCTACCACTTGGGTGTTGGTCTCCGAGAAGACCGAGAAGCAGTCGTAGTAGCCCGGGCGGGCGTCCTTGGGCATGATGAAGGCGGGAAGGGACTGGTTCGCCGGGCCTGTGAGCGAGCCCGCGAGGTACACGACCCCTTCGGGGGAGACGGCGTACTGGGGGGCACCGGTGCCGTAGGCCTGGGCGGACTTGGCGCCGTTCAAAAGCGTGAGCGGGTGGAACACCAGCGTCGTGCCCGTAGTGGTCGGCGTCGTGCCGGAGGGCCAGGTCGTCGTGGTCGTGGTCGCGGGTTTGGACGCAGACGACCCTCGGGTGGCGGCGTAGCCGACGCCCGAGAAGGTGCCCAAGAGCACGGCTGCCGAGACGATGAGAAGAGGGATGGGCCGCCCGAGGAAACGGGCAGGGGCGCTTTGCATCGCGGGTCTCCTTTTCTTGTGGTTTGCAGGTGGTGAGCCCCCGTGACGTCCGTGCGCGGCTGCGTGCGCCTCGGTGTTCTCCAAGCGTGGCGGAAACGACGGGCCCCCGCTCGCCATTGTCGCGCGGCCCGGTGCCGTGGCGGTCCGCGGCCGGGCCCTCCGGCTGAGCGGGCCTTCAGCCGAGAGGTTCGAAACGGGCCGTGAAGTGGCGGAGCTGGGGCGCTTCTTGGACGATCTTGTACCCGCGAAGCGACGGTGCCTCTTCGGCGACCGCCTGACACACCTCGATCACGTAGTCGATGTGGCTCTGGGTGTAGGTGCGCCGTGGGATGGCTAGACGGACGAGGTCCGTCGCCGCCGGCCGCTCGGTGCCGTCGGGCTGGCGGCCGAACATCACGGTCCCGATCTCGCTTCCGCGGATGCCGCCCATCTTGTACAGCGCCACCGAGAGCGACTGGCCGGGGTACTCGAGGGGTGGGATGTGGGCCAGCAGTCCACGGGCGTCGAGGTAGACGGCGTGACCCCCGATGGGCAGGAACACCGGGATGCCGCTGCGGTGCAGGGCCTCGCCCAGGTAGGCCGTCGACTGCACCCTGTAACGCAGGTAGTCGTGCGAGACGGCCTCTTTGATCCCCTGGGCGATGGCCTCGAGGTCCCTCCCGGCGAGCCCGCCGTAGGTGGGGAAGCCTTCGGTGAGGATCAACATGTTCCGGAACGACTCTGCGAGCGCGTCGTCGTTGCAGGCGAGCCAGCCGCCGATGTTCGCCAGCGGGTCCTTCTTCGCGCTCATCGTCATCCCGTCGGCCAGCGAGGCCATCTCGCGAACGATTTCGACGACGTCGCGGCCCTGTTGGCCCTCCTCGCGCTCGTGGATGAACCACGCGTTCTCGGCGAAGCGGCAGGCGTCCAGGAAGAGCGGCACCTGGTGCCTGTCGCAGACGGCCCGCACCGCGCGCAGGTTGGCGAGGCTCACGGGCTGGCCGCCGGCCGAGTTGTTGGTGATGGTCACCATGACCACGGGCACGTGCTCACGCCCGCGGGTCGTGATGAGCTCGTCGAGGGCGGCCGTGTCGAGGTTGCCCTTGAACGGGTGCAAGCTGGCAGGGTCGCGTCCCTCGGCGATGACGAGATCGACCCCTTCGGCACCGGTGAACTCCACGTTGGCCCTTGTCGTGTCGAAATGGGTGTTGCTGGGCACGACCTGACCGGGGCCGCCGATCACCGAGAAGAGGATCCGTTCGGCCGCGCGGCCCTGGTGGGTGGGTATCACATGGCGGAACGGGAAGAGCTCGGTGACGGCGTCGCGGAAGATGAACCAGGACGGCGACCCGGCATAGGACTCGTCGCCGTGCTGGACCGCCGCCCACTGGTCACGGCTCATCGCCCCGGTGCCGGAGTCGGTCAGAAGGTCGATCAGCACGTCGCGGGCCGCCAGGTTGAAGACGTTGTAGCCGGCCTCGCATATGGCCGCGGCACGCTCTTCGGGGGTGGTCATCCGCAGCGGCTCCACTGCGTGGATACGGAACGGCTCGATGATGGTGCGGAAGGTTCGTGACGTGGTCGTCACGCTAGTTGGTCTGCGACCGCGGGACTCAGATCAGGCGCCGCTCGGTCGCCCATCTCGTAAGCTGGTGACGCGTCGAGAGCTGAAGCTTGCGCAGCACGGCCGAGACATGGCTCTCGACGGTCTTGATCGAGATCGTGAGCTCCCGGGCGATCTCTTTGTAGGTGTAGCCGCGCGCGATGAGGCGCAGCACCTCGCGCTCGCGCGGCGAGAGCTGGTCGAGCTCGGGGTCAAAGGGGCCCAAAGGCTCGAGGTCCGCCGGCATCGAAGCGAAGGCGTCGAGCACGAAGCCGGCCAGGCGGGGCGAAAAGACAGCGTCGCCACCGGCCACGCGCAAGACCGCGTCGATCAGCTCCGGCCCCGAGATCGTCTTTGTCACATAACCGCGGGCTCCGGCCCTGATGACGCCGATGACGTCCTCCGGCGCGTCGGATACCGACAGGGCGAGGAACTTGACGCCCGGATTGGCAGGTTTGACGGCCTCGATCACGGCCTTGCCGCCGCCGCCGGGCATGTGGACGTCTAGCAGCACCACGTCGGGCAGCCGCTCCGAGATCAGCTCTATGGCCGCAGGCACCTCGTCCGCCTCCCCGACGACCTCGACCGCGTCCCCGAGCTCACTTTTGACCCCGGCGCGGAACAGGTGATGGTCGTCGACGAGGAAGACGGTCGGGACGCCTCTTCGGGTCACGGCCGGCCCTGACGCCTCGGAACCGTGAGCTCCACCTCCGTCCCCTCCCCGGGCACCGAGCGGATGACGGCGGTCCCACCGTGGCGCTGCATCCTGCCGTGGATCGACTCGGCGATGCCTTTGCGATCCCCGGCGACCGCCTCGGAGTCGAAGCCGGCACCCCGGTCGCGCACGAACATCGACACCCGTCTCGGCTCGGCCTCCACGTAGATCGACACCGAGCTCGCGCCGGACCACTTGGCGGCGTTCACGGTCGCCTCCCGCCCGGCCTCCAGAAGTGCCCTCAGCTCTTCGTCGAGCGGGGCATCGCCGACGGTGACGGCGTCGACCGCGACGCCGTGCGCCGCTTCGACCTCGCGTTCGATCTGCTCGACTCCTGCAGACAGCGTCGCGGCCCCCTCGGTACCGAAGGATCCCGGCGCCCGGCCCTCGAACAGCCACGAGCGGAGCTCGCGCTCCTGGGCGCGGGCCAGCTTCGCCACCTCCTGGGGCTGGTCGGCCGAGCGCTGGATCAAGGCCAAGGTCTGCAGTACCGAGTCGTGGACCCGAGCGGCCATGTCCGCCCGCTCCTCGGCGCGGATGCGAGCCTGGCGCTCGTGCACCAGGTCCAGGGCGAGCCTCAGCCACCAGGGGCCGAGGAGCACCACCGTCCCGGCGACTATCAACAGGGTGCCCGCAAAAGGCCTGAGCCAGGACCGGCTCAGTGATCCCTCCGAGATGGCCAGCACGCCGAGAGCCAAGAGCACGACACCCGAGCCGAGACGGATGAGAAACGAGCGGCGCGACTGGCGCGGCTCGGAGTCCAGCTGCAAGAGCGCCTTCACTGAGTCGACGAGGAAGCCCCGTTCGTCGTCCTCGGCGTTGCGGGCCACAAGGACGAGTCCCGCGGCGGCGATGAGAAGGGGTGTTCCCCACGACGAGACGAAATTGGCGTGCAGCACCGAACCCAGGAGCAGGATGATCACGAGCGCCGGAATTGCGGCCAGCACGATGGTGATCCCTTGGCGGTCAGAAAGAGCACGGGCGCCGATCGTCTCGGTCGAGCCCTCGACAGGCAGGAAGAGCCACGCGAGCACGTAGGCGGCCACGCCGAACCCGCTCACCAGCCCGAAGAGAACAAGGACGATGCGCACGACCGTCGCGTCGCGCCCAATGCGAGTGGCGATGCCTCCGGCAACGCCCGCGATCATCCGGTTTTCCCGGCTCCGCTGCAGGCGGCCGTGCCCGTGGTAACGCCCGTAGCGTCCCTTTCGAAGGGCGCGGGCCGCGTGCCTGTCCTCGAAGTAGTGCTGCTGCCAGGGATTGAACTGATCGGTGATGCAACGATGATCGCGCCTTTGGGCCCCGGCAACCATCAGGGGGGCCCCTGATGCGCGCGGGGTGTTGTTAGGGCTCGATCCGGGACACCCCCGATTTTCAAGCCGGATCGGCGGGCGCACGATGGCTGCATGGATATCACGACTGACCAGAACAACAGGGAGGAGACGCACCTCCTCCGCAGATCACGGGAAGGCTCGATGCTGGCCGGCGTCGCTGCCGGGGTGGCGGACTACTTCGAGGTGGACGCGACACTTGTGCGGATCGGCTTTGTGGCACTCACGCTGCTCGGTGGAGCCGGCGTACCTCTCTATGTGGCCGCCTGGCTGTTGATCCCCGAGGAGGGCTCCGAAGTGGCCATAGCCGGAGAGGTCCTTGGCCACTCGTGGCACCGGTGACCGCCACCGTATCGATCGAGCCCATATCTCCGGAGGAAGGAAGCAAATGCAATCACGATGGGATAGTCCCTGGGGATCGCCCCCGAGGACCAGTGAAGACGCCAACATCCGCATCGGCGACGCCGAGCGCAACGAGATCAGCGAGCTGCTCTCCAAGCACTACAGCGACGGGCGCCTCGACGCGGCGGAGTTCCAAGAGCGGCTGGACCGGGCCATGAGCGCGAAGACGCGGGCCGACCTGTCCGGGTTGCTCGTCGACCTGCCCAGGCTGCAAACCCCCGCGGAGCAGGCGGCCGCCCTGGAACCGGCGCCCCGCCGCAGGCCGCGGGTTCTCAGGATCGTGCTCTTCGCCGTCTTCTCCTTGTGGGTCCTCTCGATCGCCGCCGCGGTCACGAGGGGCTTCTGGTGGTTCGGCTGGATTCACCTCCCGTGGTTGGTGATCGGTCTGATCGTGCTGTTCCTTTGGTCACGCGATCGCCGGCACCGGCGCTGGCGTTATCGGCGCCAGTTCCTCGACGACCGTCCCCAGTAGAGCGGCCCGTGACCCGTCCGGCTGTGCAGGCGGCGCTTTGCCGGCGCCTGCACAGCCTCGTCGGCGAGGCCGGCCGTGGTGGGTCGGTCACCGTCGCTCGTGGTGGTGAGGGGTTTGCCGCCATTGGACGAGGTCTCTGTGCCGAAGGCGGTCGGGGCCGTGCCGGCGCCGACCACGGCCTGGTCGGCCGGCTGAGCGGCTCGCTCGGAGGCGGCGAGGCTGCGCGTGAGGGGGCGGGCGATGACGAGCGCGACGACGCACTGGGCCGCCCCGGCGATGTAAAGCGGCAGGCGCAGACCTCCGAGCACTGCCAGACCGCCGCCGATGAGCGACCCGATCGGGAACGCCCCCCACACGACGCCTCGCCACGCGGCGCCGATCCGTCCCATCAAGTCCCTGGGCGAGAGGCGCTGGCGTAGGGAGTTGGCCACTACGCTCCCGGCGTAGACGGCGAAGCTGACCACGGCAAAGCAGATGCCCGCGAGCAGCCAGCCCTTGGCCGATCCCATGACCAGATAGGCGATCCCCGAGACGAGAGCGCTCGCGATCAGCGTCCGGACGTTGCCCATCCTGCTCGCGAAGCTGTCCGCCAACAGGGCCCCCGGTACGTTCCCGACCGCTCCTGCGGCCAGGAACAGCCCGTACAGCTCCTTGGGCACACCCCAGTCGACTGTCGCGATGATGACGAGCACGCCCATGACGAAGCCCTGCAGGCCGGCCAGTGCCGCCAACAGGGTCACCAAGAGGCGCAGCGAGCGGTCCCTCACGAGCTGGCGGGCGCCGTCCAGGATCGAGCCGTGCGCACTGGAGCGATCGGGGTGCTGGGTGCGAAAGCCGAGCAGCGACAGGCCCGCAGCACCGACCGCGGACGCGTCTGCGACGAAGGGGAACGCTCTCGCCACGGAAAAGGCGAGCGTTCCGAGGATCGGGCCGCCGAGGTGTTCGGTGGCGGCCTCGGTGCCGCTCAACAAGCCGTTGGCGTGAGCGAACGAGCTCGGTTCGACCAGTTCCGGCACGGTCGCCTGCGAGGCGGAGTAGTAGATGGCCCGCGCGCCCCCGTTTATGAACACGAGGGCGATGAGCAGAGCCAGATCTATGCGGTCGGTCGCGACGAGCAGCGCTAGGGCCACGAGAACGAGAGCACGGCTCATGTTGGTCACCGCCATGAGCCGGCCCCGCTCGAAGCGGTCGGCGAGGGCTCCGGCGGGAAGCGCCAGTACGAGCCAGGGGAACGTGTCAGCTGCCGCGACCGAGGCCACAGGGAGCGGATGGGGGTTCACGAACAACGCAAGAAGGGGGACTGCTCCGTAACCGAACCCGTCCCCGAGGCTCGACACCGCGAAGGTCGACCAGAGGTAGCCGAATCGTCGTCCCAGCGACTGGGTCGCTCGTGGCGTGGGCCGGGGCCCTGTGTCAGGTCGCACGCCCCGTCCGAAGCTCACGTTTTCATCATTGCTCGCATTTGCCAGGCGCGCTGCGATCACCGAGACCCGCCCGGCCCGTTCGCCGGGATCGATGTGCCTGACCATGCCGTCTCGGTGGGTACTGACGCGGAGAACGGCAGGCGGCGATCCCATACCGCTAAAGGATTCCGCCTGCCGTTCCGATAACTAAAGGCAAGAGCCGCCTCAATCTCGAAATGACAGCGACTCCAGCTCTGAGTTCAAGCGGTCAGAAACCGCATGGCTCAGCCCCAAACGGGTCCAAGGCTGACCAAGTCGACCACCTCCCTTCACACGCAGGGGACCACGGTCGGGGGATACGAGGGCGATAAACCGAGCTACCGGTGCCCTCAAGTCCCCCGCGTTCACAATCATCCCAGTTCAGGGGGCTACTGCACAACAGTCACACTAAGCACGCTGTTAACGGCGATGCAAGGGCCACCTTGGCAGCGGTCGATGGGGCGCGCGGCATCAGGGATCATCCCTGAGCGGGCTCAGCTCCGGGGGGGAAGGCTGTTTCACTACCTACGCGCCGCGTCGCTTTGCACGGCGGCCGACTCAGCCCCTGAGCTGGGAGTTCTCTTTCCTGCCTTCCTGGAGGGCGTCTTCTTTGCGCCCGGAGATGATGCGGAGGGGCCGCGACGAGGGCAGCTCACGCGAGAACCTGAGACGCGGCTTGGTGGCGAACCACCGCAGCAGATCGTCCTCGCCGAGCGGGGGCGAGAAGTAGTAGCCCTGTAGGGCGTCGCAGCCCGCATCGGCGAGGATGGCGCAGGTGACCTCGTCCTCGGCGCCCTCGGCGACCACCGACAGGCCCAGTGAGTGCGCCATGGCGATGGAGGAGCGAACGATGATCGAGTTGCTCTGGTCGGCGGCCACGTTGGCGACGAACGACCGGTCGAGCTTCAGCTCGTTGGCGGGCAGGCGGTGCAGGTAGGCGAGCGACGAGTAGCCCGTCCCGTAGTCGTCGACGGCGATCTGCACTCCGAGATCGGCGAGTTGGCCGAGCACGTCGCTGGCCTCGGCGATGTCGGCCATGACCTCGGTCTCGGTGATCTCGAGGGTGAGCGAGCTGGCCGGAAGACCGTTCGCTCCGAGGTGGGCGGTGATGTTCCGGACAAGAGAGCGGTCCGAAAGGTCCCGCCCGGAGATGTTGATCGCGAGCCCGATGTCGAGGCCGGTCTGGCGCCAGCGGGCCGCCTCTGCGCAGGCTTCGGTCAGCACGAAGTCGGTGATCTGTCCGATCAGGCCCATCTGCTCTGCAATATGGATGAACTCGTCGGCTGGGACCTGGCCGTGCACGGGATGGAACCAGCGCGCGAGCGCTTCGACACGCACTACCTCTCCCGAGACCATGCCGGCGATCGGCTGGTACATCACGCTCAGCTGCTGGTGGCTCGACAGCGCCTCTGCGAGGTGACCGCCCAAGAGGAGCTTGCGCTGCATGCTCTGGTCGTGCTCGGGCAGGTACAGCTCGATGCCCGACCGCTTGTCCTTGGCGTGGTACATGGCGATGTCGGCACGCTGGAGCAGGGTTGCGACGTTGTCCCCGTGCTCAGGTGCGAGGGCTATCCCTGTCGTGGCCGTGACCGCCAAGGTGATCCCGTCGATGTTCATCGGCTTGGATATGGCCGCCAGCAGGTCACGCACGATGCCAAGGGCCTCTTCGGGCCCGATGATGTCCGGCACGACGAGTGCGAACTCGTCGCCTCCGAGGCGGGCGACGGTCGCTCGGCCGCTGCTCGCGCGCACCAGGCACTCGGCCACCTCGCAAAGCAGCCGGTCGCCGGTGTCGTGGCCGAGGGTGTCGTTCACCTCCTTGAAACGGTCGAGGTCCAAAAGGGCGACTGCTGCCCTGCCCGTCTCGGTGAGGGCACTAGCCGCGCGGTCGAGGAACAGGGTGCGGTTGGGGAGCCCCGTGAGCAGGTCGTGAGTCGCCTGGTGCCACTTGCTCTCGGCCTCGAGGCGGAGCTCCTCGACGAGCTGGGCACGCTCCATGGTCGTGCTGGCGTGAGCCGCCATAGCCTCGAAAAGCCTCAGGTCGTCGTCGTCGAAAGGTGCGAAGCCCTCATCGCGGTCGAGCGCGACGAGGGCTCCCAGTGTCCTTTCTCCGCTGGCGAGCGGCACGACGACGGCACCCCGGAACTCGCCCAGGAGAGAGTCGGCGTCCGGTTCGCGTTTGTGGCTTCCCGCCGTGCCCAACAACAGGCTGGTCTGGTGGTTGTTGATCGCCCTGGCGATGACCGACGAGGAGTCGACGATCGTCCTTTCCACTGTGGACCGGGCCTCGCCACTGAGAGCGATGTGCCGGACGGCGGGCCATTCGTCGACGATTATCAGCTCCGCCCGGTTCGAGCGCATCACCGACTGCACCTGTTCCAGCACGGCCCAGGCGGTCCCGGTGGTCTCGAGATAGGGACCGCTCACCGATCTGGAGAAGTCGTAGAGCTGCTGGAGGGCGCCGAAACGGTTCGTGAGGCGCAGGTAACCCCGGTAGGCGAACACGATCAGGGCGCCGACGGTCACGAGAGGTAGGATCGCCCATCTGTCCCACCAGGCTGCGTCGAGCACGACGAGCGCGAGGGCGATGCTCGAGACGAGCACCAGAGCGACCGTTGTGAACTCGAAGCCGTACTTGCGCTGCCGGGGGCGACCGGTGAGGCGCACGACGATGCTGACCGCCAGGTGGCCGTAGACGAATGCCGCGCTGAGCGCCAGGGCCCCGGCTGCCCAACCGATGGGGAGCACGGCGACGCGCGAGCCGTCGGCGGTGATGAACTGACCGAGGATCGCCTGGTACACGAGGACGGCGACGACACATGACCCGGCGCCGGAGGCAAGGTTGAAGGCGAGCTTGGCGGGCGACTGTCGCCGGATCGCCCCGAGCACGAACGCCTCCCCGAGCACGCGGCAGATGACGAGGACGACGGGCGCCGCGATCACGAGCCCGAGCAGCATGGGCACTTCGCTTAGCACGAAGAGGTATGTCTGGCCCCGGTAGTGGACAGAGACGGGCCCGATCATCACGGCCGCGAACGTGATGGTCAGCAGTGCGGCGACGAGTGGTTGGGCGATCAGGCTGCGGACGGGCCCGAGGCCGGCGATCGGCCCCCAGATGAGAAGCGTCGCCGCACCGAGGCCGAGCAGGCAGGTGAAGATCGGGATCGCGAGCCTTGTGGCGAGGTTCGCCTTGGTGACGGGCACTCCCGGTGCGTCGGGCAAAGTGGCGGGGGGCGACTGGGGCTCGGCGTGCTCGCGTGACTCGACCGGTCCAGGGGTGGCCTTCGACGAGCGCGGGGCGACGCGATTCTCGTAGCGGTCATCCGAGGCCACGGAAAAAGTTATCGGCACCTGGGCGTCATCCTTGAGACATCTCCTCCCACCGACACGACGGTAGCGGTCCGCGGCGCCGGATTGGGTGTTTCTCGCCCGCGAGCGTCCGGGCCAGCTAGCATCGAACATATGTACGGCGACGCTGGATGGGACGCCGACCTCGACGAGGCGCAGCTGGCAGCGGTCGTCCATGGCGACGACCCGCTTGTCATCGTCGCAGGCGCCGGCACCGGCAAGACACGGACGCTGACGGCGCGCGTGGCCCGATTGCTCGAAGCCGGGACAGCCCCCGAGAGGATTCTCCTCCTGACTTTCACGCGGCGCGCTGCGGACGACATGCTCGCCCGGGCAGCCGCCCTGGCCGGCCACCGCGACTGGGCTCGGCGACTTCGCGGGGGAACGTTCCACGCCGTGGCCCACCAGCTCATCTCCGCGTGTTGCGAGCCCCTCGGACTGCAACCGGGTTTCTCGCTCCTCGACCCTGCCGACGCCGCTGACGTGATGGACCTGCTGCGGGACGAGCACGGCCTCGGGGCGGGCGATGTGCGGGTGCCGCGCTCGGCCACCCTCGTCGATGTGTACTCGAGATGCGTGAACACGCGCCATCGCCTGAGCGAGGTGCTGGCGACGGACTTCCCCTGGTGTGAGCCCCACGCCGAAGCCATTGCGGGCCTGTTCAGGGCTTATATCTCCCGCAAACGGGCGAAGGGTCAGGTGGATTTCGACGACCTGCTGCTGTTGTGGCGGGCTGCACTCGCAGACGACAGGCTCGGGCCGCAGATGAGCGCCATGTTCGACCATGTGCTCGTCGACGAGTACCAGGACGTGAACGCCCTGCAGGTCGAGATCGTGCGCGCCCTCAAGCCCGACGGGCGCGGCCTCACGGTTGTCGGCGACGATGCGCAGGCCATCTACGGCTTCCGTGGTGCCGACGCGCGGTACCTGCACCAGCTGGCGACCTCGTTGCCGGGGGCGACGGTCATCGCGCTCGAGCACAACTTCCGGTCCGTGCAGCCGATCTTGAACCTGGCGAACATCGTCCGGCCGAGCGGCTCGGGGCTCCGGCTCACACTGCACGGGGAACGCCCGGGTGGCCGCCGACCGGTCCTGGTCCGCTGCCACGACGCGCCGAGCGAGGCCCGCGCCGTCGTCGACCGCATTCTCGAGGTCCACGAACAGGGGACGCGCCTGCGCGACCAGGCGGTGCTCGTACGGGCGGCCCACCACAGCGATCTCATCGAGCTCGAGCTCACGGCGCGCCGGGTGCCCTACCGCAAGTACGGAGGTCTTCGATTCGTGGAGGCGGCGCACGTGAAGGACTTCGCCGCGGGCGTCCGCCTGCTCGACAACCCTGCCGACGAGCTGGCGTGGTTCCGGTTGTTGCGCCTGCACGAGGGTATAGGGCCCGCCCGGGGCCGAATGCTGCTCGGTCTGGTGGCCCCCGGGGCGGGCGGAAGCGCTCAGTGGGCACAGGCGGTCGCCGCCGCGCCCGCGAGGACGCGCGTCGTGCTGGCACAGACCCTTTCGGACCTGGACGCGGCCCGCGGACAGCTCGGCGCGGCTGCGCGGGTGACAGCGGTGTTGCGCATCCTCCGTCCGCTCGTCCTCAGCCGTTACAGCGAGGGCCCGGCCAGGGTTGACGACCTCGATCGGCTGTGCAGCGCAGCTTGTGCCATGGACGACCTTGCGACATGGCTCGCCGAGATCACGCTCGATCCTCCGGTGGCAAGCGGGGACCTCGCCGGACCGCCCCATCTCGACGAGGACTACGTGGTCATCTCGACGGTGCACTCCGCCAAAGGCCTCGAGTGGTCGGCGGTGCATCTTCCGCACCTGGTAGACGGCGCTTTTCCTTCGGACATGGCGCTCGGTTCGAAGGCAGGCCTGGCCGAGGAGGGCCGCCTGTTCTACGTCGCCGCGACGCGGGCCCGTGACCTGCTCACGTTGTACACGCCGCTGCGGATGCCGGTCTACCGGCGAGCCCACAACGACCGGCACTGCCTGGCTCCGGCGAGCCGCTTCCTTTCCGAGGAGGTCCTCGGCGCTCTCGAGGTCCAAGAGCTGGCGCCGCCGCGCCCGAAGGTTGCGAGCATCGGTGCACCTCACGCGACGATCACGGTTGACCTCGATCACCTGTGGCGCTGATCGGCAGCGCGGGGACGGCACCGGCTTCGTGCTCGCGCCTTTGTCGTTCACGGCGTCGCAGTTCAGGGCAGAATCCTTTCCATGAACAATGACCCGTCAGTCCCCGAACCGCCCCAGGCAGGCCCGTCCGCCCTCGTGCCGGCCGAGGTCGCCCAGCCGGGCGCCGTGGAGGAGGAGGAGTTCGTCTCGCAGCCCGCCAAGCTGATGCGGATCGCTTCGATGGCAAAGCAGCTCCTCGAGGAGGTTCGCATGGCCCCGCTCGACGAAGCGAGCCGCACGCGTATGAAGGAGATCTACCAGGAGTCGGTCCGCCAGCTCGAAGAGACGCTCTCGTCCGAGCTCGCGGCCGAGCTCGGACGGCTCGCCCTGCCCTTCGACGAGGGCGCGCCGAGCGACGCGGAGCTCCGGGTTGCCCAGGGCCAGCTCGTCGGGTGGCTGGCCGGGCTCTTCCAGGGCATTCAGGCGACGCTTTTCGTCCAGCAGGTGGCTACCCAACGTCAGCTCGAGCAGATGCGGGGCGTTGGGCCGTCCCGCAATCCCGCAGGCGGAGACGACGGGGGCGTTGGGAGGACTCCCTACCTGTGAACTGGGCAGCGATGCGCGCGAGCATTGCTGGGGCCGTTCCCGGAGCCGGCAGGCGACTAGCTGCCATGAGCGCCGGTCCGATTTCTAGTCGCGAAGATTCGCGCCGCAAAGAGGGGACGCGTTGGGCTCGCAGACCGAGAACGTCGAGATGGTCCGGGAGGTTCCCGGGCAGGTGACAAATGCGGGCGCCGGCGCGCCCGCGCTCTTCGGGTCCGTCCTGTTCCTCGACCGTGCTGCGAGCCGCCGCAATGCTCTGACCTGCGATCGCTCTCAAGTCGGGGCGCGTTCGGGCCGATGTTTAGAGGCGTGACCACGGCGGATGCATAGTCAGATGGCTTCCGACCCTCCGTTCGAGCCGCCGACCGCCAGATCGGCGGCTCTCACTGACGCGATCGAGGCGTGGTCGGTCTTCGAGCAGTTCTTCGTTCTCTCCTACAGATCAGCCCCCGGCATTCCCGTGCTGATCAACGATCTCAGCATTCGCAGCGGCACGATGCTCGGGATCACGCCCGACAGCGCCCTCAACGACTCGGAGCTGTTCTCGAGGCTGCTGCACCCTGACGACCGGGACCGCGTCCTCACCGAGCACTGGGAGGCGGCGGCCAACGCCCAGCCCTTCGTGAGCGAGTACCGCATGGTCAGCCAGGACGGGACCATCTTGTGGATATACGACAGGGCCGTCCCGGTCACCGACGCCTCCGGCGCCGCCACGCTTTATGGGAGCTGCCTGGACATCACGCCGCGGGACGATACCGAGACGGACACGGTCCGAGCCGAGGAACGGCTCAGGTCGGTTGTCGCCGGCATCCCTGGCGTCGTCTATCGCTGCGCCTGCGACGAGGCGTGGACCGTCGAGTACCTGAGCGACCAGATCCACGACCTCGCCGGTTACCCGGCGAGCGATTTCGTCGGCGGTGCCGTGCGCTCCTACGACTCGATCATCCACCCCGACGACCTCCCGTATGTGGCCGAGGAGGTGAGCGACGCCCTCGAACGCGGCTCGTCGTACTCGCTCGAGTACAGGCTGATCCATGTGAGCGGCGAGATCCGCTGGGTAGCAGAGCACGGGCGCCCGGTGCTGGGCCCCGACGGAAGCAGGCAGAAGACGGTCGGGGTGATCCTGGACATCACCCGGCAGAAGGCGGCCGAGAAGTCTCGCGAGATCGTGGATCGCCAGCTTCGCAACCAGGCCTTGCACGACTCGCTGACCGGCCTTGCCAACCGCACCTTGTTCCACGCGAGTGTCATCCGGGCGATCTCCGAGGCCCAGGGCGACGGTGGCGAGCTGGCCGTTTTCGTCATGGACCTGGACGGGTTCAAAGACGTCAACGACGCGCTCGGCCACATGAGCGGCGACCGGGTGCTCAAGCACGTCGCGCAACGGCTCCAGGAGGCACTGCGCGAGAGCGACGCGATCGCCCGCTTCGGCAGCGACGAGTTCGCCGTGCTCGTGCCCCAGGCGCGTCGCGCGCAGGTGCTCGAGGTCGTGCGCCGCGTGCGCGAGGCCGTTGAGCAGCCGATCGATCTCGAGGGGCTGGCCGTGAACCTGGGCGTGAGCATCGGCATCTCCGCCTTCCCCCGCGACGGAGTCGACGTCGACACCCTGCTGCGGTGCGCGGACACGGCGCTGTATGTGGCCAAGGACACCGATCTCGGCTACGCCTTTTACGACGCATCGGTGGACACCCGGGCGGCGACGCACCTCGGCCTGATCGCAGACCTGCGACACGCCATAGAGGACCAGGAGCTCGTCCTGCACTATCAGCCGAAGATCGCCGTGCGAAGCGGACGCGTCGTCGGCGTGGAGGCCCTGGTCCGCTGGCACCACCCTGCTCGGGGTCTCATGATGCCGAGCGAGTTCATTCCAGTCGCCAAGGAGACGAGCCTCATCAAAGAGCTCACGCTCCATGTCATCGACCAGGCAGGCCGCCAATGGCGCGCGTGGGCGGACGAGGGCCGCCGGTTGCCGATCGCCGTCAACGTCTCCCTGCGGGATCTCGCCGATCCTGGCTTCCCGGGAGAGGTGGCCACGCTTATCGGCAAGTGGCGGATGCCTGCCACAATGCTCAAGCTCGAGATCACCGAGAGCTCGGTAGTGGAGGACCCGAAGAGGACAGAGGACGTGCTCGAGCGCCTCGGTGCCATGGGTCTTCGGTTCTCGGTGGACGATTTCGGCACGGGCTACTTCTCCCTTGCGTACCTGAAGCGCCTCCCGATCGACGAGATCAAGATCGACCGCTCGTTCGTGGCCGCCATGACCGTCCACGAGGAAGACGAGGTGATCGTCCGCTCCACGATCGAGCTCGGCCACAGCCTGGGACTGAGCGTGGTGGCCGAAGGCGTGGAGACGCGCTCTGTCATGGAGCGTCTGGCGCCCTTCGGCTGCGACCTCGCCCAGGGCTACTACCTGGGCCGGCCGATGCCTCCTGACGAGCTGGAGATCTGGCTCGATCATCATCCCGCCTCGGGAGAGCCCGTCAGCGCGAAACGGAAGTTCCGCGAGGGAACTGTCCTCAAGAGCGTCGCCTCAGCCTGAAACCGGGCCGGCGCTTGACCGACGGGATCAGGTCTCGGCCAGGGGCCGCTCGGCGCCGAGGCTTCCGGGAGGCAGCCCGTCAGGCGCTCGGGTAACCTGCGAGAGATGTCACACTCGGGAAGGGGGCTCCGACTCGTCACCGAGCCCGCGAGGCACCCCTCAGCAGGAGGCCCGCGCGTGCTCGTGGTCGACCACCCGATCGTCGCACACCGCTTGTCGGTGTTGAGGGCCGTCGAGACCGACAACGCCACGTTCCGGACGATCATGGGAGAGCTCTCCGCCTTTGTCGCCTACGAGGCGTTGCGGGACCTGCGCACGGCCGAGCACCGGATCGACACGCCCATGGCCAGTGACGTCGCCTGCCAGCGGGTGAACGAGATGGTGCTTCTCGTCCCCATCCTTCGTGCGGGCCTCGGCATGATCCCCGCCATCCAAGAAGTGCTCCCGTTGACCGAGGTCGCACATGTGGGCTTGCGCCGCGACGAGGAGACACTGCTCCCGACGGTGTACCTGGAAAGGCTTCCGCGCGACCTGTCCGGCAGGCGCGTCATCATCTGCGACCCGATGCTGGCGACGGGAGGATCACTCGTCAGGGTGTGCGACCTCGTCAAGGAGCGGGGCGCCACCGAGATCCATGCGCTCTGCCTGATCGCCTCGCAGGCCGGGCTGGACCTGTTCTGCAGCCATCACCCGACGGTGAAGGTGGCTTGCGTGGCCGTGGACCAGGACCTCAACGAGCACGGCTTCATCGTTCCGGGCCTCGGCGACGCAGGCGACCGGCTTTTCGGCCCCCCTGCCTGATCTGTAGTTGCGCCCGGGCGCGTAAAGGGCGAGCATCGCGGGCATGGTCATCGCCGCAGGTACCTATCGTGCGACAGTCGGCTCCCAGGAGATCGAGCTGCCGCTGATCCCGATCACCGCGGATCTGGCGATCGCCCTTCTCATAACAGTCGACCACGGTGTTCGCTTCGTCGAGCGGGCCGCGACCGAGCTCGCCCGGCTTCTCGAGCCGTACGAGATCGAGATCGTCGTCTCGGTGGCGACGATGGGCATCCCTTTGGCGATAGAGGTGACCAGGGCACTCGGCCTCGACGACTACCTCATATTGCAGAAAACGCCGAAGCTGCACCTACGCGACGCCATCACCGAGCCGGTGAAGTCCATCACGACCGGCGCCCAGCAGAGGCTGCTCTTCGACGCCGCCCGGGTCGACGCGGTAGAGGGCAGGAGGGTCGGGCTCGTCGACGACGTCATCTCCACCGGAGCCTCGATGCGCGCGGCGCTCAACCTGCTCAACCGGGTCGGGGCCGAGCCGGTCGCGATCGGCACCCTTGTCACCGAGGCGGCCACGTGGCGGCGCCTGCTCGGTGACACGGTGGCGCTCGTGCACGCCTTGGGTGCCATCCCCGTGTTCCGCCGCGACGCCACGGGGGCACTCGTCGAGGACTGGGACGGGGGCGGCGAGCCCGACGGCTTGGCTATAGCTCCGGTCGGCCCCGTGCCGGCCGAGCGCTAGCAGGCGATCCGGGCCTCCACGCCTTTAGGAGCCCGGCCGCATCCTCGAAGCCCTCAGGTCCGAAAGTCGAACAGCGGCCTAAGCTGCACGGGGGTGGGCGGAGTAGTGACACATCCCGACGGCA